>Ga0115002_10001051_pt1 | contig 38527 bp, 36 predicted proteins | sample ArcticOcean_MG_C_8_FD_89576 | JGI IMG/M metagenome (GOLD analysis project Ga0115002, IMG submission 89576) | Marine microbial communities from western Arctic Ocean - ArcticOcean_MG_CB11_86 | ecosystem: Environmental > Aquatic > Marine > Oceanic | place: Arctic Ocean: Canada Basin | collected... | reverse complement strand
GCTGGAGGAGCTTGGGATAATGCAAAAAAATATATTGAGGCAGGGGGAGGAGCCGGAAAAGGATCAGAAGAACATAAAGCTGCTGTAATTGGAGACACTATAGGAGATCCATTTAAAGATACTGCCGGTCCATCAATGAATATTGTTATTAAGGTGATGACAATAGTAAGCCTTATTTTTGCGAGTGCATTTTAATTTCATCTTTTATAGCTGAGTAATGAAAATATTAATAATTACAAATGATTGGTATCCAAAAAAGGGCGGAATATCTACGTATTTGATAAATCTTGTAAAGAACTTTAATCAAGAAATATTTATTTTTGGGCCAAATTGGATTGAAGGGGATAACACTTTTAGATCGTCATCTAAATTTATTATACCTTCTAGGAGGATCATTAAAGAAATCCAACAAGTGCTCAAAGATAAGGAGATAAGTCACATATTACTTGGCTCAAGTAATCCTCAGTTCCTCCTGGTCCATCCCTTACTCAAATTCAATATTCCAATTTCAATGGTTGCCCATGGTGCAGAATTTAATATTATTAGATTTATTCCCATACTGCGTCAAATCATGATTAAATCCATGAACTCAGTAAATGTTATTTTTACTATAAGCAATTTTTCTGTTAGGAAGCTGGAAAAGATAACTAGTACAAGAATTCTCTTGATTGGAGCAGGGTCTCCAGATTTGCTCTCAGAAAATAAGACCAAAATTAAAGAAGTAAAGCATAAGATTGTGGGGGTTTCTAGTCGTTTCGTTTCAAGAAAAAAAATTGATTGGGTTATGGAAGTTTGTAGTCTGCTATCTGATGAAGGGTATAATTTGCATCTTTATGTATATGGATATGGAAGATTAGAGAATAAGCTGAAAAGTTTATCAGAACTATGTTCTGTGAAAACGTTTTTTTATTCAGACAATGAAAATACAAATATTGAAGATTTTTATAAGGAGATAGACATATTTGCGATGCCTTCTCATTCCCGTTTTTTTGGCCTAGAGTATGAAGGACTAGGCTTAGTGTATCTGGAAGCAGCTATCCATGGCTTGCCAGTAATCACTGGATCTTCGGGAGGATCGCCAGAAACAATTATCCCAGGTAAAACTGGTTTTGTTGCAAACACAAAGACTCACTTATATGATGCAGTCAAATTTTTTTTAGACAACCCTGAGGCTATTGAATCATTTGGCATAGCAAATAAAAAATATGTTTTGTCTAAGTTCTCCTGGGTTGATGTGTCTAGCAAGCTTCAGCAGGGTTTGGAAGCTAACTAGATTTTTTTCTAGCCTATTATTTAGAAAAAATTTCTATTGCCTCTTCTATATTTATAGTTATTATTCTTCTTCTTCTCTATCTCCAAATAAGCTAAGCAGTTCATCACAGCTTATAGTTAAAGCATCTCTAGGATTTTCTAAAGTTTTATTTTTCCTCTCCGTAACAATCTTATTAATTAGGTTATCTTTAGTTGCATCTTCTGCTTTCATTCTATATCTTCCTCTGTAGAGAACAATCTCAAGTAATTTTGAAAGTTCTATCAATTCAGCTTTTGGTAGTTTTTTGATAGTTTTTTCAACTATTTCAAAAACTAAAAGTATTGAATCAACAAGCCTTTCCTTAGTTGCACTTTTAGGTATTTTTTTGTTTTCATTATCTAATATTTCTAATACTCTTTGGGATCTTTCCCTTTCAATTAATTCTAGAATATCATTCTTTTTTAAGGTTTTTAGTTCCTCTTTATCAAAAACTTGTCTATTTCTTTGCTTCATTGAATAGCCACCCCAAGGTCCTACGGCAGTAACATAATCCCAACCATTGACACTACAAACATGTCTTGGATTTTTTGCAGAAAGAGAGAGCCTTTGTACCGCATCATCGGCTATTAATTTATCTGGGTCTTCATCTTCAAAAATAGGTCCACTCATGTTTTTATATATACACTTATCTTGTCTCACTCCTTTTTCTTTTTTTCCATGATGAATATAGAAACCACCATTAGGTCCTAATTTAATATAAATTGAGGCACCACACTCCGGGCATTGACAAATAATTCGTTCTTTTTTCAAGCTTACTTCCTGTTTCTTTTCAATTTCTACAATATATTCTTGAGTTATTTCCTCAATAGTTATTTCAGGAGGGAGGCCTATTTTAAAACCATCATCTCTAAGTAGATATGGATATGCAATTCTATCTTGAATTCGGCCAGCTTTTATTACATAACGAGATCCAAATGGTAAGGGAAAAGAAGTAAGGTCAACGGGATCAGGCATTATCGTATCCTTTAATATGAGTTGTAATTGTTTTATAAGATTCATTTAAGAATTCAATTTTTGCTTTTTCAGGATCTTTACTTTCTAAAATTTTGTCGAGATTATCTTCCATTGACTTTGAGAATTTATAATCTATATATGGACTGAAGTAAGGTTTCATAAAATTATTAATCATTGCTAGTGCAATAATTCTTGGTTTTAAACTTGATTCAGAATTTATAAATACAGAAGTAATACTTTCAATAATTGAAACGTAGGTAGATGGTCTACCTATTCCTAGTTCTTCAAGTTTGTTAATTAATGAAGTAGATGAGTACCTATTTGGAGGGGTAGTAAATTTTTCTTCATAATTACAATCCTTGATGCTTACTTGATCACCTTCATTAAGATTTGGTAATTCTTGAGACTTTTCACTTAAGTCCTTTATTAAATCACGGTATCCCGCAAAAGTCCATGTAGTTCCAGAAATTCCAAAGACGATAGGGCCAAAACTTTCATCTTCTACTTCAATTTCTATACTCTTTGTTATGCCTTTTGCCTCAGTCATTTGAGAAGCAACAGTTATATTAAAAATTAAAGAATAAAGTTTAAATTCATCACTATCTTCTTTATATTTATTTAGTAATTCTTCTAGTGTTGTAAAGACCTCTCCAGAAGGCCTTATTGCTTCATGTGCTGCCTGTATATTTTTGTTATCTTCATATAGATTTGGTTCATTAGGCAGGTGATCTTTTGTAAAGTTTGATGATATATATTCCCTAGCTGCTTTAATTGCTACTTCGGATAGTCTGATGGAGTCTGTTCTCATGTATGTTATTAGCCCCTCTTGATAGAGCTTTTGAGCTACGTTCATAGTTTTTCTTGGCTGAAATCCTAGATTATTTCGCGCCGATGACTGGAGACCTGTAGTTTTTAATGGCTTTGGAGGCTTACTGCTTCTAGACGTATCTTTTATTTTAGATGTTTTAGCAGAACTATTATTAACTATATTTACAATGCCTCTACAGTCTGCTTCTGAAATGTACTCTCTATTTTCTTTTATTTTATTACCATCCCTGTCAAAATCTTTTGAAGAAGCAATTCTATTTCCTTTTACACTTTTTAGATTTGCTAAAAATTCAACATCTTCGTTTTTACAAACAGCCTTTATTTCAAAATATTTTGATTTAACAAAACTTAATCTTTCTTCTTCCTTTTCAACTATTAATCTTATTGCTGGTCCCTGAACTCTTCCTGTTGATATAAAAGCACCACCAAGGTCTCTTAATTTTGGTGATATTTCATATCCAATCATTCGATCCAGAGTTCTTCTTGCTTCATAGGATTTGAACGTTCCTATATTTATAGTTTCAGGATTCTCAATTGCAGCCGTTACTGCAGATTCTGTTATTTCATTAAACTTTATTCTTTTTGGTTCTTTTTTAAGCTCAAGAGCTTCTTTCAGATGATAAGCTATAGCCTCTCCTTCTCTGTCATCATCAGTTGCTAGATAAACTTCCGGAGCTTTATCAGCAAGTTCTTTGAGTTCTTTAACTATTTTTTTTCTATCTTCTGGAATGACATAAATATTCTCGAAATTATCAGGGATAACTGCACCCCATAATATTTCTTCTTTAACATACTCAGGAGGTATAGATTTTGTGTTTCTTGGTAAATCTCTTATGTGCCCAACACTAGATTTGACTGTGTATTCAGGTCCAAGTATTTTAGATATAGTCTTTACTTTTGTTGGAGATTCAACGATTACTAATGGTTTAGACATCTATTATTAATAACATTAAATTAAAGCTTTGTACAGTATTAAACAAAAAAAAGGTAATTTTTGTTCAAATAAAAACTATCTTAGAGGTATATGAATGAAGTAAAAATTTTCGTTAAAAGCCCATTTTCACTACTTTGGTGGTCAGGAACTTTATCAAGTTTTGGGGATTGGGCCACCCTTTTTGCTTCCATTGCATTTGCTAGCTATTTAGGAAAAAGTTCAGGAAATTCAGAACTTACTGCAATTCTCCCTGTTGTTGCAAGGATTATCCCCGCTTTTCTGTCTTCTTTCGCAGGGGTATTTGCTGATAGATTTAATAAGAAAGTAATTCTAATACTTTGTGATCTATCGAGAATGTTAATTGTTTTTTTATTAATATACGTCCATTCTCTAGTTGCCCTCTTCGTTATTAATTTTTTATCTGAGATTTTTTCTTTGATGAGACAACCTGCAAGAGAAGCAGTTTTACCAGAAATAGTTGATTCGCCAGACTTAGTTAGAGCCAACTCTCTTTCAGCACTTGGTACATATGCAACCCTACCTTTAGCATCATTATTTTTTGGTTTAGTAGTAGATTTTGATTTATTAAGTAATTTTTTGTTTAGTAGTAATAACTGGCCAGGCTCTATAGTGTTTTTTGTTGATGCAATTACATTTGCGGTATCAGCTTACTTGATTTCTTTGATTCCCCTCTCGAAGAGTCGGATATTAAATACAGATTATACAAATAATTTATTTGGAGATTATAAAGAAGGGTATAGATATTTTATTGAAAATAGAAAGCTCAAGACTGTAATTTTCTCTATCTGTACTAGTTTATTTGGTGCAGGCTCACTATTTGTTTTGGGGCACCCATACTTAACTCAATTTGTAGGATATACCGAGAGCGCTTTTGGGTTTGTAATTACTTCTTTTGGTATAGGAGTATTTATTTCTATGTTAATATTAAATATTTTATTTCAAGAAGTTAAAGGTGCAGCATTTCTAATAGGTTTTAGTTTACTCTTGTCTGGCCTGTCTTTTTATATTGCTTTCAATTCTTCAAACTTTTTAATTTTCCTAATCGCTATTTTTGTTGCAGGATTTGGTAGCGGTTCAGGATATATAATTACTCTTAGTTACTTGCAATATAGCACGCCAAAGTCGATGAGAGGAAGAGTCTTTGGTAATTTCTATTCACTAGGCAGGATAGCTTTATTGTTAGCATTTTTTAGTTCTGGACTTATAGCCGCGTTTATTAATAACATAACGGAAGGGAAGGGAATTTCTTATGTCCTAGAATTTAGTGCAGTTTTAATTTTTGCAACTGGATTAATATCAATGATTATTGGAAGAAAAGATTTAGTCAATGAATTTAAAATTAATAATTTTGAAATTAAAAGTTTGGCCAGTTTACTGATATCTGGAAAGGAAGACCCGGAATGAATAATTTATATGTTGCAATTGAAGGAATTGATGGCTCAGGAAAAAGTACTTTTCTAAAAGAACTGGTCAGTAGTCTAGATGAAAAGAAGCTAGACTTCATAACTTTAAGAGAACCTGGTCATGGAAAAATTGGTGAAAAAATTAGAGAGCTCTTATTATCACATGAACATGAAGTCTCTCGCAGGACAGAAGTGTTATTATTTGCTGCAAACAGAGCACAGCTTTCTTCTGATGAAATTAAACCCGCAATAGATTCAGGTAAATGGGTTTTTTCGGACCGTACAGTAATTTCCTCGTTGGCCTATCAGGCATTAGGGAGAGAGTTAAATATTAAGGAAGTTCGTGATGTAAATGAGTTTGCATTAGATGGAATCTGGCCCGATAAAGTAATCCTTTTAAACCTTCCTGTTGAAAAAGTGAAAGACAGACAAGTTGTGGCTGATAGGATTGGTAGTAGTGATATTGAATTTTTCAATAAGGTTCAAAATGCATACCTCAAAATAGCTAACGAAAATAAAGCTTCATATTTGATTCTTGATGCAGAGGAAGAAATAAATCATAACGTTGAGAAGGCCCTTGATTGGCTAGGGATATAGGCAATGGACCTTGATAGTTCCTTAGTCTCCGAGTTAAAAAAACCATTTAGTTCTTATATTTTGACTGGGAACAGTCCAATTCAATTAGAAATTCAAGCAAATCTTTTTGCATCAAAGATCTTATTCAATAGTGATACTTATGTAGATCATCCTGACATAAGACATGTCGACTCTGAAAATCTTCACACAGTAGGGGTTCAGGATATAAGAGAAATTATTAACTCAGAGGCACTACAGCCCATATCAGCAGAGTACAAAATCTATATTTTTACTCCATATAAAAATCTTACGGAGGAGGCTCTTAATGCGCTACTAAAAACACTAGAAGAAACTTCTAGTTCAACAATATATATTTTGCTTGAAGCGAATCAATTCTGGGCTCACCAGTTGGACGAAGGCATTAAAGCAATTCCAGAAACTGTAAAAAGTAGATGTAGACAAATATACCTATCTAGCAAATTAATAAATAAATTTGATATGTCTCTAAAAGACTTTAGAGAGTATCTTGAGCTTGGTTTAGATAATCACGAAATAGAAGAGCTTCACAGCTTGATAGTAGAAATAATTACATCTCCAAAAGACATCTATAGAGCTGCATTTTATGCATATAATTTAAAGTTAGAATCGGATAATCTGACAAAACGATTAAAAGAAGAAGATAAATTAATTACAAATCAGTCTATATTGATCTCAACACTTGAATATCTGAGCACATCATTGATTAATGAACCATCGAAAATTGAAAAGTATAATTATAGATATTCCGAATCTTTGCTCAAAGCCATTGAAGAGATTAATAGAGGGATGAGACCTAGAATAGTTCTGATAAACACATTTATAAAAGCTATATCTAATGAATAATGAAATATCTATAACTTTACTCGGGACAGGATGTCCCACCTTGCATTCTAAAAGATTTGGACCCGCTACTCTAATTAGAGATTCTTCAACTAAAATAATATTTGATACTGGATCAGGCGTAACTCAAAGATTGACACAGGCACAAGAGAAGGTGTCAGATATAGATGCTGTATTCATTACACATATGCATTCAGACCATATTGTGGATTTGTATCAACTTTTTATTTCAGGTTGGCATCAAGGCAGAGAGAATTCCTTACTTGTTTACGGACCTCCAGAATTAGATGAATTCATTGAAAGAACTCAATCTATGTGGAAGAAAGAACAGGATTTAAGAAAATCTTGGGAAAGAAGAAATAATGACAGTGGATTGTCATGGGAAGTCAAGATAATAGAAGGATCTGAAAAAATTCAAGTTGGTAATTTTGAAGTAGAGCCTTTTCTAGTAGAGCATCTCCCAATTGAACCTGCTTTTGGATACAAAATATCTAATACTCAAAAAAATATAATTATTAGTGGAGACACTGGTCCTTCTGAGAATTTAATCTTAAATAGTAAAGATTCAGATCTTTTAATACATGAATTATTTACAGAACAGAATAGTGACTACACAACCGGAGATTCTGGTTATCAGAAAACTCCTAGCTCAAACCATACGACACCAAGTCAAGTTGGGATTGTAGCTCAAAAGGCTGACACGAAGCATCTTTTGCTTACACATTTTGCTCCTCCTGAATTTAATCAAGAAGAAGCTATGAAAGAAATACGAGAGCATTACAAAGGCGAGATAACTTTTGGCAATGATTTATACAATATAGTTGTATAAAATGAAAAAACTAACTAAATATCAATTTGAAATTTTAGATGTTTTTTGGGTTGTTACGGTTTCTGTATTTGTCAGATTTATTTCATTAGCTCCAAATAGTTTATGGCAAGATGATGCTTATGTTGCTCTCGTTATAAAAGCAACAAGTTTTGAGGAATTCAAATTAACTTCTGGACACCATCCAGGTTTTTCTGGAATATTACTGGGGTTGTATAATTTATTCGGATTTTCTGAATTACTCTTCCAAGCTCCAAGTTTTATTTTCGGGATTCTTTTACCAGGTGTAGGTTATCTTGCTTTAAAGAGGCATAATTTTAGTAGAACATTCTCAATTATTTTTGGTCTAGTGCTTGCTTTTTCCCCGACACTAGTCCTAGTATCTTCTCGAGTTAAACCTTATTCGACAGAAGCATTTATAGCTGTTTTATATTTATATTTTTTAGCCAGTGAGAAGAGGTTTAAATATGATTTATATATTTTTTTCTTCTCGATACTAGTTCTTCTTGTTTCTTACTACTCAGTGTTTATCGTGGGCGCCTATTACTTATCATTAGCAAATTTTACAAAGTACAAATTTCATGACAATCGAAATTTATACTTCGGTTTCATTATTTTTGTTTTCTTTCTTTTAAGTTATTGGCTGTACTTAACTTCTTTACCCTTGATTTCTGCAATTACAATTCATCCGCACGTATTCTATGATTGGCCATTAATGGATGTAGTCGATGGAGTCTATGATGGATTCATCTCTATGAGCAGGGCAACCCTGATCCCAGTATATTTATTGAAATGGACATCTTATAGTATTTTTTCAGAAACCTCATTTTTTTACTCAATATTTTACTCCATAGTTTCATTGTTAATTCTTATTAGTATAAAAAAAATATTTAAACATAATAAAAAGTTAGCAATTTTTATTATTTCCCCTTTTGTAATTACTATTCTTGGTGCACTTTTAGGTTATTTAGTTTGGGGAGACGGTGTTCCAGAGCAATATAGAATGCTTTCATCCCTCATTCCTTGCTATGCTCTTTGGCTACTACTCTCAGCTAAAGAGATAATTGTAAAATTTAAACTAAATCATTTTTTTGGACTCCCCATTCTTTCTTTCCTTCTAATTGCTAGTATTTTTTATGTTAAATTTTATCCTTACTTTATATATCCACAGCAGGATTACAGGGCTGCAATTGAGTTAATAGAGGAAGATACGAACGAGTCTAATTACAATTGGTTAATTAAAACAACGGACGGAACCTCACCTGCAGCTGTTTTATACGACGGCAGTTTAGATGTTGAGTTTGGACCAGGTTTAATTTTTTCTTCATCTAGGTCTAAGTCTGAATTGGTATATCTGTCTGATGTTGTTTATGAAGATATTGAAGTTGTGTATACGATGTATATAAATAAAGACTATGATTTGAGTTCTTTAAATTATACAAAAAAGAACTTTGAATACCCTTCTTTAGGTAATTTATTTATATCAAAATGGGTTAAATAGGATAAGTCTAAATTGATTTAGTTATCTCCTTTAACTTTTGAGTTTTCAATATTAACCATAAGGAAACAACAAGCCCCACGGAGGTTATTATTCTGTAACCAAGATTGAAATATGAAAAACCTAATAAAAGCTGAGTGCTAGCGCTTCCAGCAAAAACATACATGTCGCTTCTTATATTGAGATCAGTCGAGTATTTTGAAGAATAAGAAGAAATTGCGGAACTAGTTGCTATATATGTAAAATTCCAACCAAGACCAAGAAGAAATAAGCCAAAACCAAGATAGAGAACACTTTTTGACGCCAGAGTTAGAAGGCAACTAGTCAGCATAATTATACTCCCAATCTTTGCGGGTATTTCGATTCCAACTTTGTCTACAAATTTACCAATGAACGGAGCAAAGAAAAACATTCCCAGAGTGTGGACACTTATTATGGTTCCTATCGTCGATATATTTTCACCGAGATCTCTTAAATGAAGGGGTGTTGCAGACATAATTAGAACCATTATTACATGGTTTACTATTAAGATGCTAGATAGTGAATTCGAACTCCCGCCACTTTGTTCGACATCTTTTTTTGTTTGAACAGTATTTTTCTTTCTTAGGTCGGAGTCTTTACTGGTGAAGAAAAAAAGTATGGAACCGGCAGTAACCATACCTGTGAAGGCTAAAATATATCCGACGATTAATGCTGAATTAAATATTTCAGCAAAGAAATCAGAGAATAGCCATACTGAATTTGGACCGAATATAGAACCAAATGCAGAGACCCATACCGCAAAAGATAAGGCTACAGTTTTAAATTCACTTGAGACAATAAAAGAAGCAAAATATCTAGTTTGAAGAGTAGCAGACTGACCGACTCCTAAGAAAAGGGCTCCAAAGATTAATAATATAGTTGAATCATAAATAATACTAAGGAAAAGTATTACCCCACCTAAACTTCCAATAAAGTATGCTCCCACTAAAGACTGAAGCATTGAGAATTTTTGACTCAAATAACCTATAATTTTTGTTCCAATTATTGAACCACCAACAGCTAATGCCATTGGGAGCCCTACAAATAATTGATTTGTCATTACTTCACTTGCAACTAGTACTGTTACAGTTAGTGATCCAAAATATCCTGTGGTTGAAAATATAATTGCAAGCAATAAGGTTGAAATTTTAGCTATTTCATTTTTCACAATGTAAAGCTTACACCAACTATTTTTGTAGAAGATTATTTGAATAATTGGCTAAAAGTATTAATATTCATTACAAGCATATAGAGAAGGTTAAGACCTCAGCAACCTGGAAGGCTATCCAAGGTGCTAAGATAATGTGGCTTTAATGCAAATAATTAGTCGGACCCTTCCCAATACAAGGAGATATATAATATGGAGTATAAAAAATCTATACTTATTGGCAGTCTTCCATTCAGCAACGAAACAGAAGCAATGAAAATAGTATTTGAAAAACTTAGTAATTCTCTAATTTCAATTCCTGATGGTGAAATAGGTAAAATTACTGAAAAATATCCAACTGGGGCTAGAGCAGCCTGGATTATGACAGCAATTGATAGATGTTCCGCAGATACAGATAGTTGGTCTGTAATTAAAAAACGTGGAAATATTGCAAGAACAGGGTATCCTGCTGACTACTCGGAAGTTGAGTTACTAAAACCAAAGCGTACACCTAAAGAAATGATTAAATATATAAATTTTGGTTATGATGAATACTTTGAATCTAGTTATCCAATATTTAAAAAGCTTAAAGGCGAATCTAATAATAAGGAAATTAATTTTTTACTGGGTGTTCCTACAGGTTTGGGGGTTACTTTTGCAACAATGAAACCTATTACTTCATTAAGATATGCTGAAACTTTTAATGAAGAGATTGCAATTGAAGTAAATAAGGCAATAGCAGTAGCAGATGATGATCTAGTAATTCAAATAGAAATTCCTGGTGAATTGAAGATGGCTTCAATGCTCCCCTCTTTTTTGATAGGGCTATCAACAAGAGGAATTGTTTCGCTTATTAAAAAGCTAGATAAGTCTGCAAATATTGGTATTCATATTTGTTTAGGGGATTTAAATAATATCGCATTAGTTAATCCAAAGAATCTTAAAAAATTAGTTAAATTTTCAAATCATCTTGTCAAGAAGTGGCCAAACGGATATAAACTTAAATATATTCACTTCCCATTAGCTGAGGCTGGGATCCCACCAACAACAGATAAAAATTACTATGAACCGCTAAAGGACGTTGTTCTTCCTGAAGGTGTAGAGTTTATTGCAGGATTCGTTCATGAAGAAAATTCTAATGAAGATAATATGTCTATATTAAAAACAATTGAAAATATTCGTAAAGAAAGGATTGCTGTATCCCACTCTTGTGGACTAGGTAGGAGAACAAGAGAAAAAGCCCTACTTGCTTTAGATTCACTAAAATATGTAGTTGAAAATTAGAAATATATTTTTAAGTATATATTATGAAAATCATTATGACATTTCGGACAGATGAAGTTTTGTCTTTTAAATTCCTTCTTGTAAGGAACATTCAGGAATTTACTCTTTTTGAAGGAGTATGTAATTCACTAATCCTCTTTAACTCTAGATTTATTTCGTTTATGGATGTAGCTGTAGGTTTGAGTAATAGAGAGACAAGAGAAGGAATGAGTTAATGAAATTGATCACTGCAGAGACCGTATCCCCTGGACACCCAGACAAAATAGCAGACTTAATCTCAGACTGTGTGTTATTCGAGGCACTGAGCCAAGATAAGTCATCAAAAGTTGCAGTAGAAACTTTTCTGACTGGGACACAGGATGGAGGTTTAATTGTTGTGGGGGGTGAAGTTAGTGAAAATATAGATGTAAATGATGGAAAGATAGAAGAGATTGTTAAGGAGGCACTTTCTACCACAATTAAAACTAATTTTCCCGAGTTTGATTTAAATAGATTACAAATTCAAAACGTTATAACACCTCAGTCAGAAGAAATCAGGTCCGCAGTTGAAGACGATAAAAATCAAGGAGCTGGAGACCAAGGGATAATGATAGGATTTGCCACAAACAAGACAGAGTCATATATGCCCAATAGTTTCGACATAGCTAGAAAAATTCAGATGGAACTATGGAATCTCCAAAAGGAAGACCCTTTACTAGATCTTGATGCAAAAGTTCAGATTACAACAGGTGGCGAAAAAACAAAAGTAGTAGTGTCTGTTCAGCACAAGAAAGAAATAAATATGGATATTCTATTTAGTGATATTTATTCTTTAGTAAGTAATTTTGTTAATACCGATTTTTCATTAGACCTAAACACGTCAGGCTCATTTACTAAAGGAGGTCCAGCTGGAGACACGGGATTGACAGGTAGAAAGATTGTTGTTGATGCTTATGGGCCAACAGTACCTGTAGGAGGAGGGGCCTTTTCAGGAAAAGACCCAAGCAAAGTTGACAGATCCGGAGCTTATGCTGCAAGGCACTTAGCAAAGAATATTGTTGCTAATAAATTCGCTGACAAGTGCTTAGTCCGTATAGCGTATGCTATTGGAAAGGTTGATCCCTATGAAGTTACAGTTGATATTTTTGACGGAGAGTATAGCGCTGCATTAAATGATTTTATAGAAAGATTTGACATGAGGCCTCAAAGCATTATTGAGAGATTAGAACTTCTGGATGTTGATTATAGAACGGATACGATGTTTAGTCATTTTGGACATCCTGGAAGAACCTGGGAAAGAATAGAAAGTTTATAGATTGACTAGTGCCGAAGTAGCTCAGTGGTAGAGCAGCTCACTCGTAATGAGCAGGTCAAGGGTTCGATTCCCTCCTTCGGCTCAATTAAATCAAGATTTAGTTATGCTCAAATATATGAGTAAGGTATTTTTGATTACTTCTTTTGTTTTTAGTACCCTATTTCTTCAAAGTGTCGCTATTGCAGACGTAGAGTACGTTACAGATTCTCCAAGTTTTTTTGAAGATAATGGGGAGCTTCCTGAGGGGGTTCCAGATCCAGCAATCTTAATTATTGAAGGAGAGGATGTCCCTGATGAACCTGCTTGGACTTATAGATATTTAATTCCAACCTCATTAGCATTAGCAACTATTGTCATTCTTGGTAATGTAATTCAGTATTTCAGAAAAGTTGTTAAAAAGAGATATAAGGTTGTTGAATAGAGCCAAGTACCTCAAACATAATAGAAGAAATTAAGTGAAGGTTAAAATTAAGAAAGTAAAGTTCCCCCAGCAGAATAATAAAAAAATTATTGTCGGACTTAGTGGAGGGGTTGATAGTGCAACACTTGCCGTATTAGCCAAAAGACATTACGGTTCTATTTCTGCACTCTATATTGATCACGGACAAAAAAATTCAAAAATAATGGAAAAGGCAGCTATTAGGATAAGTAAGGACTTTTCTTTTCCTTTAGATATTCAAAGGATAAGTCCAAGTAAAGATACTGCTACTGAGACAGAATTAAGAAAACTAAGATTTGAAATCTATAACCGAGAAGTAATTGCTAAGAGAAGCATTCTCCTTCTTGGTCATCATGCTGGAGATAGGGTTGAAACTTTTTTTATTAATTTACTTAGAGGTACAAGACTAAAAGGTCTTGGCTCCATCCCGGAAAAGAGAGGTAGTATCTATCGACCATTGTTAGAGGTTCCAAAGAATGAAATATTAGATTACGCAAAGGCTAATAAAATTTCCTATACAGAAGATACATCTAATAGCAATGAGGAAATATTAAGGAACTGGATACGAAGAAGAGTTATCCCACTTTTGTCAGAGAGGTCTAATAGAAACCTGGAAGAGACAGTTGAAAGTATTTCTAAAGAAATTGAAACTATGAAGAAGGAAGGAGAGTTGCATACAGAATACTTTAAGATTCATAAAGGATATGCAGAAGTACCACTTGCCTTAATCGAGAACCGAACATATAAAGATCAAAATCTATTGATAAATTTTTTAGAAAAAGTAAAAGGAGAAGGTGTAGAAAAACAGAATATAGAAAATGTTTACTCAACTCTAACTACTGGAAAAGATAATGTAGTCTTTGGAAACTGGAGGGCATCTATTTCTAACGGTTTACTAATTTTGATAGAGCCTGACTTGTGGCCTGAAGAGTATATTTTTGATTTAGATTCAGTTTTTCATTATTGGAATAATTTTTCTTTCAAAACAAATTTCAATATTGAGATTTTTAATAATTGGAATTTTATTGGAGACCGGAACAAGATTATTGGTCAAATTGTAATCAGGAGAATAAAACCTTCAGATACTATGCAAGTAGATATAGGAGAGCAAAAAGTTTCCGAACTTTTTAGATCAGCAGGGATTTCAAAATCATTAAGAAAAGTTTGGCCAATTTTTTGTGATAAGGAAAAAATATTTTGGATTCCAGGAGTGAGGACATCAAGAGGAGTTTATTTAGAAGATTCTTCTGAAAATATATTACGAATAGTGGGAAAAGCAACTCACAAGGGAGAGAGTTAAGAGATTATTGTTGATTTCATTCAAAACGTATCTTGATTTGAAACAGGACAGTACTAAATTATAAATATATGAAAAAAGATGAAAAATCTATCAATGCAAAAAAACCAGCAGGATCTAAACCCATTCTTCTCTATGTGATTCTTGCTACAGTAATATTTTTTGGAATTCAACAATATAATAAATCAGTAAATTCGCCTATAGAGACAAATTTTACAGAATTTAAGCAAAGTATTCAAGACAATGAGATATCTATGGCAACTATTAAAGCACAGTCGAATACGGTGGAGTACCAAATAGCCTCTGGATCAGACTCGATAATGTACATAACAGAATATCCGGAAGGCTTCGAAGGGGAAGTTTTCCAGCTTTTAATAAACTCGGATATTGAATTGGATACAGATACTGAGCCTCCCGGTCTATCAGAGTATCTAATCGGTTTTTTACCTTGGATTCTTATTGCGGGCTTTATGTTTTATATGTTTTCTCAAGTTAAAAACAATGGAAATCAAATTATGCAATTTGGTAAATCAAAAGCTAGAGAGCTAGACCAAGAGGCTCCAAAAACAACTTTTGATGACATAGCAGGCGTTGAAGAGGCAAAAGAAGAGCTTGAGGAAATTAGGGAATTTTTGAAAGATTCAGAAAAATTTAAAAAGCTAGGTGCAAAAATTCCAAAAGGAGTTTTACTCATAGGACCTCCTGGGACAGGCAAAACTCTGTTAGCAAAAGCTGTAGCAGGGGAAGCAGGTGTTCCATTTTTTAGTATCTCAGGATCAGATTTTGTGGAAATGTTTGTTGGAGTTGGGGCAAGTAGAGTGAGAGATCTTTTTGAAAAGGCAAAAAAAGCTTCTCCATCAATTATCTTTATAGATGAAATCGATGCAGTTGGAAGAATGAGAGGGGCTGGGCTAGGTGGAGGGCATGATGAAAGAGAACAAACTCTAAATCAGCTATTAGTTGAAATGGATGGGTTTGAAGTAAACAGCGGAGTTATTTTAATAGCAGCATCAAATAGGCCGGACGTTCTTGATCCTGCTCTTCTAAGGCCAGGCAGATTTGATAGGCAGATAGTTGTTGATAGACCAGATCTATTAGGAAGGCATCAAATATTAAAAGTGCACGCTAAAGATAAGCCATTAAAAAAGAATGTAAATTTAAAAAATATAGCTAAACAAACTCCTGGTTTTACTGGAGCGGATTTGGCAAATTTACTTAATGAGTCGGCTCTTCTTGCAGCAAGAAAAAATGCAAAAACAATATCTCATAAAAATGTTGAAGATTCTATAGATAGAGTTATGGCAGGACCGGAGAAGAAAAGTCAATTAATGTCTGAAAAAGAAAAACTAGTCATAGCATACCATGAGACAGGCCATGCCCTGGTTGGCTGGGCTTTGCCGAATGCTGATCCAATTAACAAAGTTACAATTATTCCAAGAGGAAGAGCTTTAGGATACACACAGTCTTTACCAGAAGAAGATAAGTATCTAACATCTAAAGCAGAACTTAAAGATCGTTTAGCAATGTTAATGGGAGGGAGGGTTGCAGAAGAATTAATTTTTGCAGACCCAACTACTGGTGCAGCAAATGATATAGAAAAAGCTACAGATATTGCTAGAAGGATGGTCATGGAGTTCGGAATGAGTGATAAGCTTGGGCCCATGTTATATGGTAAAGGTTCAAATGAAGTTTTTCTTGGAAGAGACTATGGTAGACAACAGGATTATTCAGATAAGATAGCTTCTTCGATAGATGAAGAGGTCAAGCTACTTTTAAACGAGGCCCATGTCACTGCAAAAAAGATAATAACAAAATATAAGAAACAGATGAAATCTATGGTCAACACCCTGATGGAGAAAGAAACTATAGATAAAGATATTATTAAGCAATTGTTTAAAACAGTTCCAAAGGTCAAGCTGCTAGGGACAGGTTTAAGCATTAAACTAGCGAGTACGTAGTTACTTATGGAAGAAATAGAAAACATAATTATTAATTCTGATGAATTCAAAGGACATTTAAATAATTTAGTTGATGAGATTGATGGAAAAAGTATTACGGATATTGACGCAACAGTCAGTAGGTTTATAGATTTTTTGTATAAAAAAACAAAAAATAAGAAATCAGTAGATGAGATTTTTTCAGTTCTTGAAGGAGAGGAACACTCTGAACCTATATATATAAATAAAATCAACTTCCTGTCTATTTGTGAGCACCACCTGGTTCCATTTTTTGGTACAGTCGATATCGGTGTTCTTCCTGATATGAAGATTGCTGGATTATCAAAATATACTAAATTAGTAGAGTATTTTTCTAATGCATTCCAGATACAAGAGAGATTTACAAAACAAATAGGAGAAAAGATTCATCAGGCCCTTTCCCCTCAGGGAGTTTTTATTCGGGTTAAAGCTCAACACATATGCTCCCTGGTAGATAATGGAAATTACAATATGTCTGAATTCGTAACCACTCATTCAACAGGCGTATATTCTATGGATTCATCACTAAGAGAAGAAGCTACAAAGCAGTTTGAATAATAATCAACCCCCTTTTTTTAGTTGGAAGGTTTATTTAAAAGATAAGCCCAGATGCTTAATGGGTATTTTAAATTTAACCCCAGATTCTTTTTCTGGAGATGGATTATTTAACAAATCTCTGGAAAGCGTTCGAACCTTTGACTCGAAGTTTCTTAAAGAAGGCTTAGATAATGCTTATAAAAATTTTCAAAATAAAAAAATTTCAATAGTTGATGTTGGTGTAGAGTCTACAAAACCAGGGGTACAGCCTTTAGATATAGAAGGAGAATTAAGTCGCATTAATCTTTATATAGAGAATGTCAATCCAGAGGCTATTGATAACTTCGTGCATTCAATTGATACATACAAGCATCAGGTTGTGAAGAGGCTTATCAAATTTAATTCAGAGCTAAAAAGAAATGTATTTGAAATTGTTAACGACGTTAGTGGTGGAAAAGATAGAAGAATGATAGATTTAATAACTAAATATAATTTAGGAATTATCCTAAGTCATCGTCATCCGGATTCAAGTTTTTTACATGAAAAGTTTTATTACAAAGACCCGGTTGGGGAGGTAAAAAGGCATCTGTCTAAACAAATCCAATATTTATTAGATATTGGTGTGCAAAAAGATTCTATCGCTATAGATCCTGCACTTGGATTTGGGAAAGACGAAGAAGTTTCATACGAAATTTTAGACAATATTGAGAAATTTTCTTTTGGTTACCCTATAGTAGTTGGGTTTTCTAAGAAAAAATTTTCATTAGCTTTCAAAATGGATACTTTTCAATTAACCGAATTTGCTTTTTCTAAGGGAGTATCTGTAGTAAGAACACATATCTCCTAGCAAAAATATATAATAGGCCTAATATAATGAGTTGTTGAAAAGGAATAAATGGCAGGACTAAAACCAAACGAATTTTACTGGGTCATACAAGACAAGCTCGCTTTATCTGAGTGTATTGGGGGAAAAGGTATGACTCCAAGAAAGATTAGGAGAGAAGAAGAAATCCAATGGCTAAAGGGTCAAGGAATTAATTCAATCTTCTCTCTCTTGGATACAGATTTTAATTTAACTAGTTATCAAGAGGTCGGGTTTAGAACTTATCATTTTCCGCTAAATGAAGATATTCAAGAGAATGCCCTAGAGACAATATTTACTGCAATTAAAGAAGCCTTAGATGACCCAGAAATAAAATTATTAATCCATAAAGAATATGTAGATGAACAAATCCCAGGGATACTAGCTGGATACTTAATCTTTTCAGACCTACTTCAAGATTCTGTCTTAGCTCGAACAATTATGGAGGAAATTTTGGGTAGACCCCTCTCTCCTCAGGCTATAGAGCTGATTCCGGCTCCCGCCACTAGTTAATGGATTATGAAATAAGATTTACTGGCTTAAACTTTCATGCAAAGCATGGGTTATATGAAAATGAAAAAGAAAAAGAACAGCTATTTAAGGTAGATATCTCTTTAATTGTTCCATGGGATTCTTCATTTTCTGACGACATCAAAAAGGTAATAAACTATGAGGAAATATTTAATGAAGTAAAGGAAGTTATGGAATCGGAGCCATTTAACTTGATCGAATCTTTGGCCGAAGAGATACTTAATAGAATGAAAAAATACAATCCAATTAAGGCGATAGTTACTATACATAAACCAGAGACAGAATTAAGTAAGAACAGTGATGACATAGCTATCTCGTTGAGTAAATATTTTGGATAATCAAGTCTATTTGTCTCTTGGTACAAATTTAGGGGATAGACTAGAAAATTTAGAAAAAGCATGTATTGAATTGAAACAATATATAGAAATAGAAAAGGTTTCAGGAGTATACGAAACTGAACCTCTTCACTACACAAAACAAGACTCTTTTTATAATTGTGGTCTCCAAGTTAGATGTAAGTTAGAGCCACTAGATTTCCTAAGCAAAATAAAAAAGATAGAAACTAAAATGGGGAGAGTTAATTCAATTAGGTATGGACCTAGACTTATTGATATAGATATAATTTTTTGGAAAAAAAAAGGCGTAGAGAGTTCTTCTGTAAATAGTAAAAATCTTGTAATTCCACATCCAAAGTGGAGTGAAAGGTTGTTTGTGATCAAAACAATGTCTGAATTGGATATTCAGAAATGGATGGATCATGATTTAGAAAATAAGAATATTGACACAACAAAACTTAACCAAATAATTACTTACGTTTGCAATTTAAATATATAAAATAGTCTTAACGGGTACCAATAAGGACTCGATTTATTATGAAAATAATTAGTACGTTAAAATATGAAAGAGCTCATTCTGAAGAGATTACATTTGTTCCAACAATGGGTTCCTTGCATGCTGGACACTTCTCTTTAATTGAAAAAGCCAAAGACTTTTCTTGTCCAATATGGATGTCAATTTTTGTAAACAAACTTCAATTTAATAAGAATGTAGATTATAAGAATTATCCAAGGGATTTAAATAAAGATATTTCAAATGCAGAAATTGCTGGAGTAGATGTATTATTCACTCCGGACATTAATTACATTCTTAATAAAGAAAGTTTAAAATATATTTCATCAGGGGATAAAGGAATTGTCTTAGAAGGAGAGTCTAGACCAGGACATTTTGATGGAGTCTTGACGGTCGTCAATAGATTGTTAGAGCTTATTAGGCCAAAATATATTGTGTTAGGGAAAAAAGACGCTCAACAACTATTTCTAATAAAGAAGAAATTAGAAAATAACTATCCAAGAACAGAGTTCATATCTTCATCTACTGTTAGAGAAGATAGCGGCCTAGCATTAAGCAGTAGGAACAAACTACTAAGTAATTCAGCAATCGAAGTATCGGCAGAGCTTTTTAAATGTTTAAAAATCTTTTACTCCGCTTTTTCTAGTGGAGAATCTGTAGAAGTATCGAGAGCTAAAGCAAAAAAATATATTAATCAGTATACAAAGATTGAGCTTGATTATTTAGAGATTGTTGATGCATCAAGTTTTGTTAAACCTAAAGAAGATACTTTTAGATACTTTATTCTGATAGCGGCAATTATTGATGGTGTCAGATTAATTGACAACATTTATTTTGAGAAGAAGAACAATAGATATTATGTAGATCTGGGTATTAATTTAACTGGAGAAGGAAATAAATGAATATTATTGCAGTTGACATTGGGAATACAGAAACGTGTATCGGAATAGGAGATATAGGTACTTGGGAAAGTTTTAGATTCACAACCAGGACTACTATCACTTCAGACGAATGGTTAATGATGATGAAGGCGACCCTTCCGGATAACGATGAGAAGATAGCAGGAACTATTATCTGTTCGGTTGTTCCGCAAGTTAATAATATTTTTATTGATGCGCTGTCTAGGTATTCTTCCTCCACACCAATACTTTTGGGGCCAGGAATAAAAACTGGATTATCAGTAAAGATTGACAATCCTAAAGAGTTAGGATCTGATAGAATTGCAAATTCTGTGGGAGGTGTGCATAAAGTTAGTAGTCCCGTCATAATAGTTGACCTAGGAACCGCAACAACAGTAGATGTTGTTAATAGTAGAAAAGAATATATAGGAGGCTTGATTGCTCCAGGATTGAAAATAAGCCTTGAGGCTCTTGTGAACAAAACAGCCTCTTTGAAATCAGTTGATTTTGCTGTTCCAGAGTCAATCATAGGAAGAAATACTTATGATGCAATACAGAGTGGGCTAATATATGGGCATGCCTCATTAGTAGACGGGCTTATTGAAAAAACTATACAGGAACTGGGAGAAGAGGCTTCAGTTATTGTTACGGGAGGTTTTGGTAGTTTAATCCAAGAATATCTTAATTTTAGTGTTAAATATTATGAAAATTTAACATTAGATGGTTTAGCAAAGATTTATCAAATAAACTCATAATATATAACTATGGATGAATTAACAAAATCAGAGAAAGAGGTTTATGACCAAAGAAAGAGTAAGTTAGAAGATATATTAAAAATTGATAGCACCTCCCTACCTCACTCTTTTACTACTACCACTTCCTTAAGGCACATCAAAAGTGAATACAAAGACCTAAGTGTCGGAGTCAAAACTGGTGTTAACGTGATTGTTGCAGGTAGAATAATTAGTATTAGATCGTTCGGTAAACTTGCATTTTTTGACATAAAGGACGGGACAGATAAGCTTCAGCTTTTAGTTGATAAAGAGAGCATATTAAATGAAACAGTAGAACTAATAGAAAAACTTGATGCGGGGGACATTATAGGTTGTCGTGGTGAGATAGTTACTACAAAAAAAGGTGAGCTTTCAATAAAAATATCAAAAGTACAGCTACTTAATAAAGCGTTAAGAGGTTTGCCAGAAAAGTGGCATGGATTAAAAGATAAAGAAACTAGATTTAGGCAGAGATATTTAGATTTTATTTCTAATGAGGATGCAAAAAATATTATTTTAATGAGATCAAGGACCTTACAAATTATAAGAATGTTTTTAGAGGAAAAAGAATTTATTGAAGTAGAAACTCCAATACTGCAACCCAAGCCAGGAGGAGCGATAGCCAAACCATTTATAACACACCATAACTCATTGGATATAGATATGTATCTTCGAATAGCTCCCGAACTATATTTAAAGAGGTTAATTATTGGAGGTTTTGAAAAAGTATTTGAAATTGGACGTGTATTTCGTAATGAAGGTTTAGATTCAACACACTCTCCAGAATTTACAATGTTAGAAACTTACGAAGCTTATGTAGATGTAAATCAAGTTATGGACATGACCGAAGAAATGCTCAAGACAGTTTTCTCTGAGGTAGGACAAGGTGGCTCGTTATTGTTTGAAGGGAATCAGTTCAATTTACTCGCAGATTGGGAAAGAAAGGAAATGTCTGAACTTGTTTCTGAGGTTATGGAAATAGAAATTAATTTTCAATCAGATTTTAAAAAAGTAGTTAAGTTATTAGAGAAGAAAGATATAAATGTTGTAGGTACCACAATAGGATCTATAATTTATCAACTATTTGAAGACCATGTGGAGGGCTCTTTAGTCTCTCCAGTTTTTGTTACAGGTTATCCTGTGGAAGTTTCTCCTTTTGCACGTAAAAGAAAAGATAACCCGCTTGTGACAGATAGGTTTGAGCTCTTTATATTTGGATATGAGATTGCGAATGGATTCTCAGAATTAATTGATTCTGAAGAGCAATCAGAGAGATTTATAGAACAGGTAAAGAAAAAGAATGAAGGGGATGAAGAAGCCCATGTAGAGGATAATGATTATGTAATTGCTATGCAATATGGAATGCCTCCCACAGGGGGTCTCGGAGTTGGAATTGATAGAGTTGTCATGCTTGCAGCGGATCAATCTTCAATCAGAGAGGTTGTAGCATTTCCACACATGAAACCAGAATGAGTTAATATGTTCTGTCTAGCAGGTAATTATTTAACTTAAGTAAAGTTTCATAAATAGAAGATTCTGCCAGTCTGTTTATTGCTTTATTACTTTCGGCTATATGTTTACCGGCTATATCTCTAGTTTTTTTTAGAATTATTTCATCTCTTAGGATTTCAAGTACATCATCAATTTTTTCCTTATTTTCCCTAACACTGTTCAGCTTTTTTATAAAAGAAGGCCCGTATTCATTAATGGCTATGTGTATAGGGAGAGTATATGTGCCTTCCAAAATGTCATTTCCGACTGGCTTACCTAAACTTTTCTGATTTGAAGTTATGTCTAAAATATCATCAGATATTTGAAAGACAATGCCAGACTGTAATGCCCAGTCACTTATTGCTTCTATAGTTTCATTATCACATTCAGACGCTATGGCTCCAAGCCTTGCACTTGTTCTTATGAGGCTTGCAGTTTTTCCTTTTACTATTTTTATATAGTCATCAACTCCGTAGTCTGTATTGAAGGAAAGCTCAATTTCTCTAGTTTGGCCATCAACAAGCTCCGCGTATGTAGTTGCTAGGAGTTTAACTGATTCAATGCCTAACTTATCTGCAGCAAGTTCGGAGGCTTTAGCCATTAAAAAATCACCACCAAGAATTGCGAGAGTAGAGTCCCATTTTATATTTGCACTTTCCACCCCACGCCTTTTAGATGATTTATCAATAACATCGTCATGGTATAAGCTACCAAGGTGTACTAATTCTACGGCGACACCAGCATCAATTATTTTATCGTAATTTTTATTTCCTAATTCTCCTGCTAGTAGAGAAACCAGAGGTCTAAGCCTTTTCCCTCCTGCATTGATTAAGTGTTGAGCAATTTTTGTCAAATACTGATTCTCCGAGGCAGTCGCTGTAAATAGTCTTTTTTCGACATCCTTCATGTTGTTCCATATGCCAGGAATATCAACTATTTTTTTTATTTCAGAAGTCTTCATATGTAAAGAATAAGTACTTTTAGTAAATACTTGTAATAAAGAATCTATTGTATAATCTAGACTTCATTAAAATAGTTATATGTTCGAAAGATTTACAGATCGTGCAAGAAGAGTAGTCGTTCTAGCACAAGAAGAGGCAAGAAAACTGAACCATAATTATATTGGGACAGAACATATACTACTTGGCTTAATTCAAGAAGGAGACGGGCATGCAGCTAAAGCACTTGAAGAGTTGAATATAAGTATAGAAAATGTTAGAACTGAAGTTGTTCAAATTATTGGAGAAGGACAGCAGTCTCCCAGTGGACATATTCCATTTACACCTAGGGCTAAAAAAGTATTAGAACTTTCTCTGAGGGAAGCTCTGCAGCTAGGACATAATTATATTGGAACAGAGCATATTTTATTGGGCCTCATCAGAGAAGGAGAAGGTGTCGCCGCACAAGTTTTGAAAAAATTGGGAGCAGAGCTTGCTCAAGTTAGACAAACAGTTTTTAAATTAATATCATCAAGCAAGCCCGGGAAAGAGCAAGCAACTGCTTCAACTGGGGGTAGGGAAAAGTCGGTAGGAACTGGATCGGCAATACTTGATCAGTTTGGTAGGAATCTGACACGATTAGCTAAAGAGTCAAAGTTGGATCCTGTAATTGGAAGAACTACTGAAATAGAAAGAGTTATGCAGATTTTATCAAGAAGAACAAAAAACAATCCAGTACTCATTGGAGAGCCAGGTGTTGGAAAAACTGCAATTGTAGAGGGGTTGGCCCAAAAAATTGTCTTAAGAGATGTTCCAAAGACACTTGACCAAAAACAAATATATACTCTAGACCTTTCGGCTCTTGTTGCAGGATCACGATATAGAGGTGATTTTGAGGAAAGACTAAAAAAAGTCTTAAAAGAAATAAGAACTAGAGGAGATATTGTTTTATTTATTGATGAAATACATACTCTTGTCGGAGCAGGAGCAGCTGAAGGGGCAATTGATGCAGCTTCAATACTTAAACCTATGCTTGCAAGGGGAGACCTCCAAACTATTGGCGCAACTACTATTGATGAATTTAGAAAACATTTCGAAAAAGATGCAGCTCTTGAAAGAAGATTTCAATCAGTGAAGGTTGAAGAGCCTAATCTTTCTGATGCAATTGAAATTTTAGATGGTTTGAAAGATCGATATGAAGTTCACCACGGTGTAAAATTTACCGATCAAGCTATTGTATCTGCTGTAAATATGGCCGATCGTTATATTTCAGACAGATTCTTGCCAGATAAGGCTATTGATTTAATCGATGAAGCAGGAAGTAGAATGCGAGTTTATAAAAAGCCTTTAGATCCTGAGAAGCAAAAACTTGCTGACAATTTAAAAGATTTAAGAGAGCAAAAAATTGACGCAGTTCATTCTCAATTATTTGAAAAAGCAGCTCAGATTAGGGATCAAGAAAAAACATTGATCGATGAAATAGAGTCTCTAGGAGATAAGGAGTCTAGCAATATTGAGATGATTATAGATGAAGAAGAAATAGCAGAAGTATTAGCACAATGGACTGGAATTCCTGTTTACAGATTAACTCAGGAAGAAACTGCAAGACTTCTTGAGATGGAAAAACAGCTACATAAGAGAATAGTAGGGCAAGAAGAAGCTATAGCAGCAGTTAGTAAAGCTATAAGAAGAACAAGATCAGGATTAAAAGACCCTAAAAGACCTTCTGGATCCTTTATTTTTCTAGGTCCCTCAGGAGTTGGAAAAACCGAAACAGCTAAAACTTTAGCTGAGTTTCTCTTTGGTGATGAAGATTCCTTAATTCAAATAGATATGTCAGAATACATGGAGAAACATACAGTTAGTAGGCTTATTGGTTCCCCTCCTGGATATGTAGGATACGATGAAGGAGGACAGTTAACGGAAGCAGTAAGGAGAAAGCCTTTCAGCGTTGTTTTATTTGATGAGATTGAAAAGGCTCACCCTGATGTTTTCAATACTTTATTGCAAATCCTTGAGGATGGAAGATTGACAGATGCGCAAGGCAGAACAGTTGATTTCAAAAATACAGTTATTATCATGACTTCTAATTTAGGCACAAAAGATTTGAGTAAGAATATAGGATTCAGCAATGGTTCTAGTGAAGATACATATCAGAGGATGAAGTCAAAAGTTTCAGAAGAATTAAAAAAGTATTTCAAACCAGAGTTCTTAAACAGGATAGACGAAACAATTGTTTTCCATGAATTAACACTTGAAGAAGTAAAGGAAATAGTTGATTTAATGATGGAGCGAATTTATGAACAGTTAAAGAACTCTGATCTAGAGATAATTCTTTCTGATGAGGCCAAGGGGTTTTTAGCATCCGAAGGGTATGACCGGGAGTTTGGAGCTAGACCACTTAGAAGATCAATTCAAAGATTATTAGAAGATCCTCTTTCAGAAGAGTTATTAAAAGGAGTTTATAAAGCTGGCACCACAATTATTGTTTCATATAAAGAAGGTGAGAATTTAATTTTTGAACCCGTAGAGGCACCTAGTGAGCCAGATGTTAATTTAGTTGAGTCAGACTCTTAAACGAAATTTTTTTAGTATATAATCTAATACAATGAAAATAATTATTGATACTGATCCCGGAACAGATGATGCAGTTGCCGTATTGCTTGCTTTAGCAAATTTTAAAGATGATGAAATTTTAGGAATATCTACAGTTGCAGGAAATGTTCCTGTAGAAAAGGGAACACATAATGCACTGAGAATACTGGCTCTTGCAGGGAGAGATAGTATCGATGTTTACGAAGGATGTTCTCAGCCTCTAGAAAGAGACTTAGTTACAGCTGAATGGGTTCATGGTGGTGATGGATTAGCAGGTTTAGATTTCCCCAAGCCAAATAAAGAAAAAAGTGAAACTCATGCAGTGGATTTTATAGGTAATACAATTATGAATTCTAAGGAAAAGGTGAGCATAGGAGTATTAGGCCCTATGACTAATATTGCTAAGTCTTTGAATACATATCCAGAGATAGTGAAGAATATAGACAAGATTGTTTTCATGGGGGGTTCGGCGACAGGAGGCAATACAACCCCTGTAGCGGAGTTCAACATTTATGTTGACCCGCAAGCTGCCAAGATTGTATTTGATTCAGGCATTCCACTTGTCATGATGGGCCTCGATGTTACACGGCAAGCACTGGCAAGTGAGGACAGGATAGAGAGATTAAAGGATATAAATACCAAAACCGGGTCACTCTTTATAGGCCTAATGACCTCTTTAAATCATATTCCTTTAGTGAAAGAAAAATTTCCAAATGGGACTCCTGTACATGATGCATTTGTTACAGCTTATATGGTAAATCCAGAGATAATAGAAGGTATAAAAGTTAATGTAGAGGTCGAAACTTCATCAGAGTTAACTATGGGGCAGACTGTTGTAGATACGTTAGGAACAAGCGGGAAGAAACCAAATGTTTTATGGATGAATTATGTGGACTCAGATAAATTGTTTGATTTAATCACTAAGTCTGCAAGTTTATTACCTTAGTCTAAAATTTAGATTTAAGAAGTTTGTATACGCAATTTTTTCGTTTGAGGTAGCAGAGAGAATTTAATTCTTATATTATCTTTCTATAAGAAAGCTTTATGCTTTAAAGCAAAAAAAAGGGAGAGAGAAAATATGTCAACTACAAAAAATAAGTATTTTCTTTTGTTACTAGCATTTGCAATGATTGCAGGTGCTTGTGGTGGCGGATCTGCAGATATCGCAACTGAAGAGTCAGCTGAAGTCGTACAAGAGAGCTTAGATGCTCCTGCCACGACCACAGCTCCAGTAACTGAAGAAAAGAAACTTAAAGTTGGTATTGTACTTGGTGCACTAGGTGATCGCTCATTTATGGACTCTGCTAAAAGAGGATATGATCAAGCTGTTACAGAGCTAGCTATCGAGGGCGATTATATAGAAGCTGAACCATCAGAAAGAGCTGTAGCAATACAGAATTTTCTTGCAGATGGTAAAGAAATGATTATAACCATTGGCTTCTCTGAAGCCGTAGTAACCAAAGAAGCTGCTTTAGCAAACCCAACAGTTCAGTTTGCTATTATAGACATGGTTGTCACTGCTGATGATGGAAGTCTTTTACCAAATGTTTACAATCTTGTATTCAAAGAACATGAAGGATCTTTTGAGGTAGGTTATATTGCTGGAAAACTTTCAAAAACTGGAAAGGTTGCTTTCATGGGAGGAATGGATGTTCCAATCATTAGAAAGTTCCACACAGGTTGGGAAGAAGGCGCAAAATATGCTAATCCAGATATAGAGTTCTGTTCAGGCTATGCAGGTAGTTGGGGAGACCCAGCCAAAGGTAAAGAAATTGGCTTAAGTTGTTTTGAACAAGGAGCAGATATTATATTTGCTGCTGGTGGTGCAACAGGTGATGGTGCATATGAAGCAGCTGTCGAAACAGGCAATTTTGCAGTCGGAGTCGACTCAAACCAGGACTACATTCATCCAGGTGTAATGATTACGTCAATGATGAAAAATGTTGACTATGCAGTTTACACTGCAATAAGTGACCGAATAACAGCGGGAGTAGCATCTGCTTCTATCGTTGCTTATGGTTCTGCAGAGAATGCTGTAGGGCCTTCATGGTTGGTTGATGGATCAAACCTATTTAAGGAAACTGGTCCAGCTGACATGGTTGCACAAGTTGATGAAGTTATTGCAGCAGTTCAAGAAGTTCGTGCGAAAATTATTTCGGGCGAAATTGTTGTAACAGATGCAAGTAGTGGATAAACAAACCAAAAAAATTATTTTAGCCCGGCATTAAGCCGGGCTAAAATTTAATATATTAAAGTTACTCATGGCAAAAAAAAATGAAAAAAAATTAGCAATCCAGATGAAGGGGATAACAAAGGAATACCCTGGTGTTATTGCAAATAAGGATGTAGAATTCGAAGTTTATTCAGGTGAAATTCATGCTCTAGTAGGAGAAAATGGAGCCGGGAAATCCACTTTAATGAAGATTCTTTATGGAATAGAAAAATTAGATAAAGGTGAAGTATATATAGATGGAAATAAAGAGAATATTAATAATGTAGATGCTGCAATAAATTTAGGTATAGGAATGGTACACCAGGCATTTCACCTCGTTCCATCTTTTACAGCTGCTGAAAATATAGGTCTTGGGCAAGAACCTGTAAGTAAAAATAGACTTATCAATTGGGATGATTTAAACAAGCGAGTAGATGATATTTCAGAAAAATATGGATTAAAAGTTGACCCAAAACTTAGGATGATTGATGCATCTGTTGGGATTCAGCAGAGAACAGAAATACTGAAGACACTATATAGGAACGCAAATATATTAATTTTAGATGAACCAACCGCAGTTCTAACCCCACAAGAAACTGACGAACTCTTTCAAGTAATACGGTCTTTAGTTGACGAAGGGAAAACCGTTATTTTTATCACGCATAAATTAAGAGAAGTTATGACAATAGCAGACAGGGTTACCGTTATGAGAGCAGGAGAAATACAGGGTGTATCAGAAGTAAAATCTACCACTCCTACAGAGCTCGCAAAGCAAATGGTTGGTAGAGAGGTGTTTTTACAGATTAAAAAAACAAAAGCTAAGCCCAAAGACACTGTTCTTGATGTAAAAAAATTATGGGTTCATGACGCTAGAGGCTTGATTGCTGTTAAAGGAGTAAGTTTTAATGTTTGTGAAGGAGAAATTGTTGGAATTGCTGGAGTAGAGGGAAATGGTCAAACTGAGTTGGTCGAAACCCTTGCTGGTTTAAGAAGTACTAGTAGAGGTGAAATTCTTTTTTCTGGAGAAAATGTTGAAAAACTTACGCCCAGGAAAAGAAGAAGGATAGGTTTAGCACATATTCCTGAAGACAGAACAAATACAGGATTAAATCTTAGATTGCCAATATGGGAGAATCTTATCGGCACCTCATATTTTAGACCCCCTCTTTCAAGATCAGGAATAGTTAATATGAGAAAAGTTATTGATCATAGTAATTCTCTTAAAGATAAATATGATATAAGATCCCCAAGTGTTTCAGCTCGATTACATTCTCTTTCCGGAGGAAATCAACAGAAAGTTGTTGTCGCTAGGGAGTTGTCTGAAGAACCTTCCTTGACTATAGCTGCTCAACCAACACGAGGTATTGATATAGGCAATATTGAAGCTATACATAAACAAATTATTGAGATTAGAGACAAAGGAAATGCAGTTTTACTAGTTTCAGCAGAGCTAGATGAAGTAATGTCCCTTTCTGATAGAGTCGGAATAATGTATGAAGGAGAATTTGTTGCTTGGGTTGATCCAAACAAGACAGATCAAGCTCAGATGGGATTATATATGGCAGGAATTAAAGCCTAATGGAAAAATTTTCGTTTAAAGATGTATTGATTTTAATTGCAGGACTTTTTATAACAAGTATTTTTGCATGGAGTATTCTAAGAGCTACAGGGCATATCCCTTCAGAAATAGGAAAACTTTTTCTTAAAGGGGCTTTTGGTGATAAAAGAAATATATCCAACACACTTAATGCTGCTACTCCCCTTATATTAACGGCTCTTGCTACAGTGGTTGCATTTAGGGTTGGGATGTTCAACATAGGAGTTAATGGGTCAATGTATGTCGGAGCTCTTTACGCTGCTTGGGCTGGATATAGATTTACTGGATTAGGTCATTATGCCCACGTGAGTCTTTGCTTAGCAATATCAGTCACAGTCGGAGCTTTATGGATGTTACTTCCAGCTGTATTAAGAGTATATGCTGGGGTAAGTGAGATTATTACAACAATAATGTTAAACTTTGTCGCGGTCCTTTTTGTTTCCTATATGGCGAATGGTCCTTTTAGAGCAGATCCTATTGCCCCTTCTACTCCTAGAATTCTTGAAACTGCTGAATTGAAACAATATTTTCCTAACTCTCAGTTCCATTCAGGATTTTTTATTGCAGTTTTTGTATCAATCCTATTTTATTTCCTTCTTAATAAAACAACTTTTGGATATGAACTCAGATCAGGAGGTGACGGTTTAGTTGGGAACTATCCATCAAGATATAGTTCATATTTAGGGATCCCGTCCAACAGGTCTGCAATTATTGGAATGTTAATGTCTGGAGGACTCGGAGGCCTTGCTGGAGGAGTAGAAGTTCTAGGGTCTGTTAGAAATTTTTATCAAGAACTACAGTTTGTACAAGGTTTTGATGGAATATTAATAGCTATTATAGGAAAACTCGAGCCGATTGGAGGAATGATAGCTGCACTTGGATATGGGGCACTGAAAAATGGAGGACTATATGTTGACTACAAAACAGATGTTTCAAGAGAGATTGTTGTCATTCTTATGTCGATACTTATTTTCTTTGTAAGCGCACAAAAGATTGTTCGAGGCTTAGAAAAGTATGAAATAGTTAGACGTTTAGAAAGCATATTTTCTAGAAAGATTAAATAATGGAGTGGTTAGAAATATTTGATATATCACTATTCAGAAGCGTGCTTAGGAATATGACGCCTATTGCACTGATAGGGTTTGGTGCAGCAATGTGCTCTTCTGCAGGAGTTTTAAATATCGGACTTGAAGGGAAAATGCTCAACGCAGCATTTGTTGGAGTTGCTACAAGTTTTTATACAGGAAGTGCGTTAATCGGTTTTATTTGCGGAGTTTCTGCAGGAATTTTAACAAGCATCCTCTTTGGTCTTTTATCTTTTAAACTTGGTGCTGATGAGGTTCTTGCAGGTTTGGCTATTAATATTTTTGCTTTAGCTGGAACCAGGTATTTACTTGAAACTCTATTTCAAAGGCGTGGATTTTTTTCCGATCCGTCTATTCAAGGGATAGATCCAATACATTTTAAATTCCTAGAGGGTTCAAAATTTGAATTAATATTCTCTGGATACACACCTTCAGTTTATTTCATTTTCTTTTTAGCAGTTATACTGTATTTTGTCTATTACCACACTAGATTAGGTACATCAATTCGAGCTACAGGAGAAAATCCAGAAGCAGCAGAGGATGCTGGTATTAATACTATTAGGATTAAATGGTTTACAGTAATTTTTGCTGGTTTCTTAGCAGGTATAGCCGGTACCTTTTTATCACTTGAGAATATGACACTCTTTACCGAAGGCATGTCTGCAGGAAAAGGCTTTATTGGGCTAGTTGCATCAGCGTTTGGGAATTCAACTCCGCTAGGTACATTTGGGGCTAGTGCATTTTTTGGTTTGGGTGATGCAATTGGAATTCGTTTACAAGGAGTATACGAATTAGATTCTAGATTAGTTCTTATGATTCCGTATGCCCTCACAGTTGGCATCCTTGTATTAATCGGTATTCGCCAAAGATATAAAATTAGAAGAGTTCCAATACAAAATAATTAAATTGAACAAAGAGAAAATATATAAAGCAAAGTTCATAGTTAAAGATTCAAAGAATATACTGAAAGATAGTTGCCTCATTATTAATGGAAATATTATTGGAGGAACTTTAGATTTTGATGACCTTTCAGAAGACCAAAAGAAAAAACTACATGATTTGGGAGATGTAATAGTTGCACCCGGACTTGTCAATGCCCACTCACACGTCGCACTAAATAGTGTAAAAGGCTTAGGGTATGGCAAGTTAAGTGCGCTATATGACGTAATGTGGGGGATAGAGCCTTCTCTTGAAACTGAAGATGTATACAAGCTATCAAAGCTTGGGATTATAGATGCGTTAAGGTCTGGGACTACATCAATTAATGATCACTATTTCTTCGCTGAAGCAGTGGTTAGAGCATGTGAAGAGATGGGAATCAGGGGATTTATAGGGCATACTGTTATGACAGAATATGGACCCTGGCTAGGGGAAAAAGAAGTCTTCCTAGCAAAAGAGCTGGTTAGAAATAGCAGTTCTTATTCTGAGATAATCCATCCAGTTGTTGCTCCTCATGCTACGGACACAGTAGAACCCAAAACTCTTATTGAGTTGAAAGAATTTGCTGATTCAAATAATGTTCCTATACATATTCACTTATCTCAGTCACAGAGAGAATTTGACTATACCAAAGAAAAGTATGAGCTATCTCCCATAAAGCATGCAAAAAATATTGGGTTATTAGACGAGAGCTTAATTGCAGCGCATTGCAATGTTATAGAGGAAGGTGATTTAGAGATACTTGCCGAGTCAGATGTTTATCCGATATTTTGCCCGACGACTCATGGAGTGGGAGGAAAACTCTTAGATACTAATAGGCTGACTTCCATGGGGGCACAGTGGGGGATTGGAACAGATTGTCCAGGGGGGAATGATGATTTCGATATGCTTGAGGAGATGAGGATGGGGCTCGTATTGAACAATAGCAAAGGACTTACTTCAGCAGTTACCCCTAAGGATATATTTAATATGGCTACTTCTGAAAATATTAAACGACTGACGAAAAATCGGTATAAAGGAACATTAGAAGAAGGAGAATTAGCTGATTTTATAGTAGTTGATATTAAGAATGAAAGAATGCAGCCCTTGTTTGATGTTGTTAATAATTTTGTTATGTCAAGTACGTCTAGTCAAGTAAAAAGCGTCTTTGTTAATGGAGAACAGATTATAGAAAATTATCTTCTTACAAAAGTAGATTCGGAAAAAGTTCTAAGTGAAGGTTTAGAAGTAATAGATAAGCTTTTTAAGAGAAGTGGATTTGATAAAAGAATTAAAGAGGGAGATTTTTTATAGCTTTGATTTAAGGAGATCTTCTCTTTTATTAGAATCTACAAATCCAGCAGAAATAGTATTTTTTGTGATTTTATTTATATCAGATTGCTTAAAACCAAAAGTATTTACTAGATTTTCTACCTCTTGAGACATAGTGATATTACTCATCAATCTGTTATCTGTATTGATAGTTACATTAAATCCTGAACTATATAGCTTTTCAAAAGAATGAGCTGCAATTGTAGGGTATGCTCCACATTGAATATTTGAAGTAGGGCATATTTCTAGAGGAATTCTGTTTTCATAAATATATTTTGCTGTATTGTTTAAAAAGTTAACAGAGTTATTTTCTATCTGAATATCATTAATTATTTGAGATCCGTGTCCAATCCTTTTTGAATTACAGTCAATTACAACTTCCTTAATTCCTTCTTTTACTTCCCAATCAGCATGTAGAGTTAGATTGATATTTTTTTCATTGCCTTTTTTTACTGCATCAGAATGGTTTAATACTGAAAATCCTATCTCTGGACCTGCTAGGTCAAAACCTATTACACCTTTATGTTTTATACATAAATCCATTACCTCTACTGAGTTGGACTCTTGTCTCATTGCACATAATATAATTCCACTCAATATATCGTATTTTTGATTTCCATCTTTTATTCCATTTAATACTGCATTTACAACTTTATCTGTTGTTAAACCTTTTTGAGAATGGACAAGTGGTGCGAATCTTAGTTCTGCATAAACTACACCATCTTCTGCTAAATCCTCTAAAGCTTCCATAGTTACCCTATATAGAGAGTTTTCATCCTGCATTACTCCAATAGTATGTTGCCAAGCTTCTAGGTTAAGTGCTAGGGACTGGTCTGGTTTTGGTTGAATCCAATTATTCAACTCTTCAGGATCATTAGTTGGGAGGTTTTCGTAGTTTTGCTCTTCTGCTAATTCAATAAGAGTTGAAACTCTCAACCCTCCATCAAGATGGTCATGAAGCACTGCTTTCGGAATATCTTTTGTCCACTCACTCATAATTTGTTGAAATAGTTATTTTCTATTATATCAATCACAGTTAGGGCCATTATTAAGCTTGCATCTTTTATTCCATTAGTTGCCCTTTTTGTAATTGAAGCTTTTGCAAACTCTTCTTGATGATTAACTACTTTCCCATCATCATCAACAATTTGTATAAAAGAATGCAATGAAGGGATGATCTTTGAGACATTTCCCATATCTGTAGAACCATTTTTACTCTGATCATATTCAGTATTTCTCCTCATGTCTCTCCCAACTATTTTCGCATTCTTCTCAAATAAGTCTGTTAAGATTTCGTTTGAAACTAAATTATCATAATGAGAGTATCCTTCAAGGATTTCTACTTTACATCCAGTAGCTAAAGCTGCACTCTTAAAACAATCTTTAACTTTCTTCTCTAATTTTTTCAATCCACTAGTTTTTTGGGATCTGATCATCCAGCTAGAACGAGTATATGAAGGGATTATATTTGCTGATTCTCCACCATTTGTAATTATTCCGTGAACTTTTTCTGTAGGAAGCAAGTGTTGTCTCAAGTTGCTAATTGCATTATATGATTGTATTTGAGCATCTAAAGCATTCTTTCCAACATATGGAGAGCCTGAAGCATGCGCTGCTTTTCCATGGAAGATCACATCCAACTGCTTAACTGCAATCATTAAAGGATTTAGTTCATTTCTTGTAGCAGGATGTATCATTAATGCAGCATCTACTCCATCAAAAAAACCTTCGTTAATTAATCTGATCTTTCCCCCCCCACCACCATTTTCTAAATTTAATGGAAGTATTTCTTCTGCAGGACAGCCAATAATTGATAGTTTCGTGTTTGTTTCCTTTATATATTCATTAAGAAGAGTAATTACACCTATTCCACTAGTCGTAATAATATTGTGTCCACATGCATGTCCCACTCCAGGTAAAGCATCAAACTCTATACATATAGCTATATGATTTCTATATTTACTATTTAAAGATCCTATGAAACCAGTTTTAGTTGATTGTGAATTTTTGAAAGATTTTATATCAGTATTATTTTTTAGAAATGCTTTTATTTTTTCTACACTTTTAAATTCTTGATATCCTAATTCAGGTTCATCATAAAGTTCTCTATTTAATTTGACTAAACTTTTTTCAAATGTTTTGTATTTTTTATCTAAATCAATTAATTTACTCTGATTCATTTGTTCAAAAACTACTTTTCAGTATTCTCATTAGGGTAACCAAATATTTCAATTTCCTGTATGGCACATTCAGGAAAAGATTGAGCTCCGTTGTATTCTTCACCTGGATAAGATGTTATAAATTCAATTTTAAAAGTGTCTGTAGTTACATCTATCATCTCTACCCATTGAGAATCGCTGATATTAGATAATTCATATGTATAATAATAGTTTGGATCGGAAGTGCTATATTTTATTTCCCTTACTTTCCAATTTCTATTAAAACCTCTAGATTCTGTTAAATTCTGCCAGGTAAAGAATTTAATTTCGACTGGACTATCCCATGTGAATATGACATATCCGTCTTTACATTTTTGAGAGTTATCTTGCCAAGAAGTCTCTTGGTCGTCGTATAATTTAGAGCAAGAGTAGCCTTTCCCATATTCACTCGAAGACGAACAGTTCGATGTAAACTTGCTCAATTTTCGTGTGAGTTTTACGGTTGGTGCCGAGATTGTGGTTGTAGAGGAGCTTGTTACAGAAGTTTGTTCCTGTTCAATAACATTGTCATTAAAGGAATTTTTATTATATAAAAATGCTGCGACGGCAACAATTGGGATAAGAATTAATATAAAGAAGACAGCTCTAATACCTGGAAATTGTGTTCTAGTTGGAAGAGCTGGAGATTGAAAAGTAGATATTGGAGAATTGAGTTGGTCATTACTTAGGGTAGTGATTCTTTTGCTATCATTCTTTAGAACATCCTGGGTTTCTAGCCTTGGACTTATGCCTTGCCATTCTCCGCAGCTATCACAGAACTCGCTGGCATCTTTTAGAGTGGCTCCACAATTAGTACATACTACATTTTCCATTTACATTATTTCCCTAAGTAAATTGTAAAAGAAATAACATTGTAACATTCGAATATATATTTTACTCAAAATATATAGGATATAAAGATATATATGAAAAATAATAACGATTTACAATTTGACTTGTTGGTACCAGGAACAGCTCTTCGAGAAGGTTTGAAAATTATTGCAGAAAGTAAAATAGGAGCTCTTGTAGTCATAGGCTCTTCATCAAAGCTTGAAAGAATATCAACAGGAGGTTTCACATTGAATGCGGCTCAATTTTCTTCAAATAAACTAGCTGAGCTTGCAAAAATGGATGGTGCCATAATACTAAACGATGATGTGACAGAAATACTAAAAGCAAATGTTCATCTTAACCCCCTACCTTCAATTCATACTATCCAAACGGGAACTAGACATAGGACTGCAGAAAGAGTAGCAAAAGAGACCAGCCTAATGGCAGTCACAGTTTCAGAAGAATCTTCAGTAATTAGGATATTTTTTGATGATAAAATTATTGAACTAGAAGATCCAACAACTTTGCTAGCTAAAATTAATGAATCTTTACAGTCAGTAGACAGAACGAGACGTAGATTTGATGAGTCACTTTTAGAGCTCTCTGAGCTAGAACTTGAGGGATCTTTATCCAATCACAATGTTTTAGATGCCATTCAAAAAGGAGAGCTATTAGAAAGGCTTGCAACAACACTTAAAAAAGAAGCAACAAAACTCGGTGAAGACTCGGGAATTGTCACTATTCAAATAGACTCTTTAGAGTCTGGTGTAGATCAAGCACTTTCTTTGATAATTAAAGACCATATACTTGGTAAACGGTTTAGAAATATTGAAAAAGTAAGAAATGTTATATCTGGAACTTCATATGAAGAACTAAACTCAATGTCAATGCTAGGGGCATTATTAGGAAAAGAACCACTCGATGAGATGTCTATTTCGAAAGGCTATAGGGTATTAGCTCGGTTACCAGGAATTCCCGACAACATACAAGACTCTTTGGTTTCAAAATTTAAGATATTACCTCGGCTACTTAATGCGAGTGTAGAGGAACTATACAATGTAGAAGGGATCGGACACCAAAGGGCACAACAACTTAAGTCATATTTTGTAGGGCTATTACAGGCTTCAGGACTACCTTATTCAAACGGACGCTAAAGTACAATCAGTACTCTGTTAGAATTATAAATTCATGATCGCAAAAACGAAATCTGCCAAAAAAAAGAAAGAGAAATTCTTACCAGGAAATTTTGTAGTTCATCCATATCATGGTGCTGCAAAAGTGCTTAGGAAGGTTAATAAGAACGTAAGTATATTTGTAGATGGAGAACCAAAATCAAAAAGAGTAGAGTATTTTGAAATCGAAATACTTACAGATGGTCTTAGTGTTTTTGTTCCTACAGAGAAAGTAGAAGAAGTAATCCGTTCAGTTATTTCAAAAAATGCAGTTACAACAAAAGTTTTGCCAATTTTTAAGCAAAAGCCCGAACAGGCTGGAGCAAATTGGAGTAGATGGTACAAAGTTCTAACTGAAAAAATGACAAGTGGAGACATCTTGCAGGTTACTGAAGTTGTGAGAGAGTTAACACATGCCCAGATCAACAAAGGGATTTCCCCAGCTCTTAAACGGATGCTTGCAAAAGCAAGAACCACTTTAGCTAGTGAATTAGCTTGTACCCTTGGTGTAGAGGAAGAAGATGCATTGATAAAAATTGATCAAAACCTTCCAGATAATCAATTTGATGATGGTTTGTAGTTCTTTGTTATAATATTTTTTCTATTTCTATTTCTATTACTATTTAATTATGAGAATAGGAACAGGCTTTGATACACATAAACACAAAAGTAGCTCCAAACTTTTTGTTGGAACAGTAGAAATAGAAGGACCTGGTTTCAGTGGTCATTCTGACGGGGATATTGTAGTCCATGCTTTAATTGATGCAATGTTAGGTACAGTTGCTCTAGGAGACATAGGAGATTTCTTTCCATCAAAAGATAAAAAGTGGAAAAATGCCTCAGGAAAAGACTTGTTACTAATAATTAAAGAATGCGTTTATAAAGCTGGATTGGTCATTGAAAATATTGATATTATAGTAGTTTCAAATATAGTAATCATTTCTTTAGCCAGAGATGAAATAATTACTTCGTTAGCTAAATTATTAAATATATCAACATCAGCAATCTCAATTAAGGG
>Ga0115002_10001048_pt1 | contig 38550 bp, 24 predicted proteins | sample ArcticOcean_MG_C_8_FD_89576 | JGI IMG/M metagenome (GOLD analysis project Ga0115002, IMG submission 89576) | Marine microbial communities from western Arctic Ocean - ArcticOcean_MG_CB11_86 | ecosystem: Environmental > Aquatic > Marine > Oceanic | place: Arctic Ocean: Canada Basin | collected... | reverse complement strand
TCATCTGATTCGCCGTGGACGTAACCGCGCTTGATCCCTGCGCCGGCCATCACCGCCGTGTAGCAGTAGGGCCAGTGATCTCGACCATCATCGGTGTTGGCATTGCCGGAGGTGCTGACTCCGCGCTGAGGGCTGCGACCAAACTCACCCACCGCAACTACCAGCGTCTCATCGAGCATTCCTCTCTCATCCAGGTCCTCGATCAGTGTGGCTAGCCCTGAATCGAGCATCGGAGCCGATTGCGTTTTCATCCGCTTGGACAGGTCGACATGCACATCCCATGAATGATTATCAGAGTTGGCGACCTTGGGCCAGATCACCTCGACCACACGGGTACCAGCCTCGACCAATCTCCGTGCCAGCAAGCAGCTCTGCCCGAAGGTATTTCTGCCATATCTTTCTCGAAGCTTGAACGGCTCTTGATCGAGATCAAATGCCTCACGCGCCTTGCCGGAGACGATCAGGTTGATCGCCTTCGAGTAATAATCGTTGAGTTGATAATCCTCCACAGCCTTGTCGATCTCTGGCATCGCATCGTTGATGGCATCTCTGATCCTGGCGCGTCTCTGTAGCCGATGGGCGAAGACACCAGGAGCCATCGAGAGATCATCGACCTTGATCTTGTCCATCTTGGTCATGTTCAGATCGTCCCCAGGTGGATACAGGTTGTAAGGATCATAGGACTTTCCGAGGAACCCTGCCGTGCCCCCTTTACCCACCACATTGCTCTCTTGAAGTGGCCTCGGCAGCATCACGAAGGGAAGCATCGGCACTTCCGGTGGACGCATTCTGACCAGTTGAGAACCGAAATTGGGGAAGTCCTTGGGACTGGGTGGCTCCAGTTGTCCCGATGGACTGACCTTGTCCGTGGTGTATCCAGTCATCATCTGATAGATCGCAGCGGTGTGGTTGAAGAGGCCCTTGGGTGTGTAACTCATCGAGCGAATCATCGTCATCTTGTCATTGATCTGGGCGAGCCTGGGGAGCAACTCGGTGAAGTGAACCCCAGGAATCTTCGTCGGGATGGTGTCAAACACACTCTTGACGTTTTCGGGTACGTTTTCCTTCGGATCCCACAGGTCGATGTGACTCGGTCCGCCCTGCAGGTAGACCATGATGATGCTCTTCGCCTTGGCCCACCCTGGGGCACTCTTGACCGCCTCCCTGGCCATCGCCTGCAACTCAAAGACCGAGCCCAGCGTCAAGCCCAGGAATCCGGCGCCGCCAATGCGCATCAGGTCTCGGCGCGTGATCTGTCCAGAATCACAGAGATCGGAACAATCATCACCTGGTACTCGTAGCATTTTGGCCCCTTTCGGGCACGGGTTCGATCAGTGGTTAAAGAGAAATGCCGGACTGTTGATCAGCGCCCAGGCGATGTCATGCACCAGTGTAAGTCGTCGGCTCTTCAATTGCTCTTCACTCAGTTTCATCGCTCGTTCGAGTCGCAGCAACTTTGGATCTGGCGATGTGGGCACCTCGACTCGAGCGAGTTTCTCGTGCAATTTCAACAATCCAGGATCCACCGGTCGTGGCATTTTTGCATCCGCAACCTTCTTCTGGTGGTCTTGAGTACCTTGATCATTCTCTGTGAAGTAGCCAAGCAACTTCCCTCGCTGATCCTCACTGCGAGCGTCATCCGGGATGTCGACGATGCTGGCGATGTCGATCGGCAATCCAATCTCCACAGGAACCTGGGAAGTGGTCACCCAGATCCGAAATTTTCCCAGCACATGTTTGGCATCGAAAATCTGATGGAGAGTGAAGGTCAGAGTCGAACCTACAGCGCCGATCGGCTGAGTCAGTTCATAGGTTGCGTTCTTATCCGACCCCGTCTTTGGCGAGATTGCCCAGCCAGTCCGATCGATCTTGCCATCGATGGAGAATCCAACATCGTAGCTGGACTGACTGAAATTCGCCTTTGCTTGGTGCAAGGCCACTCTTGTAGGCTCCGGGACATCTTCCCCCACTGCTGCTGGAGTCCAGTCGAGTTGGAGTTCGGAGAGAACAAAGTTGCCGTTGCCCCGACCCGGTCCGCCTGCCGGTAAAGCAGGATCGGCCAGCGCTTCGATGCGAATCGCAGTGATCGCATCCAGGTCAGTCGACGCCGTGAAGGTGTAGGTTCCCATCCCCAGTTCGCCGGTGGCACGGACCGCTCCATCTTCTTCAAGGGTCAAGGTCGCACCACTCGATGCCTGCAATTTCTCCGGGATCAACAGCTCCCACCTCGTCGACGACGCCTGCGACTTCTCCCACTCCAGCAACTTCTCTGGAATCGTCTTGCCATAGGCCAGCTGCTCGGTCGTGGCCAGTGCGATCGCTTCCTGCTGATTCCGGTCGAGCTCTTCTTCTCTCGGTGCGATGGTCAGCTCAAATTCTGTCACCTCGCCTCTCGCATCGGCGATGTCCGACTGTCGAGAAACTTCTCTCGCCGCGGCGAGTTCTGCTGCCACCACCTGGTACGACTGGTAATCTCGAGACAATGCGACGTGGTCGGAATCGATCTCATCTAGCAGGTTCAGAACCGCATCAATTTCCGCAGCCTTGGCCGGACGGTTGAGGATTCTCAAATACAGTTGTTCGATCAGAGTTCCGTCATCATCATGCTGATCGACCAGTTGGGTGATGACATTACCGGGATCACTGATCGCCTGATCCACGGTCGGTCCTGTCACCAGTGCCATGACACTATCGAGACCCAAGGCATCGGAGCGGTCGCATTCACAGGCGCTTTCTCGCGCGGATCGACCAAGCGTGCTCAGGAAGCCGTCCTTCAGCTGGATTCCCACATCGGGTAACGCTGCCGCACGGGTTCCTTCCGGAACACCTGGGATCTTGGCACTCGCCCCCAGAACCTGATAGATCGAATCGTAGAGCACCTCGGCTGGTAATCTGCGAGGGGTCGCATGGGAGTAATTGATCTGGTCTTCCAGGTTCCATGGGTTCGCCACGATGGAAAGTTGATAGGTTCTCGACTTGCAGATCTCCCCGATCAAGATCCTCACGTCGAAGTCGTTCTCGACGAAGCGAGTGGTGAGGAACTCTAGCAATTCTGGATTCGATGGCGGATTTCCGGCTCGGATATCATCCAGTGGGTCGATCAAGCCGACTCCGGTCAGATATCCCCAGATGCGATTGACGTAACTCCTGGCAAAATACGGATTATTCGCAGACGTCATCCATGCTGCCAGTTGCTCCCGCCGAGTTGCGCCTGGATCGACGGTGAAGTCCACCGGGTAGGGAAATTCTGGTGTGGTCTCCTGCCGGGTCCGGTCATGAACCACCTCTCCGGTTTCCTTGTCGGAAATGATCTCGTAGAGCGGCTTGCTTCCCTCCACTGCAGTGCCACCAATCTTCGCATCGCCACCCGCCGGATCTGGTTTCAGATCAACACGAGCAAAGTAGGCCGCCAGTTGATAGTACTGATCCTGGGTCCAACGCTCGAATGGATGATCATGGCACTTGTTGCAGTTGAATCGGGTTGCGAGGAACAACTGAGTGGTATTTTCCATCGTTTCAACGGGCGTTCGGAGGATCTTGAAGTAGGAAGCAGGAGGATTCTCCTTGTTGGATCCATTGGCAGTGAGAATCTGATGAACGAACTGGTCGTAGGGCTCGTTGGATTCGACCTTCTCATGAATCCACTGACGGAAACTGGAAGCGCCCTCCTTGCCCAGATACTTGCCGTTGACCTGCAGTAAATCTGCCCAGCGATTGCCCCAGTGGACGACATAACCTTCAGAGCCGATCAATTCATCGATCATTGCTTCACGCTTGATCTTACTGTCTCGCTCATCTTCCAGAAATTCCATCAATTGTTCCACGGTCGGAGGCAAGCCCACCAGGTCTAACGAAACACGGCGCAAGAATTCGGCATCCGTGCAAAGAACAGAAGACTGGAGTTTCATTCGCTTCCACTTGTCGGCAACAAAACCATCGATGGGATTAAAGATCTCTGGTTCCTGCCACTCGAATCGCGATCGATCCCCCATCACCGTCAATGTGGTTGCCGCATACGCCCCCTCGAAGCGAGCCAGAAGCGGCGCCTCTCCCCTTCTTTCGGTCGAGACCAGGCCAGTTGGATTGCACCGAGCGACCTCGATGTTGCCACTGCTGACAAAAGCCTCGGCGGTCACATCTCTCTTCGATCCGTCATCATAGAAGGCGGTGATTCGTAACTGCTGCGTATCGCCGATTCTCTGAATCGTTGGATTCTTCGGCATCACCTCGATCCTGGCGACCCTCGCCACTTGCTGATCCAGTGGACAACCCGCAGTAATCCAGTCTCGAAGCAACTGGTAGTACTCCGAGTCGACGGTGAATCGCTGTCCACCTTCATGAGGCACAGTCCCGGTCGACTTCAGCAGCATCAAACTGTCATTCGCAGAAGCAAAATTGATCCTTCGCCCTGCGTGATCATCGGAAAACGCCCTGACATCGACCAGTGGGTCGTACCCCCTGAGAGACAGTTTGAATCCGTTTTTCCCATCTTTCGAGCCATGGCAGGAGCCGCCATTGCACCCGGCTTTGGAGATGATTGGATTGACGTCTCGGATGAAGTTTGGCTCGAAGGCCACTTCTTGACCTGTGATGGCCACCGGAATTTCTAACTTTTCACCTTCATGCACGATTTGAATGCTGGTCTGTCCATCGGAGAGAGCCCTGACCAGCCCGCCAGAGACCGAAGCGATCGAATCGGACAACTCGTAGCGCACTTGATGTGTCAGGTCGATGGTGTGTCCCGAAGCGAGCACTCCGGTGACCAGCAACTGCTGATATCGATACTTCTCGGAGATCTCGACCGTCGGTGGGTCGACCACCATTCCAATCAACTTCTTTCCTCGATCTCCAGACATCGGCGCAGACATCACCATTCGCAACACGGTCCCTTTCTCTCCATCGAGAATGCGGACCACTCCATCCGCACTTCCGATGGCGACCTCTTGCCTCTGTGGATGCCAACAGAGCGAATAGATCGGAGTGTCGAAATCGATGGTGGCAAGCACCTCGATGTCCCGAGAGTGGAACTCCTCGATTTTCTTCTTCTCCGCTGCATTGCGAGAAGTGGAGACCTTTTCGAGAATTCCCTTCATTCCCTCTGGAAGCGTTCCGTCAAAATCACTGCTATAGATCGTCACCTGGCCACGACCATCGAGGCTACTTCCAGCAGCGATACTCTTCCCATCGCCGCTGTATCCCAGGCCGAACACTCTGCCGGTCATCGGCGGAAAGGACCTCAGAAGGTTCGAGTTGTCGCCGATGACGCGCTTGACCTCACGGTGGATTCTGTAGATCTGCGGTGTCCCATCCGATCCACCGACCAGGATCTCTTCCTTGGCCGGGTGGCGATCGACGGCCGCCAGCCCGCCCTTGAGAATCGCCGGTGTGATCGAGGTGATGTTGTCGATGAATCGCTGCGTCTTCACCTCTGTCAACTTTGCAGTCATGTCCCGTCCGACGGAGATCACATGGCTTCCATCGAGGGAGAAGACAGTATCGAGAGTCCAGTCCGATGATGCTCCATTGAAGAGAACCTGCTGACCGCTACTGGCATCGATGGCCCGAACCGTGTTGTCTCCGCAGCCAAACGCAATCAACTGGCCATCGGGGGACCAGCTGGCGCCATACACGGTGTCGAAGGTGACCGGTACCGAGATGGTCAAGATCCACTTCTCGGTATTCCACACCTGCACTTCACCCATGCGACCGGGCAAGCCGCCAGTCACTGCCAGTTTCTTTCCGTCGGGAGAGAATCGAACCGATTCGATCCGCTCCGAGAGCCCTACCAGTCGCTCGATGATGGTCGAACTCTCAACATCGTGGATCAACACCTCGTGATATCCGGAGACGGCAAGCCAGCGACCATCTGGGGAGTAGTCGAGAGCGGTCACGATCGGAGGAGATTCGTATACAGGAGGATGGTTCGAGTCATACTTCTGCACAGCATTTTCGGGGGTGTCGTCCACGGCGCCCTGACTGATCCAGGCCCTGATCAAATCGATCTGGGCAGGATTCAGCGGATCTCCCTTCTTCGGCATCTCCGATTCACCATCGATGGGGGTGATCATTTCAACCAGTTCACTCTGGTCCGGCTGATGAGGAACGATCGCAGGATGATCTCCGCTACCGGAGAGCAGGCTGACAAAGCTGGTCATCACGTACTGACCCTTGGCTTTTGCTGGCTGATGGCAACCATGGCAATTGGCCTGAAAGATCGGACGGATATCGCGATAGTAACTGACCGGGGAAGTCTTCTTTGGAGTGGGCTCATCTGCCCGGGCGAGGAAAGCCGGCCAGGCGATTCCGCTAGCGATGCCCAAGCCAAGTGCCATGCATCGGAACCAATTTGAGTTGAGTATTTTCACTCGGCTGATCTCCATTTCAGGGTGTTCTGTGAGGCTGGAATGAGGGTACCAGAGTGACCCCGGGCAGTCAGGTGGCGCCTGACCGAGAAGAGTGGGATCTGCGTTGCGGTCTCCGTATCTCGTGGAAATCCGACTGAATTGTCCCAAATCGATGAGAAAACAAGACTTATGGCTCATTTAGGATCTTCCCTCCAAGATTTAAGTAGCCCTCCCTCTCCTTGAGCATATTAATTGAGTAAGCACTGCAGATCGGGCTCGTTCTGCAGCGGATCCGATTGAGGGCGTTCGATGCAATCTCGAAATTTCATATTCATCCTGCCTTCTGTCAGGTGGTGCGCTGCTCTGTATGACCAGCAGCACCAATGTCCTGGTCGCACAATCCCAATCCTTCATCGATGAAGCGGTCCTTCGTGGCGTCGACTTCCCTTTCACTGAAGGAGCTCCTGGATACGGAAGCGGACTGGCAGCAGTCGACCTCGATCAAGATGGGGATGCGGACCTGGTTCTGCCGGGAATTGGTGGTGACATTTCCATCCTGAAAAACGATGGGACCGGTCACTTCACTGACCTCTCCAATACTCTCGACTTGCCGGAGATCCAAAACGGACGAGGAGTCGCAGCAGGCGATGTGGATGGCGATGGAGATCTTGATCTATTGATCTTGTGTGTTGGGGAGAAAAATCGACTGCTGAGAAATGATGGTGATTTCAACTTCACCGATGTCAGTGAAAACTCAGGGCTAACCCATGTAGGAAACACGTCCTCGGCAGCCTTCGGCGACCTCAATGGAGATGGTTGGATTGATTTGCTGGAGGTTTGCATCGCTTCCGGGAGTGCCGTCGAAGACAATGTAATCTCGTACAATAATGGAGATGGCACGTTCAGCCAGTCACCCGTACAAATTCCAGGCCGCGCCATACCACAATCTGAAAATCATACCTTTCAGGGTCTACTGCAAGACTTCGACCTGGATGGAGATCTGGATATCTATCTCTCCAACGATCGTGGCAATTCCACAAATGCCCACAACTGGATGCTTGAAAATCAGCAGGGGAACTTCATCGACATGAGCAATTTGGGCTCTGGCGTCAGCATCGACTCGATGGGGATCGCCGCTGCGGATGTCAACCTCGACGGCTTTCCTGACATCTACTGCACCAACTACTCTTTAACGCATCCTCTCCTCATCAATGAAGGAGGATTTTCGTTCAACGATGCAGCAACTGATTACGGCGTCGACTTTGGAATGATCAGTTGGGGCACCTGTTTCTTCGACCTCGGACTCGATGGGGATCTGGATCTATTTGTACTCGACTCCTCCAGCCCCAATCGGATGTTTGAACAGCAAGGTATTCAGCAATGGCTCGATGTGGCTCCGGATCTGGGCCTCGACGCCAATGGCTTCGCATACTGCGGAGTACCCGTAGACATCGACCTGGATGGAGATATTGACCTGATCACTACCGAGCACTTCGGACCGGTTCATATCTACATCCAGACTGGAGTACCCAGCAACAACTTCATCCGTCTCGACCCAGTGGCTCCCTACCCCAATCATTTCGCCATCGGATCCAGAATTGAGTTACGAGATGACAACGGCGTGCTTTTCCATTCCGCCCAACGTGCCGGCGGGGACTTCTACAAGTCAGTGGGAGAGATGATCGTCCACCACGGCCTGGGGAGTGCCGAATCAGTCGCTCAATTGACCATCTATTTCCCTGACGGTGAATCCCGGAATCTGACCGATCTCCCGGCAAACCAGACCTGGAAACTCTACCATCCAGATCTGCTGGGAGATGAAAATGGCAATGGATCGGTCGACCTGGAAGACTGTCAGCAATTCCTGCAAGTAAGTTCCGGTGCCTTTGGTCCGGGATCAGCCATCTTCGACTTTGATGGAAACTCTACACTCGACCTCTTTGATCTGGAGTGGCTGGTCAGCCTCTACGACGGCGTTTTGTCAGACTGCGATTCAGACGGCATCTCTGATCTGATGGAACTGTATCTTGGAACCATGGTCGATTCCGATGGGGACAACCTCCCCGACAGTTGTGACAGCCACTACCTCCGAGGAGATGTCAATATCGACCTCTCCCTGGATGTCGCCGATCCTATCGAGTTGCTTCAGCATCTGTTCTTCGGTACCCCTTGTCCCTGTTTCGCGGCCGTCGACGTCAATGACGATGAACAGGTGAATATCGCAGATCCCGTGGCACTCCTCGGGTACCTGTTCAATTCCGGCCCAGCTCCACATTTTCCGTTCCCCGACTGCGGAAATGGTCTCGAATCTCTGACTTGCATCGAGAGTGGATGCCCCTAAATCCTCGCCACTTCGCTTCAGGCACGAATTTCGGGAAAATTACCCGTCCAGCCTTCCCTCCTGAGTCTCTCCGATAATTTTGTTGCTTGGCCCCCGGTAGATAACTTTAGATAACTTTAATTGAAAGATGAGATGGCTCCATTCTGTGTGACGCCATCCCCAGGGGCTCTGGGAAAGGTAGGACTACGTTGTCGAGGATTTCGCACTGCAAATACTCCACTTCATCACTGATCGCATCGAGTGCGATCTGGATGATCCTGCTGCCGTGCATCCTCTGCTCCCAGAGCATCCCGTTCACCGACGAAGCCGCTTTCAGAGGTCTCGACCTGTTCTACATCACCTCGGTCCCCGATGCCGGAGCCGGATTTGGTGCGATTGATCTCGATCAAGATGGAGATGCCGACCTGGTCATCACCGGCCTGGCTGGACCTGTTCGCTTTCTTGAAAATGATGGTAGTGGTTACTTCATCGACCGAACTGCCGATGTCAATTTACCGGAGATGCCCACTGCCAATGCGCTGGCCACCGGAGATCCGGATGGTGATGGAGACCTGGATCTGCTGATTCTTTGCTGGGGCCAGCACGATTACTTTCTCCGAAATGACGGCGACTTCCTGTTCACTGACACCACCGAAGAGGTCGGCCTGATGACCAGTGGCAATACTTCAGGCGCAGCATTCGCTGACCTCAATGGCGACGACTGGCTCGACTTGCTCGTCGTAGGGTCCGCTCCTTCGACCGCGGGAGGGCCTGAATCCTCTCATGGGCATCTCTATTACAACAATGGAGATGGCACCTTCGAGGAGTCGGTGAATCCGCTCGAGCCGATCACTAACATCCTCGTGACCTTCCAGGGATTGCTTCAAGATTTTGACCTCGATGGAGATCTCGACATCTATCTCTCCAATGACAAGGGCTGTGTTGGCGACCCACAGAACTACATGCTGGAGAACTCAGATCCTTTTTACCTCGACCAGAGTGACCTCGGATCTGGTGTCAGTATCTGTTCGATGGGCATCACCACCGCAGATGTAAATCTGGATGGCTTGATGGACCTGTATTGCACCAATGTGAACGAAGCTCATCCGCTTCTGATCAATCAAGGCGATTTCAACTTCTACGATGCGTCCGACGATTACGGTATCTCCGACGGGTCAGTGGGCTGGGCCAACTTCTTCTTCGATCATGGTCTCGACGGTGATCTCGACCTGTTCGTGGTCGACAGCATGGCTCCCAATCGTTTCTTCGAGCAGCTCGGCCCGATGAACTGGATCGAAAACGCCTCGGAACTGGACCTTGCCGGCACTGGCCAGAGTTTCTGTGCAGTTCCTCTCGATGTAGACCTCGATGGAGACATCGACCTGGCCGCTCAGGATTGCCTGGGCTACTTCCACCTCTACATCCATCCAAATGAAGGCAATGGGAACTTCATCCGCCTCGATCCGGTGGCCCCTTTCCCCAATCATTTCGCCATCGGGTCCAGAATCGAATTACGAGATGAATCGGGAGATCTCTTCTACGCCTCCCAGCGAGGTGCAGGTCAGCACTACCGCTCGGAAGGTGAAATGATCTTTCAACACGGTCTAGCAGCTGCAGAAACAGTGGCTCACTTGACTGTCACCTTTCCCGATGGTTCCAGCAGGAATCTCACCGATCTCCCCGCCAATCACACCTGGAAGCTCTACCATTCCGATCTGCTAGGCGATGCCAACCGCGATGGCTCCGTCGACCTGGAAGATATCTCACAGTTCCTGATTGCTGCTGCCGGTGACTTTTCCCCCGGGTGCGAGATCTTTGACTTCGATGGAGACTCCCTGCTGAGCGTCAGCGACCTTGAGATGATGTTCATGCTACATGGAGTACTCCTGCCGGACTGCGATTCGGATGGTGTCAACGATCTGATGGAGTTGTTCCTCGGCACCGAAATCGATACAGACGGCGACCTATTACCCGATGCGTGCGATCGCGATTTCATTCGCGGCGATGTGAACACCGACCTCATCTTGAATATCGCCGATCCGATCCAGTTGCTTCAACACCTCTTCTTCGGTGAACCATGCTCCTGCATGGCAGCCATCGATATCAATCATGATGAACTGGTGAACATCGCCGATCCCGTGGCACTGCTGGGATACCAGTTCAACTCCGCCACCCCACCTGCCGCTCCATTTCCCGAGTGTGGCAATCTTGCAGGGGATCAGACTTGCCTCGACGGCGGTTGTCCCTGAGCCATCGATGGCTCGGGCCTGGACCCTTCGGTCACGGCAGTTTCACCATCGCATCGAATTGAACCCGCTGAGCCCGTAGAGCCTCGACCCGCGCCTCCGGCGGACGATCGTGAGCTTCCAGCAACATCCAGCCAGCCCAATGCTGCTGTCGTAACAACCCAAACAGCTTCTTGTAGGGATAACGCTGCTCATCGAGTCGTCTGACATGGAGGGTATCTGCAAGCCTCTGCTGAACCCTGGCGAAGTTGTTCTCGAGTCCGTCTCCTGCCAGATCGCTGTCATTGCTGTTCCAGCACGCCCCCACTGCAGGATGATCCGCCACTTCCAGGATGCGTTCGATCAGCGGCAACTTTGCACAGGAGCCGTGAACCTCAAGTCGAATCTGCTGGCCGATGTCCGCGGCTTCCTTGCCAAGTTGTTGCAATGCGCCACCGATGCGTTCGATGGTGCGATCCAGTGCTTCCCCTTGCGGACACTGGTCCGGCTTCACCTTGACTCCACTACCACCAATCTCAGCACTCAGCTTGAGAAAGGCACGAGTGGCGTCCATCGCAGCCTTCAGCCTGGCGGGATCTTGGTGATGCAATTTTTCATTGCTGCCGATTCCGACACAGGTCACCGAAGAATCATCGAAGCGTTGCTTCACCTCGACTCTCTGCTGGGGAGTCAGATCCGGCTCGACCCCGTGTGCATGGGTCGTGCGCAGCTCGATTCCCTCCAGGCCCGAGGACTCGCAGCTGTCGATGAGCCGTGGCAGTGTAAGATCCTGCCCCCACAGATAGGTGACCAGGCCAAAGCGAAATCGAGCGGCGGGGAGGGGGGTCGGTTCATCCGCGTGTAACCACTCCGCGAACACGCCGCCAGTGGTGGCCACGAGACCGCCTGCAACGAGACCGCCTGCAACGAGACCTTGCAGGACTCGCCTCCGATCGATTCGATCCTCTATTCGATCCTCTATTCGATGCTCTGTTCGATGCTCTGTTCGATGCTCGGTTTGCGACTGCACCGCCTAGGCTTCCTCGGGGAAGCGATATTCTGCCCGACCCGGCCGAAACAGCATGGCATTGGCCTCTGCATCGTTACTAAAATTCTCGCTGGAAGAGTCGATCTCCAGCAACTTGCCGGCGACCAGCCCAGTCGATGCGAAATCGACACCATTGCCCTTCAGATGCGCCACCACCCGTTCGACATCCGCAGCAGAGGTGGTCGGCCAGGTGATTCTGCTGGCGGCCTCCTTTGGTGAGACCATCTCTCCGCGCAGATAGGAGATGTTTCCCAGGTGACACAAAGCACTGGAGAGGTGCCCTCCCTCGATGGTCCCGTGGATCGTCGATCCATCACGGGATCGAACGGCATCGATGAAATTCTGGAAATGGTTCTGTGCTCCTCGCCATTCCTGAATCGTCTTGCCGGTCCGATCGATGGCACGGGCGCTCGAGTAATCGGGGAGGAGCAGGGTACCCGCTTCACAGTGAATCGCCGCGCCGATCGACATCCCCTGGTATCGGTCCATGTTGCCGCCCCAGTTCTCCTTCTGAGCTTTCAGACTGCTGGGCAGTCCCCGCACCTCGAAGATGATCGGAGCTTCTGGGTAATCGAGAATCGACACCAGAGTATTGGGTGTGTTTCCATCATCGTCGTAGCCGTATCGACCACCGTAGGCCAACACCCGCTGAGGCATCGTTTCATGACCCAGGGCCCAGCGACACAGGTCCATCTGATGAATCCCCTGGTTGCCCAGGTCGCCATTGCCCGTGTCAAAATCCCAGTGCCAGTCATAATGCAATTGACGCCGACCGAAGGGTTTCATCGGTGCCGGCCCGACCCACAGGTCGTAATCGATGCCCTTGGGCACATCGCGAGGCCCATCGACCTTTCCGATCGAGCCACGGGGCTTGTAACAGAGCCCTCTGGCAAGGGTCGGCTTGCCGATATTTCCTTGATGCATCCAGGCGATCGCATCCCGAATCGCTGAAGATGAACGTGACTGGGTACCGGTCTGCACGATGCGGCCATGACGACTCGCGGCCTCGACCATCAGCCGCCCTTCGCGGACGTTGTGACTGATCGGCTTCTCCACGTAAACATCTTTTCCCGCAGCGCAGGCCCACACCGTCTGCAACGCATGCCAATGGTTGGGAGTGGCGATGGAGATGACATCGATATCTTCCCGAGCGATCATGTCGCGGAAATCTCTATAGGTGTCGGTCTGGATGCCTTTTTCTGCCAGTTCCATCTGGCGCTTCTCGAGCACTCCCTTATCGACATCGCACAGTGCTACGACTCGCACTCCTTCGAGACGGTTGAGCCCCATCACATGAGACCATCCGCGACTGCGAATTCCCGCGACTCCGACCCGGATCTCGTCGTTTTTCCCGCCAGCAAAAGCCAACGGCGATCGACCCAGGGCCATCGCAGTCCCTGCTGCTATTCCCGTGGCTACAAAGGTTCTTCGATCCATTTCCCTACCGGTCCTCTCCACTTTGCCCTGGCCATCAAGCCCTCCGATGACAACACGCCCACTGCAGGCTCACAAGAACGCATTTCTCCCGACGACGACCCGTAGGGAAAGGCGGCCCGTCTTGGATCTGCGGACGATCGGTTGTCAAAAGCAGCGGAGACATGGTAAGCCAGGAGCAGGATCGGGCACCCCTGGGGGGGTTTTCCCCGACCCTATTGGAGGAGCATTGAAGATCCGTCGCATCCAGGTGTTCCAGGTCGACCTCCCGCTGGTCGAGGGGAGTTACCGCTGGTCGGGAGGAAAGTCGGTCGAAGTGTTCGACAGCACCGTGGTGCGAGTCGAGACCGATGAGGGCATCACCGGACACGGCGAGGTCTGCCCGCTCGGCCCCTTTTACCTGCCCGCCTATCCAGCGGGAGCCCGCACCGGAATCGCAGAACTGGCTCCACAACTGATCGGTGAAGACCCACGCGAGTTACTGAAACTGAACCAGAAGATGGATGCTTGCCTCAAGGGCCACCCCTATGTGAAATCTGCCATCGACATCGCTTGCTGGGACATCCTCGGGCAGTCGTGTGGCGTTCCAGTGAGTACTCTTCTGGGAGGATGCCACGGCGAAGACTTTGTTCTCTATCGCGCCATCTCACAGGAAGATCCACATGCGATGCGCGACAAGGTCGAGCAGTATCGCCAGCAAGGATACACTCGCTTCCAGTTGAAGGTGGGTGGAGATCCCGATGTGGATATCGAGCGAATCCACATGGTCCGTGAACTGCTGCAACCGACCGACATCCTCATCGCCGATGCCAACACGGGCTGGAGCCAGCATTCAGCGATGAGAGTGGTGAGAGCGGTCAGGGATCTCGATGTCACCATCGAACAACCGTGCGAGAGTTACCAGGAGTGCCTCGCTGTTCGCCGCAATACGGATCATCCATTCGTACTCGACGAGGTGATCGATGGCATCGAAATTCTGATGCGAGCCCACGGCGACCTGGCGATGGATGCCGTCAACATCAAGATTTCTAAGTTCGGCGGGCTGACCCGAGCACGCCAGGCTCGAGATCTATGCATCGAGATGGGAATTGCCATGACCATCGAGGACGCCTGGGGGGGCGACATCGTCACTGCCGCCATCTCGCACCTGGCCCACAGCACACCGCCACAACTGCTCCTGACCGCCACCGATTTCAACTCCTATGTCACCGTCTCCATCGCTGATGGAGCCCCACAGCGAGTCGATGGTCGAATGGCCGCCTCAAAGCAGCCCGGTCTGGGGATCACACCGATCGAGAGTGCCCTGGGCGACCCGATCCTGAATCTAGAATGAACGGATAACCGATGGATCTTCAACTCGACGACAAGAAGGCGCTGGTCTGTGGCAGTAGCCAGGGCATCGGTCTCGCCAGTGCCCAACAGCTGGCGAAGATCGGCGCGCAGGTCACCCTCTGTGCCCGTAACAAGACTGATCTCGATGCAGCTCTGGAAACCTTGCCCGGCTCAGGACACACCCGGATCGTCGCTGACTTCGATCAGCCAGATCAACTCGAGTCGGCGGTGAACTCTCACATCTCCGAGCACGGTCCGTTCCAGATCCTGATCAACAACTCGGGAGGCCCGGCCGGCGGGCCGCTCTTCGCTGCCGATTCAGATCAGTTCCTGGTCGCCATGCAACGCCACCTGGTGTGCAACCACCGGCTGGTTCAAGCGCTGGTTCCGGGGATGAAGGAGAGTGGCTACGGCCGCATCGTCAACATCATCTCGACTTCGGTGCGAGAGCCGATCGCCGGTCTGGGCGTCTCCAACACCACTCGCGGTGCGGTGGCCGCGTGGGCCAAGACCCTGTCCAAGGAACTGGGACCGGCGGCCATCACCATCAACAGCGTACTGCCCGGATTCACCGACACCGCCAGGTTGACCCAGTTGATGGCAAAAAGGGCCGAGACGCAGGGAACCACCCCCGAACAGGTGAAAGAAGCGTGGATCCAGTCGATTCCGCTGGCACGCCTCGCTCGAGCCGAAGAGATCGGCTCGGCGGTGGCATTTCTCTGTTCCCCCGCAGCCGCTTACATCACCGGAGTCTGCTTACCGGTGGATGGCGGACGGCTCAACGTCATCTAGAATCGACCACCAGATCGATCAGTCATTTGAAGTTTCGAGAGGGGATACGATGGATCGCTCCGACATCCGCGAGGTGCTGCACTTCATCGACGGAGAACGGGTCCCGTCTGCCGACGGGGCCACCCTCGACAACTTCGAACCGGCGACTGGAGAATCTCTCGGTACCATCGCAGCGGGCACTGCAGTCGAGGTGGATCGAGCCACCGCCGCCGCAACCCGGGCTCTTCCCGGCTGGTCCGACCAGAGTGCCGAGTACCGTGGAGCCTGGCTCGAGAAGCTCGCCGATGCCATCGAACAGAGACTGGATGATTTCGCCTGGGCAGAGAGTGTCGATAACGGCAAGCCGATCAGTGCAGCGCGCACCATCGACATTCCGAGAGCCGCGGCCAACCTGAGATTCTTCGCCGGCGCCGCCCGCTTCCAGCACCAGGATGCCCATCGCAGCCGCCTGGCGGGAGAAGACCTGTGGAACGTGACCATCTGTAAGCCAGTCGGCGTGTCCGGTTGTATCTCGCCGTGGAACCTGCCGCTGTACCTGTTCACCTGGAAGATCGCTCCCGCCCTGGCGGCGGGCTGCACCGTCGTCGCCAAGCCGTCGGAGGTGACCCCGGTCACCGCCGACCTTCTGGCACGGGTGGCGCAAGAGGTGGGATTTCCTGCGGGAGTCCTCAACATCGTCCACGGACTCGGCCCCGCGGCAGGAGCCGCCATCGTCGGCCATCCTGGGATCCCCGCCATCACCTTCACCGGAGGCACGGCCACAGGAGCGGCCATCGCCAGCCAGGCCGCACCGATGTTCAAAAAGACCCTGCTCGAACTGGGCGGCAAGAACCCGACGGTGGTGTTCTCCGATGCCGACATCGATGCAGCGGTCGAGGGAGCCACCGCTGCTGCCTTTTCAAATCAGGGACAAATTTGTCTGTGCGGATCACGAATCCTGGTCGAGCGCAGCATCCTCGAATCCTTCACCTCTCGTCTGGTCGAGAAGGCTCAGGAGATGACCATCGGAGACCCCCTCGATGACTCGACCCAGTTAGGAGCTCTCGTCTCTTCGTCCCATCGTGAGAAGATCGAAGCGTGCCTCCAACTGGCCCGAGAGGAAGGGGGCGAGATCCTCTGCGGTGGTGAACGGGTCGCCCCCGACGGACGCTGCAGTGAGGGCTACTTCCTCTCCCCGGCAGTGGTCACCGGACTCGGGCCAGCCACTCGTACCAATCAAGAAGAGATCTTCGGTCCTGTCGCCACCATCATCCCCTTCGATGATGAAGCGGAGGCGATCGAGATCGCCAACGGGGTTCGCTACGGACTGGCTGCCAGCATCTGGACTCGAGATGTCGATCGAGCACTGCGCGTTTCCGAGAAGATTGAAGCGGGAACCGTGTGGGTCAATTGCTGGATGAAACGAGATCTCCGCACAGTTTTTGGCGGAGTGAAGGAGAGTGGACTGGGACGAGAAGGGGGCAGCGACTCCCTGAACTTTTTCCAGGAACCGACCAATGTCTGCATCCGATTCGATTCGAAAGGACCGGGATCATCCGATGAATGATGTCACCATCAGCGACCGTGCCCCCGAGCCCGTGGGCCCCTACCCCCATGCCCGCCGGGCCGGAAATTACATCTTCCTCAGCGGAGTCGGGCCCAGATCTCGTGCTAGCAGCGAGATTCCGGGGGTCACCCTCGATTCGGCGGGAAACATCGTAGAATACTGTATCGAGACCCAGTGCAGATCCTGCTTCGAAAATGTCCGCCATGTGGTCGAGGATGCCGGAGCTCGCTGGGAGGAAGTGGTCGATGTGACCGTCTTCCTGACCGACATGAAGAAGGATTTCTGCTCCTTCAATCGGGTCTACGAGAAGTACTTCGGGGAGATACGGCCGTGCCGCACCACCGTCGAGGTGGTAGCTTTACCGACTCCCATCGCAGTCGAGTTGAAGGTCACGGTGTACGCCCCGCGCGATTGAGGAGTCGGTGAGTGAGCATGGTTCAAGGCAAAGTTCTACCGCTGTCACTCATCGGGGTGGGTCTCCTCATCCTGGTGTTGAGTTTTTTCTTCTACCCGGATGATCCGGGTCCAGAAGTGCTGAAACTCGATGGCGATGGCAACGCTGCTGTCCAGGACGCTGGCGAAACCTCGACCCCACTACCTCCCATCTCCGATGTCGGCCCACCAGTGGTGGTCGATGGCCCTCGCATGCGATTCGCTGGCCAGGTCATCGATGTCTCGACCGGTCTGGCCGTGCCCGGTGCGACCGTCGCCTTCCGTGATCTGTCGGGATCGCGCCCCCTGGGACACTCCCGTACCCGTGCTGGTGGCGAGTTCGCCGTCGACATTCCAGAGTGCAACGAGGCACTGATCACCGTGCGTGGTCTGGGATATGCCACAGGCCGCTGGCACTGGAGTCCCGAGATGCTGCCCGATGCAGAGTCGAGTACTGATGCTCACCCCGAAGATCTGTTCCTGGCGATCTCTCCCGAGAGTGTGATCTGGGTCTCGGTGGTGGCTCCCGATCTGGAACTGCCAGATCGTCCGTTGATCGATATCCGCATGTTGCAAGCTCGCACCCCACGTGAACTGGGTTCCGCGGTCAAACTGTCACCGCAACCACTGGTCGATTCCAACCTTCGTATCGGAGGATTACTGGCGGGTCGCCACCTGATCAGCCTGCGCTCCGGCTCCAAGGTGCTGGCTCGACGCGAGGTCGAGATCGGCGAAGGCGAGGAGCGCGAGGTGATCTTCAACCTCGGGCCGGCGATCCAGGTTTATGGCGAGGTGCTCCGCAATGGCATCCCTGTCGAAGGGGGCACCGTCCAGACCTGGTGTCGCGAGACCCAGGCCGATTCATCGATACCGGTCACCGTCGATGGCCGATTCGAAACAAGACTCCCCGGCCCTGGTAACTGGCGCTTCATCTGGACCTCCGGAGAAGGTAACGGCGAAGGTACCACCGTCGAGATGGAACTGTTCGAAGATAGCGACATCGTCATCGAGTTGAAGACCGGCACCCTCGAAGGGTTGGTGGTCGGTCCACAGGGCAATCCCCTCTCCGAGATGCAGGGCAGTTTGTTCGGACCCAGACCCTTCTCCTTCACCACTGACGCATCCGGGCGTTTCTCCATCGATGAGATTCCCTTTGGTCGTTATCGCTGGGTTTTTCTCCACCAACCGGAGGGCGTCTTCGCACCACGAGCGCAGTTTGATGTCTCGGGTATCACCTCTGAAAAGTTCCAGTTCCATGGAGCCAGCCGATTGCTGGTCCAGGTCAGCAAGGCCGAAGACGAGTACTCTCGCGCGGAAGCGGCGACCGCACCGGTCTATCGCATCGACGACGATGGATCGTTGTCACCGTTGAAAAGAACCGAGAACACCGATGAGTTCTGGTGGCCTCGTCAGGGTGGGCTGGGAGTCGTGTACCAGCGCGGTTGGACACCGTACTTCTTCACCACCGGACCGGTCGACCACCCGATTCCCATCGATGCGCTGCTGCAACCGGGCGGCGAAGTGACGGTGACACTGGTCGGACTCGACGGCGAGGTGCTTGCCAATCACCCCTTCACCATCGAACCGCTGTCGGCACCGGACCTCCCGAGCGCCTGGGCTCATCGAGAAACGGGACCGCGCGGCTCCTGCCGAGTGACCCTGGCACCGGGCGAGTACCAGATCAGCACCCACCTCGACAGCGGCCCAACCACCGCCACCATCTTCATCGCACCGCAACAGTCGACGCGACTACGCTTGCCGTAGTTCGATACTGTTCAGATGATCCGAAGAGTTGATAGGGTCAGCAGCATCGACAGGATGACTGCCGCGGTCAGTCCCATCAGGATTCGTGAATCGGTTGGTTGATTTTCAGATCGGAGGATCTGCCAGCCGGTGAAGATGATCGCCAGGAGCCCACAACTGACCATCGCCGACCACGCCCACGGCTCTGCCGGAATTTCCTCGGTCTCGAGTGCCAGCCATACCAGCAGGCACATCTCCAGTAACAGGATCAGCGGGATGGTGACGATCATCAGGAGGTCGAAGTAACGGACTGCTGCGATCTTCACCGACCCAGTTCTCTCAGCACCGCCCGCACCGGGGAGGCATCGAAGCCGGTCAGTTTCAGCGGCAAGGCGATCAACTCGTAACCGCCTTCGTCCACTTCATCGAGCACCAGGCCCTCGAGGATCAGCACATCGTGACGACGACAGGCATCGTGAGATGGCAAATCCTTCGATGTGGCCACATCGACACTGGGGGTATCAACCCCGATCAGCTTCACTCCGAGTCCTGCGAGATGCTCGATCAATCGTGGCGACAAGCCGGCGAAGTCTCCGCCCCACTGATCGGGATCGGGATGGGTGCCCGTCGCCAACAACAGTCGCTCGCTGCTCGGTTTGCGAGGCAGGTCATCGATCTCGATCTGCCCTCCCCGCTCGACATCGATACGCATCACGTCGCAGGGGCCGATGCAGCGCTGCAGGTCGACCGCATCGATGGTGTCTCCTTCGGCATCGTAATGACTGGGAGCATCGAGATGGCTGCCGATGTGAACCGTCGAACGCAGCGTCGACAGCGTCAGGTTGTCATCATTTCTGAGATCGAGCAGCACCTCACGGGTCAACGGAGAATCGCCCGGGAATACCGCGATCGAAGGCGAGAGTGCAGGAGAGATGTCGATCAGGGTCACGGCGCCTCACATCCTCGCGCGAATCGCCCACAGGTCAGGGAACATCGGACGAAAGAGAGATTTTTTGAGGAACTCAACGCCATCGCTACCGCCTGTGCCGATCTTGGTTCCGATGGTTCGTTCTGCCAACTTCACGTGGCGGTATCGCCACTCCTGTAGCCCTTCATCGATATCGGTGAGCATTTCGAGCATGACCGTCACATCGGGGCGCTCGCGATACACTCGTAGCAACTCCTCCTGCACCGATTCGTTGGGCACGACCGGTTCCTCCACATTTCTGTCGAGTACATCCTGCGGGATCTTGCAGCCGATTCCGACCAGGAACTGATGGAAACGATCCTGTAGCGTCGGACCTGCGAAAGCCGCATCCACTTCTGCTCTCAACGGAACATCTTCTGCGATGGCATCCAGCATCCGGGCTCGTTTGTGGCCCAACCTGAACTCCAGGATCCTGAACTGCACCGACTGAAATCCACTGGCTGTGTCGAGACGATCCCTGAAGGATAAAAATGAGAGTGGTGTCATCGTCTCCAGGATGTCGACCTGTTGCACCAGCGTCTTCATCACCATTCTCATTCGCTTGAGAGTGGCCACGCAAGCCCACAGATCTCCATCGATCATGCACTGTTCGGCTCGATCCATCTCGTGGAGGAACTGTTTGAACCACAGTTCGTATGTCTGGTGAATGATGATGAAAAGTGTTTCATCGTGTTCCGGCGGGTCACTCCTGGGCACCTGAATGTCGAGCAGTTTGCCGATCTGGAGATAGTCATGGTAGGTGAGAGTCATCTGTTCCTCACGATCCAGGTCACCGCCCCAATCAGGGCGGATAGAATGATGATCAACGAATACTTGAGTACTCGTTGCTGCTTCCGATGAATCTCGATGGCCTCAGTATATGGAGTGTTGGAAAAGGACACCATCGAGTAGAGGGGACGGTACCAGCCTGGCACGATCTTCTGCAGCAGATTCGAGAATTTCTTGGTCCACAAGAACCATGGACTGGCGACGTGATCCTGCATCTCGTGAAAATTATCCAGCGCAAGGCCCGCAATCGCATGGCCATTGTCGATCCTCAACTCCTCGTAGGATTCGAGAGCGACCTTCTGATTCCCTGGGTGTGACTCGAGGCACTCGCAGAGGATTCTCACGTCCTCGAAACCAGCATTCATCCCCTGTCCATAGAAAGGCACCATTGCATGGGCTGCATCTCCGATCAACACGGTGTTGCCCACCACCCACGGTCGACAACGAATCGTCGCCAGGGAGGATGGTTGGGCAGCCAAGAACTGCTGCTCCAAATCTGGAATCAGCGCGGGCACATCCGGGAACCAGCGCTCAAAGAAGCGACGAACCTGCTCGACATCTTGCAGTTTTTTGAAGGAATATTCACCATCGAGAGGCCAGAAACAGGTCCCGGTGAAGGATCCATCGTCATTGGGCAGTGCGATCATCATGAAGCTGTTTCTCGGCCAGATATGGAGGGCATTCTTGTCGAGCCGAAAGCCTCCCTCCGCGGACGGTGGGATGTACAGCTCCAGGTAACCGTGGCTCAGATAGGACTGTTGATAATCGAATCGATCTCCGATCATCATTTCGCCTCGAACCGCCGAAAATGCACCATCGGCACCGATGATCAAATCACCTTCTGCGACGATCGTCTCCCCTGATCGATCGTCCAGAAAAGTAACGCTATTGTTTTCGGTATCCATGCCGATGCATCTGTGATGAAAATGCAAGGTGACCAGATCGGATCGATCCGCCTCCTGCAGGAGGACCCTGTTCAGCTCTCCTCTCGAGATGCTGTAGATCATGTCGGCTTCATTTCCGGAGTAGCGCTGAAAGGACAGGTTTGCCGATCTGTCGTGCATCTGTCGTCCGTGCATCGGCACCGACATCTCGAGAGCTTTTTGCCGCAATCCGACTCTTTCCAGAGCCGTCAATCCTCGCATGGAAATCGCAAGATTGATGCTACGCCCTCGCACCACCTCCGCTTCCCTGATATCCCCCCTGCGTTCGTAGAGGTGCACCCGATGACCATCGCGGGCAAGAGAGAGAGCGGCCAGCGCTCCCGTCAGTCCTCCCCCGACGATCACCACCGACCGGGTAGACATCTCAGTCCCCCCCTGGTGGAGTCGGAGACGTGGCTACTTGCGCCAGCACCCCAGCGAAGCGATGGATCTCCTCGAAACTGTTATAGAGAGCAGTGGGAGCCACACGGACCACATCGGGAGGCCTGAAATCTGTCACGATGCCCGCCGCCTGCAGGGCTTCCTGCAGGGCACTGGCATCTCCGACCACTCGAATCGAGATCTGTGCACCCCTTCGATCCTCTTCGCGCGGGGTGACGATCTGGTAATGGTCAGACCCGATGGCGTCGATGCAACTCTCCAGATAACCGGTGAGTTTCTTCGACCGCGCTCGAAGGGCGCCGATCCCCGCCTCATCAAAAATCGACAGGGATGAGTGGAGCGGCGCCATCGAGAAGATGGGAGGATTCGAGACCTGCCATCCTTCAGCCCCAGGCTGTGCGACGAACTGCGGATTTTCATCCATCCGGAATCGAGTGGCCGGATCATTGCCCCACCAGCCGGCGAGTCGTACCCGTTCCTGATCATCGGCATGACGCTGATGAACAAAGGCTCCAGCGACCGAACCTGGGCCGCAGTTGATGTACTTGTAGGTACACCATGCTGCAAAATCGACCCCATGATCGTGCAATTGAAGATCGATATTGCCGGCGGCATGAGCCAGATCGAGCCCGAAGGGGATCCCATGTTTCTGACAACGCTTCCCGATGTTTTGGATGTCATAGGCCTGACCGGTGAAGTAGTTCACTCCCGAGAACATCACCATCGCCAGTTCATCACGGTGCTGATCGATCGCCTCCAGAACATCTTCATCGCGTAAGATGTTCTCTCCCTCTCGCGGTTTCAGAACCACCATTCCCTCTTGGGGATCGAAGCCATGCCAGCGGATCTGCGACTGGAGAGCGTAGGTATCGGAAGGAAACCCGGGCCCATCGGAAAGGATCTTGAAACGAGTCGAATCAGGTCGGTAGAAGGACGCCATCAGCAAGTGCAGATTGGTGGTCAGGGTGTTCATGAAGACCACTTCGACCGGTAGAGCTCCCACCAGCCTGGCTCCCTGTTGCCGGAATGACTCGTGATAGGGTAGCCATGGACGGCGCCCGTTCAGGTGACCTTCCACCGCAAGATCGCGCCAGTCTTCCAGTTCAGCGGTCACATCATCAAAGGCAGTTCTGGGCATCAATCCAAGCGAGTTACCGCAGAAATAGATCAGCGGCTTTCCATCTTCATCGGTGGGAAGGTGAAACCGTTCACGAAAGCGGCTCAGGGGATCATCGATATCGCACTGGATGGCGTCCTGCAGATTCATCGGCGTATCGTTGCTCATCCGCAACCTCCCGATGATCGGTGACTGAAAGCAGCTTCCGAGAGGCCCAAAAACTCGAGTGCGGTCCCACCGACCAGGCGATCCTTCTGATCAGAGGTCAGTGACTCCATCTGCTCGATCATCAGGCCCGGGTGATCCTCCCCCAGAGGGAATGGATAATCGGTGCCGAGAGCGAGGTGATCGGTGCCGAAGATGTCGATCACGAATTCCAACGCTTGTGGGTCGTGGACCAGGGTGTCGAGGTAGAACCGATCGACGTATTCCCGGGGTGCGCCGCAGCCATGGACGCCGCACAGATCCGGGCGGGCATGGTACCCCTTCTCGATCCGTGCCAACGTTCCGGGGAATGATCCTCCACCATGGGCGAAGCAAATTTTCAACTCGGGAAGACGATCGAGCACTCCCCCGAAGATCATCGAACAGATGGCGAGACTGGTTTCCGCCGGCATTCCGACCAACCAGGGTAAGAAGTAACTGCCGAGGCGGTCCGCGCCAAGCATGTCCCACGGATGAACAAAGATCGAGGTCCCCAGTTGCTGTGCTCGCTCGAACAAGGGAAACAACTCCGGAGCATCCAGGTTCCACTCGCCGCAGTGAGTTCCGATTTGCAATCCAGGAAAACCGAGGTCCTGAACACAGCGCTCCATCTCCTGGATGGCGAGGTCTGGATCCTGAAGCGGCACCGTTCCCAGCCCGATGAAGCGGTCGGGGTGATCCTTCACCACCTCTGCGATGTCATCGTTGAGTAAACGAGAGAGATCGAGGGCGTCTTCAGATTTGGCCCAGTAGCTGAACATGATGGGCACGGTAGAGAGCACCTGCACATCGACTCCGTGACGGTCGCAATCCTCAATCCGGCGTACCGGATCCCAGCAGCGGTCATCGACTTCTCGGAAGAACTTTCCATCCTTCCACAACTTCGCACAACACGGAGCATGATGCTCGATGGTGACGAAACCGTCGTAGCCATATTTCGCGGAAAGATCTGGCCACTGCTTCGGCAGTATGTGTGTGTGCAAATCGATCTTCAGTGCCAAGTAGACCTCCCCGAAGCCCTCACCCAGGAACCGATTATTCGCTCACCGCAGCATGCTGAACCACTGCCCCACAACTGGAACAGGTTCGATTCTTCTCGCTGGACCAGAAATTCTCCATCAACGGCTTCAACTGGCGAACGATGTCTTGAAGATGAAACTGGGAGTGGAACACCTGTTCATCACATTCATCGCAGAATACGACGAACTGATCCTCCATCTCGGCAGATCGCTTTCTCTCCACGACCATTCCCACGGTGTTTTCACCTCTCTGGGGAGAGTGCGGAATTCCAGGCGGCAGCAACATCACATCGCCCTCGCGAATATCGATGTCCCGGTACTCGCCATTTTCCTTCACCCTCAGAACCATGTCACCCTCCAGTTGATGGAAGAACTCCTCGGTCTGATTGATGTGAAAGTCTTTTCGCTTATTCGGCCCCCCGACGATCATCACGATCGTATCGGTATTTTCCCAGACCACCTGATTTCCCACCGGTGGTTTGAGAAGATGCCGATGCTCTTCGATCCAATCGTTGAGGGAGAACGCTAGGGGACCAGCCATGGCATGTTGTCCTTCCAGTAATTCTACATGATTCGCTAACTGCACCCTGTACGAGGCACCTCATGGAGAATACCCTAATGCGTGTGGGGCTCAGCAGCAACAGTTGCCAAGCAGGTCCAGCAGGCAATCATCAGGGAGGAAATGACCGATGTCAGATGAAGAAGTGACCTTTCTCCCTTCAGACTTCGATCGATTCCGAGAGAGTGTTCAAACCGATCCCGAATTCAATGATTCCAGGCTCGAGGTTCGCACCAAACTGGATCTTGTAGGCAAGGCGGGAGCACAGGCACTTTCAGCGGCACCGTTTCTTCTGGTGAGCCGCGCCAGCCTGCACCATCCGCATCAATTCAACGGGTTCCGAGTGGCCAGTCAGCGTACCTACCTGTCTCGCGGAGTTCAGGAGCGAAAACTACTGCAAAAGCATCTCGGATCAGAGATCGGCAAGGATCTCGACACCGACTACACACATTCGATGTTGGTGCTGGAGATCGACGAGAAGGGTCTGACTTTTGCTCTGAGAATTCACAAGGACGCCTGGTGGGACGGTGAAAATCTCAAGCGGTGGATGGGTGATGAGGAACAGAGACTCACCATCGCCAAGGCGCTCCAACCACTCGAAGGCTACACCATCAAGGTACATGATCATCGACGCACACGAGCATGCAGCACCATCGACGATCTTGATCTGGCAGAGATCCGCAAGGGTTACACACCCGGGGAGCACTGGCTCCATGTCGAGAAGAAGATCGATCGGGACGACCTCTTCATCTCCTCCAGTGGATTTGAACAACGTGCCATTTCCGAATGGAAACGACTGTTGCCAGCCTATCGCTGCTTCTGCTGGCATCCGGAAAACGATCGCCTGTTCGCTTGAAATAGACCTGACTACCGAATCGGTGGATGGCGCCTCTCACCTGGTAGATGCACAATTTTCCAGGAGAGTGGGTTCAATTGCTCATCCCAACCGCTGCTGGTCTATCGCTGCTGATTTTCTCCCATCTTCTGCCACAGAGCATTGCTACTGCTGATTTCACATCCGAAGTTCGTCCGATCCTGTCTCGCCAGTGCCTCCCCTGTCATGGTCCCGATGCCGCCACCCGAAAGAAAGACCTGCGCCTCGATATGAAGGACCAGTTGCTCGGCGTGATCGAAGTGGGATCTGCAGAGAGTAGCCCACTGTTTCAGCGAATCTCATCGGATGATCCCGAACTCCGGATGCCACCGCCAGATCACGCGAAAGCTCTCTCCAGCGAAGAGATCTCCATCTTGAAGCAGTGGATCGACGCTGGCGCGGCATGGGAAGAACACTGGGCCTTTACTCCACCTGTGATGCCAGCGGCGGAATGGAATACACATCAACACCCCATCGATGTCTTCATCGAGAAGAAGATCACCGCGAAGGGTCTCAGTGCCAACGGTCCAGCATCCGCTGAAGTATTGATCCGCAGACTCTCTCTCGATCTGATCGGATTGCCGCCTGACCCCGAGCGAGTCTCCCGTTTCATCGACGAATATTCGAGAGATCCTGCCGGTGCGTGGGAGTTACTGATCGACGAACTGCTCGCTTCCGAATCATTCGGCGAACGTTGGGCCAGTACATGGCTCGATCTGGCTCGTTATGCAGACTCCAAGGGTTACGAGCAAGATGGAATGCGAAACATCTGGCCCTGGCGTGACTGGGTGATCCAGGCTTTTGACCGCGATCTTCCCTTCGATCAATTCACCATCCTGCAACTGGCGGGAGACCTGATCGATACTCCGAATGAATCCAGTCGCCTCGCCACTGCATTCCATCGAAACACCATGACCAACGACGAGGGTGGCACACAGAACGAGGAGTTTCGTGTGGCTGCCGTGGTCGATCGAGTCAACACCACCATGCAGGTCTGGCAAGGACTGACCGCCGGCTGTGCCCAGTGCCATGATCACAAATACGACCCCCTCTCCCAGGTCGAATATTACCAGTTGTATGACTTCTTCAATCAGAGTGAAGATGCAGACCTCAACAGTGATGCACCGCTGCTCAAGGTCCTCGGTAATGCAGAAAAATTACTTCTGGGCGACGCTCATCAACAGGTCGAGAAAGCACAACAAGTCCTGGATCAAGCGGCAAGGGCTCTGGTGATTCCAGGCTCGGAAGCGGCTCCGGTCGAAGCAGGGGCTCTCGATGAGATCGCATTCAGCGGCAACATGCCGGCACTATGCCAGGCACAGGTCGATGGCAAGAAAAGTGAGTGGCCCTGGGTTCAAGCGCCGCCGGATGCGCCCGAAGAAATCCACCAGGTGATCCGCCAGAGTGCGCCGGAGGGACAAACACGCCAGGTGTTCTTCGAGAGGTCTCTCCATACTCATGTTGCGGCGCAGGGTGATCGCTATCACATCGATGCGAGGATCGTGGAACCTCCGGAGTGGATGCTGCTGCAGGTACGACTCGCCGATTCATCCGTCTGGGAACACCGCGGCTACTGGGGCGCAGGTACCTTTGCCCACGGTGTCGATGGAACCGAGTCTCTCCTGTTCCAGGGAGAACTTCCTGCAACAAGCGATTGGGTTCACCTGGTGATCGATGCCGAATCGATCGGAATCGAGTCGGGGAAAATCGTCACGGGAATCGCCATGACCCAGCAGGGCGGAGTGATCGAGTGGGGAGGTGTGCGCCGCGAGAGTAGCCAACCTACAGATCGCGACGACCTCTTCTCTTTCTCCGCTTTCGTCGATCGCTGGGGTGAAAACCCTTCCGACCTGTTCGAACCGAAGATCCGACAAGCCATCGGAGCCACTCACAACAATACAGACGATGAATTCGATCTGGAAACATGGTGGAAGCAACAGATCTCCATCGATGGAAGAAGACTGCTGGCTCCGCAACAACAAGTCCTCGACCAGGCGAGGAAAGGACAGGAGGAGGTCGAAGCGCTGGCCGTCTCGGTCCCGGTGATGGCTCAACTGACCACCGAGAAGCTGAGAAGCACCCATCTGCTGAAACGAGGCTCTCATCTCGCTCCTGGAGTACCGGTCACTGCAGACATCCCAAAATTTCTTCCCGCGATCGAAGAGGCCACCGCTCGCAACCGACTGGCACTGGCTCGCTGGCTCGTCTCTCCGCTGAACCCGTTGACCGGACGAGTTCATGTCAATCGAGTCTGGGAACAACTGTTTGGCACCGGCCTGGTCGAGACCCTGGAAGATTTCGGAACCCAGGGCGCTTTACCGAGTCATCCACAACTGCTCGACTGGTTGGCCCTGACCTGGCAGCAGGAAGATGGATGGAGTCACAAGGAATTGCTTCGTCGCATCGTCACCAGCGACACCTATCGCAGGAGCAGTCGAAGAACTCCTCTCCAGCAACGGATCGATCCCGACAATCGACTGCTATCCCACGCCACTCGCATCCGTCTACCTGCAGAACTAATCCGGGACCAGGCGCTGGCGATCGGCGGAATCCTCTCGACCAAGAAGTTCGGCCCCTCGGTCTACCCTCCCCAACCGGAGGGAATCTGGCAGGTGGTCTACAACGGCTCCGGTTGGAAGGAGAGTCAGGGAGAAGATCGAGTGCGGCGCAGTCTCTACACCTTTTTCCGCAGGACGGCCCCCTATCCTTCGATGCTGACCTTCGATGCCCCGACCCGTGACGTCTGTACTCCCCGAAGGATTCGCACCAATACACCTTTGCAGGCACTGGTGGTGCTGAATGATCCCGTATACATCGAGGCCGCCGCAGGGTTGGCGAGATGGTCCCTCGCTGGAAGCCACGATCTGACCCAGGCGATCCAGCGCGCTTTCCAGCGAGCCACCTGTCGCCAAGCGACTCCTCAAGAACTGAAATTACTGATGGACCTGACCGATCAACAGAAGCAGGTCTTCCAGCTCGATCCAGCCAGCGCACACTCATTTCTGGAGAGTGGACGATGGAATCTCGAGGAATCGCAGAATCCCATCGATGCAGCAACCCTGATGGTGATCGCCAACGTTCTGCTGAATCTCGATGAAGTCCTGGTGAGAGGATGACGATGGATCCAACAACTGATCTGCTACTCCAGAGTCACCTTGAAGGTACTCGCCGATGGTTTCTCGGTCGTGTCGGGCTGGGGATCGGTGGACTGGCTCTCTCATCCTTGGTCGGAGATCAAGGGTTTGGCCAAACGGCCTCTCCTGGATTGATTTCAACTCCACACTTTGCTCCTCGTGCGCGACGCATCATATGTCTGCACATGGCTGGTTCTCCACCGCAACAGGAACTGTTCGACCCGAAACCGTTGCTGAAGGAACTGGATGGGCAACCTTGCCCAACCAACCTGATCGACGGAGAGACTTTTGCATTCATCAAAGGTCATCCCAAGATTCTCGCCAGTCCCTTCCAGTTTTCCGCTCACGGTGAATCGGGAATGGAAATCTCGGAGTTACTTCCCCATCTGGGGGAGGTCGCCGATGAACTGTGCCTGATCCGATCGATGCATACCGATCAGTTCAACCATGCTCCCGCCCAGCTGTTCATCTACAGCGGCTCTCCCCGCTTCGGTCGCCCTTCGATGGGCTCCTGGCTGACCTGGGGTCTCGGCAGCATGAATCAGGACCTACCCGCATTCGTCGTGCTCGTTTCGGGAAGTAAAACCCCTAGTGCCGGGAAGAGCGTCTGGGGATCGGGTTTCCTTCCTTCGGTTCACCAGGGGATTCAGTGTCGAACCAGTGGTGATCCGGTGCTCTATCTTGGAAATCCTGCGGGGATCAACAGCGACACTCGAAGACGGACCGTCGACGCCATCCAGGAGCTGGATCAGATCGCCGCCCTACGAGATGGAGATCCAGAGACCCTCTCTCGCATCGAACAGTACGAACTGGCCTTTCGGATGCAGGCCTCGGTCCCCGAGGTGATGGACATCTCTCGCGAGAATCCGAAGACGCTGGAAGAATACGGAGCAGAGCCGGGTAAATCCTCCTTTGCCAACAATTGCCTGCTCGCCAGACGGCTGGTCGAGCAAGATGTTCGATTCGTTCAGTTGTTTGACTGGGGCTGGGATATCCACGGCACCGCTCCTCACGATGACATCATGACCCAGCTACCAAAGAAGTGTGGCGAGACCGATCAACCGATCGCCGCATTGCTGAAAGATCTGAAACAACGAGGTCTGCTCGACGACACCCTGGTGATCTGGACCGGTGAATTCGGCCGGACCGCCATGAATGAGGAGAGGAATGGATCCAAGTTCCTGGGTCGAGACCATCATCCCCATTGCTACTCGATGTGGATGGCCGGAGGCGGTGTCAAGAAAGGTCATGTTCACGGCGCCACCGACGAACTGGGATATCGGATCGTCAAGGACCCGGTCGGGGTCCATGATCTGCAGGCGACGATTCTGCACCTGATGGGCATCGATCACGAGCGACTCACCTATCCCTACCAGGGCAGAGATTTCAGATTAACCGACGTCAGCGGAAAGCTGGTCCCGGGAATTCTCGCCTAGAGCCCCAGTATCCTAGAGCCCCAGTATCCAGCAGCTCTCGGTCTGAGACGATGTCGTGTCCGGGCCTGGGCTGGGAAACGGCTGTGCAGGGGGTGATCCACTCTGAAAGAAGTACACCAGTCCACTGATCACATCTGCGATGGAAATCCAATCATCGTCATCGTAGTCACAAGCATCCCTGCAGCCGGCCAGTGGCGCCCCTGAAAACAAGTAATCGAGTGCCGAGATGGCATCTGCGAGGTCCAGGTCGCCATTGTTATTGCAGTCGCCTCGAATGAAGCAGTGCCCCGTTCCCGCTGTTTCGAACGCTCCAATATCACGCCGACGGCCTTGTGGGCGAACGATCCCATCGATGTCGACCATCGGCAAGTTGTCGACCAGTTGGGTACCTTCATCGATGGCAGATGAGCAAGGCCCCGGGTACCCGACAGCATCCAGTTCTGGATCCAGTTGCATCACGAGGGGATCTTCCGGATCCGCTCCCTGCATGATGACGTGATCCAGAAAAATGCCTGCCATCGGTCCCGTGGACACTGCCGTCTGGTTCAAAGCTTCATTTCGCCAGAGGATTGAATTGATCACGACCGGAAAGGACAGGTACTCCGCCCTCAATCCGCCACCGACTCCGGCGGTCGTATTGCTGTCGATAGTACAGTGTACAATCCTGGCGGAGGCAGCCTCAACACACGCCACTCCTCCTCCTGAGGTGGTTGCAAAGTTGTACTGGATCAAGCAGTTCTCGATGAGTGGATCGGCGAAGTTCCTGATGTAGAACCCGCCTCCCTGAAGTCCGCTACTGTTATTGATTACCCGATTGCGCTTGTAGCGAGCAAAGCACTCGAAGGAATAGACGCCACCACCGTCTTCGGCAGCCGTGTTTCCATGAATGTGGCAATTTTCGATCAACGCATCGCAGAAATGAGTGACCGCCAGGCCTCCCCCACGAAGCGCGGTATTGGTAGCAATCTCACAGCCGGTCATCTCGATGGTGCTGAACTCATCGAGCAAGACTCCTCCACCTTCATCCGCTGCGGAGTTTCCAATGAAGGAGCACTCCGTGATGGAGGAGATCGATTCCGTGATGAAGATCCCTCCTCCCGATTCAGAGGTGTTCCCTTCGAACGCGCAATCGGACATGATCACGCTACCGAAATCAGCGGCGAGGCCACCTCCCCAGCCGTAGGCAGCATTCCCTTGAAACGTACAGTTGGAAATACTGGCCACTCCACCATGAACCGAGATCCCACCGCCCTGGGAGGCGAAGTTCCCGCCGAAATAACACCCATCGATGGTCGGCGAGGATTGTTCCGAGTGTAGTGCCCCGCCCCTCGATGAACTGTTATTGATCAGCACGCAGGAATCGATGGTCGGAGATCCTGCGGTGATCAAGATACCTCCACCGCACAAGGCCAGAGGTAATCCACAGCTGGTTCCGAAGCCGTTCTGGATGGTGAATCCAGAGACTCGTGCCCCGGATCCGGGTGCGTCGACACGCACGACGCAGTTATAGGTACCCAGGCCATCGAGGATCGTTTCCGTAGCGCCCCCGACTCCGATCAGTTCGACCTTCTTGCCGAGGAATTCGTTGTGCCCGGGATAGAATCCCGGACTGACCAGGATGCGATCTCCATCGATGGCGATCTCCATCGCCTCCATGATGGTCGGGTACACCGCCGGCACCAGTCGATCGACCGCTCCCAGAGGAGCAGGGACTACCAGCATGGCAAACAAGACGAACAGTTGAATCCTGAGGATTTGATTTCTCATCATGGGCACACCGGGCAAGCGGGACTCAGCACCAGGCAGTCCAGGAAATCGACATCCGGGTAGGACTCCAGCCCGCAACCGGGGAACGGATAGGGAGGTGCGACACCGAGACCGAAGATGTAGAGCACCATGAATACAGGGTCAGTGATATTGAGAAGCCCATCATTGTCTGCGTCCGCAGCATCGGGGCAGGGCGGCTCAACTGAGTGCAAGAAGAGGTAATTGAGCATGAACACCGCATCGGCAACATCGAAGATTCCATCATTGTTGGCGTCTCCTCGGATAAACAGAGCGTTGGCCGGAGCGCACACCTGTCCATCGTAGTAGCCCGCGGGCTCGATCGATTCATTGTTGATCACGACCTTGTTCGAAAGGTATACGGATCCATCCCCGTTCACTTCATTGCAAAATGTGATCGGATAGCACTGAGAACAGTTGATGTCCTCTGGCGCATAAAAGTCGAACCTACCGATCTCCTGCGGGAAAAATGTAGGGGGTGCGGTCTGCCCGTTAAATGGAGGCAATGCATCGACCAGAACTCCAATGATGATCTCACGGCCATCTCCATCGTTGTCATCGTTGTCCACTTGCATCGAAATGTACTCGGCATCCACATCATCGAGGATCGTTCCTTCGATGGTGAAGGTCCCTGGCAAGGCCACCAGTGGGCCGTCGAAGCAGGCGGTGATGGTGAATCCCTGGATGTTGCTGGAGGGGTCACTGTAGAAGAAGGAGAAGCGCTGGATTCCCCCGGGCTGAATACTCATGGTCGGATCAAACAGAACCGAATCGGAACGCCCTGCGAGGAAGACCGTATCGTCGAGACCCCGAACGAGTCCTGAACCCAGAAGTAGCATGGCAAGGCCGATAACAGCAACTCTGGTATTCAATAGATCACTCCTCATAATTTCGCTCCAATCCAGCGTTTCCGGATTCGCTGTCTTGGAGACCTGATAGCCGAGACCATTTCTGGATAGATCTATAGTAAACTGTCTAAATGGTCTTCCCGCAATATACTAATTATCAAAACTATCCGAAGTATTGAGTATACATTCTATATTGTTACCCTTAGTACTGCCCACAGAGCATACAATCCGGCCGCCTGGGGATTTTGATCTGTCGAAATGAACCCTTCAAGGCATCGATCAGCAGCAAACGACCGCTCATCGACTCCCCCTGCCCGAGCAAGATCTTGATCGTCTCCGCCGCCTGGATGGTGCCGATGATCCCCGGCATCACTCCCAATACCCCGGCCTCGGCACAGTTGGCGTGACTTCCTTCTGCCGGGGGCTCCGGATGGAGACACCTCAGACAAGGCCCTCCACGAGCCGGGTCGAAGACGGTCAACTGTCCCTCGAAGCGATAGACGCTGCCATGGACCACTGGAGTCTGCTGCTCCACGCAAAGATCGTTGATCAGAAATCGAGTCTCGAAATTATCCGCGCCATCCAGCACGACATGATGATCTCGAATCAGCTCCGGCGCATTAACAGCAGTGACCCTGTAAGGGAAGGCCACGATCTCGATCGCCGGATTCAACGCGGAGAGGGTCTTGGCGGCCGCTTTTGCCTTGGAGTGACCGATCTCGTCGGTTCGGTACAGCACCTGGCGCTGTAAATTGGAGAGTTCCACCACATCATCATCGGCGATGGTGATGTGACCGACTCCCGCGGCTGCGAGATACAGCGCCGCCGGCGAACCCAGCCCACCGCCTCCCACCACCAGTACTCGACCGGCGAGCAGCTTTGATTGCCCCTCTTCCCCCACCTCTGGAATCGTCAGGTGGCGGGCGTATCGTTGCAGATCATCCAGATCGAGATGGTCACTCCCCGGACCTGCAGCCAGCGGCAGATTGGCGCCCCTCCACGCCTCGATCCCCCCCCTCAGGGAGGCACAACGATGGTAGCCCTGCTGCCGTAACCAGTGCATTGCGTCGTAGGAGCGAATCCCCTTGGCGCAGTAGATCAGGATATTCTCCTCGATCGAGATCGGAGCGGAGAGGTGGGGATGAGTGCCAGGACTGACGATGGAAGGGATTTCCCTCAGCGGGATGTGGGTCGCCCCGGAAACCATCCCGGAGTGCAATTCCTCCACCTCCCGGACATCGATGAGCCGAGGCGGCGGCTCAAGCTCGAGCCACCGAGCCGCCTGCTCCGGGTCCAGTTCCTGCGGAACAGGATCTGACGGGTTCGCACTCTCCACCGATCACTCCCCTTCCTGAAGCCGAGCCTCCAACAATTTCTTGCCCCCCCACGGCGAGCTTCTGGTCCACATCCAGATCTGGTCTACAGCGAAGATTCCGGATCAGAAATCGACCGTTCGTGCAAGTTGGTGCAAGAACGGTCAGGATACGGGAGAATCGAGGCGAAGCAGAGACCCTTCGATTGGAGTTTCTTGAAACCCGACCAATGGCTGACAGGAACCGGAGACCGGCCCCCGTTGGAGATGGCAGATCGCATCGCCGAGCGTGCTCTGCAAGAGAATGCCATCGATGAGCAGCAGCACGCCGAACTGATCGAGTGTTTCTCGGCGATCCCTCCCATCGAGGGCTGCGGTCTCGCATCTGCGGATGCGGAGCGATTCATCCGAACCACCTTGCAACTGATCGAGCTATGCCTGCTCGAACCCAGTGACGAGCGAACTGGTTTTGTCAATCCACTGCTCGATCGAGAACTCGATCGCATCCGATCGATCGAAGGCGGTAAGAACTGGACCCTCGGAAAGGTGACAGAAATCGGACGGCGGGGTTCAGACCGACGCTTCACCTTTGGCCAGGTGAAAGAGAATCCCGACGACCCCAATGATCCATCATTTTTCGGTGGAGTCTGGATGGCGAACTGTGATGGAGTCGAGAAGCGAATCGTCTTCGCCATCACTGCCGAGTCGATCCCGGGAAGTGAAGACTGGTCGCCGGTCGAGATCCGCACCGACGAGGACCACAACCTGGATACGGTTGTACGAGCGAGGGGCGAGAAGCCCTGGTCCCTGCAGGTGGAGGCTGACTCGCCCCTTGGAGTGTGGATTGCGTCCCTTGCAGGCACACCCAATATCGGACAGCACTCGGGCCACATTCCACTGGGAGTGTTGAGTGAGGCGGTTCGGAGAGATCTGGAACCGAGAGGGCTCACTCATCTACTGCTGGGACCCAGTCGTCGCGACCCTCCGACCCGGCCGTGGCATACCGGATCTTTCCTGAGAAGAGTCGGTAATGGATTCGATTTCAAATGGTCCGGTTTCGCCATAGATCAGCGTCGAAACGCTCTGGTGGAGGCGCATTGCACCATCGGCGTTCGAGGAAAAATCATCGGGATGATGGATTCTTGAGAGCATCTTAATCCAATCTCTTCATCGGGGCGTACTTGCCTCTTCCAGGCAGGACATTAAGATGTTGCTGAGCCCGGAGTTCGCCCCCGCATTCGAATTCCAATTCGACCTTGGACTCCCTGAACGGGAACAACTCCTCTGGACCCCATCGGAGGCCACATGCCGCATCATATCTTGAATTCAACCCTCTCGAATTCAGCCTTCTGGAAGTCATCCTTCTGGAAGTCATCCTTCTGGAAGTCATTGATTGCCCTTTCATTGCTCATCGGGTGGCTCGCCCTGTCCTCCGGGATCCGCGCCTTTGCCACTCCCGACGATCCGGTTGCCGAGTCGGAAAATCCCCTGCAGATCCCTGGAATGCCGTTGCCCCGGCCGTTGCGAACAGCGTTGCTGGAAGGCTCCATCGAGGAGGGGCTCGAGTGGCTCGACCAACTCGATCAGGAGCAGCCCAGCCGCCGCGACGACTGGCTCTGGTTCCGTTCCTCCTTGCTGCAAAGATCCGATCAAATTGAACCGGCCATCGAAGCCCTGAGAGCCCTTGAAAACTCTTACCCAGAAAGCGCCTGGTTGCACAAGGCCAGGTTGCAGCGCAGCCAGTTACTGATGAAACTGAAACGCTACGGCGAAGCGCAGAAAATCCTCGAGGAAGAGACCTCCAGGCTTCGTTCCGGAGAACGCATCCAGGAGCTGGCGCGGATTCTCCTCGATGTCGCCGATCGGATTTCCGCCGATCAAGACATGAGCCTGCCCGATCCTCCAGATCCTCAATACGGACGTGCACGAGACCTCTACATCCAGGCAGCAGAACTGACCCCACCCACCACTCAACTGGAAGAATCACTCTGGGGACTGGTCCGCTGCTCTGTTCGAATGAACATGAACAGCTCCCAGTTGATCCTCGATTGCGATCGTTACCTGAGTCAGTTCGATCCCAGGAAATCGAATGCTCAAGCCGGTAGCCACCTGTTCGATGTGCTACTGGCCCGAGCTCGAGCCACCACCAGTGTCGTCGCTCGACGTGGTTACCAGAAGCTGATCGAAACCGTCGATTCCGCCCTCAAGGGAGAAGATCCCTGGGGTGGCCAATTCCAGGGCGACTTGGCAACGAGCCTCCGCAAGATCCGCGGGGATGCACTGTTCGACATTGCAAACACCTACAGCACGGTCGACCTGAAGGTCGCTGCTCTGAAACGATTCCGGACTGAAGCACCCGAGCACAAGAATCGAATCCAGACCGAATACCGCTTGGGAGAGATGCTGCGTGACAGCGGTCAATCGGAAGCGGCGCTGAGCCACTGGCTGGGGTTCATCGAGAAGCCCGTTTCCGGCGATCAGCAACAACTTGAAAAACTGAAGCGCACTGCACAGTTCCAGGTCGGCAAGTTGTTACAACAGTCGGAGCGCTTCGAGGAGGCTCGACTGGCCTTCAGCAAGTACGGCCAGCGCGCGCCCGACGGCCCCGACTGGGCTCGATCTCAGGAGTCGATCATCACCATCGATGCGAGTATCGGTGAGCGCTTCCTCGATGATTCCAGATGGGAAGCGGGGCGAGCAGCCATCGAGAATTTTTCATCGCGATATCCTCTCGATCGACGCACCCTCCCCCTGTTACTGAGAAAAGCCTTTTCCTTCTCACTGGAGGCGAAGGAGTTGCAAGACGGTCGAGCCCTCGATGAACTGAACGATCCGGATCATGCTCGTGCTGTCGCCCTCTTCGAGGAGTGCATCTCCCAGTTGAAGAGATTATCTGGCAAGTATCCCGATACCCAGCAAGGCATGGAGGCCAGGCTCAACATCGGAATCTTGCTCGAGGTCTCCCTGCTTCAACTGGAGGAAGCGGTATCGGCTTACAAGGATTGCTTCGGTTCTCCGGTCGAGGGTGCGGCCAGGATGCGGCTCTTCAATCTCACCGAAAAGAGTCTTCAGATCGAAACCACTGGTTTGCTTCGATCGAATGAAGAGGCTTCCTTCTCACTCGACACCAGAAACATCCAGAGTGTCGAAGTGCGGATTTACCCCCTCGACATCGAGTCATACTTTCGCAAGTACTACTCCAGAGATGACGTCGAACAACTCGACCTCGACCTGATCGATCCATGGAAAACAATTGAAGTCGAGGTGGACAATTTCGCTCGTTACAAACCCTGCCATCAGAAGGTCGTCCTTCCTGTCGAAGGGACCGGGACCTGGGCAGTGATGGTTGCTTCTGAGAAGTACCAGGCCACAACACTGGTCGTCAGGACGGACATCGACATCGTCGTCAAAGCAGGACGAAGTGAAGTACTGGTCTACGCTCAGGATATGCTGAAGGGGGAACCGGCTCCCGATGTCGAAATCCTGATGGCGATCCAGGACTGGGACCAAGACTTGCCGCTCGAGAATCTGAAACTCCAGGAACTGAAAACCGGTTCCGATGGAACTGTCCGCGTCGTGTTCGACAAGCCAGGAGTCAATGAGGATGTAAGAGTGCTGGCACTGCGCGGAGGTGACTCCGCAGTGACCGGATTCAACCTGGAAGGAACCCTGCTACCCCCCGGCCGGACTCCCAGGGTTCACTTCCTCACCGACCGAGCCACTTATCGCCCGGGAGACACGGTTCACTGGCGTGCCCTGGTGAGGGAAGTCGACAAGAATACCGGTCTCTGGTACAGCCCTGATGGAGCCGAGGGGCGGGTCTCCATCTCGACTCCTGACCTGGTCGAGGTTTCTCAGGCGACTGCGATCTTCCGCAAGTCGGGAACCATCGCAGATTCCTTCACACTCCCCTTCGACGCCCCTCACGGGAACTGGACCATCATGGTGAGCGGCCCTGACAGTGC
>Ga0115002_10001045_pt1 | contig 38578 bp, 35 predicted proteins | sample ArcticOcean_MG_C_8_FD_89576 | JGI IMG/M metagenome (GOLD analysis project Ga0115002, IMG submission 89576) | Marine microbial communities from western Arctic Ocean - ArcticOcean_MG_CB11_86 | ecosystem: Environmental > Aquatic > Marine > Oceanic | place: Arctic Ocean: Canada Basin | collected... | reverse complement strand
GAAGGCGCGGGTCATGCTGCCCAACCGCTTTATTCAGATCCTGAGCAATGGACGCGGACTCACTCTGACAATATGCAGAGGCACTGATCGAAACCGATATCGGCGAGCTTTCGGTGAACGTGTACAACGACGACCTGTCAAGCAGGCCACGTTGCTGACGCTTCGCGAGCCGTCGGCGGTGACGCCAGTCGGCGGCCGGAGTCACGAAACGAGAAGGACATCTTAGAGACCTTCAGAAACAACGACGGCGGAGCATTTGACTGTGACGCTGCCCCCATTTCCAGGTCGACGCCCGGCCGGCCAACGTCCCCCCAGTCCGTACCACCCGCATGTTCGTGTGAGGCACCGTTTGGAATACAATGCCTCGACCAACAGAACAGTTGAGGCCCTCTATCTCGTAGCACGCGGCTCACCTCAACGTTATCTCCCGAGGGAGAACAGTATCGATGACGATTAGGGAGGCTTTATCACGCTTTCTGAAACCAAAGACTCCAGCCTTACGGGCACGAGAGAACCTTTTGTCTGTGAGCTTAGGCAAAGGAGATATCGCCATCGATTGCGGTGCTAATGTCGGACTCATCACCCAGCATCTATGCAGCTCAGGAGCCACTGTCTATGCCTTTGAGCCGAATCCACACGCCTTCACAGTGTTACAGGACACCTTTTCCGATGTGCAGAATGTCCATTGCATCCCGAAGGGGGTGAGTCATAGGACGGGCACCATGAAATTGTATCTTCACGAACATTCCGCCGAAGACGAGGTGCATTGGTCAACAGGCTCTTCATTGTTAGACTTTAAGGGCAACGTACTCATTGACAAGCACGTCACAGTCCAGGTTATCGATCTCTGCGAGTTCGTTGCATCCTTACATCACCGTGTAAGGGTTCTGAAGATGGACGTCGAAGGAGCTGAGTGCCCGATCTTAGACAAACTCATTAACACTGGTGTCATCGACAAGATCGATTACGCTTTCGTAGAGACACATGACGATAAGATCCCGGAACTAGCCGCAGAAACCAATGCCATCAGGAGACTTATCACAACCAGGGGCATTAGGAATATAGATCTGGCCTGGCCGTAGCGGCCACCGAAAAGCCGGACCAGAGCTCGATGGGCGCAGAACAGGCCTTACCTTAACCGCAGGCTCCGCCCATATCTCCCATAGGCCCTGCCAAGGCCGCTGATGTCCGCTGTCGTCCGACGGATCATGACAACGAGATTCCAGACATGCAGTTTCCTTCCGCGGTATTCGCTCTCGCGCTGGCGTTGCAGCTGCTCGGTTCCGACCTCGCGCCCACCGGGACGCTGCGGGCGGCCTTCATTGCCAACAACCCGGTGCAGGGCCGGATGGACGACCAGACGGGCGCCGCATCCGGGCCTGCCCCGGATCTGGCGCGGGATCTTGCAGAGCGCCTCGGAGTCCCGTACGAGATCACGCCCCTCCCGACCGCTCGCGGGGTTCTCGACAGCGTCAGGACGGGCGAGGCTGACATCGGATTTCTCGCCTACGAGGCCGCCCGCGCGGAACTGGTGGACTACTCCGATGCCTACCTGCTGTCGGGGAGCACGTACGCCGTTCGCGCCGATTCCAACATCCGACGCCTGGCCGACGTGGACCGCGCTGGCGTGACGGTTGGCGTCGTGGCCGGGCAAAGTCAGGCGGTATGGGTCGGCGAGCACATCACGTCCGCGCAGATACACACCTTCCCAACCGTGCCGCCCAACCCGGCGTTCGCGGCAATGCTGCTGGACGGCACAGTTGACGCCATTGCTGCCAACCGCACCCGCATGGAGGAACTCGTCCGCGATTTTCCGACCGTTGGCGTGTTGGACGGCGATTTCCTGGTGACACAACAGGCCATCGTGGTCGCACAAGGCGAGCGCGCCAAACTCGGCGAAGTGAATCGTTTCCTCGCCGAGGTTCGCGCCTCGGGCTTCGTCCAGGCCTCGATCGACCGGGCCGGTGTTCCAGGCGTGAGGGTGGCGTCCGGGCGAGAGGCGAGGGAGTGAGCAAGGGGGCCTATTCGGCGTGGCGGCGAGAGGGCCTGCAAGCTGATCGACGTTGTCCCCGGACTCTAAACCGAACTGCTCCTGAAGACGGGGGGGACGTCGATACGCCCCCGTGGCGTGGCCAGCGCCGCGTGGGGGTTCATTTGCTCACGAGGTTGTATTTGAGAATGCAATACACAGCTCGTATTCCGTCTCTCCAACCAATCTTCTTGCCTTCCTTGTAGGTCCTTCCATAGTAAGAAATACCAACCTCGTAAATCCGAACGTCGGGCACCCTGGACACCTTCGCGGTCACTTCTGGTTCGAAGCCAAAACCTGTCTCTCGTAATTTAATGCCACGAATCACGTCTGCCCGGAACAGTTTGTAACCGGTTTCCATGTCCGTTAGGTTCAGATTGGTGAAAGCGTTGGATAGCAGCGTCAGGCAGTAGTTACCGATTGAGTGCCAAAAGAACAGGATCCTGTGTGGTTTGCTGCCTAGAAACCTTGAGCCGTACACGACATCAGCAAATCCATCGAGGATGGGCTTCAGCAGGTCGTTGTATTCGTTCGGGTCGTATTCTAGATCGGCGTCCTGGACGATGACGTAGTCTCCAGTCGCGTGATCAAGGCCTGTCTGCAGAGCGGCTCCCTTGCCCTGGTTCATGGCGTGCTTGCAGTAGCGAATAGGCAGATCCACATTCCCGGCTACATACGCGAGAATGACCTCCTCAGTATTGTCAGTGGAACAGTCGTTTACGATCACGACTTCCTTCTGCAGGCCATCCGCCAGATCAACTGCCTTGATCCTGTCGAGAATGCGATGAATCGTGAGGCCTTCGTTGTACGCGGGCATCACGATGGAAAGTGTCTTGATGGTCATCGCCTGTCACCAACTCGTAGCTGTCGCCGTATGGTCGCACGTCAAAGGATGCTGACCACACAAGAGACGCCTGCATCGCCCCGCCCCTGCCACGGCAAGCCGAACAAGCCGGGACGCACAGGCCGCGTGAAAGACCAATGATGGGTGTCTGCCGGGCTCGAAGTCAGAACGACCAAGACACGCCTGACAGGGTGCGAACCGACGGTCTGTCCGCGCCGGAAATCTCCAGAGAGTGGACACCGTAGGGAGTGCCATCGTGTTCGAACACGGCCGTGGATGCGCTCTGCATGTGATGGTTGCGATCTACGATACAGCCCGCCGACGCTCGGTGTCTAACCTGAACCGCGTTGTGCGGTAGCTCCGCGCGATGCGGTGGATACGTCCGGCTGACGAAGGAGGGGACGGGCTTCCCGCAGCGCATCAGGAAGCGCTGGCGACCTACCCCGCAGTGTCAACGACACCGCGCCGGTGCTCAGCGCCGGCGTTCCCGACGTGCTGGTCCGAGATGGACGGGCGCCGTATCGGCGCTTCATCGATGTCCTTCCTGGGTCAACATCAATATCCTTGCCGCTCCCCTTCCACATCTCCGAGTTGTCGACGTATGCGGCATGAGCATCTGGCTGTGAGAACAGGCCCAGTCCTGCACGAGGCAGACTGATCAATGTACTATCCGCGCTAGCAACTTGGGAGGAACTCCATGAGGCATGTCATTTCAGCATCGTTATTCGTGCTCGTCTGCGCGCTGGCACTACCGGCGTCCGCCCAGCTCACGGACACACCGGTGGCCATGGACAAGGCGCCGTTCCACATCCCGGTCTTCACCAACGATTACCTCATCCTGTTGAACGTCAACATTCCACCTGGGCGCGATACCGGCTACCACACCCACTATGCAGACTCCGTGTCCGTGAACCTGGTCCCTGCCTCGCAGACGAGCCAGACGTACGGCTCGTCGGACGTAGGCGCACCGGGTGCGGGCGGCGACGGTGAGCCGGGCCGTACGAGGTTTACCAATGTGACCAAGGACGGTCCGCGAACGCACAGGGCGACCAATGTCGGGCCGACGCCGTTCCACAACATCTCGTTCATCCTGAAAGATCGGAGAGGGTCCGGCCCTACGGTTTCAGATCGCTCGGGCGTCGCCGGCTACACCCAGATCTTGGATAACGCGCGCATACGCGCTTGGCGCGTCGTGCTGAAACCTGGAGAGGCGACTGGACAGATCACGCAAACAGCAGCAGGACTCAGGGTCTATGTGCACGGCGGCGTGCTGGCCGAAATGGTGCCGGGATCGGCCGATCGCGGCATGGCCCCCTATCAAGGAGATTTCATCTGGCAGGACGCCGGGCAGACGAGAGCGGTGAAGAACACCGGTACGACCCTCATCGAATTCGTAGAATTCGAGATGAAATAGAGACGCTCACCGGGCCTCTGTCCGCCGTCTTTAGGTAGAATGCGCCGATGCGACTAAGGCTTGTGAGCGCGGTAGCGCCTGTGATGTGGATCGCGTGGCTCTTGGCGGTTGTGGCCATTCCGGAGCACGCTGTCGCGCAGGTCGACGACCATCAGTACAGCACCGCGGCAATCCAGGCTGGCTCTCGCTTGTACGCGGCGCAATGTGCGCTGTGCCACGGCCAGAATGGCAATAGCGTCGCGGGGGTGGATCTTGCCCGTCAGCAGTTCCGCCGCGCCGCATCTGATGACGATATCCGCAATACCATCACCACGGGCGTTGCCGACGCCGGCATGCCGGCGTTCCGAGGGCAGCCGGCCGAGCTTGACGCGCTCGTCGCATTCATCCGTTCCGGTTTCGACATGAACGCGACGCCCTTCACGGTGGGCGACGCCACTCGCGGGAAGGCCGTCTATGACGGCCCCGGGGCCTGCGCCACCTGTCACCGGGTCGCCGGCGACGGCGCCCGCACCGGACCGAATCTGAGCGATGTCGGCGCGCTTCGCCAGCCGGCGGCCATTCAGCGGTCCCTCCTCGAACCCAGCCGCGGGATGATGCCGATCAATCGCCCCGTGCGCATCGTGACGCGCGACGGACGCACCATCCGCGGCCGGCGGGTCAATGAGGACACGGCCACCGTGCAACTGATGGATGACGCCGAACGCCTCGTGTCGCTGTCGAAATCAGACATCCTCGAATTCGAACTTGGCACCGTCTCCGGAATGCCATCCTTCTCCGGCAAGCTGACCGACCAGGAATTGGCGAACCTGCTGGCCTATCTTCTTTCGCTGAGGGGACAGTAATGCGCATCTCACTGCAATACCTTCTGCCACTGTTGACCGTTGTTGGTCTGACGGCCCCGGTCGCGGCCCAGGCACAGGTGACTCCGGAGCGCATCGAACGGGCGGCGGCCGAGCCGCAGAATTGGCTGACCTACAACGGCGGTTATGACAGCAAGCGCTATAGCACGCTCGATCAGATTACGCCTGGCAACGTCAAGGACCTCGAACAAAAATGGGTGCTGCAGGATCAGGTATTCGGAGCCTGGGAGTCGAACCCGCTCGTCGTCGACGGCATCATGTATGTGACCGAGCGGCCCAACGACGTGATCGCGCTCGACGCCAAGACCGGACGGGTGTTCTGGATCTACCGCTACACGCCGTCGCCCGATGCCCGCGTCTGTTGCGGCGCCAACAACCGGGGCGTCGCGATGCTGGGCGATACGCTGTTCATGGGCACGCTCGACGCGCACCTCATTGCGATCGATGCTAAAGATGGCCGGCCGCTGTGGAATGTCGAGGTGGCAGACGCCGCGCTTGCCTATTCGATCACGATGGCGCCGCTTGTCGTAAAGGACAAAGTCATCATCGGTGTCGGCGGCGGCGAGTTTGGCATCCGCGGGTTCATCGCAGCCTACGATGCGACAACCGGACAGGAAGCCTGGCGCTTCAACACGATTCCCGGGCCCGGTGAGCCTGGACACGAGACCTGGAGCGGCGATGATTGGATGTATGGCGGCGCATCGGTCTGGATCACCGGCTCCTTCGATCCGTCGCTGAATCTCACCTATTGGGGCATCGGCAATCCTGGCCCCGATTGGAATCCCGATCAACGGCCGGGCGACAACCTCTATTCAGATTCCGTGGTGGCACTCGATGCCGACACCGGCGAGTTGAAATGGCATTTCCAGTTCACGCCGAACGACGGCTACGACTACGACGCGGTGCAGATTCCAGTACTCGCCGACATGGAGTGGCAGGGCAGGCCGGCCAAGGTGATGATGTGGGCGAACCGGAACGGCTATTTCTATGTGCTGGACCGCGTGACGGGACAGTTCCTGCTCGGCGAACCCTTCGTGAAGGTGAACTGGGCGAGCGGACTCGACCCGAACGGACGTCCGATCCAGACGCCGCAACCACCCGGAATGCCGACATGGCCGGGCAATCAGGGAGGCACCAACTGGTATCCGCCCTCGTTCAGTCCGCGCACAGGACTGTTCTATTTCTCTGTCTGGGAGAACTACGCGACGATTTACCGTAAAGAGGAACAGGAGTACGTGCCGGGCCGGAATTTCCTTGGCGGCGGCTTCACAGTGCTCACCCCAGCCCCCGGCGCACCCACCATCGGCATCGGCCGCCGCGGCCCGATCAACAACTGGACTAGCGAAGTAGGCAACGGCGCGACCGTGGCGCTCGATCCGCACACTGGTCAACGCGTCTGGACGTTTCCGCAGTTCGACGTGACCGATGCCGGCATGCTGACAACGGCATCGGACCTGCTCTTCACCGGCGGCCGAGAGGGATATTTCTACGCGCTCGATGCCAGGACCGGAGAGGAACTGTGGAAGGCCAACCTCGGCGGCTCCATCGTGATGGCGCCGATCACCTACCGCATCGACGGGCAGCAGTATGTCTCGGTTATTTCCGGACACACGCTGGTCACCTTCGCGCTGCGGAACTAAATCACAGACCCGCCCGGCTGTGCCACAACGACGTCCCGCTGCGTCCGCGAGGCGCTCCCGCTGCCAGGACCGGACTGCCTACGGTTCCTCGCGAGCTACGGGCCTCGTGAAATCCGCGCCAGACGAGTGAAGTGAGGCGTCTCGTGCGGATTTTGCTCGGTCGCGGCACGCCTACGAAGTCCGCACTCCCGGACATGGCGCGACGACTGAGAATCCCGTCTGAATATTCGCGAGGGACAGCGCCGGCCGAGAGGACGCATGCTGGCCAGGATTCGTGGTCGATTGGTCCCCCCAGATGGGCGTATAATCGCGACCGTCGGGACACGATGTCTGAGTAACCTCGTCTGCACAGGGAGAGCATCATGGATGCGAAACGACCCGATCGAAGAGGATTTCTAAAAAGCGGCGCCGCGCTGGCCGGTGGCTTGACCCTGGGAGCAGTAGAGCCCGCGAGCGCCCAGATGCCAGCTGCTCCGACGATGATCCGAGGCAACGATGAAATGATCGCCTATGGCGGGCGCTCCAGTTTCGTGACCTCGGTCCGCATACCGCACGGCAACAGGCCTTCGCCCGATGCCTTTGGGCTCGTGTTTCATGTGGCGGCTCCACTGCAAGATTCGGTGGGCATGATCACTCCATCCTCGCTCCACTTTGTGGGGACCACCCGTGGCTCCTTCATACCGGACATCGATCCCCGGGAACATCGTCTGCTGATCCACGGCCTGGTGGACCGTCCCCTGACCTTCACCATGGAGGACTTGAAGCGTCTCCCTTCGGTAACCCGCCCTCATTTCATCGAGTGCGCGGGGAACCGTGCGACGCCCGAGCATGAGACGGTTCAGGAAACGCACGGAATGACCAGCTGCGCCGAATGGACCGGAGTGCTCCTGTCTGTGTTGCTCAAAGAGGCCGGCGTAAGAGACGGGGCGCCCTGGATCGTGGCGGAAGGGACGGAGGAAATAAAGGGAGCGTCGAGCATTCCGATGGCGAAGGCCATGGACGACTGTATGGTGGCCTACGGCATGAACGGCGAGGCGGTGCGTCCCCAGAACGGTTTTCCGCTGCGGCTGCTGGTTCCCGGCTTCGAAGGAATCTTTCACTCGAAGTATCTCCGGCGAATCAAGGTGGTGGACCGGTACTACATGACCTACAACGACTACGGGCATCTGCGTCAAGGACCCGTAGAGGCTCGGTTGGGTTGGCAGATCGGGCCGAAATCGGTCATCACCTTTCCTTCTGCGGGACAGCAGTTGCCTGGCCGTGGATTCTACGGAGTCACCGGTTTGGCGTGGTCCGGGGGGGGCGCCATCACCAGGGTAGAGGTGTCCACCGACGGCGGCCGAAACTGGATGGACGCTGAGATTCAGGGGACGGCATATCGCATGGCGCATACCCGGTTTGGCTTTCAATGGAATTGGGACGGACAAGAGACCGAACTCCTGTCGCGCTGCACGGACGAAATGGGCCAGGTTCAACCGACGAGAGCCCAGGTCGCCGCGTTCTTCAACGTGCCCCGGGATCCGGGATACCGTGTGCCGGGCATGGACAATTCGATTCAGCCGTGGAGAATCGCCAGAGACGGGACCATTCACAATGCGATTGCTTAGGGTCCTTGCGACTCTTTCGTTCGTGATGCTTCTGGGGGGCTCCGCGCTGGCGCAGTCGCCCACCTATGGTGTGGGAAGCACCCCGACGGCGGAAGAAATCCGTGAATGGGATATCTCCATCAGTCCTACGGGAAAGGAACTCCCGCCGGGGCGGGGAACGGCCGAGGAGGGCGCGCTGGTCTATCAGCAGCAGGGGTGCGGGGTATGCCATGGGGCGGACGGAACAGAGGGCCAGGCTCCCAGGTTGATAAAACTTGACGTGGATCCCGATTCCGCCCGCTGGGGCTTGGGGCGAGTACTGCCGATCCGCGCGCCGTACGCGACGACGGTATGGGACTACATCAACCGCGCCATGCCTATGTATAGGGAGGGGACGCTCACCGCCGATGAGGTCTACGCGCTGACGGCCTTTCTGTTCTTCAAGAACGATCTCGTCTCGGAGACCGAGGTCCTCGACGCCGAGAGTCTGCCGAGGATCGAGATGCCCATGGTTGATGCATTCGCCCCCATGCCGGAGGACTGGAAGCCCGGGATGCCGAGGCTCGAAGGCTATCCGTACTAGTAGCCCGTCGTAGAGGTTCGGCTGCATCCGGCGACCCGACGCATCCCCTTACTTCTGCCGTGCGTCAAACGCCGCCTGCCACTCCATCGCGAGCCTCTGCGCGTCGGCGACTTGCGCGCGGGTCATGAGCATCGCCAGTGCACCGCGTGCCTGTGCGTAGGCCTCCTGTCGGTCGCTGGAGGCACGCGTGGCTGCGAGGGTGACCCATTTGAGCGCCTCCACATAGTCCAGCAGAACGCCTCGGCCGCGGTCGTACATGAAACCGAGGTTGTACTGCGCAGCGGCCAAGCCCTGGTCCACCGCGAGGCGATACCATCTGACCGCTTCCACGTAGTCCTGCGGGACGCCTCGGCCGCGGTCGTACATGACACCGAGGTCGAACTGCGCGGCGGCCAAGCCCTGGTCCGCGGCGAGACGAAACCACCTGACCGCCTCCACGTAGTCCTGCGGCACGGCCTCTCCGTTGTAATACATGACGCCGAGGTCGTCCTGCGCGACGGCGTCACCCGCGTTCGCCCTCTCTCGAGTCTCAGCCAGCGTCTGCGCGCTCGCCACACCCTGGCTGACCGGACCCACCAACGCGAAGGTCACACCGAGAGCGCCGAACCACCGCGTCACAAAGTGTCGTCCCGTCACGAGAAGCCGCCTCGCCGCAATCCGCCGTCCAGCGCCGGCTCTCTGACACATCTTCTGCACTATGCCGTTTCCTTCACGGTTCTTTCACTGCCAGGAAGCGAACTTCCGCTCGTAATTGATCGGTCAGGCCGACGCCTAGATATCGTGGCGCCTGGATAGCGTGGCCTTGTCTGGCAACCGGAAATTGCGCCACGATATCTGCTGCGCCTCGGCAGGCAAGGAAACCGCAAGTGCCACAAGCGCCCACAGCACGACGTCGCGAACCGCCGGGGACATGCGCATCGAGCGCGCCCCAGCCACCGCTCCGGATGATGTGACCTGTCCAACGCGAATGCTCTCCAGGGCCCGCCCCCAATTATCTTGACGACAACTGTGTTTCCAAGGGTACTTCGGTCCCGCGACTGGAGCGCTGTCGGGCGCGCCGCGCACCGTTGCAGGTCTTCCAGTCACCTTCGACTTCGCCCATGATCCCTCTCGTGCTCACTGACACTACACTTACCCCGATGCGCTTCGCCCTCGCCGTCGTGCTTCTGCCGGCTGCGTTGCTCGGAATGCGGACCGAAGCAGCGCTGGCCATCGATGTGCTCCGTCGGCGGCCTTCCTCCGCATATTGTCGGACTGTTCGAAGAGCCGCTGGGGTTCCAGCAGACGCCAGATGGTCTGTACTACGTGTTCGACCGGCGGGGCCACAGCGTCTACGTGATCGATGCCGACAAGAAGGCCGCACGGAAGATTGTGGAGATCGGGCAGGAGCTGGGTCGCATCATCCAGCCCCGAGGGTTTGATACGTCCGCGGATGGCTCGTTCGTCGTCGCCGACTCGCCCAGAAACGTCGACCGCCTGCAGATGTTCGGAGCGGGTGGGGTTCGACTCCGCGGATTCAACCTGCCAGCGCGGCAGCGAACCGCCGAGATCACATTCGGCTCCTCGGTCATGAGCGGCATCGCGTCGATCCAGTACGCCGACCCCAATTTGTTCATCAGTCATCCCGAAGGTGGCTCACTGTTTACGGAGTATCGCCGGTCGGGCTTCCCCGTGCGCAATATCGGCCGGCTGCGCGACACGGGCCACGAACAGGACCACGATCTACATCTGGCGCTCAACGTCGGCTTCCCGGTGGTCGATCCGACTGGCGGCTTCTATTTTGTGTTTGTGGGTGGGCGTCCCATGTTCCGCAAGTACGACAGCGACGGGATGTTGCTGTATGAACGCCACGTCGAGGGGACCGAACTGGACGCCTACCTCGGTAGCTTGCCGACACGCTGGCCGACGCGACAGGTCGCAGACGGCGAATTGCCGCTCGTGCTGCCGGCGATCCGGGCGGCGGCCGTGGACCCCACTGGGAATCTCTGGATCTCGCTGAACCAGCCATACACGTACGTCTACGACACGCACGGGGACAAGGTCCGCACCGTCCAGTTCAGCGCGGCGGGCATCGTCAGCCCGACCAATCTCTTCTTCACCGGAAACGGCCGGCTGCTGGTCACGCCCGGATGCTATGAGTTCGACCCGACCGGCTTCCCCCCGTAATCAGCCGCAGTCCAGACCGGAAACTGGTACCCGACACCGGCGCCGGGATGACGCCCACCCGACCCTTCGTCGAGAACGAGAGAGGAGTTCTGCCGCGATGCGGCCGAATGTGCTCTATCCCGACGGAGGCACCGGGCCGATCGGACGCCGTACCCTTGAAGTTACCGTAGACCCGTTCCGCACGGCCATAAGGGACCCACGCTTCGGTTTCATCGCCTACGTACCGCCCGGCAGCATCGCCAGAGGCGAATCGTTGGTCAAGAGCGGAGCATCCGGAAAGACGGTAGCATGCGCGCTCTGTCACGGCTGGGCGCTGGAAGGCTTCGGCGAAGGTCCGCGGCTCGCCGGACTCCAACCGCTCTATCTCGCGCGGCAGCTCTTCGATATGCGATCCGGTTCAAGCGCCGGCAAGGCTGCGGCGTTGATGACGCGTGCCGTCACCAATCTGTCGGACGACGACATCATCGAGATTTCTTCGTATCTCGGCTCACGGCCGCCACCGTAAGCGCTCGGGTCTAGATCTCATCCCAGGGAATCGAATTCGCGAGATCAATCCCGCGCAGCTGCTCCTGGACCGCTTCCGGATACTTCTGCGCGGCTCCGGTGTTGAAGACGACGACCCTCTCCTTGCGATCAATGCCGCCGGATTCGAGCAACCGCTCAAGCACGCCCAGACACACCGCGGTCTCCGGGCAGATGGCGATCCCGTCACTAGACGCCGCAAGGCGCATCCATTTGGAAATGTCCTCTTCGGGCGCGGCCATGGCCACGCCGCCGCTCTCACGAATCGCGTCGATGATCATGAAATCACCCACGGCGGAGGGAACCCGTATACCGCTGGCGATGGTCGATGCGTGATCGAATCGTTCCGCAAACCGCTTCCCCTGCTCGAACGCCGTGACAATCGGTGCGCATCCGGTGCTCTGACAGGCAATCATGCGGGGTTTGCGAGACGACTTCAGCCAGCCCATCTGGTCCAGCTCACTGAAGGCCTTCCACATGCCGATCAATCCTGTGCCCCCGCCAGTGGGGTACAAGATGACATCCGGAAGCTCCCACCCACACTGCTCCGCCAGTTCGAGGCCCATCGTCTTCTTGCCTTCGATGCGATACGGTTCTTTCAGGGTGGACACATTGAACCATCCCTTTTCTTTCTCTCCCTGCGCGACAATTGACCCGCAATCGTCGATCAAGCCGTTCACGGTATAGGTTCGCGCTCCGGCGAGGTGACACTCCTTCTTATTGATGGCCGGAGTGTCCTCGGGCATAAACACCCACGAGCGCATTCCCGCGCGCGCAGCATAGCTGGCCATCGCGCCACCGGCGTTACCAGCAGTCGGTACGGCCAGCTTCTTCAGGCCGAACTGATTCGCCATGGTGACGGCGAGAGCCATGCCTCGGGCCTTGAAGCTGCCAGTTGGAAGCCGACTCTCATCCTTGATGAGCAGCTCCGACATGCCGAAGTGCGCGGCGAGTCTCGAGGCCGCCAGGATGGGAGTGACGGTTTCTCCCAAGGACACGATGTGGGCGGGGTCCGATACCGGAAGGAGTTCGAGAAACCGCCAGAGCGTAGACGGGCGATCGACGAGATCCCGTTTGTGCAGACGCCTCGCGACCGCCTCGAGATCATAGCGAACCCAGAGCGGCTTTCCGCAGGCGGTACACAGGTTGTGCACCTCCCCCGCAGCGTAGCGGTCGCCACAATTGGCACACTCCAAGTGAGTCACGTAGGGCATGGGTCAGTGTAGTCCGACGTCGCTATCCGATGTCAGGCGGCTCCGAAGCCCGGCCAGTAGGTAGCGAGTAGGTAGCCGACAATCATCACGGCCAGCCACAGGAGCCCGGTCAAGATCAGTCCCTTTCCGAACATCGTCTTTACGTTGACGCCATACCCTGCCGCGATTGCGGTGCCTCCCGATGAGGACGGCAGCATGAAGCCGCAGTTTCCGGCCACCGCAACGATGTAGACAAATGGGACCGGATTCATACCTAAAGACTGGAACGTCGTGATGGTGATCGGGACGGTCACGGCGATCGCCGCGGTGTTGCTCGTGGTCTGCGTGAGCACGACGGTGAGAAGGGAGAAGACCACTACGGCGCCGAACCCTCCGCCGCTCGCCGCAGGGGCAAGGCGGGTGGCCATCCACGTCGCTGCTCCCGTATCGGAGAGAATGCTCCCCAGCGCCGCGCCTCCCGCGAATAGGTATAGCAGGCCCCAGATCATGTGCTTCTGGGCATACTCCCACCGGAGGAGCGGCTCTCCGTTGTAGCGAATGACAAAGGCCAGGAGTCCGAACGTCAGGAAGCCGAAGGCCGGATGGAATTCGGGAAGCCAGAGGGCATAGAGCTCCCTCGTGAAGGCCAGGACTATCGCCGTTCCGAAGAGCACGAGCCCCCACCGCTCGGGCACGCTCATCCGACCAAGCTTGCCGAGTTCATCGGCGAAATAGGAACGGCCCACCGCTCCGTCCGCGGCTTCCGGGCGAAACGCGCTCCGAATAAAGATGAGTGCCACCGCCATGACTGTGAGCGTCAGCGGCAGCAGCCTTGTCACCCACGTCCAGAACAGAAACTCCCCTCCCGTCACTGACTCCTCGAGGAAGCCGACCGTCAACAGGTTCGGTGCCCCCCCAAGAGGGGTCGCAGCTCCCCCCACGCTCGTCCCCCACGCGACCGCGAGTCCCAGCGCCGTGCCAAAACGGCTTGATCCGAGATCCGTGATACCGATGAACGCCAACATGGCCACAACGATCGGCATCATCGCTGCGGCCACGACGGTGTTGGGCAGGATCGTGCTCAGTGCCATCGCGATACAAAACCAGGCCACGATCTGGTGGTTGCGGTTGGCGCCGAGCGTGAGAAGCGACGTCAGCGCGATTCGGCGGTCTAGCCCCCATCGCGTCCACACCGTGGCCAGGATGTTTGCGCCGAGCAGTAGGATCACTAGCAGGCTCGCATAAGCTGGGAGGAGGCTACGCACGGGGACGACCTGGAACACCGCCGCGATCACCAGCGGCAAGAAGCCCGTCACGGCCAGGTGCACGGGCTGTGTGATCCACCACCACGCCATCCACAGCAAGAGGCCAAACGCGCTCCGGGCCGCCGGATCGAGAGACTCGGCAGGAATCACGTGCATCAGCGCGAAGAGGGCGGGGCCCACCACGAGGTTACGCACGGGGTTACTTTGGCTGTTGGTCATCGGGCCGGCTCGATCGTCACCGAACTACTCTACTCGTCTACTCCGCCCTCGCACAGTCCCGCATGCCGGGCACGAGAGTTCGCCAGCGCGCTGCACTCAGCGGCCATCCACCTTACGCCACGTGCTACGATCCGACCGAAAAGTTAGATTAGGGGGACCTCAGATGATGCAGCGTTACAGCGTGCTGGCGGCACTGGTATCGGCCGCCCTCTGTGCGGTGCCGGCCTCGACCGGCGCACAGGGCCAGGGCGGCCCGAACATCCTGGATACGGCGCGGGCGGAACTGCCGTGGGCGTTCCATGTCGCTGTGCCGGGCCTCCAGCGCGAAGACGACGGCACCGTCAAGCGGGTGCCGGGCAGTGACAAGGCCTTTACGGTACCCGAGATCAACGACTCCTTCGCGCCGCCAGATTGGTACCCCGACGATCATCCGAGCATGCCGGACATCGTGGCGGTCGGCAGGAATCCCGAGGTGCGCGCCTGCTCCCAGTGCCACTTGCCGAACGGGCTCGGACATCCTGAATCATCCAGCCTCGCCGGGCTCCCGGCCGCCTACATCAAGCAACAGATGGAGGATTTCACAACCGTCGCCCGCAAAAATGGCGGCATCATGACACCCATCGCGAGGGGAGCGACCGATGCCGAGATCGACGCGGCGGCGGAGTACTTTGCCGACCTCCCGCTGACGCCGTGGACCAGGGTCGTCGAGACCGACACGGTACCCACGACCTACGTCGGTCCAGGCAATATGCGATTCGAGGTGGTCGACCCAGTCGGAACGGAACCACTCGGCCAGCGCATCATCGTGGTGCCGGAGGATCACGTGCTCGCCGAGCTTCGCGACTCCCATTCCGGATTCGTGGCGTACGTGCCGGTGGGTAGCGTCTCGGCCGGCGAGCGACTCGCGACGACCCGCGGCGACAAGACGATCCGGTGCGGCATTTGCCATGGTGCAGACCTGAAAGGCCAGGGTCCGATTCCTGGCTTCGCTGGCCGCTCGGCGATCTACATCGCCCGACAGCTCTACAGCTTCCAGCACGGTCTTCGTGAGGGTCCCTGGAGCGGCCTGATGGCAGAAGCGGTCGCCTACTTGACAACTGAGGACTTGATAGCGCTCTCCGCGTACGCGGCGTCGCTCGAGCCGTAAGAAGCAAGAAAGCCGACAGCGCTACGACGGAGACGGCCCTCGAACGAGCGTCTGCGACGTCCCGGCGAGGGCCGCGCCCTCGGCCGGTTGCCACAGGGCCACCTCGTCACACGGGCGGGCTAGTTCGCAGTCCTTGTCGGCGCCCCCCCGGCGCTGTGGGTCGACTGGGCCACGGCGACCCGACCCCACGACACCATCAAATCGGGATGGTCATTGCCTAACTCGGCGCAATAGTCGATCGCGTTGACCAGCCAATCTATCGCGCGCTCGCGATCTACGGCTTCGGCTGCGGCACGATCCGCAGATACGGCCGGCGGGCTTTCCATCCCTGCGGATTCGTCTTCTCCGCATCCCCATCAGAGACCGACGGCAGAATAATGACGTCCTCGCCCTGCTGCCAGTTCACCGGTGTTGCGACCTTGTTCTTGGCCATCAGCTGCATGGAGTCGAGCACGCGCAGCACCTCGCCTAGTCCGCCCTCGCACAGGCGTCTTGAACGCGAAGGTCGGGTTCGAACGCTGGAGACAGCACCGCAACGATGGGCGGCCTGACCGCACACCTCGGCTGTCCGACACCGCGGAGCAGATTCATCTCCGTCAAGGCGCGTGCTATCATCCGGCCGAAAATGCTACCCCTGGATGAGATTTTTGTTGTGGACCTCTCTCGTATTCTGTCGGGCCCACTGTGCACCATGCTGATGGGCGACATGGGCGCCCGCGTCGTGAAGGTGGAAGCCCCACCGTATGGAGACGACAGCCGGCGGTGGGGGCCACCGTTTGTCGACGACGTCAGCACCTATTTTCTGGCCGCCAATCGCAACAAGCAGAGTCTCGGACTGAATCTCAAAGCACCAGAGGGGAAAGAGATCCTCTGGAAGCTCCTGGATCGCGCCGATGTCGTGGTCGAAAATTTTCGCCCTGGCGTACTCGAGCGGCTCGGGTTCGGGTACTCAGAGGTGCAGCGCCGCAATGAGCGCATCATCTACTGTTCGGTGTCGGGCTTCGGCCAAACCGGTCCAGCGCGCCTTCGCTCCGGCTACGACGTCGTGGCGCAGGGCGAATCGGGTCTGATGGACATGACCGGATACCCGGACGGACCTCCCGCGAAGATGGGCACGTCAATGGCCGACATCGTCGCCGGCATGTACGCCTTTCAAGGAATCTTGCTGGCACTCTTGGCCCGGCACCGCACAGGTAAGGGGCAGGCGATCGACATCAGCCTGCTTGACGGAATGGTGTCGACCCTCACGTATCTGGCGACGAGCTATTTCGCGACTGGACGCTCTCCGAAACGAGCGGGCACCAAGCACCCGTCGATCGTGCCCTACGAGGCGTTTCGCGCGAAGGACGGCTACGTGAACATCGGCGCCACCAACGAGAAGCAGTGGGTGAATCTGTGCTCGGCGCTCGGCTTCCCCGAATTGGCGTCGGAGCCTCGCTTCGCAACACCCGCCGACAGACTGATCCACTACGACGAGCTCAGACCCCTCATCGACGCGGCCGTGTCGAAGATGACACGCGACGAGGCGATGAAGCGCCTGATTGAATTCGATATCGCGGTTGGGCCTGTCAACACCGTGGCCGAGATTCTTGCGGATCCCCAGATTCACGCGCGTGAGATGGTGGCGGAGTTGACGCACCCCGAGTACGGCCCCTTCAGATTCCTCGGCATTCCGATCAAGATGTCGGACACACCAGGAGCACTTCGGACGGCTCCACCGCGTTTCGGGGAACACAACCGCGCCGTGTTGCTGGACCTCGGACTGACCGATAGCGCCGTAACAGCCCTCACCGCGGCGAAGGTCATATACGCCGCTTCCCCGTCGGCGTCGATGGTGGCGGACACCTGACGCAGGGCACGCACTCCGCCCTCGCTCCTGTCTAGCCTCGCTCCCGACCCACCATCGCGTGAGTCGACGTCACGCAGGGTGGCTGCTCGATGTACGCCCCGCCCGACGTGTTCAGCTCGCGGACCAGCGGGTCCATCACATACGGTTCCACTAGAATTTCCGGATCGTAGACGGTCGCCTGATAGTGGAGCGTATCGCCATCGCGACGCAGCCGCTCCTCGACACGCATGTCCGCGGTGTGGAACCAACCGGGCCACCCGATCCATGTTTCCTGATTGAAACCCACGACATCAACAACCAGCGTATCCCCCTCCCAGCGGCCGATCGAATCGCCCATGAAAGTCTGATCGAACGAGGCGACGGGATCATGGGGGCGCCCATCGGTGGGAATGATGCGAAAGACGTTGCCCGCGTTGTACATGAAGATTATTTCGTCGGCCAGCTGCACGATCTTCACCGGGGGGCCCATGCGCGGCACCCCTGTCGGCATGCAATGAAAGGCTGAATCCTCGTAGTTGCCGTGCATGTCCAGGAACTGCACCTGCTCCCAGTGCTCGGGCTTGTACAGCGGCGGGTTCGAGAAGAGCCTTTGGTACATGCCGGCGTCGCGCTCACCGAACGTGGGATTGCCCTTGCGGTACGTCACCATTCGTGCCAGCACCCTCACGTTGTCGTTGCCGATCTCCGCAAAGTTTGCGTACTCGACCAGCTCACCCTGATCGTTGATGGCGGTGACCGTACCGCCTTGACCTCCACCGCCCCACCGGCCGCTCAGATCGGGATGTCCATCCGCCGCAAGCGGCGTGGGCCCAGCGGCACCCGACTGCGTGGCCACGTGGGCCGGAACCAAACACAACGCCATCGCCACCCCAGTGACGGTCGCAGCGCACCGGACGACACCATTCTTCATATGGCAGCCCCTCAAGAGAAATCCCAGAATTGCCGACTAGCGAGCGCCGTAGTCATGCCAGAAGTCCATCACCTGACCGGTCGGCAGCGTCCACGTCATGATGTAGCCACTCGGCGTACCGTCCCGGGCCAGCGCGACGAGGGCGGAATAGGTCTCCCCGACGGGGAACACACCCCGGGCGGAGATGCCGTTGCGACGATACCCTCCAGGACCAGAACCATCAATTTGCCACGTCGTGACGGTGCCATCATCGTTGGTCACATCGATGTACCACCGCACGTGCGGGTTCACCCACTGCACCCGCTTCATGACGCCGGTGATCTCCTGCGTACTGTCCTTGTCGAATTGGGCCTGGGCGGCGTGGTGCGCCGCGAGCGGGACCGTCGACAACACCACGCCCGACACCAGCAACGCCATGATGAATCTGAAGCGCATCCTCTCACCCTCCTGAGCAGCACCGGCGGTCAGTCTGCTCGCTGTTCCACGAATCGAAGCCCGTCACACCCTCACGTCGCCGAGTAGCCACGACCAATCATTCGTTCCGACTCACTGCCCTCCGATGCCCGGCGGCACGGGCATGATCACGTACGGATTGTAGGTATTGGTCAGCGTGACAGTCAGGTCCAGCAGCGTGTCGCCGCCGCGCCGGCGAACGATGCGGCCTGGAAACATCACGTCGCTCTTGTAATCCGCCTCGTTCCAGTCGCCGTAGTTGCTGAACGTCGTTTCCGTCACGACGCCGGAAACGTCCGTCACGACCGATTCGATGCCGTTGGTAATCTCGAACTCATCCCCGTTGTCCAAGGTGTGGACCGTCACATCCGTCGTATTCAGCCTCGCCTTCGCCGTTCCGATTAATGGAACGGGCAACGGGAAGTTCACGTAGACGACGCCGTCTTCCAGCGTCACCGTCGTATTCGCGCCGGCCGCGACGGCAGCTTTGACGACACCATGAGGAAGGCTCCATATCTGCACCAGACGGTCCACTGCCTCGTCGGGCGCGGCCGTCGCAACGCCCTGTCCTGGCACGAGTCCGGCACCCGGTTCCGACTCGTTCCACGCGACGTCGCCAGCCACGACCTCAACGTGTCGTGAGGGTTCCCCGGTCGGATCCGCCACGGTGAAATCCGCGCGCATGCCTGGAACGTCGTACCTGACAGTGCCCCGGTAACTTTCTAGACTGCGCGACTGCCCTCCTACCATCATCGTACCGGCGCCTCGGTAGTCGACGGTCAGCACCGCATCGATATCGTCCCGTCTCCGTAGCATGCCGAGAAAGTCTGCCGCCTTGTACAGCGTGGACTCCACGTCCGGAGCGACGGTCGGAGGTGCCACGGTTTTCTGCTCGGTATCGGTCGCCGGAAGACTCGGCAGGAACTCGTCCGGGTGGACCCCAAACTGAGCACTGGCATCAGGACATATCAGGGCAACAAGCCCCAGGATAGTCAACGCCTTCATTCGCATACGCATGGCGTACTCCAAACCGAGCCGTCGGAGGGCTCCCAAAACTGTGAGACGGTATCTGGCCAGTCGATAAAGCCAGGGTCTTGCAAGTCGCCTGCACGCTGAAGCTGGGTGGATACGGCGTAAGGGTGCGCAGTCCTGGGAAGCTTGTCAAGAAGGAAATCGGCCGTGTCTCAGCTAGATCTGCATCCGGCGGGTGCGCGGCCAGCACCACGGCTCCTCACCATGTGAAGAAGCCGATAAAGAGCTGGCAGAAGAGGGCGCCCACCACCGACATAGAGAATCCCCAAATCAGCATCTTTCGAAACAGCACCGCCGGGTCTCCCGCCCCCTGCGGCAAGGCGGCAACAGACAAGGCGCCAATGGTCGATAGCGGCGAGACATCCACCAGGGCAGAGCCCACGTTGATGCTCAGCGCCAGTTCCAATGCATCTCCGCCGCCCAGTTGCTCAATGAGGCCAGGAACGGTCGGCAGGAAAGCCGGATAGACGACGCCGGACGTCGAGCTGTAGGTCGAAATGATTCCCGTGACGAAGGCCATCACGCCATTGGCCGAGCCGGGTGTCGCAACGCTCGCCAGAATTTCTGTAAAGCGGTCCAGACCGCCAATCTCGTCCATGACGCCAATCAGTACGCTCACTCCAGAGACCATGAGAATGATCCCCCAGGGCACGCTTGCCATTGCAGAGCCATCATCGGTGGCTTTACCCACAATAAGGATCGCCGCAGCCCCAAACGCGGTAACGCCAGGATTCAATTTGAAAACCACAACACCGACGATCCAGATGGAAAGCACGAAGATCGTGAACCAACGGATTCCCGTGAAAGGCTCAGGCGTCGTGACGGACAGTTCCGTACGTCCGGCCCGCAGAAGCTGAAGCCCGCCAAACAGTGCGTAGGCAGCCAGCGCGACAGCGGTATGCGCGACAAAATTGGCAAGGAACACATGGGCCTCATAGCCCACGAGACCGGTCAGTTCCATCTGCGTAAGCACAATAATGCCGACGGCGCTGACAGGGGAGAGATTGCCAGCGTTGGCACCATTGGCCACCATAAGGGCGATCAAGAACACTGGAATCCTTGCGCGCGCGCCGGCAACCATGGCAAGTGGCACCACGAGGGCGGTGGCCGCTATGGCGCCTGGGCCAGCGGCCGAAAGCACGCCCGCCAGCATGAAAAAGGCGAAGGGCAGCAAGGCTGTCCGGCCGCCACACAGCCCGACAACGCGCTCGGTGATTGCCTCCAGGGTTCCGTTTTTCTGCGCGATCCCGAACAGAAGTGTCACGCCGACCAGGGTCAGGAACAGCCCGTTGGGAAACTCCGCCATGACCTGATTGGGCGTCCATCCGGCGGCCAAAATGGCCACGGCGGCCGCCAAAGCGATGGCAAGCACACCGATGTTGATACGGGATGTTAGGCTGACAATGATGACGGCCAAGAGCGCGAAGAGTGAAAGTTCGGCTGCGCTCATGCGCGCCTCTGGTGCCACAGCGCAGCATTCGATTGATGACGGATCAACGTAGATTTCTCCCTGGAATCAGCGGCGCCGTGTGGGGCACTGTCTTTCGACCAACTTGGCCGCGTCGGGCCAGACGTCCAGCATTCCGTAAATCGCTCCAGACGATGGGAAACATCGGCGGGGTCGCAAATACACCGAAGGCCGGTTGAAGCGACCGTAGGCCTCCTCTTTCTTTCCGACAGCGGCCATTATGCACGATGGCGGCGGTCACAGTCAGGAGATGCCCACCACGGGGGACATCACCACGTCGGCCGTTGCCGGCTCGTGAAGGCCACTCGGCCCCCGAGCGCGCCATTTGCAGACTCTCGGTCGATGCCGAGGGGCATCTCTCCACCGAGAGAGGGACAATAATCGACACTGCGCCTCCTGACGCGACGGAGGTCAGACCCAGTCCTTTTATGACGCCCACCCGGTCACGCGTGCTGGTATTCGCGCTGCTCATCGCCGCGGCGGGAATTCTGTACGGTGTACTCAGCGGGCATGCCCGCTGAGTACACCCTCCGAACCTATCTTCGACGTGTCACGGCCCTCGCCGTCCACCAGGCATGACGGTTCTCGCCGATCTCGTCATCCTCGCGCACATCCTCTTCATCCTGTTCGTACTCTTCGGCGGCCTGCTCGCGTTCCGCTGGCGTTGGGCTCCACTGCTCCATCTGCCCGCCGTCGTCTGGGGCGCTGCGGTCGAGCTGTTCGGGTGGGTCTGTCCCTTGACCCCTCTGGAGAACCTGCTCCGCCGAGCTACCGGCGGTACGGGTTACTCGGTGAGCTTCGTCGAGCGGCACCTCGTGCCGATGGTGTACCCGGCCGAACTCACGCGCGAGCTTCAGTTCCTCCTGGGTGGTGCCGTTATCGCCGTCAACGCGCTTGTCTACTCCCTTGTCCTGCTTCGAGGCGGCAATCTGGGGCGCCGCGGGCCGTCAGCGTAGGAAGATACGAGATGTGACCGGGAAAAACATGCGGGACTGAGCGGAGCTATGCGCCACGCAATGACCGCTGCTGCGCTATCGGTTTTCCTCGTAGGCGCTCTTCTGGACGATGCAGTGCCAGCTGATGTACTTTCCGACGGCCTCCGTACCGACGCCCGGTGAGATCGGGCTGGCGCCTGTCGAGGCTGTGAGCTTCAAATCGGATGACGGGATCGAGGTGAACGGCTGGTTCCTGACCGCGTCGGAGGCGTCGCCGCAGGTATCTGCACGCGCCGCTGCAGGAGTTCGCCGGTGTAGCGCTCATTTGTCAGTCCGGTAGTCGATCGCCCTGCGACCGACGGCGCTACGAAGGAGACGGCCCTCGGACGAGCGTCTGCGACGTCCCGGCGAGGGCCGCGCCCTCGGCCGGTTGCCACAGAGCCACCTCGTCACACCGGCGGGCCAGTTCGAAGTCCTTGTCGGTGACCCCCCCGGCGCTGTGGGTCGACAGGGCCACGACGACGCGACCCCACGACACCGTCAAATCAGGGTGGTGATTGGCTAGCTCGGCGCAATAGCCGATCGCGTTGACCAGCATCAACGTGACCGGCCACCCCGACGTCTCGTACGCTCGCTGAATAGATCCGTCGGCGTGCACCCAGCCCGGCAGTTGCTGCAACTGATCATCGATCTGCGCGGGGGGATATGTGATGTCCTTGTCTGGCAAAACTCCCTCAATCTCTCGCGCGCTCGCGATCTACGGCTTCGGCTGCGGCACGATCCGCAGATACGGCCGGGGAGCCTTCCATCCCTGTGGGTACGTCTTTTTCGCATCCTCGTCAGAGACCGACGGAAGAATGATCACATCCTCCCCCTGCTTCCAGTTCACCGGCGTGCCCACCTTGTTCTTGGCCGTCAGTTGCATGGAGTCGAGCACGCGCAGCACCTCGTCAAAGTTCCGGCCTGTGCTCATCGGATACGCGATGACCAGCTTGATCTTCTTGTCGGGGCCGATCACAAAAACATTGCGCACTGTCTGATTGTCGGCGGCCGTGCGGCCGTCGGAGCCACCCTCCAGTTCGGCGGGCAGCATGCCGTACTTCTTGGAGACCTCCAGCTTGGTGTCGCCGATCATCGGGTAGTTCGGCGCATGACCCTGGGTCTCCTTGATGTCGATGGCCCAGCGCTTGTGATTATCCACCGGGTCAACACTCAGACCGATGACCTTTGTGTTGCGCTTGTCAAAGTCGGGCTTCAGCTTGGCCATGTACCCCAACTCGGTCGTGCAGACCGGCGTGAAGTCCTTGGGGTGCGAGAACATCACCCCCCACGAATCACCGAGCCACTCGTGAAATTTGATCGGCCCCTGGGTCGTGTCCGCCTCGAAGTCTGGTGCCAGATCGCCAATTCGAAGAGTCATCGCGAAAACCTCCCGTTTAGTCGTGTGTCCATTCCGCAGCTACCCCTTCCGGTTGTCGGCAAGGTCTTCGAGAAACGCGTTTCTGTCATCCACGGAAACCATCTTCGGTGTGACTGGCTCATCGGTCAGCGTAAACGCGACGATGATCGCGATGTCTTTATCGTGAAGCTTAGGCGCGGCCGCACCGTTGACGACGGTCTCTCCAGCGCCACTGGAACCGGGCACCGCGTCGGTCTCGATGCGCTCACCGTTGGTGACGTTCCACACTGACACCTTGTCGCCGGAGATGATGTCGGTCCTTCGCATCAGATCTTCATTGATCGCGATGCTGCCGACGTCGTTCAGGTCGGCACTGGTCACCGTCGCCCGATGAATCTTCGACCTACGCATGAAACGCAGCTGCATAACCCATCAAGCGTACCAGATGTGGCGGGCGCCGCGCTCCCGGACGTGTCCAAGGAATCACGGTTCCAGGGGACTAGGGCTCAGAACCTGAAGCGGAGTCCGATTGTGGGCAGACGGGGAATCGATTGGTCGCGTTTTTCGACAATGCGTGGCCGATCCGAATCGGGGTCGAACTCCAATCGCGGCTCGAAGGCGCCGGCGTTCTTGCGGTTCAGCACATTGATGACCTCCGCGTAGATTTCCCAGCGCCCCGCGGCGCCGCGAGGCCGCCACATGGCCCGCACGTCCGCGCGCGCGAACATTGGTAACCTCGCCTGGTTCAAGTTGGCCACCGAGCCGAAGTCCACGGAGTACACCAGGCGCCCATCGGTGTCGATGTCTGGCACGAGCTCATCGGTGATGCCATCTCGGTCCGCGTCCAGCAGGTCTTCTGTGCCCGCCACCCTGAGTCCAATTGGTGCAGTGCGGGGAAACCCGGACGCGACGCGGATCGTCGACGCCAGTTCCCAGCGCGGCGTCACACGAAAAGACGCGACCATGGCGAACGCATGGCGCCGATCGTACTCAAATGCGTAGCGTCGACCGTACGCGTCGCGTTCGGCCTTGCCCCAGGTATAGCTGGCCCAGCCGCTCAGACGCGCGTCGACCGGCCCGCCCGTGCGCGACACGAACAGGTCGAAGCCGTACGCACGTCCAGAGCCGTCGTTGCCTGGAAATGTCGTGATGATGGGATCGGCCGGCACACTGGACACAAGCGCCGTTGGAAAATCGTATCGTCCGACACGCGCGAGTCGCTCAGCCTCGGGTTCCAGACGTCCGATCAGTAGATCCGTGAAGCGCTTCCGATAGCCCTCGACGCGAACGAGCACGCCCCGACCGAGGTCGCGCTCAAGACTGGCCGACACCTGAGTCGAACGCTCGCTTCGGAGCGTGCTGACAGCAGCGTCGCTCAGGTCCAACACGAAGTCGCTCTGGGCGAGCTTCTCGTATCCTGGGCTCTGCGTGTACTTGCCCGCCGCCCCTCTCACACGTGTCGACTGGCCCAGGCTCAGCGAGGCGGACACCCGCGGCGACACCTGCGTCTCATCGATGATTCCGGCGCGATCCACGCGAATTCCCATCTGAATCGATCCGCGCGAGCCGACCTGCCACGTGTCCTGCAGCCAGGCACCACCTCGCGTGGATCGACGGAATGCGCTGAGCAGATCTGGGAGCCCCGCACCACCTTGCACGCTCGACCCATTCGCCACCACCGGGTTCCGGTCGCCGGAAATCTCAAACCGCAGCCCCGTCGAGAGCCGGTGCACCTCCCCTCCTGCTTCGACCAGATGCGTGCCGAGCGCGAGGGCCAGTCCCTGCCGCACTGACACGTCCTCAACGGTGAGTGCCCTTTCGAACACGACATCGGCAATGCCAAAAGTGTCCTCGGGCGAATTGGATCGACGACTCGTATTCTCGAATAACGCGTCCACGCCAAATGTGGAGCGTGTGTCGGAGTAGGCCACGACTGTCTGCGTCTGTCCCCGCATCCCCACGGATGCGTCGACACGTACCCAGGCCAGATCGTTCTCCGTGTCATCTTGAAACGTGCCGCGCGCCGAATCCTCGTCGATCTCGAGGGCCGCGGCCTGTCGGCTGCGTAGACCGAACAGGGTGATGTTTCGGCCCACAGTTGGTTCCCATACACCCTTCGCCTGGATATCTGCGAACGCCGGAAACTGCTGATCGGTGAAACGTTCGGCAACCAAATCGTAGTAGGTGCGACGACCTGTCACGAGCCACGAACCCGTGGCGTTTCCTGGCAGTCCACCCTCGAGCACGACGTTGGCGTCGGAGATACTGAGCGACGCCGACCCGGACAGGCCCCGTTCACGTTGTCCGTCGCGATTCTCGACGATCAGCAACGATGAGAGACGGTCGCCGTACTTGACGCTGAAACCACCAGTGGCCAGGTCGAAACGCTGGATCGTCTCTGGATTGAACGCGCTCGTCAGACCGAAGAGGCGATAGGGATCATGAATCTCGACGCCGTCCATCACCGTGAGATTTTGATCGGGAGATCCGCCGCGGACAGCCAGACGACTCCCGAACTCTTCGGTGGCGCTCACACCAGGCAGAGTCTGCAGGGTGCGAAACACGTTGTCGAGTGCACCAGGCGTGCGCAACACCTGTGCAGGTGCGACGGTTTCGGTGGCCGGGGCTGCCTCCGGCCCCGACGCCACCACGTCCACCGACGTGGCGTAGGCTGCGTCTTGGGCAAGCGACAGCTCCGATCCAGCGAGGCCCATCTCCCCGACATCCAGCGTCGTCGTCAGCGGGAAGTAGCCGGTGGCCGTCACCTGCACGGTAATACGTCGGCCCGTCACAGGCAGCGCGAATCTCCCATCGGCGTCGGTGACGGTGCGGGTCTCAGCCGTTGGCTCACCCTGCGGCAGTGCTTGATCTACCGACAGCGCTTCACCTGCCGACACTGCTTCATCGACCGACGCTGCTTCACCTACGGACACTGCTTCATCGACGGACACCGTCGCGCCCGCAATGGGCCCGCCGGTCTCCGCGTCGAGGACCCGTCCCTCCAGCATGGGCACCACCGGAACTGGCGTGCCAACCTGCGCGATCACGGGCGAGGCCAGCAGCGACATCGCCGCGACCAGCATCAGCAGAATTCGCTGGGGTGTCACACCGACAGGTCTGGGTGGCGACACATGTCGCAGTCTACGTTCTCTCGACGGGCACGTGGTCGGCATGCACAGCCAGGCGGCCGAACTTCAGATACAACGTCGGAACGACGAACATATTCAGCAGCGTAGAAGTTGTCAGTCCACACAGAATCACGATCGCCATCGGCGTCTGAATTTCGCTCCCCGCCTCGCCGCCGCGCAGCGCCAGCGGCATCAACGCCAGGGCGGAGGCCAGGGCGGTCATCAGGATGGGCACGAGCCGTTCGTGCGCCCCCCGCTCCACCGCCTCGCGGAGGTTCGTCACCCCCTCCTCACGCACCAGATGATGGATGTGCGAGACGAGCATGATGCCGTTGCGGGTGGCAATGCCGAACAACGTGATGAACCCGATGATCGAGGCGATACTCAGAACTCCACCCGCCAGGAAGACGCCAACCACCCCGCCGATGAGGGCCAGTGGCAGATTGAGCATCACGAGCAACGCATCCCGGGCGCGCCCTAACGCGAGCACCAGCAGCATGAACAGGCCGGCCACGGCCGCGCCGCCCAGCACCAGCAGCGTCTCGGCGGCGCTCTCCTGGCTCTCGAACTGGCCACCGTACTCCACGCGGTAGCCGTCTGGCATCGGTACCTGCGCGGCCACCGCGACCTGGATATCCTCGACCACGCTGCCGAGATCGCGGCCCGAGACGTTGGACGAGACAACGATCCGTCGCTGCACGTTCTCGCGAAGAATCATGTTCGCGCCCATCTCCCGCCGCACGTCGGCCAGCACGCGAATCGGCACCGAATGGCCAGAGGGCGTGTCCACTGGCAGGTCGGCAATCCGTTCGAAGTCAACGGTAGATTCGGCATCGAACTTCACGACCAGGTCGAAGGCGGTCGCGCGATCGAAAATCCGGCCGACTGTCGTGCCGGCGAAGCTGGTCTCGACCGCCTCGGCGACATCCTGCACGCGCAGCCCGTACTGCGCGATCGCCTGCCGGTTCAGCACGAAACGCACGAACGGGATTTCCGTCTGGGATTCGAGCGTCAGGTCCGCGACGCCTTCCACGCCACTCATCGCATCCCGGACGCGCTCACCGATGCGGCGTAACGTCACGAGATCGTCGCCGACGATCTTGACGGCGATATTCGCACGCGTGCCCGACAGCATGTGGTCGATACGGTGCGAGATCGGCTGTCCGATCGCCACGTTGGTGCCGGGCAATCCAGCGAACCCCTGCCGCAGCGCCGCCAGGAACTCCTCGCGTGGACGCTCTCCGGCACGCAGGCCCACATCAATTTCGGCCGCTTCGACGCCCTGCACGTGCTCATCCAGCTCTGCGCGGCCGGTGCGCCTTGCCGTCGCCACGACCTCGGGCTGCGCCAGCAGAATCTGCTCGACACGCCGCCCGATCTCGTCGGACTTGTCCAGTGAGGTTCCTGGCATCGTGTTCGTGGTGATCGTCAGGCTCCCTTCCTGAAACTCGGGCAGAAACGCGGTGCCGAACCGCGTCATCGCCAGTCCGGCTCCCACCAGAAGCACCACCGAGATCGCGGTCACCACGCGCGGATGGTTGAGTGCGTACGGCAGCCCCGCGGCAAAACGGGCCTTCAGCGTGCGAGCCAGCCACCCCTCGTGTCCCCGCACGATCGTGGCCGCGCGCGGCAGGAAGGCAAAGCACAATGCCGGCGTCACGACGAGCGCCACACCCAGTGACGCCATGAGCGCGACGATGTACGCGAACGCCAGCGGCGTCAGCAGGCGCCCTTCGACGCCGGTCAGCCCAAAGATCGGCAGGAACGCCAGGACGATGATGACTGTGGCAAACACGATGGATGTCCGGATTTCGAGTGTGGCATCGCGCACGACAACCGCGGCCGAGCGGCGCTCGTCCGGCGGCAGCGCCGCGTTCAATCGGAGCCGGCGTACCACGTTTTCCACGTCGATGATCGCGTCGTCGACGAGCACACCGATCGCGATCGCCAGCCCACCCAGCGTCATGGTGTTGATCGTCACGCCGAAGCCCCGCAGCACGAGAAGCGCCGCGGCCAGGGAGAGCGGCATCGCCGTCAGCGTGATGGCTGCCGCACGCGTGTTGGCCAGAAACAGGAGCACGACGGCGATGACCAGGAACGCGCCGTCGCGCAACGCGTCGATCACGTTGTTGACGGCCACCTCGATGAAATCGGCCTGCCGGAAGATCCGGCGGTCGATCGTGATCCCCGGAGGCAGCTCGGCCTGCAGCGCGTCGAGTTCCGCGTCGAGCAGCGCGGTCACCTCGATCGTGTTCGCGCCCGGCTGCTTCTGGACGCCGACAATCACCGCAGGCGACCCGTTGCGCGACCCCTCTCCGCGTTTTAAAGCCGCACCTTCGCGCACCTCCGCGACATCACGAATCAGCACTGACCGAGTGCCGCGCCTTGCCACGACGCTATTGCCAATCTCGTCTACGGCGTTGGTACGACCGATGACCTGCAGGACGTATTCCTGCGGCCCTTCGGAGTAAATGCCCGCTGACGCGTTCTCGCTGGCGCCGCGCGCCGCATCGAGCAGTTCAGTGAGGGAGACATTGTTTGCCCGCAGAGCGTCGGGATGCGCCACCACCTGGAACTGTCGCTCTGCGCCCCCGATCGGCGTCACCTGCGAGACGCCTGGCACGGCGAGCAGCCTCCGGCGGACGAGTGTGTCCGCCACCGTGCGCATCGTGAGCGGGTCCACGCTGTCGGACGACAGCGCGAAAAAGAGAATCTCGCCCATGATTGACGAGATCGGCGCCAGGACCGGCCGCTCGACCTGCGGTGGTAACGAGCCGGCCACGAGCGCCAGCTTCTCGGCCACCAGCTGGCGGGCGATGTAGATATCCTCGCCCCAGTCAAACTCCACCCAGATGACGCCGATCCCCACGGCGCTCGCCGAGCGAACCCGTCGCACGCCAGACGCACCGTTGAGGGCACTCTCGATCGGAAAGGTGACCAACGATTCCATCTCTTCGGGCGCCATCCCGTTGCCTTCCGCGAGAATCGTCACCGTGGGTGCGGTGAGGTCCGGGAACACGTCGACCGGCATGTCGCGAGCCGTCCAGATCCCCGCCGCAAGCAGGAGGACCGACAACGAAAATACGATCCCGTGATGGTCGATCGACCATTGGATTAGACGTTTCATGTCAGTGCAAGTGCCCTTCCGCCGGCAACCCGCCGGCCGCCGACGCGAGTTGAACGTCGTAGGCCCCCAGGGTCACGACGCGCTCGCCCGATTGCACGCCTCCGCGGACCCCCACCAGATCCCCGTCCTGCACTCCGACGTCGATAAATCGCCTGGCGAAACTCTCGCCACCCGTTTGGACAAACACGTACGGGCGTCCCGCCTGGGTCAGCACCGCTTCCTTGGGCACGGCCGGCAAACGCTGGCGCGCGCCCATGTAGAGAATGGCCGTCGCGGTCTGGCCGATCAGGAGCTGGCCCGCTCGGTTGTCCACGTCGAACTGCACGGGCAACGCTCTCGTCACCCGGTCGATCACCCCCGCGTCATGCATGTCGTCCGCCTCCACGACGAGCAGATCGGCCCTCCCCGGTATCTCAAGCGCGATCTCGGTGACCTCTCCACTCAGGGGCGCGTCGGACGCCGGCACGTGCGCCTGTAGCCCGACGCGGTCGGTGCGGACGATCCTGAAGAGCGGCGCACCTTCGTCGTATGACGCACCGAGCGACGCAAAGACCGCGGCAAGCCGGCCGGCAATAGGCGCTCGCAGAACGAATGAGTTGCCTGACGCCGAGCCCCCGCCAGTCGTCAACGTCTCGTCGCGCTGCGCGAGACGCGCCCGCGCCGCCACAAGGCGCGCGTCGGCGACCGTCGCGGCGCGCTGGGCTTCCTCGACGCGCCGCGCGGGTACGGCCCGTTCCGCGAGCAGTCGTTCGGCACGCGCGAGGTCCGACGCCGCCCCGTCTAGCGACGCCTGCGCCTCAGCCTCCGCAGCCACGAGCGTCGCGCGATCGGCGCCAGCCTCCCCGAGGCGAGGCTGGATCAATCCCAGTTCCCCTCCAGGGCTCACGCGGTCACCCACCGACAGGAGCGTGGAGGCCATGAATCGTCCGTCGGCTGGCGCGCCAACGATCGCATCCCCTCCGGTTAGCGGCTCGATAATTGCTGGAACGCGAACGCCCTGCCGAAGTTCGGCGTCCTGCACGATCATCGTGGCGAAACCGATGGTCCACTGCGGCTCCTTCAAGTACGAGATGGCGGCCGGGTCGCCCTCGGGTCGGCCCTCCGCGTCGGCGATGGCCGACGCCTCGTCCGCGAACACCGTCATTGGACCAAGATCGTGACGGTCCACCAGATCCGGCGCCTCAATCACCAGCGACCAGCTATAGCGGCCGGCCGCCGGTGGAGCACCGAGCACCCGGTACACGCCAGGCCGCGATGCTTCCTCTCCGGGCAGCACGGCCGGCGGTCCACCAGACTCCGGCGTGAACTCGATCCGTGGCCGACCTGTCGTCATCGCGGAGAAGTCGCTCAGGCGCGTGAGGTGCACTGCGAACAGCACCTCTTCTCCGGCGACAAGCGGTGCGTACTCCATGAACAGCTCGGTCGTGTCCGTCCAGGCGGTGACGTCGAGTGTTGGCATCTCGGCTTCCGGCTCGTCTGCTACTCCTACTCCGCTGCCGCAGGCGGTCATCAACAGGGCGACGAGCGCGCCTGTCAGGCCCCTCCCGATTGTGGTGATGCGCTTCATGAAATCTCCCATCCGCTCACGAATTCAAGCTCGATTTCCGCTTCCCTCACCGCACGCTCGAGCGTGGTCTGACGCACGCGCGCCGACGCGCCGACGCGATAGGCGTCCAACAATTCGAGGATGCCGCGCTCTCCGGCGTCGTAACTGACCAGCGCGATTCGCTCGATCTCCTCAGCGTTGGCTATCACGGCCGCGCGGTAGGCGGCCGCGTTGTCGCGGCGAGCCAGAAGGGCTTCACGCCATCCGGCGATCTGCGTGCGCAGGGTGAGTCGAAGCCGCTCCGTCTCCGCCCGAACCTGCACGGCCCGCGCCACGGCGGCCGCACGTTCGGGCCTTGCGCGGTCGAAGAGCGGCACGCTGATATGCAGGCTCACTACGGACCCGATGTCTCCGGTACCGCCATTGGACGATTTCGTACCCGCCACCAGCTCCGGCTCGGGAATAGCCCTACGCCCAGCTGCGCGTCCAGCGAACCTGGCGGCCTCAAGTTCATGCCTGAGCGCAAGAAGATCGGGGCGCACTGCCTCGGCCCGCACGATGAGGGCTTCCAGCGCCGGCACCATCGGTGCGGGGCGGTCGGCCATGACAACGTCGACCTGACCCTCCGGCACCGACGGAAAGAAGCTCACCAGCATCGCCAGCGCCTGTGCCCGCTGGGCCGCCGCCTCGGCGCGATCGGCCTCGACGTCGATCGCCTCGCGGTCCGCCCGAAGGCGATCGAACCCAGCGGCCTCGCCAGCCGCTTCCCTGCGTCGAAGTACCTCGGCCAGGTCGCGCAGACGATCTCTGCTGCGAACCAGCTCACGTTCCAGGGTCTGGGCTTCCCAGAGATCCGCGAACGCCAGCCTGAGGTCAGCGCGAAGACGACGAACTTCGTCGTCGGCCCGGCTGCTGACGGCCTCAACCCGCTCGGAGGCCGCGCGCACATCGAAACCACGGCGCCCGGTCAGGGGCAGCACCTGAGAGATCAAGAACATGTTCTCCGAAATGCCGACGACCGACTCGCGGTTGTAGGTCAGCCGCGGATTCGGCCAGCGGCCGGCGGCCAGAACCTCCGCGCGGGCGACGTCGACCGCCGCGAGGACAGTCTGAACGCGCGGGCTCTCGATCGAGAGCCGCGCCAGCGCCTGCGATTCCGTCAGGGACAACGTTTGAGCACCAACGCCGACCGGCAGCAGGAAGCCAGCAAGCGTGGCGCACGCAACAAGCACGCGCATAACACCTCAAATTGGAAAGGGAAAAAGGCAGACGGCCGCTAGGCCGTCAAATCAGGACTGGAGGGCTGGCGGAGCGCGGGATCCGGTCGATGCGATGAACGGGGGATCGTGACCGTGCACGACGCGAAGAGGATTGTGCGCAGCCGCTTCAGCGGGCGAATTGAGGAACAGGGCCGTCACAACAGCCCCGGGCACATCGAATGAGGCTTGAGCGACAGCCACGAACAACTGCAGGGAGACCGTACGTTCGGCGTCGTGATTGTTGAGCCCCGTACCACCAGGCACGACGCCATCGTGGGTAGAAGAGTGGAACGAAGCGTGCGCCGCGACATGTGCGTGAATTTCGTGGGCGTGATGATGGTCGGAGCCGGACTCGTCCGGGTGCGCGTGCACGAGCGGAGCGCTGAGTGATCCAAGAGGGATCGCCAGCGACAAGCCGACGGCAGTCAGCGTCCGGCGCATACTGCCATTGTTTGTGAGACCCACGCCCCAGTCAAGCCAGCGGGCCGCTAAAGCGCTCTAGACCTCACTGAAACATCTTGTTGATGACCTGAGATCCCGTACGGAATTCGTGAGAAATATTGTAAAAACCTGCGGCCGTGAGCGTCACCGTGATCTCCTCGGCACTCAGGTTCTCCCAGAACCATCCATGAATACCCGGAAAGGGCGCAGTCAGCGTGCCCGATGCCTGGCTCATGCCCTGCCGCAGCTCGTAGCTCTGCGCGTAGCCGCGAGGTGCGCCATCCGGCTCCGCATGCAATTCGTAGTTGACGGGCCCAGTCGCGGTCCAGGCATAGAGGAGGGCCTCCCCCTGGTCGAGGCGATACTTGTACTCCATACCCTCACCGGCCGCCACGGCGAACTCGACTGTTTCCTCCTGATACGCGCGATCCTGGGGGACGATGATGGCGACCTGGTCGGTGCCCGTCTCCTGAGCCGCAGCTTCAAGGGCCGCCACCTCCTGCCCCACTGCACCAAGCTCCACGAGCCCGATGCGAGCCCCGGTTCCGAGTGGGTCGACACCGTACTCCGCCGGCAGCACGAACATCACGAGCACCAGACCCGCGACCAGCAACGCAGCCGCGGCGGCCACGGCGATGCGCTGCCGAACTTCAACGACCTGGCCGTCGTCTGTCATGGCATCACACCGGTGCGAGGAAGTAGCCCGACAGCTGGAAACCCATGAGCAGGAACCCGCAGGCCATCACGACGGAATTGGTCGCGAACGCGTGGCGGAAAAAGCCGGTCCTCGTGCGCCAGTAGCTCAGTCCGATGAGGATGCCCATCAACGCCAGGCCCTGGCCGATCTCCACACCGACGTTGAAGCTCAGGATGTTGGCGACCAGACCGCTGGACGCCAGCTCGAACTCCTGGAGTTTCGTCGCCAAGCCGAATCCATGGAACAGGCCGAACACCAGGACGGCCAGTCGCGTGTCCGGCTGAACACCAAGGAACCGTTTGAACCCGTCCATGTTCTCGAACGCTTTGTACACCACGGAAAACCCGATGATCGCGTCGATGATGTAAGGGTTGGCATGAACGCCTCCCAGCACGCCGCCCAGCAGCGTCAAGCTGTGCCCGAGGGTAAATAGGCTGACGTACAGCAGAACGTCCTTCGTCCTGTAGAGAAAGAAAATCACGCCGACGAGAAACAGCAGGTGGTCGTACCCAGTGACCATGTGCTTGGCACCCAGGTACATCAGCGCGCCGATGGCCCGGCCGTCGAGTCCCTGGAGGAACACCGCATCCTTGCCGGACACGCCGTGGGCCTCGAGCCCGACCGCACAGAAAGGCAGCACCACGAAGAGTGCCGCGAGCCAGGCCGTCGGTCTAGTTCCGTTGATATATCGCATGGCAGTCGTCACAGGTTTCATTGATATCCGAGCCGATTGCGAGAATGCCTTCGACGTCCTGAGCTTCGGCCGCCCGCAACGCGGTCGTCCCGGTGTCGATGAGCCGCCGCGTGATCGTGACCCATTCCCCGTCGTCCACAGCACGGTCGCCAAGCAGGAGAAGATTTCCCGACTCGACGAGCGCTGCGGCGCTGTCGGCGATCACGGCCCACTCCTCATCGTTCTGGGGAACAATCTCTTGCACGCCATCGGCATCGACGATATAGCCAACCGCGTTGTACACGACGACCGCCGCCGGACCCGTGATCCCGTTCATCACCTGCATCACGCTGGCCACGGGAGTTGTGACCGGGCCCTCGACCGGCGAGGCGACCTGGCCGCTTCGCGCCCCAGCGATGACGAACCCAATGCCGCTGACAAACAGCGCCACGCTCACCACCAGCATCCAGTGCACAGTGCGCATAGTTTTCGCCATCCTGCGTCTGACGTCAGTGCACGACACCTGTCAGGCGATCGCTCCCGGGGCCTCGCCGACATACCGCGGGTCGATCGCGCGCAAGCTTCGTCTGACCGTGGCGGTTACGCGCCTTCGCCCTTGAGCAACAACCCCATATGCATTTCAGCCTGCTGGAGCCCACCCTCGCCGGTTTGCCAGCCAACCCGGCCGTCCTCGTTGGCATCCACGCCAGCATAGATCTGCTCAGCCAGCATGCTCAGATCGGCCAGGTGTGCGCTGGCTCCCGCAGCGGTCGTCGCCGCTCGGATCTGCTGCGCGACGGCAACCAACTCGTCAGCACGCGCGACCACGTTGTTCGCGGACGCAGACACGTGCGCCGAATGCGTCATGACGTTGTCCGACGCGCCGTCCGCCATAGCAGCCAGCCCGATGTGCTGCGCGACGCCCATCGCGGCGCGCTTCACGCCGTACCCGAGGCCGGGACCCTGCATCTCAACACTTGGATCCAGCGCATGAATCACGTGCCCCGCGTGTCGTTTCATGGCGTCAAGGTCGCCTTCCGAACTCGCCGTCAACCCCGCGTGCTGCGAGGCGATCATGGCTTCGGCGACGGCTGTTGGAAGCAGGCCGTCCGCCATGGGTGCGGCCTGGAAGCTGGTCGTCACATGCCCGATATGGGTTTTGACCATGTCGGCCTGCCCGGCCACCACGCCACCGTTCCAGACGCCACCGACCATCAACGCGAGCCCGAACAAGACATACATTACATTTCGCATAGTTGAACCTCAGGGAAATTTGGAGCGCTAGGGTAACACGTCCGTCATGGGTGCTACTCAGGCACGCGGCCTTACCGTCGCGGTGCCCTAGGAGGCCGGAGGCACCGTGTGCGCATCGGCCCAGGCTCGCGTTAAGACCTGACCAAAACTCTCCGTGGCCTGAGCGCCTGAGACGCCGTGGCGCCCGTCGAACAGGTAGTGCGGCACACCACCGATGGCATGCCCCCTTGCCTCCCGGAGGTCGGCCGACACCGCGTCGGCGTACATATCGCCGCGCATCATGCCAGCAGCTTCGTCTGCATCGAGCCCAACTTCCGCGGCGAGCGCGGCAAGAGACTCCGGGTCGAAGACCGACCGCTGCTCGGTGAAGTGCGCACGGTAGAGGCGTTCCAGAAGGATCTCCTGCATACCGCGCTCGCGCGCCAGATGCAGCAGCCGGTGGGCGTCCACCGTATTGCCCGTCGTCCCGCCAACCAGATGAAACTCCAGCCCCTCGACGGCAGCCGTCTGCTCCATTCTGATCTGCGTCGCGTCGGCCTGACTCCTCGACATGCCGTACTTGAACATGAGTCTGTCGCGGTGGTTGTGGACCTCGCCCCTGGGACTCGCGGGATCCAGCTGGAATGAGCGGTGCACGATCTCAAGCGCATCGCGATGCTCGAAACCGGCGACAGCGCGCTCAAAGCGCCGCTTACCGATGTAGCACCAGGGACACACAATGTCCGACCAGATGTCGATACGCATCCGCTACCGGACCGCCTCACGCGTGAGCAACGCAAGCTTCCGTTCGACTCCCCAGCGGTACCCGGACAATTCCCCATCGCGGCGTACGACGCGATGGCACGGAATCGCCACGGCGATCGGATTGGCCGCACATGCCCCTGCAACGCCGCGCACCGCGTTGGGCGCGCCGATGCGTCGCGCGATGTCCGTGTAGCTTGCGGTGGCACCCGCCGGGATGTCGCGCAACGCCTGCCAGACGCGCTGCTGAAACGCGGTCCCGCGGATGTCGAGCGGTAGTTCGAGACCGAGACCTGGAGCCTCAACCAGCCCGACGACTTTCGCAATATACCCGTCAAACTCCCGGTCACCGCCGACCAGACGGGCCTTCGGAAATCGGTCTTGGAGCTCACGGACGAGGGCGTCCGGATCGTCGCCCAGAAAAATCGCACACACTCCTGTTTCGGTCGCGGCCACCAGGACCGCGCCGAGCCAGCATTGGCCAACAGCGAACCGTATCAACGCTCCAGCGCCCCCTGCGCGAAAGCGAGTTGGCGTCATGCCGAGCGCCCCCGACGCGTGCGCATAGAATCTCCCGCTGGAATTGAAGCCGGCCCCATACATCGCTTCGGTCACCGTGGACCGCCGCGCGAGTTCGTCACGTACGCGTCGCGTGCGATGGGCCACGGCATACGTTCTGGGTGAGACACCGGTGAGCGACGTGAACACGCGCTGAAAGTGAAACCGACTCATGCCGGCAGCGTCGGCCAGTGCGCGAAGGCTTGGCGGACGGGCCGCCCGTTCGATGACGCGGCACGCCTCCGTGACCATTGCAACGCGTTGCACCCCAAGCGCCGACCCGTCTGGCCGGCACCGCTTGCATGGCCGGAAGCCGGCTTGCTCCGCCTCCGCCGTCGTGCTGTGGAACCGCACGTGCGCGCGGAGAGCTCGGCGAGATGGGCAGGACGGCCGACAATAGACGCCTGTGGTCCGCACCGAGTAGTAGAAGTGCCCGTCCGCCGTCCGATCACGGCCGACAACCGCCACCCAACGTGCCGCCTCGTCGCGGAAGACGTCCTGCGCCCCATCGTGCACTGTGTGTCCCGCCAGCCCTTCTCTCACCATAGCCATGATCATCGCAGGCGGCGTGGCTGATGCACACTCCGGTTCTTGCGCTGGAATTTTACCGAGGGTCCCACTGGCCAAGACCTTACGCCGGCCCTGGAGGCCGGTCAACTCGTCGCCGCCCTAGTCCCCTGGAACAGCAATGCCTCATACAACTCCCGGGCGGGGCATCCCGGCCGGCGGCATTGCTCTTCCCTCAACATAGGCCCAGTCTTCCCGGTCATCACGCGTGGCGCGGATTTCACTGTCAGAGGGAGCAACGCGCTCGTGAAATCCGCGCGTGCCAGCCGGGCGCCGCGCTCCTGGACTTGTCCAAGGAATCACGGTTCCAGGGAACTCGCAGCCCGGACGAGAAGTGCGATACTGAACCAGAATCCGTGCCCTGCGGGGTTACACTGCGGGCATGTCTTCACGCATGGGGACCTGCGTCCGGTCACTCGCCTTCGCCGCTCTCGCCGGGCACACCGCGCTCGTCGCGCAGGCGACGACGCCGACACAAGCGGCACCGGTGGACACTCTTCCGACGGCGACGACGGACTTGGTGCTGGACGCAGGTGCCGCCGCCCGCTACGTCGATCGCGAGCAGCTCATGCGTGACGTCGAAACCCTCGCGGCGCCGGAGTTCGAAGGGCGGCGCACGGGCACGCCGGGCGCGCTCCGAGCGCGACAATGGTTGGTGAGCCGCTTCGAAGCGATCGGGCTCGTTTCCGGGGGGACCGACGGCTACGTGCAGCCGTTCAGATTCGGCGATCACGAGAGAATCGTGACCCCGCGAGGTAGTCGCCCTACCGGTCGCGAGTACTCGGGTGGCAACGTTATCGGGAGCCTCGCGGGCCTGGACTCAGGCACTCGAACACTCGTCGTCACCGCACACTATGACCACTTGGGTATTCGTGACGGTGTTGTCTATCCCGGCGCAGATGACAACGCGTCTGGTGTGTCAGTGTTGCTGGCGGCCGCTCGATACTTCGTCCGGAATCCGCCACGACACACCATCGTATTCGCCGCACTTGATGCCGAAGAGCTCGGTCTGCGTGGCGCGCGGGCATTGCTTGAGTCACCTCTCGTATCGCCCACGACAGTCGCTCTGCACG
>Ga0115002_10001043_pt1 | contig 38613 bp, 40 predicted proteins | sample ArcticOcean_MG_C_8_FD_89576 | JGI IMG/M metagenome (GOLD analysis project Ga0115002, IMG submission 89576) | Marine microbial communities from western Arctic Ocean - ArcticOcean_MG_CB11_86 | ecosystem: Environmental > Aquatic > Marine > Oceanic | place: Arctic Ocean: Canada Basin | collected... | reverse complement strand
TGTCGGGCCGAACCGGCTGGAGAGAGCTCGGCTGGAGATCATGCGAATCTTGCTGCGCCTCGACGGTGACCGCATCGGTTTGGTCGCTTTCGCCGGAAACGCCTTCGTCCAGGCTCCTCTGACTATCGACTACGGGGCCGCGGCGATGTTCCTGAACGCCATGGACCCTGATCTGATCCCGTTGCAGGGAACCAACCTCGGAGAGGCTTTGACGGTGGCCCTCGACGCGTTCGAGGAGGGCTCGCGGGATCACCGAGTCCTTCTCATCGTAACGGACGGCGAGGATCATGAGGGGGAGATCGACGGTGCCGTCGAGCGGGCGCTGCAGGAAGGCGTACAAATTCACACGGTAGGCATCGGATCGCTAGATGGTGTACCCATCCCCGAGATCGACGAAGCAGGCGTCCGCAACGGGTTCAAACGGGACGACGAAGGCAACGTGGTGACCACACGTTTGGACGATGCCACGCTCCAACGTATCTCTTTGGCCACCGGCGGTCGGTATTTTCCGGTCGCTGGCCCGGGAACCAACTTGGACGCTCTGGTGGACGAAATAGCCGGAGGCGAGGGCCGTGAGCTCGAAGCCCGTGAAGTTACGCAGTTTGAGGAGCAGTTCCAGATCTTCCTCGGACTCGCACTCTTGCTGTTACTAATCGGAGGGTTCGTTCCGGACCGTCGGCGCGCGACCGAGGCATGGGCGGGGAGATTCTCTTGAGGATGAAGATCGGATTGATTGGCGCCGCGCTGTTTGTGGCTCTGCCTTCGGCGCTGGCCGCCCAACGTGGCCGAGCTGACGTGAACGAGGGCAACCGTCTCTATGAGGAGGGACTCTTCGACGAGGCACACGAGAAATATCTCGAGGCGTTGCGTGACGCTCCCGGATCACCGTTGGCTCTCTTCAACGATGGTAATGCGCTCTATCAGAGTGAGGAGTACGAAAGGGCCCTCGACGCGTATCGCCAGGCGATCGAGAGCGGAGATCCTGCCTTGGCGGGGCCGGCGTGGTACAACCTTGGCAACGCATTGTACCGAGGCCAGCAGCTCGAGGAAAGCCTGGACGCATTCAAGCAGGCCTTGAGAAGCAACCCGGGGGGCTTGGACTACAAGCACAATCTCGAGCGTGTACTGGAGCAACTCGAAGAGCAAGAGCAGGAACAGGAGCCCCAGGACGGCGAGGGCGACCCAGAGGATGAGGAGCAAGACCCCCAGGACCAGGAACAGCAGGATGAGGGTGATCAGGGGGATCAACAGCAGGACCAGCAGGGTGGTGAGGAGGACCAGCAGGAGGACGAACAGGAGCAGCAACCACAGGACTCACAGGACGAACAGGAGTCCGAGGAAGAACAACAGCAGCCCGAGGGAGCGCCTGGCGAGATGAGCCAGGAAGAGGCCGAGCGTCTTCTGCAGGCGGTCCAGGAGGACCCGGACGACGTGAATCGCCGAGCTCAACCGGTGCGTGGGCGACGACCCAAGAGGCCCTGGTAGGTCTGGCGATGGAATTGGCCGCTAACGCGTGGTTGAGGATCTCCCAGGGGGGCTTGCGCGCCCTCTCGGGGACGGTCTGTCTGTTGGCCTTGTTGGCTCCCTCACAAGGACGGGCTCAGGAGGTTGCCGCGCGAGCCTACCTCACGCCCGCCTCTGTGGTCCTGAACGGACAGTTCGTCCTGAACATTGAGATCCGAGGCGTGCAGCGCGCCGACGTGGATCCCGAACTCCCGCTCATCGGTAGCTTCGGTCGTTACTTGGGTGCGAGCAGCTCCACAAACATGCAGGTGATCAACGGCGCGACGACCGTGTCCCTGATCGTCCAATATCGTTATCAGGCCATGGAAGAGGGCTCCTTCGACATCGGGCCCGTGCGGGTGCGGGCCGGCGGAGAGATACTTATGACCGAGCCGCTCGAACTCACGGTCTCTACGTCGCCACAAAGGGGCCAAGGATCCAGGTCTTCCTTGAATGAGGCTCCCGTGGTGGCGCTCGAAGATCTGTTCGTGGCGGCGGAGGTTGACAAGCGTCGGGTCTACGAGAACGAGCCCGTGGTCGTCCGGTACCGCTTGTTCACCCGGGTCAACGTCAGTTCGTACAGCGTGACCCAATCCGGTGGTAACGAGGGCTTCTGGGTGGAAGATATACCGCAGTCTCAGAACCCGCAGGTCGAGCAGGTGGTCAAGGATGGAAATCAGTATGCCACGGCGGTGCTGCGGCATTCAGTGTTGTTTCCCACCGGGCCCGGGACCAAGACCGTCGAGCCGATGAGCGTCGAGGCGCGTGTACGAGTTCAGCGCCGGTCTCGGGATCCCTTCGAGGACATCTTCAATCGCAGCTCGCTCTTCGGCTCCATAGTGCCAACGATCGTGACGTCGCAGGCGGTGGACATCGAGGTGTTGCCGCTGCCGACAGAGGGAAGACCGACCAGCTTCACCGGCCTAGTCGGCCGCCTAGATGTGGCGGCCACTCGCGATCGGACCGACGTGGAGACCAACGAGGCGGTGACACTCTCCGTCCGAGTGACCGGAGAAGGAAACCTGAGGGGGCTTGCCGCCCCCGCCATCGACTTCTCGCGCGAATTCGAAGTGTTCCCTCCCGAGGTATCGGAGTCCATCGAGCGGACCGGCTCCCGGGTCAGCGGAACGAAGATTTACGAGTACGTTCTGATTCCCCGGGTTCCTGGCCAGAAGACGCTTCCTTCTATCGAGATGGCCTATTTCGATGCGGGAGCTGGACGGTATGCGACCGCGGCGACACAGCCGTTGACCTTGAACGTGACGGGCGACGCCATCGGGATCGCCCCGGGGGTCCGCACAGGCGTCAAAACGCTCCGCGACGATATCCGATTCATCAGGATCGCGCCGCCGCGCTTTTCCACGGCCGATGCCTCCATCTTCGACTCGCCGGGCTTTTGGCTCGTGACGCTGCTCCCGTTGATCGCGATGATCGGCGCTCTGGGCCTCCGGTGGCACATGGACCGACTCGAGAGTGATGTGGCCTTCGCACGGGGACGTCGGGCCAGCCGGATCGCTCGCAAGCGACTCGCCCGGGCCCAGTCTCTCACGTCGGGTGGGGATGTCGGGGCATTCTATGCAGAGGTCGAGCGGGCGCTGCGGGGCTTCCTGGCCGACAAGCTGAACGTCGCGGAGGCCGGGTTCATGTCCGACAGCGCGGAACCGGAACTACGTCAGCGTGGGGTCTCCGCCCATGGGATAGGGGAGTATCTCGACTGCCTCGGAGTATGCGGTCGTGCCCGCTTCGCCCCTCCGGGGTCGAGTGACGAAGAACTCGCGGAGTTCTTCGATCGCGCGGCGCGTGCCATGACCACGGTACATGAGGAGATGTCATGAGCGATTCGGCACCACGGTTTCTGCTGGGACTCACCGCGCTATTGTGCTTCCTCCCCGGGTCCGCTGCTTCGCAGGTGGAATTCTATCAGGAGGGGAACCGACTCTATCAGGAAGGCGACTTCCAAGCTGCCCTGTCCAGTTATCAAAGGGTGATCGAGACTGGACTAGAGAGCGGAGAGATCTACTACAACGTCGGGAACAGCTACTTCAAGCTCGGTGATCTGGCTCGAGCGATCCTCAACTATGAGCGCGCACGCCGTTTGTTGCCCGGCGACGAGGACGTGCGAGCCAATCTCGACCTAGCCCGTTCGCTGACAGCGGACGAGATTGAGCCGCGTCAGCGCTTTTGGGTCTTGGACGCTTGGAGCTGGTGGGTCGACCTGCTACCCAGATCGCTGCTCATCATTGTGGTAGCCCTGGCGTACGTCGCTGGAATGGGCGGCGCGGTCGTGCTCGTGATGAGACGCGGATCGTCGGCTGTGCTTTGGGGAGGGCGGGTCGCTTTTGGCTCGAGCGCAGTCCTACTGGTCCTCGGCCTGAATCTGGCGATCCGGGAGCTGGGGTTCGGCCAGGCCGAGGAGGCCGTAGTGATGGCACCACAGGTTGACGTCAGGAGTGCTCCTGTAGACGACGAAACGTTGACGATCTTCACCGTGCACGAAGGCACCAAGGTGCAGGTAGACCGTCGTGCCGAAGAGTGGGCCGAGGTCGTGTTGGAAGATGGGAAAGTGGGTTGGGTGCGGGTGGAAGTGCTCGAAACGATCTGAGTCTCCTAGCGTGGAGCCAGACGCCACAAGGGTACGCAGGTCATCGGCGTCGGTGAAGGTTCGGGCTCGCTGAACCAGGCCCAGGAAGGTGATGAGTTCCTGCCGCTCCACCCCCGGCTGAAAAGAGATCCACCGGACCCCTTCACCGAACAGAGTCCATCCGAGGCTCTCCGCCTTGTCCTCGACGGGCAGGACTCGACCTGAGATTCCCACTCCAACCCCGTCTCCGTGACGGAGAGCGGGAGGAGCGGCATTTCCTCCTACAGAGAGGCAAGTCCCTGCTGAAGCACCTCGATGGTTTGTTGATGAATCGGGTTGTTGGGGAGATACATCGACAGGGTTCGCAGACCCTTCTCCCAGGATTAGAGAAGGGTCTCAACGTCGGTGCGTCTGTTGTGGTCGGAGGAGCCATTTCCCCTTGTGTCGGTGTCGACTCCGACGAGTCGGGAACCCTTGTGCCGCTTACAGTGTGGGGCACTACATCTTGAATCTGCACTGTTCGGAACGCGATCTACAATCCGTTCGTGGGATTCAACGAACGACGCCCCCACCACGGCATGCCGCAGAGAGGGCGTCTCACCCTTCAGGGTGCCCATTTCCGGAGCCACTACTCCTACGGAATCAGGCTCCGCTCACTTTTGCGCAGGATGAACATCCCTTCCGCACCACTGCTCACAACGATGATGCCGCTCTCGAAGTACGGATAGTTACTCCACGACCCGTCGAACCCCGGGGCATCGGGCGACCACGGCACCGTATCGAAGTAACCGACTAATTCAGGGTTCTCGCGATCCGAAATATCCACGATGCGCAGCCCGCTTACGTAGTTGGACTGATACATCAGATCGCCCCGGATGTAGAGATTGTGATCCGACGCCGTGTTGTCGGCGAAGTACTCCTTCACCAGAACCGGATCGTCCAAGTCTTTGATGTCCCAGACGAGGGTCCTGGTGCGTTCGACTTGTCCGCCAGTCTCGTCGGTCTCGTCGTTCATGTAGAAGTACTCGTGCTCTTCGTCGATCCAACCTTGATGTGTGTACCCGACGTTGGGGTAGCTGGCCATCGACAGGGCCACTGGTGCCGCCTTGTCGGTCACGTCGGCAATGCTCAGAGCGGTCTCATTGGCACCGAAACAGATCTCCTGACCGCGGTGCTCCTCATCCGGACCGTTGTAGTTGATGCACTGAGCGTCGTGGCTGTACCCGGTGTTCTGGTTTCCAGTCGACATGTCCTGGAAGCATCCGGCGAACAACGGGGTCAGCGGGTCCTGGATGTTGATCATGTGGAGTCCACCGCCGCACGTTTCACCGCCCGAGTTGACCCCGACCGCGTATGCGAAGCCCGTGTCTTCGTTGATGACGATGTTGTGGGCGCTGGCGATACGCTCGTAGATGGCGTCCTGCTCGAAGGTCATCGGTTCGCCTCGCACGTCGCGCAGTTTGGTCAGGTCGAAGACCTGCATGCCGTGCTGCCCCGCACCGTCGGCCACGATGAACGCGTGGTCGTCGAACACTTTGATATCCCGCCATGTGTTACCCTGGGCCCCCTCGGTCATGGGAAGATTACCAAGGTAGCGCGGGTCGGACGGGTCGCTGACGTCCACGAACGAGGTGCCGTCGTAGCGGCCGACGATCACGTACTCCCTACCGGATTCAGGGTCGGTCCAACCCCACAAGTCGTTGACCTGGACACCCCGTCCGCCACCTAGGTCCGATACGGGCAAGAACGAAAGCATGTCGACATCCTGGCAGCCGAAGACGGAGGCCGATCCTTCTGAACAGTCCACCCCGTCTCCCGTGATGGCTTCCAGGGCAACGGGCGGTGTGCCGAACAGACTGGCAACCTCGGTCCATTCGGTCCCGGAACGCTCCAGCACCGCGGCCGTCCCAAGGCCAAAGTCGTCGCCGATCACCCCGACCACGGCAACCGCTCCGTCGATGGCGAAACTACCACCGAAGATGTCTCCACCCTCCAGACCGACGCCCGCGATCTTCCGGGTGCTGGTCCAACCGCCGTCCTCGCCTCGGGTCATAAAGTAGATCCGGCCCTCGAATCCTGAGGCACCGGGGGCGCCCAGCCACACTCCATCCTCGGTGTACTGGGCGAGAGCACCGAACTGCGTGCCAGGGGTTCCGCCATCAAACGGCTTCAGGACTGCGCCCGCATCCCATTCGGCGGAGTCCTCGTTGTAGGTGTACGCGAAGACGGATCCCAGACCCCGCTCATGGGTGGAAGCGCCGATCAGCGCACGACCCTCTCGAAGTGCTACCGACCGACCGAACCGACTGTTTGCGGATGTCCCATTCCCGGCAAGCTTGCCCGTCTCGCTCCATGTACCCGAGTCGTCGCGCCGGAAGACATAGGCGGCACCCATGCTGCCATCTTTCTCGGGGGCACCAATCAACACCACATCCCCATCGATAGCGATCGACATGCCGAATAGGTCGCCGGACTGGGAGTCGCTCCCGGTCAGCACAGCCGATTCTCTCCAACGTCCGTTCGTATCGCGGTGGAAGACGTAAACAGCGCCGCGGCTTTCACCGTAGGCCCAAGCGGCCATGAGCACATTGTCCCCGTCCACCGCCGCCATGCGCCCGATGTAATCGCCCTCGACGCTTCCCATCGCCCGAAGCGTCTGGGTCTCACGCCAGGTCCCACTGCCGTCCCTCTCGAAGACGTAGATGGTCTCCATGGTCGTCGAGCCCACAAGGAGGTGGTTCCCGGTAAGGGCCAACGACCTACCGAAGTGGTCACCGGCCGCGGAGTTCGAGGCCTCGAGGCGCTGGACCTCGGACCACATGCCCCCGGCGTCTTTCTCGTAGACGTACACGTAGCCGGGAGCGATCGTGTTAAGCGATTCGCCGACGATTACTTGACCGTCACCAACGGCCAGGGACTCTCCGTAGCCTTGTCCGGTAAGGGGTGTAGCCACCAATAGGCCCAAGGCCAGCCCCATCCATTTCACGTTTGAAACCCTCAAAGCGTCATCCCATCAGAGTGTTGTAGAATCGAGGCTCTCGCTCCGTAGCAGTGCAGAGTCTCGTACCAATCCTCGGGTCCTAAGCGCGCAGCAACCCCAGTCTCATACGCTGGCCGCATGCTCAGTGTTTCGGGACCGAATGTGGTCGAACGTAACGCGACGATCCGCCCCGACCACTGGATGGCCTGAGATGGCTGAACGTTGCCGTGTTGAAGTCGCTGGCACGTTCCGGGGAGTCGGTCTACGCCTCGTCGGTTCTCAACGGACGCTGCCTCTTGCGTGTCAATTGAAACTGGGATCCAAGCGGGGGTCCCCGCGGGCGCCGGAAAGGGCTCTTGCCTGATGCAGGTGGTGTACGTCACGTTGGGTGACTCGCCAAAAAAAGGACTTATATGAAGGGACTCATCAAGCCTTGTGCGGCCCTTTGGGTGCTGGTGTTCACTGGCTGTGCGTCGACCACATCCCAAGGCGTGTCGACCGCCACGGCGAGTACCGATAGAGGCTCAGCCGAGGCGGCTCTTGCAGCCGACTCGGGGTCGTCGGGCGAGCCAGAGGTCGCGGTTGTGGCGGCAGCAGATGCCGAGGCCTCGTCGACGTTGCCCGCCTTTTACACCGAGAATCAGGCGATTCGCGGCGAAGGCTTTTTCCGAGAGACATGTCTTTCCTGCCATGCATCGAGCGAATTCCGCGGATCCACGTTCGAGCGTCAGTGGACCGGGCGCACCGTGCGTGACCTGTACTCTGCTATCGCCTACAGCATGCCGGACGACAATCCCGGCGGACTGCCAGCCCAGACCTATACCGACATCATTGCCTATATCCTCGAACTCAACGACTACCCGGCTGGTGCCGCCGAGCTCAAGCCCGGCCGCGCCGCAATGAGGGCTCAGCCGTTGTGGCCTGACCAAGACCGCTAAACCAGAATGATCCCGTATATCGAAGATACCATGGCGGATTGGGACACATTAGGCGTGCCCTATGAAGTCCTCGACCAGGACGAGATCCGCTACCGTTGGCCGGCGATTGGGCCCGAGCAGGAGATAGGGGTGGGACTCCATGAGCCCCAGGCCGGTGTCGTGCGGGCCCGTCGGTCCATCGAAACCGTGGCAGAAGTCTTCCGCAAAGAGGGTGGCGACGTGGCTCTTGCGGCGGCTGAGCTGGGGGGGCGGGACGGGCGATAACTGAACAATGTCACCCTGCAGACGGGCGGATCGGTTTCGGCCGCGTAGACTCTGGACGGTCGAGGCCTCCATGGGTGGTAGTTCTTCCGGTAGGTAGAGTCCCCCGTCGGGTGCCAGTCCTTGAAGGAGCGCCGTCCTTAGATCGGCCGTCGGACTACGGTCGTTGGTGCTCCGAAACCTCAAGGGGCATCCTCGATCACTCGTGCCCCGCTTCCGACCAGAGACACGAAGCGATCGGCGCTCCGTAGACCCACGGCGTCGAAAGCTCCCGTCATGGCGGCGGCCGCGGCTGAGGCCTCACTGATATTGCGACAGAGCGCGAACATCGAGGGCCCCGATCCGGACAGACCTGCTCCCAACGCACCGGCCTCGATCGCAGCGGCGCGCACATCGTCGAAGCCGGGTACATGAGGAGTGCGGTAGGGCGCGGCGACTTCATCGACCAACGCCTTGCCAATAAGGTCCCAGTCCTGTTCGTAGAGGCCGACTACCAGGGCCGCACAGTTCGCCCACTGAGACACCGCCCGTTCGAGAGGCACGTCGGCAGGGACCGCACTCCTCATGTCCCTGGTTCCCAACTCCAAGGGAGGATGCACGAGGGCTACGGCCAGACCGCGGGGTACCGGGAGCGATATAGCCACGCCCGGCTGCTCCGGCCGTACCATCACGACCCCCCCATGGAGGGAAGGAGCAATGTTGTCCGAGTGCGTTGTTCCCGCGGCGCGCCGTTCTCCCTCGAGCGCACAGAGGAGCTGCTCCTCCATGGTCAGACCGACGTCGAGCAATGCGTTCGTGGCGACCACTGATGCGACCGAGCTGGCCGCGCTGCCACCCATCCCTCCGGAAAGGGGAAGCCCTTTCCAGATCTCGAGTGCGATGCCGACGTTCTGAAGGCCGGCAGCCTCGATCACGGCCCCGGCGGCTACCCCCGCAACGTTCGAATCCGGGTCCGTCAGGAGTTGTCCCCCGTCACCGTGGATCGCCGCGATCACCACCCCTGGCGTAGAGTGCCGTCGTGCCTCGACCACGTCACCTGGACGCTCGAGCGCCAGTCCGAACACGTCGAAGCCGCATAGAACATTGCCGACGGTCGCTGGTGCATACGCCCGGGCTCGGGTCGCAGTGGTCATGGAGAGTCTGCCGAAAGTGGTTTCATGCCGAAGGTTGCCCGCTGCCACGCTGGTGCGCAAACTGGGCTGACGAGAGGTGCCCCACCACCCCCTGACAAACGGAGCCGCCGTACCATGAGCCGTTACCTGACCGAAGTCATAGGAACCTTCTTTCTGGTGTTTACGATCGGACTCACAGTGCTGGATGGGACCGCATTGGCTCCCCTGGCTATCGGGTCGGCTCTGATGGTCATGGTCTATATGGGCGGGCACATTTCGGGCGCCCATTACAACCCTGCGGTAAGCATCGCCATTCTGATCAGGGGCAAAATGGAGGCCCGTGACTTGGTGCCTTACGTCATCGCGCAACTGACTGGGGCGGTACTTGCCAGCCTTGCCGTTTACGTCATCACGGGCAGCACGTTCGCACCGGCACCCGGTGCTGACGTTGGTCTGGTCGCCGTCCTCCTAGCCGAGGCGCTCTTCACGTTTGCACTGTCTATCGTCGTTCTCAACGTGGCGACCTCCGATGCTACGGCCGGCAATTCGTACTACGGTCTAGCGATCGGATTCACCGTCATGGTAGGCGCTTTTGCGGTGGGTGGGGTGTCCGGCGGCGTCTTCAACCCCGCGGTTGGCACGGGACCGATTCTGGTCGATACGCTCTTGGGCGACGGCTCCATGTCCAACCTGTGGATCTACCTGGTCGGCCCGGTCTTGGGGGGAGTCGCGGCGGCGGCGGTCTTCGACCTGCAAAACCCAGACGCTGAAGAGGCCTGAACGGCCCGGGATCAATCCTTCGCCCGTCCTATCACGAGCTGGACCAGCTTTCCGATCGGGTCGTACGCGCTATCGGCCACACGTTCTTTCAGCGGGATGATTGCGTTGTCGGTGATCGTAATACCCTCGGGGCAGACCTTTGTGCAGCACTTGGTGATGTTGCAGAGGCCGACTCCCTGATCCGTGCGGAGGTCGTCCGTCCGGTCCTCCGTATCCAACGGATGCATTTCGAGCGCGGCGGAATACACCAGGAAGCGGGGGCCGATGAATTCGTCGTGCATGTGGTGATCCCGCAGGACGTGACAGACGTCCTGGCAGAGGTAACACTCGATGCACTTTCTGAACTCCATCACCCGGTCCACGTCAGATTGGTGCATCTTCCAGGAACCGTCCTCGAAGTCGGGTGCCCTCGGCTTGAAGGGGCGGATTCGTTTCTTGACCTCGTAGTTCCAGGATACGTCGGTCACCAAGTCCTTCTTGAGCGGGAACGCCTTCATCGGTTCGACCGTTACCGGACGGTCCAAGGGGAGGTCACTCAGTCGGGTCATGCACATGATCTTGGGCATGCCGTTCACCTCTGCGGAGCAGGACCCACACTTGCCGGCCTTGCAGTTCCACCGGATCGCCAGGTCGTGCGCTTGATCGGCTTGGATCTGATGGATGGCATCGAGTACGACCATACCCTCCGATAGTTCGGTGGTGTATTCCTTGAATTCGCCGCCGGTCTTATCGCCCCGCCAAATCTTGAAGGTCGCGGTCGCCATCAGCCTTGCTCCTCGATAATCGTGCGTAACTCTTGGGGAATCTCAGGTAGGGGATCCCGCGAGGCCTCCATGGTGCCGTCCGAACCCTTCTTGAGCACCACCGTGTGCTTGCCCCAGTCGGCGTCCTTGTCGGGGTAGTCGATTCGGGAGTGCGCACCGCGGCTCTCCCTGCGGGCGAGCGCCGAACGGGCACACGCCTCGGCTACGGTGACGAGGTGGTGCAGGTCGAGACCCGTGTGCCAGCCCGTATTGAAGTGTCGGTCGCCGCCGACTCCCATCTTGGCGCCTTTGTCGGCGATCGTCCCGATTTCTTCTACCGCCTCCGACAGTGTGTCCTCTTTGCGGATGATGCCCACCTTGTCCTGCATCAGGTCCTGAAGCTCCGTCTGGACCTTGTAGGGGCCCACGCTCCCGGGCTGATCCCCGCGCTTGAGCGGCGCCAACGCCTCGCGTTTGGCCAGGTCGATTTCATCGTCGAGGACCGTACCCATCCCACGCTCGTTCGCAAACGCTGCTGCGGCTTCCCCGGCCCGTTTGCCGAAGACCACTAGGTCCGATAGGGAGTTGCCACCGAGCCGGTTCGCCCCGTGAAGGCCAGCTGCGCACTCCCCAGCGGCGAACAGCCCCGGGACGGTGGACATCTGCGTATCGGAGTCGACGCGGAGTCCTCCCATCACGTAGTGGGTGGTGGGACCGACCTCCATGGGCTCCACGGTGATGTCGATGCCGGCCAGCTCCTTGAACTGGTGGTACATCGACGGAAGCTTCCGCTTGATGTGATCCGGGGCGTCAGCGATGTTCTCCTTGATCCAAGCGATGTCGAGGAAGACACCACCGTGTGGGCTCCCCCGGCCCTCCTGCACCTCGCGGACTATGCAGCGTGCGACGTGATCCCTGGTCAGCAGTTCCGGAGGACGGCGGGCGTTCCGATCCCCGGTGACGTAGCGCCAGCCCTCGTCGGGATTGTCGGCGGTCTGGTTTACATAGAGGTCCGGAATGTCGTCGAACATGAAACGACGGCCCTCGGAATTCTTCAGGATGCCGCCTTCGCCACGAACTCCCTCGGTCACGAGCAACCCGCGCACGCTGGGCGGCCAGACCATGCCCGTCGGGTGGAACTGAACGAACTCCATATCGATGAGTTCGGCGCCGGCGTGATAGCCCAGGGAATGACCGTCCCCCGTACCTTCCCAACTGTTGGACGTGATCTTGAACGTCTGGCCGATTCCCCCTGTGGCCAGAATCACCGCCCCCGCCTGGAAGACTCGGAACTCCCCACTCTCACGGTCGTAGCCGAAAGCCCCGACGACCCGTTCGCCGTCCTGGAGGAGACGGGTGATTGTGCACTCCTGAAAGTCCTCCATTCCTTGGTGGACGCCGTGATCCTGGAGAGTGCGGATCAACTCGAGACCGGTGCGGTCTCCAACGTGAGCGAGGCGTGGGTGCGCGTGGCCCCCGAAGTTACGCTGTAGGATCCGTCCCTCTTTGGTGCGGTCGAACACCGCGCCCCACGCCTCCAGTTCCTGCACTCGATTCGGAGACTCCTTGGCGTGAAGCTCTGCCATGCGCCAGTTGTTGAGGTACTGGCCGCCACGCATGGTGTCGGCGAAATGCACCTCCCAACTATCGCGTTCGTCCACGTTGCCCAAGGCCGCGGCCATGCCGCCCTCCGCCATGACAGTGTGCGCCTTCCCGAGAAGGCACTTGGAGACGACTGCCACCGAAGCCCCCGCGGCGGAGGCTTCGATCGCCGCCCGCAAACCGGCTCCGCCGCATCCGATAATGAGCACATCGTGCTTGTGGCGTGTGATTTCCCCCATCAGAAGAGCCTCACATCGGTCCAAATTCCCATGGCGCACAGACGTACGTAGACGTCGGTGAATCCCACCCAGCAAAGGCTCATCCAAGCGAACAGCATGTGGCGCTTGTTGAGGCAGCTCACGCAGTCGTGCGCTTTCCGCTGGATCGGCTTGTCGAACATCACGTTGAGGCGCCCCCCAACAAGATTCCGCAAAGAGTGGCATCCGAGCGTATAGCCACCAAGGAGGATCACGTTGATGGTGAGGACCAACGTGCCCACACCCATGCCGAACGTCTCGGCACCGGTCACCGGATCGGTGAACCAGAGAGCCTTCCAGACGTCAATCGAGAGGAACACCAAAAAGAGCACCGCCAGGTACATGAAGTAGCGGTGCACGTTCTGCAGGATGAGCGGGAATGAGTGTTCACCCCAATAGGTCTTACGCGGTTCACCTACTGCGCAGTTCATCGGATCCGCCCAGAACGCCTTGTAGTACGCCCCGCGGTAGTAGTAGCAGGTCATCCGGAAGCCGCCCGGAGCCCATAGGATCAGAAACGCCGGTGACCAGGGGAGCCAGTCCAACCACCATCCGGGCCGAGGGCCGAACCAAGCGTGGTGCGTCGCCCCGAAGATCTCGGGCGAATAGAACGGCGAGAGGTAGTTCCCGTAGGAGTAGTGCTCACCCTGGAAGGCGGCCCACGTGGAGTAGGCGACAAATGTGCCAAGGCCAAGAAAGACGACAACGGGCTGAAGCCACCATGCGTCGGGGCGGCTCGTATGTCCGAAGGACCGACGAACCGGGAGCGAGGTTGTGCCTGACGCCATTCAGTTCTCCTTGTGGCGCTTCCGCGAGCGCCAATCCGAGGATTGATCGTCTTTGAGAGCCCGAAAGGAGAGGCTTTCGTCGCACAGGGGGCTCTCGGCGGACACAATACGCTTAGCGAGTGGAAACGCCAATCGGCGCGTTTGGCATCCGGCCCACGCGCCCCCTATTATCAGTCCAGCCTCACAGCGTATCCCCGATCCGCCACCTACGTGTGAGGAGGACGCCGGCGATGGACTGTGAAGGCATCGGATGGGTAGGCAGCGCCACCGTGGCCAACGAGGACGCCTCCAAGACCATGCCCGCGGTGACCAACTCGCGTCAGTGCCTGCCTCTGGAGCCCCAGGCCAAACACGCCCGGTAAGGCTTTCTTGGCGGCTCTAGCTTGCTGATCCCTCTTTCGGGAAGATCATGACGCTAGAGAGAGCCATCAGGGCAAGGTTGGTACAGGCTCTGGAGTAGGCCTCGGCGCCGATCCCCATAATGGCACCCGTCCAGGAGCCGAGAACGGCCATGAGGAAGGCGAGGCGAGGGGGGGGAGAGAGAGAGAGAGAGAGGAGAACGAACAACTTCGCGATACCCGACATGTGCATTTCCTTGGGGAGAGCGGGGTGACGACCTCGGTGAGGCACGGAGTGCCCGTCACACGATAGATCACGGCGCGGGACGGACCAACGCTTTTCTGCTGATCCCCGGGCGGCGGTGCCTCACCCGTGCGGTGGCAGCTCCTCGCGGTCGTGTCCGGAGAAGAAGCTCGCGATGAGATCGGCTCCCTCCGCGAGGCACTTTTCGCCGAGTTCGGCACTCAACCCCCTCGCGTCGCCTAGGATGCCGTTCTCCGTAACCGACTGGAGACCGTCGGTGAAGATCCGATCCAACAGCTCCTGGGATGTCTCTCCGAGGAATCCGCCCTCGGCTCGCTCCATCCGTACGAGTTCGGGACGAATGGCCAGCATCTCCGATCCTTCGGCGGCATCGGCATGGCCACCTACCCGGTCGCCCATCCCCGCCTCGGCCAGCACGCTTCTCCAGATTCCCAGGAATCCGACTAGATCCGTGTACGCCTGCACCAGGCAATCCGAACTGACGGCAGCTTGGAGTTCCGCCAACATGCCGGCCAATGGAGTGAAGTTCCCGCCGTGCGATGGCACCAAGCAGATTCGGGTGAAGCCGTGGTATGCCAGGCTCACGCAGTAGTCCGTACAGACGGATCGCAGGGTCGATTCACGGAGGGAAATGGTGCCCGCGAACGCCATGTGGTGCTCGGAGCAGCCGACCCGGATGGTCGGGGCCACCAGCGCCCGCCCGAGGCGTTTCGCGACCTCGAAGCCGAGGCGCGTCCCTCGCTCAGCGTCCACACAAAGCGGGAGGTGCGGACCGTGCTGTTCGACGGCCCCCACGGGAATGACGATGGTCATGTAGCCGTTCTCAAGAGCGGCGGCCACGTCGGGCCAGGTCAGGTGCTCCAGGTACAGGTCTTCCATCTACGAGTGTCCCTCCGAAGGGTTTCGCCCACCCGTGGGTGCAATCCGAGAGGCCATGAGCCAATCCGTCAGACGAAGGGGCTCCGCTTCCGAGTCGGGGACTCGACTGCACCCGCAATCTTCGTTATCGGAGGTCTCTCGGCCAGGGGACCTGGCGGCGGGCCCGAATGCCTATCTAGCCGGACCTCGCCCATCTATGGTTGTGGTTACTCTGATATCCGTTGTTGGGCTTTCCCGCGATATCCGCTCGACTAGGCATGCCGACAACCGCAGGAGCTAGCTATGAACATCTCCGAAGACGAGTACCGGGCGATCGAAGACGAGATCGGTAGCGACACCAGCCCGGTGGGGATCGACGCCAAGAAGACTCACGTCATGATCCTGCATCAACTCCGGGCGATCGAGGCTCGCCTGGCCCGAATCGAAGAGAGTCTAGGGGCGGCGGGTCATGCTGGAAGTGGGCAGTAGGGGGCTTCCCTATTTATGGCACAGCGCTACTAGTGGCCACTCGCATTGGGCGCATTCGTGATCACGACGTTCCGCGACGAGCCACTGTCGGTCGGATCCGGCTTGGGGTCGAGTCCGATTCGATGCCCGATCCCCGTGCGGAAAGGGTAGGCGTTTTTCAAAGGGGGCCTACATCGAGCGTGGAGCATGAGTTTCGGCGATGAGGGTCGCGCGAAGAAACGATCGCTACTGATTAACTCGGGAGGTGATGATGCGGAGAGGTGTCGGGCTCCGAGGCCGTCAGCCTCCCGCCTGGCCGCGCCGGTCCTCGAACGCCTGAATTCGGTCGCTGACCTGAAGGGTCAACGCGATATCGTCGAGTCCGTTCAGGAGGCAATGGCGCCGGAACGAGTCGACAGCAAACTCGGCGTGCCAACCCGAGTCGTCGCTCACCCTCTGCTCCTCCAGGTCGACGGTCACCATGTAGCCGCCTCCCGATAGGGCCGTAGCCATGACATGGCCGACTTGATCGGCAGTCAACTGCACCGGCAGGAGCCCATTTTGGAAGCAGTTGGTCCGGAAGATGTCCGCAAAGCTCGGCGCGATGATTGCGCGAAAACCGTATTCGCTGAGCGCCCAAGGCGCGTGCTCGCGAGAAGATCCACACCCGAAGTTGCGCCCAGCAACCAGGACGCTGGCGCCGGAATACTCGGGATGGTTGAGGGCGAAGTCCGGGTTTGGCGCACCGTCTGGGAGGGTGCGCCAATCGTTGAAGAGGAACTGGCCATAGCCCGTTCGCTCGATGCGCTTCAAGAACTGCTTCGGAATGATCTGGTCGGTATCCACGTCCACACGATCGAGGGCGCCCACGAGCCCCGTGTGAGTGGTGAACGATTCCATGATCAGCTCCAGTCCCGAACGTCGACGAAGTGACCAGCCACCGCCGCCGCCGCCGCCATTTCTGGACTTACCAAGTGTGTTCTCCCGCCCCGTCCTTGCCGTCCTTCGAAGTTTCGGTTCGACGTCGAGGCGCACCGTTCGCCGGGGTCAAGGATGTCGGGGTTCATCCCAAGACACATCGAGCAACCGGCCTCGCGCCACTCGAAGCCGGCGTCGAGGAAGACCCGGTCCAGGCCCTCTTCTTCGGCGGTCTTTTTCACGGACGCCGACCCTGGGACCACCATCGCACGCACATCATCGTGTACCCGCCGTCCCTGCAACACCGAAGCGGCAGCACGTAGATCGTCGATCCGTGCGTTGGTGCACGAACCCAGAAAGACTCGATCGATCGAGACTTCCTTTAACGGAGTGCCAGGCGTCAGGTCCATATACTCGAGCGCTCTCTGCATGGCTTCCTGGTCGTCTGATGAGGCGCCGGAGTCCGGTCCAGGAATCGTGCCCGTCACGGGAATCGACATGCCGGGATTCGTGCCCCATGTGACCCACGGCTCCAACACTGACGCGTCGATCTCGACGGTCTCGTCGAACGTCGCACCCTCGTCGGTGGCGAGTTCCCGCCACTGGGCGACCGCCGTTTCGAACGCCTCCCCCTGTGGCGCCCTTGGCCGACCCTTTAAGTACGCAAAGGTAGTCTCGTCAGGAGCGATCATCCCGGCGCGTGCTCCGGCCTCGATGGACATGTTGCAGACCGTCATGCGGCCTTCCATGGAGAGCTGGTGGACCGCGGCACCCGTGTATTCGAGCACATACCCCGTCCCGCCGGCAACCCCGATCTGCGCGATGATTCCTAGGATCAGATCCTTCGCGGTTACTCCCGGTGGCAGATCGCCGTTGACCCGAATATCCATGGACTTCGGTCGTGTGCGGGGCAGACACTGGGTTGCCAGCACGTGCTCCACCTGCGACGTGCCGATCCCCATCGCCAGTGCCCCGAACGCCCCGTGTGTCGAAGTGTGACTGTCCCCGCAAACGATGGTCATCCCGGGTTGGGTGAAGCCCATCTCCGGTCCGATCACGTGGACGATCCCCTGATGGGGGCTGTCGACGTCGAACAACTCGACGCCGGCCTCGGCGGCGTTCTTCCGGAGCGCCTCGATCTGGAGGCGGGCCATGTCGTCCAAGATGGGCAGGGAGCGATCGGTCGTCGGGACGTTGTGGTCCACGGTAGCGACGCACAGCTCGGGGCGCCTAACCGGGCGGCCGGCCAAGCGCAGTCCTTCGAACGCCTGCGCAGAGGTGACCTCATGGAGGAGGTGTAGATCGATATAGAGAAGGTCCGGCCGGCCTTCGTCGCGATGCACCACGTGAGCGTCCCAGATTTTGTCGAGCATGGTCTTAGGCATCGGTCGATCCCTCTTCCGTTACGGCTGCAGCGACCGCCGCGCCCATGGCTTCGGTGCCAACAGACGCTTCACCGTCCCGGGCCAAATCGGCCGTACGTAATCCGGATCCGAGAACCCGCTCTACTGCCGCTTCGATCGCTGCGGCTTCTTCCTCTTGTTCGTAGACGTGCCGGAGGAGGAGCGCGCCCGACAGGATCATTGCGAGGGGGTTTGCGGTGCCTGTGCCGGCGATGTCTGGAGCCGAGCCGTGGACCGGTTCGAAGATGCCGCCTCCGCTGCCGATGCTTGCTGACGCCAGTAGTCCGATCGACCCAACCACCGCGGCCGCCTCATCGCTCAATATGTCGCCGAAGAGGTTCGCCGTGAGCATCACGTCGATGCGCGACGGGTCGAGTACCAGCTCCATGGCCGCCCGATCGACCAGCATATGCGTGCATTCGACGTCGGGGTAGTCCGCCGCCACGCCCTCGACCACCTCGCGCCACAGTCGCGAGCTGTGAAGAACGTTGGCCTTGTCGATCGAGAGCACTTTCTTGCGCCTCGAGCGTGCCGTCTCGAAGGCCACCTTGGCGATCCTGACCACCTCGGCCCGGCTGTACTTCATCGTGTCCAGAGCCGCATCCCCGCCGTCGATTCTTCCGCTGGGCTTCCCGTAGTAGAGCCCTCCGGCGAGCTCCCGAACGATGACCAAGTCGGTGCCATCGACCCGGTCGCGACGAAGCGGCGAAGCGTCTGCGAGGGCAGGGACCAATCGCACTGGACGGAGGTTGGCGAAGCACCCCATCTCCTGTCGCAAGCCGAGGAGGGCAGCCTCAGGCCGAAGCTCGGGCGTGACGGTATCTCCACGCGGATCCCCGACCGCCCCCAGGAGCACGGCGTCCGCCGCCTGGCAGGCCGAGAGGGTTGCGTCGGGAAGGGGGGCGCCGTGCCCTTCGTAGGCGGTCCACCCAATATCCGCGTAGGTCAGATCTGCGACGTGATCGAACCTGTCAGCAACGGCCAGAAGGACCGTAACGGCTGAATCGGTGACCTCGGGGCCGACCCCGTCTCCCGGAAGAACCGCGATCTGCCACCTCACGTCAGACGCCCCATAGATAGCTCTCTTTTTCGAGCTCCATTCCTTCGAGGGCTTTGGCATGCTCGGCCTTGTTGAGGACGTTTACGTAGGCCCGCGCAGCGGCGTCTACGACGTCGGTAGAGGCCCCTCCCCCTGCAAACGTCTTTCCGCCGATGCGCGCGTGCAGGTTGACCTCACCTACGGCGTCCCGCCCTGGGGTAGCGGAGATGATCTCGAAGTCCACGATCTCGACGGTCGCGTCGACCAACTCGTCGATGGCTGAGAAGGCGGCGGCGATCGGTCCGTCACCTTTGCCCGAGGCCTCTCTGGTCTGTCCGTCACCGTGGGTGAGTCGAACCCGGGCGGTGGACCATTCGCCGCCACAGTTGACGTCGAGCTCGACGAGTCGGAACGATCTCGGCGTGTCGACCATCGCACCGTGGTGCAAGATCACCAGGAGATCCTCGTCTAACACAGTCTTTTTCTGATCGGCCAGTAGGGTAAACAGTTTGTAGGCTCGATCCAGCTCGTCGGTCTCGAGCTCGTAACCCAGCTCCTCATAGCGGTTCTTCAGTCCGGCACGCCCGGAGTGCTTCCCGAGCACCAAGTTGGTGGCCGGCTGACCCACCATCTCTGGGGTCATGATCTCGTAGGTCATCTTCTCCCTCAGCATGCCGTGCTGATGGATGCCGGCCTCGTGGGCGAACGCGTTCTTGCCTACGATCGCTTTGTTGGCCTGGGGGTTCATCCCGGTCAGGTGAGACAGGAGTTGGCTTGCCTTGTACAGAGCCCGGGTGTTCACGTCCGTGTAGTGCTCGGTCAGGTCTCCGCGCACCTTGAGCGCCATGACGATCTCTTCGAGCGACGCGTTTCCTGCGCGTTCACCGATTCCGTTGATCGTACACTCGACCTGTCGCGCTCCGGCCTCGACGGCCGCTAGGGAGTTGGCGACGGCCAGCCCTAAGTCGTCGTGGCAGTGTACACTTACGATCACGTTGTTCAGGCCCTCTACCTCACGGAAGAGGGTCTGCATGAGCGCTGCATACTCGGTTGGGAGGGTGTAGCCCACCGTGTCCGGGATGTTGATGGTGGTGGCTCCCGCTTCCATCGCCGCCCGGGCAACATCACAGAGAAACGCCTTATCCGTGCGCGTCGCGTCTTCAGCACTGAACTCAATGTCATCGGCCAACTGCCTGGCGCGTTCTACGGCTTCAACGACCCGGCCTAGACATTCCTCTCGCGAGATCTCGAGCTTGTGCTCGAGATGAATGTCCGAAGTGGCGATGAAGACGTGCACCCGCGGATGTTCGGCCTCTTCCACCGCCTTGGCGGCTCGATCCACGTCGAGGGGGTGTGCCCTGGCGAGAGCAGCAATGACGGGTCGCCGCACCTCACGGACGATAGAACGGACACCATTGAAGTCGTCCTCTGAGGCCACTGGAAAGCCTGCTTCGATGACATCGACCCCGAGCTCATCGAGCCGGTGAGCCATTCGCAGCTTCTCGGCAGTGGACATCGTACACCCCGGAGACTGTTCGCCGTCCCGAAGCGTGGTATCAAATACTGTGATCTTGGCCATGGTCTGCCCTGTGCCAACCCCCAAAAATAGGCCCTCTCATGTCCGAGAGGGCCCGCGCGGCCCGCGCTTCCGATTTCGCTCGCTCAGGTTCCCCTGAGGCGCACGAACTGGCGCCCTCGTATCGGCCGAAGAAGCCCGATAAGTCGAAGGCCGTCAAGGCTAAATGTCTCTGCCTGAGTCCGGATCATGCTCTTGTCACAGAAGCGGGGCCTAAATGGTCCGCGCTTTGAACGTTAAAGTGCGGCTTAGATATGAATCAGACGCCTTTGGCTGTCAAGCCACTGGAGGTATGGCCCCTCCCTCGGTCGACCGCGGCTAATAGCTCCAAGGCCGGACCAGTGCTTCTCTCGGCTCCGGATCGCCCGTGGACCCCGGATACGCCTCCAAATAGAGGGCCCCGCATACTAGCAGTAAGAAGGCCAAGAATCCGGCGCTACCTGATGAGGCGGGTGCTCTATACATGATCGTACCTCCAACGGCTAAGGACTGCTCGCCTACGGGGGCCAGGCAGGACCCTGAACACGAACAGGTTCCCACCCGCGAAGGCGCATCCACCACGGGAGGGGAACGAGAGGATGCGCTAAGGAGATCTCCCGTTCGGAGCCTCTCCTGACTCATCACCTTTGGTGAGGGCGACCGGTGGAGATGCTGCTACCAAATGCTACAAGGGTCTAGCGGAGCGAGATTTGTGCCACGGATAGAGCCGTGTGTTGGGGCCGATTTTGCCTGTGGAAAAGTCCGTGGAGGGCGAGATAGTTTTCCGAATCGGCGAAGTTTGCCTTCGAAAGAGCGGGTCTCCATCGCCCGACCTGCAACGAAACTTGCCAGTGCCACCGGATCGGTCGAATCCGACCCACCGACCCACCGTATGACCAAGGGGATTCCACTATACTGTATGCTTCCTGAAAACACGGAGCGGGAATGAAGATCGGTTTGGTTGGGTTCGCGGGGTCCGGAAAAACGACTGTATTCAATGCGATGACCGGGCAGGACGTGCCCGTCGGCTTCGGTGGTGAAGTCCGCCTCGGCACCGTGAGAGTACCGGACGCTCGAATCGACGCGCTCTCCGGTGTGTTCTCGCCCAAGAAAACCACGTACGCCGAAATGAGCTTTTGCGACATCCCGGGAGAGCACGGCGCAGAAAAAAAGGGGCTCTCGGCTCGAGCACTTCAGCAGATCCGGGACCAAGAGGCTCTTTGCCTTGTGATTCGGGACTTCGACAACCCCGTGATCGAAGGAGAACCCGATCCTCTGGGTGATCTCGAGGCGTTTCATACGGAGTGTATCTTCGCAGATCTGGAGATCGTAGAGAAACGTCTGGACCGAGCCAAGAAGGAAAAGGCGGACGCTCTCGAGATCGCCGCTTTCGAGACCATGCAAGCTGCCCTCGAGGAGGAGCGGCCGCTGCGGACAGTGCCGCCGGCCGACCTGAACCGCGACTACCTGAAGGGGTTCGGATTACTCTCGGACCGTCCCCTCTTGGTCGCGCTGAACCGTTCCGAAGAGGCTGCGGGTGAGCCGCTGCCCGCTGATTTGGTGGCCCGACTCGAAGACATGGTCGCCGCTGGGCTGGTGCTGTCTGCGAGTGTGGAAGCGGACATCGCCGGACTCGACCCCGATGATCAAGCTGCGTTTCTCGAAGATCTCGGCCTTGGCGAGTCAGCGCTGGACAGATTCATTCGGACGGCCTACGGGCTTCTCGACCTCATATCGTTCTTTACGGTGGGAGAGGACGAGGTCCGGGCATGGACCATCCGTCGGGGTACCACGGCGCGTCCGGCGGCGGGGCGGATCCACTCCGACCTAGAGCGCGGATTCATCCGGTCGGAGGTAACACCCTGTGAAACGTTCATGGAACTGGGCTCGGAGCAGGCGGTGAAGGACGCCGGCCGCCTCCAAGTCGAAGGGAAGGACTACGTGGTCTCCGACGGCGATATCATGCACGTTCGCTTCAACGTCTGACCTACGTCACGCGATGTGCGACAGCTCTGTCAGGTCTAGCCCCACAATACATCTCCTCTAAGTCCCGTTTGAACTGGCACATGTTACCCAGATCGTCCAGCCCCGACTTAGATGAGGAACATGTACACATCTAGGCGGCTCTCCCATCCAGACTCAGATAACTGTGTGGATAAACGTATAGCAGGAGTGCGCTGGCCGAGGCGGTGAGCACCGAGGCGTCCAAGGGCGCCTTCGGACCGTCCCCAAGCACCATGCCCAGCGCAAAGGTCAGGAGTAACAGGCCGCTTCCTGCGGCCGCGGCCCGAATCTTGAATCCGACCAGCAAGGCCAAGCTCAGAACCACCTCGGAGACGGTTGCCGTCCATCCGACGAATGACACTCCCGCTTCGGGCAGAAACGGTACCAAGGATGCCGCATAGGTGAGAAAATGGTCAAAGTCACCCCAGGCTACTCCGGGGTCACCGTGCTTCCCCCAGGCACCGAACCGGTCGGCGACCGCCGACAGGAAGGACGTGGCGAGGGCGAGTCTGAGGTAGAGAGCCGCAGCAAGGCCGAGATGGAACGAAGGTTCCGATGGCGAGTTCATATCCGCTTCCGCAGCGCTCATGAAGTGTTTACCCGTGGCGGTCGTGACTTTTTCCTAGTGCAATCGATCGTGCATCCGGTCCTGGGCTTGCCCTGCATCTCGTTTTTGGGCGGCGCTCATGCTCAGATTTCTTGTCGACTCTGAGCGGACCCTCAGAAGGGAGTGGTCTCCGACGGCGATCATGCACGTTCGCTTCAACGTCTGACCTACAGCACCCCTCAGGCCGAGTCCCCCGTCAGAACGTGCTCGATCTCCTCGGCGGGGCGATCGTTTTCGCCCTGTGGACAACCGAATACACCGTGAACTCCTGAGGGTCCCACGTTTTGGATATTTTTTACATCGTCCGTTTGGCGGAGGATGCGCATCGATTGGCGAGTGTCACCTTGCGTTCGGTTGCACGCTCGTCTCGGGGGGGTTATCCCACCCACCGAGCCCGATGTTTACACCGTTCTGGCAGCACGCCGCAGACCGCGACGGGCTCCCTCGACCATACCGCTGGATTGACTCTTCTCGCTAGGAGCCCGTTTGGACTACATCGCAGTGGCCGTAATCGTCACTTACCTGATCGGCGTCACCGTCGTCGGCGCGCTGATGGCCCGGAGGTCGCGCGGCTCGAGTGACTGGGCCGTGGCGAGCGGTGGGATGTCCGGGGTGCTGGTGGCTTTCGGTCTCGCCGGGGCCCGCATCGGCGGAGCGGGTACGTACGGTGTGGCCGGAGATGTGGTATCCGGCGGCGTATGGAACATGTGGTGGTACAGCATCAGCTCATTCGCTGCTCTCGTGCTGGTGGGAGTGGGCTTCGCCGCCTACTACCGCAGACTCCAGCTTCAGACGGTCGGCGAGCTCTTTCTGATCCGTTTCGGCTCGAAACGTTGCCAGTGGCTCACCAGCCTGTGCGTGCAAACCGAATACGCCATCGTCATTGTGATCGAAGCGTATGTCATCGGCGTAATCATCAGCTCGCTGACGCCGCTCTCGATGCTGCACGGTACGCTCATCGCCGCTTTGGTTCTGGCCACCTACGTATCGCTGGGTGGGCTTTGGGGCACCTCGGTTACGAACGTTATCCATTGCACCGTGATTCTCGGGTCGTTGTTGGCCGTCGGGGTGATGGGCCTACACGAACTCGGCGGTTGGGAGTCTGTGACGCAGCAGGTGAGCACTCAGTTGGCCAGGTCGCCTGAGGCAGAGTCGCAGTGGTGGGGATTCGCCGGCGGAGGTTGGGTGGCGATTCTGGCCATGTTCTTCTCTGCGACCGTTCACTCTCCAGCCGCCTCGATCTACGCGAACTATTCCACGGCCACTCGGACGGAGCGAAGCCTTGCGCCGGCATTCATCGCGGGTGGGGCAATCGCGGCGCTCATGCCCGTCCTGGCTGGACTCGTGGGGATTTTGACGGTGGCTCGTTTTGGACCGGATACGGGACTGGCGGGCTACCGGAACCTCACGACTTTTGCCGCGGAGATCAGCCCGGTAATGGGGGGCATCACTCTGGCTGCGGTCCTCGCCGCGGTCATCTCCTCGGGAGGGCCCATCCTCCTTTCCAGTGCCACGATGTTCGTGCGGGATTGGGTCCCGGCAGCTCGGGACTATTCGTCCGAGCGGAGGTTGCGCGCGTACCGTGCGGTGACTGTCGTGTTCGCACTCGTCTCGGCTCTGATCGCGTGGTGGATCGCCATGAGCACTCGGGTATCGATCCTCGACCTGCTGCTCTTCGCGTTCGCGATGGTCCTGCCCGCCGCGATCGTGGTGGCGTTCGTCCTCTACTGGCGGCGGACTACCGAACGGGGGGCCTACTGGGGGATGCTCGCAGGATATGTGGCCGGCGTAGTCTGGTTCGTCGCGGCTAAATGGGCTCTTTGGGTCGGCCTGGAGGCCCCCGAGGGCGCTACTGGCCTGGTCCGACTGCTCGTGACACTCCTGACCGGGCAGGGCGAGGGGCTCGACCCGGCCTACGTGACCACGGTCGTTCCTTTGGTCACGGTGCCCATCGTGTCGCTGCTTACGGAGATCTCCCCGGAGCGGGAGGCCGAGTTCCGGGCCCGGCTTGTGGCGGTGCCCGACGCCGGCTAACCGAGGCGGCGCCATCCCTTTGGGAGTTGGAGCCGCTCGGCGCTGAGCTGCCCCTTCAGACTCTCGAGGGTCTCGGCCAGTCCCCGGTCGAACCAGAGGCGTACGACCTGATCCAGCGGGAAGGAGGGACCAGACACTTTTCGGGCGCCTCGAGTTCTCCCGACGGGCGCCATGGTCCGCCTCACCCGTGTCGGTCGTGACTCTCTTCGTAGTGCAGCCGGTCGTGCATCCGGTCCTTGGCCTGCCCGGCATCGCGCTTCTTCGCCGCTCTCATACTCAAGGCCTTTGTGGACTGGGAATGCACTCGTGGAAGGGACATCCGTCGCTCGATGTTCTCCGTTCCACACGACGGACACACGGGGACTTCCTCGCCCCGCACCAGCTCTTCGAAGTCGTTGTCACATTCCTGGCAGGAGTATTCGTAGATGGGCATCGGTTCTTCCTCAGCTCAGGCTTTCCAGTGCCGCCACCAGGCGGTCGATTTCTGATGTCGTGTTGTAAACGTGTGTGGAGATGCGGATCGCGTTGTGCCCGTCCCGTTGGTGCTCGTCCAGGTGGATAGAATGTCGTTCGTCCATGACGGGAACCAAAGCCATGGCGTCTACACCCTCCAGTTCGAAGATCGTCGAGCCGGGGCAGGAAGTCTCGTTAGCGCTTCCACTCAGGAGCGTGACCCCGTCCATCGTGGAAAGTCGACTCTTCAAGTAGTCGGACAGATATCGGGTCCTCACCGCCACATTGTCCAGCCCGATCGTCTCAACGAAGTCGAGTGCTGCGCCGATGCCTGCCCGCAACGGGAAGTCCGCCGTGCCCGGCGGGGCCAGGGCAGGAGCGTCCAGGGTTGCATCGTGGGCGAAGGCCGATCGAATGCGGGGGCGGGCGTCCTGGCGCACGTAGAGGACGCCGGTACCGACTGGGCCGAGCAGCCACTTGTGTAGACTGGCCGAGTAGGCGTCGCACCCGAGGTCGTGGAGGTCGATCGGGAATTGGCCCAAGGCCTGCGCGCCGTCGACCAGGCTCAGCAGGCCGTGTGATCTCGCCATCTCGGCCAGTCGCTTGACCGGGTATCGGTGACCGCCCCGTGTCACATGACAGAAGGCGATGGCTCGAGTGCGGGGCGTAATCGCCCGCTCGAAAAGGTCCACCACCTGGTCGTGACTCTCGAGAGGACTCGGCACGAAGATGTCAGTAGCCGTGATCCCATGTCTCTCCGCCCGAAACTGCCAAGGGCGCAGGCCGGCCGGGTGTTCTTGGGTCGTGAAGATCACCTCGTCGTCGGGCTCGAGGTCGAGTCCAACGGCCTGAAGGTGAAGCGCCTCAGTAGCATTCCGGGTCAGGGCGACCTCGTCCGCCGTGACACCGAGAAGTTTCGCTAGTCCGGGCACTACTCGCTCGGCGATGTCATTCTGGAGGTCGTGCTTTCCGTGCAGAGGCTCCCTAGATATGGCCTCGTACCCGCTGGACACCGCTTCCACAACCACGCCGGGCGGCATGCCCAGACTCGCATTGTTCATGTATGCGACACCCGGTTCCAGAATGAACTGGTCTCGGACGTGGGCCCACGCCGCGTCGTCGGGGCCGATAGGTCGGGCGAGGTCGGGACGGCTAGCGACGGCTGGAGGGCCCTCCACATCACATCCGGCCGCGGACAGGGCCACCGCACCGGCGGATAGCAGAGACCCCGCGAGGAACTCTCGTCGACTGGTGTGCGGTACTCGCTTCATTAGAGGAGGCTCCCCTCAAAGAGTTCTTGGTTGTATCCAACCAGCAGTCGTGTCCCCGATCTCAGGGTAGGGGCGCGCAGCTTGCCCGAGCGTCCCAGCAGCAGATCAAGAAGGGCGTCGTTCTCCAGCGGCTCGGCCTCGAGATCGAAGCGCAGGACGTTCCTGCCCTTCGCCACCAGGAGTTCTGTCACCCCTTCAAGTACCGACAACGCGGCGGCTCCCTCGAGAGGCTCCTTCGTGGTCGTTTGCACGACCCCGTCGCTGATTCCGTTCTGCGCAAGAAACTCCTGCGTGCGTTTGCAACTCTGTCAGCCGGGGCGGTGGTAGCGCCATTCCAAGCTCTTGGTCATTCATTCGCTCCCTGTTTGGGGTCTGCTGGCTCGGGGTGGTTCTCTCTGAGAAAACCGAGGACGGCGTCGCCTCTGGGGGAAAGGCGATATCCCACTTCGAGGCCCTCTGTCAGGCCGAGTCCCTTGAGTTTCCGCACATTCACTTTGAAGTGATCCCTCTCCATCCCGGTTTCTGAAGCCAGGCCTCCCGCCCGCACAGCCGCTCGACGTTGAATAGTAGACATCACAGACTCGGTCCAAGGACCGGACCTGCTGGCCTTATCCCATCGAGCCAACCGGCTCGCGATCTCCTCGAACTCCCCTCGTTCACGCGGAATGCTCTCGCGAAGGGCGATGCGCGGATCGGGTCCCGCCAGGTGCAGAGCGATCCGATAGAGGGAGCCTTCCGTACGGGGCCGAAGGAATGCGTGCAGCTCCTGCAGGTCCGAGCAACCTGCAGCCACCGCCTCGGGTTCGGTGATGTCGTCCATCTCCACCTGGTCGACGGAGTCGATGGCCACCTGGCCGGCTGTGGTGAGGAGTGTGCCGCCGGCTCGGACCGTGGGGCGCCGCCATCGTCTAAAGGCGAGGGTGATGCTCCCATCCGCCACTCCGTTCAGCGTCTCTTGTTTGATAAGCATGAGGCTACTCACTCACTCGATCGCGAGACAATCAGAGGACGCCTACGGTCGCCTGATGCGCACGACGTCGACGGCGGTGCCCTGATCGCATCCAGACTCTGCCGCCAGGGCTCCTTCTATGACCACCTCGTCGTCGGTGCGCAGTCCTCGCACGTCACCCTCCAGCGCGTACAACCGATCGTCGTCGCCGAGCAGGGTCGTGCACCGCGAGTCACGTCTCGAGATCCGACCGGACCTGCTCATGAGCCCGTTTCGATCCGTCACATGGAAGGGGTCGGACATAGAGAGGGGCCGGAAATAGATGTCGAAGACGATAAACACGTGGGACCGATCCCTCGTGACCCACTGGGGCACCTGTACCGTGTGTGTGATCTCCCCTTCGGGACTGGTCATGAGCTGTTCAAGGACCTCGAAGCCGGTCCCGATCGCCCCTATACCGATCTGCACGGGCGTGATGGCGGGAAGGTGGATCGCGCTGACCGTCACATCCGTTCCCCGGCTCCCGCTCCGAGGCGAGATCGTCGGGGGCGTCCGAAGCGAGACGGAATCCGATACGACCAACGCCTGGCGGTCCTGCCCGTGGCCGTGCGTTGGGGTCAGAAGGACCAGGACGATCAACGTCGCGATCAGGCGCGTGCGGTCAGCGACCGTCTGCCGCCCTACAGGCTTGGTCATCTCCGTCCCCTTGAACAAGAGCGCCGGATTCTCGTTCTCGATCGGGAAAACGACGCCAAGTTGAGTATAGGCGTGCACGGGTGGGCACGTGTTCCCACCATGTCGATTCCGGCCGCAGCCTGCAAGGCGACCACAGGCTACGCTCTGACTCGGTGTCCTCTGAGGGATCACTCTGGAGCCGCCGGAGGGGCCTCGGGACATCGCGTCCGCATAGATCGAACTTGCCGCTCTAGGGATCGGACGACTCTCCCTCGGGTTCAGGACCCAACTCACGCCGGAAGCAGATGCTCCGTTGGATTTCTGCGAAGCCCAAGGCCTCGTGAAATCGCTGACTCGCGGTATTCGCCACGTCACAATCCGACGCCAACTCCTGGAGTCCTCTAGCTCGAGCCCACGCCTTGACTTCCTTCACGAGCGCAGAACCGAATCCCTCGCGCCGCGCACTCTCATCGACCTAGATGCCCTCCAGGTAGGCGTCGGATTCGGTAACCCCACCGCAGCCGCTCATCAGGAGCAGGGCCAGCGTGATGGTGGCACTTGATCGAACGGACATACTGGACCTCCAATGGGGAGCGGCGCGGACGGATCTCATACCGAGTTGATGCCCGAGAGTTCAGGCCGCGCGTCACAAGCGGCGGCTACCGATGGGGTCAGCTGGGCCCGATCGGTCGCACTTCGATGAGGGCGCTCCGCCGAATGTGCGGGTACCCCTGGGCTAGTTCGACCGCCTCATTGGAGACAAAAACAGGAGGGCCAATAGTAACAAGGAACGCATTCCATTTTCCTCGGTGAGTGTCGAAGCCCTCCCCTCGTCGCCGACGTAGGGGGGCTCCACGAGTTGGGTGTGTCACTGTTCTGTCGGTGGGTCGTGCGAACCCGCACCGGGGTTGCATGGCGGGTCGTGGACACCTTGTCGGGAACCGGCCATCTTTCCTGCTATCCTACACCTGAATCGACGGCCCGGGCGGCCCCCCGGCCGACAATTACCGCATAGGCAAACCTCATGAGTGACGTCCTGAAGAGCCTCGGCATCGAGGATCACAATCTCGGAGGCTTCTGTGGAGAATGGCTCGGCTCGGGCCCCGAACTCGAGGTCACGACGCCGATCGATGGATCCGTTATCGGGACCGTACAACAGGTCACCGAGGGCGAGTACGACCGAATCGTCGATCGAGCCCAGGCGGCCTTCCTTCATTGGCGAACCGTACCTGCGCCCCAGCGCGGGGAGTTGGTGCGGCAGATCGGTGATCGACTTCGCGAGTTGAAGTCTGATCTCGGTGCTTTGGTCGCGCTTGAGATGGGTAAGATTCAAGCTGAGGGCGAAGGCGAAGTCCAGGAGATGATCGACATCTGCGACTTCGCGACGGGACTGTCGCGTCAGCTCTACGGGCTCACGATCGCTTCGGAGCGCCAGGATCACCGCATGATGGAACAGTGGCATCCGCTTGGAGTCGTGGGTGTCATCAGCGCCTTCAACTTCCCGGTGGCCGTTTGGAGCTGGAACGCAGCCTTGGCTTCGGTCTGTGGAGATGCCGTCTTGTGGAAGCCGGCAAGCCAGACGCCCCTCACGGCCATTGCGGTCACGAAGATCGCCCAGGCCGTGTGCGAGGAAAACGGTGTAGATCCGGCGATTTTCTCCTTGACCGTAGGAAAGGGGTCGAGTGTGGGTGACCGGCTACTGCACGACCGTCGCATTCCCCTGGTATCGGCTACGGGAAGCTGCGCGGTGGGTTGCCGTGTTGCAGAGGTAGTCGGCAAGCGGCTCGCGAGGACCATCCTCGAACTCGGCGGCAACAACGCCATCATCGTTACGCCGCACGCCAACCTAGACTTGGCGCTCCCCGGTATCGTCTTCGGATCCGTCGGCACTGCGGGTCAACGCTGTACCAGCACCCGTCGCATCATTGTGCACGAATCCATGCGTGAGGAGCTAGTTAGCCGACTCATCCGTGCGTACCAGGGTGTCCGAATCGGCAACCCCCGTGACCCGGAGACGCTCATGGGCCCCCTGGTCAATCTCGGGGCTGTGGACGACCTGATGAACGCTGTGCGACGCGTCCAGGAAGAGGGAGGCGAGATTCTCTACGGTGGCGAGCGCCTGGAAGGTGATCAGTATCCGGGTGGCCACTACGTCACGCCCTGCATCGCCACCGCGAAAAACGAATTCGACATCGTGCAAGAGGAAACGTTCGCCCCGATTCTTTACATCATCGGTTATGGCGACGCCAAGTCCTCGCCGAGGGAGTCGGTCGCCGAACTCGAAGAGGCGATGGCTATCCACAACGGGGTACCGCAGGGGCTTTCGTCGGCCATCTTCACGGACCACGTGCGCGAGGCAGAGTACTTCCTGTCCCACCGCGGCAGTGACTGTGGGATCGCCAACGTGAACATCGGGACGAGCGGCGCCGAGATCGGGGGGGCGTTCGGAGGAGAGAAGGAGACGGGCGGTGGGCGTGAGTCCGGCTCTGACGCTTGGAAAGCCTATATGCGGCGCCAGACGAACACGGTGAATTGGAGTACGGAGCTACCGCTGGCTCAGGGCATCGAGTTCGGATCGTAGAGTCCGTCTAGATTTGCCGCGGATCCCTTTGGGGGTCCCGTTGATGAATCAGGACGTCCCAGTCGTACGTATATTGATATGGAACTACGGATACCGGGCGCAAGAACGCCTGACAGCGGTGAGGAGGTTGGTCTGTGGCACGCTGCAACGCTACGACAAAAAAAGGGGCCCAGTGTCGGTTGAATGCCCTCGAGGGCTCCGAGTACTGTGCCGTCCATCTAAGCCAGGACCCGGCCGCTCCGAGCGGACGGGAGGCGATCGAGGATCTCGAGAACCGTCTCAGTGAGACGGCTAAGACGGTGCTCGGACTCGCCATTGCTGCGGGGATCGTTCTGTCTGTCCTGATCAAGCGGCGCTAGGCGGGGCAGCCGCGCTAGTTGCCTCCGATCGGCGAGAGGGTCTCCATCTGTCGCTGGTAGTCCTCCAGTTCGTTCCCGAGCATATCGAACACTTCGTCGGCTTTACCCATCCGTGGATGCTGTCTTCGGCCAGCCGCGCCTCGGGCGGTGCTCGAATCCACCACCGCGCATCGATTCTAGCCCGGTTCAGAGGTGGAGGGTAGCGGCCGGAGCAGTTCGTCCCATCTTTCAGTCGTAGGGCGGCTGTTCTCGGGGAACCCCACGGGTTGATCTGGGGTCGGGACTCGCTGGTAGAACCGCGTCTGAAGCTCGATGGGGGTGATTGCATGAACAGTGCTTGGGCTGTGACAACACCTGGGGTTGGGGACCATAAAGCGCGTCCGAAGAGTCGCATGTTTGGGCGGGTGGTCCTCACAATGATCCTCCTGTCCGTCAAGGCTGCGCCCGCGTTTGGTCAGGACCAGGACGTTCAGGGTGCCTGGAACGCAGAAACCTACTTCCTGAAGGACGGCGCCGAGCACCGGGTGGAGGGACGCATCTTCTTCACCGACTCCGACTGGCAGGTCGTCTTCTTCGTCGTCGATGGTATGGGCGAGATCAAGAGAGGTTCGGCCGAGGGGGGTACGTACACCCTAGACGGGGAGGGACTCACCTTCTGGCATTTGCACAACTTCTCGACCGGGGAGGCGATGGAAGGCTTGGAGGAGGCCCCGCTACGCATGGTGTATCGGGACCTAGAGGACGCCCCCCAGGAACCGTCCAGTGTCTACGTCGCAGGAGACGAACTCACGCTTGCGTTTCCGTCTGGCAACCGGCTCCTGTTCAGGCGGAGCTCCCGATGACGGCGCCTCTCGCGAGGCCGGGCACCGACGAATATGAGGCGTATTACAGCACCTATATCGACAAGGTGCCGGAGGGCGACGTGATCGATTTTCTGACCTCTCAAATCACCACCACGCTCGAGTTGCTGGCGTCGGTGCCGCCCGCATTAGAGCATCATCGTTACGCTCCCGACAAATGGTCTGTGCGTGAAGTTGTGGGGCACGTGATCGACGCCGAGCGCGTCTTTTCGCACCGAGCCTTCTCGTTCGCTCGTGCGGACCAGTCTCCCTTGCCCGGCATGGATCAGATCGACTACGCGTCGGCATCAAATGCAGATATGCGTCCGCTACCGGAGCTGGCGGGCGAGCTCGCTGCGGTCCGCAACTCCACGCTTTCCATGTTCCGCGGACTTCCGGAGGCAGCGTTTGGGCGCTCGGGAGTGGCGAGCGGATACTCGTTCAGTGTGCGGTCATTTGTGTTTATCATCGCCGGTCATGAGATCCACCATCGTGAGGGGCTCTCGGCCCATTACTTGAACGCACCCCACTAGGAGCCGATTGTATGAGACTCGAAACCGCGCTGCTCGTCGTCCTCGCGGCGTCGCTCGTCGGGGGACCGATCAAAGCACAGGCGGTCACCCCAGAGTTGGACGCGCCCTTCTACGCCTGGGAGCGTGGCGACTACGTGTCGGCACTCGAAGGATATCTTGCCGCCTTAAATGGCCGAGCAGGCGATCGGCTCAAGGACGAGATCGCGTCGTTCACCGGTGAGTTGTTCGAGGTAGCGACACTGACCGATGCCGGGACCGACATCCGGATTGGCCCGGATGGGCGGCTCGGGACCTATGCAGTCGGCACGGGCGAACAGCCCGGTATAGCGTTATTCGAGCTGGGTGACACGCCGAGGGTGATTTCTACCTTCCAGGGGCGTGACCCGGTGCTGTCGTTGGTTGGGACGGTTGCCTACCTGCGAGTCGAGCGCACCGCTGATTTGGAAGCTGCCGAACAAGCGCTACTGGATGCCGCCAACCGGCTCGATCGAGACGCCTTCTTCGAGGCTCAGGCAGAAATCGACTGGATCGAAGCCCAGAATACGTCCTTGTGGATCCGCGACGTCGCGAGTGGCAGAGAACGAGAGGTATTCCTGGGTGACATCGCTGCGGTCGGAATGGTGTTTTCGAGCGATGGTAGAACGCTGTTCCTAGCGGCCGGACGCTTGGGCAACCGACGCGATAACGACATCTACGCGGTGCAAGCCTACCGGCTGGCTCCCGAGGCGATTCTCGCGGGCCGCGGATTCAAGTCGGCGCCCCAGGCGATTCCAGGCGGGCGCTACCTGCTCTATCAGCGCCCGCAGGTCAGTCCTCTGCCGCAGGCTCCCGGGACCCCGCCCGTCACGGATGACGAAGGCGGCGGATTCGCCTTGGTCGATCTTCAGGAGGACGATGTCTTCGGTTTCTCCGGGACCGAACCGGCATTTTCGGCTTCAGGGACAGTACTCGCGTTTGTGACCGAGGGGATTGGAGAGTGGAACATCGAAGTTGCGTCGGTGGAGCCGCTCGCGGTAGCCGTGGGAAGGGCCATGCAATCCGCCACGGTTGTGCTACGATCACCCAGTCCGATCAGGGATCTGGCGTTGTCGCCGGACGGAAGCCTTGTAGCCTACCAAAAGCAGGTCGGAGGAAACTGGGAAATCTTCGTGGCCCCGACTGATGGCTCGCTGTCGGAGAGACAGGTTACGAACGAGATCCAACACGACCTCCACCCACGGTTCGTCGATCAAAATCGGATCCTTGCAGCCAAGGGAGAGGGCCGCCATCGGAGGTCGTACCTCTACGACTTACGCGACGGGTCCGTCACCAAGCTCTTCCATAACAATACGGTGCGGACTATTGCGCCCGAGTATGAGTGGCAAGTGGGTAGTGACAATCGAGTCGTGATCGTGTCAGAGAGGGACGGAGACACGGTTTCGCCGGAGCGTGGAGTGTACGTGGTGGACCTCAACCGTAGGGTCACCAAAGAGGCCGTCCGAGGCCGGCTAGAGCAGAACTTGGCGGCTGAGCAGCGTCTCGCCTCCGCGGGTGCGCGGATGTTCGCCCCGATCCGTGAGGAAGTGGCAGCGGTTGCAGACCAGGTCTCCGTAAACCGCATCTACCGGTATGAATCCGACCTCTTCGCCTTTGGATCCAAGTACGTCACGGAGCCGGGTAATGCCCAGGCTATCGAGTACCTTACCACGATACTCAAGGGTTTCGGCTACCAGCCGGAGCTCCAGTGGTTTGAGCCCTTGCCTGGGGTCAGGTCTGCCAACGTGGTGATCCGGATCGAAGGAAGCACCAATCCGGAGCTCGTGTGTGTTGTTAGTAGCCACTTCGACTCCGTGCGCAGGGGCCCGGGTGCGGATGACAATACGTCGGGGACTGCTGCGCTCCTCGAGGCGGCTCGGTTGTTGGCCGGGAAGGCGTTTCCGATATCGGTCGAACTCGCCTTCTTCACTGGAGAGGAAGCGGGTCTTCTCGGGAGTCGGGAGTACGTGCGAAGGGCCGTGGAGACCGACAAGAACATCGTTTGTGCGTTGAACAACGATATGGTCGGCTGGGCGAACAATCAGCGGTTGGACAACACGATCAGGTACTCGAACGCCGGCATCCGCGATCTCCAGCACGCCGCGGCGAGCCTCTTTTCCGACCTGATCACCTACGATGCGCTCTACTACAAGAACACGGACGCCCACGCGTACTACGAGGTCTATGGCGACATCGTGGGCGGGATAGGTTCCTATCCCGTGCTGGGAAACCCGAATTATCACCAGGCGTCAGATCGCCTGGTCACCATCAATCACAGACTGGTCGCCGAGGTGAGCCGAACCACCCTGGCGTCCATTATGTTGCTAGCGTCCAGCCCTCCGCGTCTCAGCGGAATCGAGGCCCGGCGAAGTCGCGTGGGGGTCCAGTTGACTTGGGCCGCTGCCGAGGTGAGCGATGTCGAGGACTACCGCATACGGTACACACGTGCCGACGGATCCGAGGCCGAGGAACAGGTCACGATCTTGGCGGGCGAGGCGCCGCGGGTCCTGTTGGAGGACGTGTTGGATGGCTCCGACATTGGGGTCAAGGCCGTAAACCGACGTGACCTCGAAGGGTGGGATTGGGCCTGGGTCACGGTTCCGTAGAGGTGTAGCGTGCAGCCTCTGTGGTTAGCGATCCCGGTGTTCGCCAAGCAAAGCGCGAAGCCCACGGATTCTCGCGGCCCTCTACCACGTCTGCCGTGATCTTGCCGAGCATCGGGGCGCACTTGAAGCCGTGGCCGCTTCCGCCAGCTGCAACGACGAGGCCCTCACGGTCGGGATCTCGGTCGATCCAGAAATCACCATCCAAGGAGTCGCAGTAGAGGCACAGCCGCCGCTTGACGATGGCTGTGCCGACGTCTCCCCCCAGCGTCTCGACAAAGAACGTTTTGAATTTCTCGTCATTCTCCAGCGAAACCACCTTCTCGCCGCGCGGATCGATTCGAATTCCGTTCCCGTGGTTGGCTACTTTCAGCACGCCGTCCGGTTGGATGGGGAAGCCGTACCAGCCCGTGTTCGCCACATCGGCACTCCACGGAGGAAACAAGTCGGCTTGGAAGCCGGCGACATCCGTCGGCTGGAAGTGGTAGACGGGTTGTCCAACACACCAAAGAGCGTCCTCTAGCCACGGGAGCAGGGTGGGAGTCCACGCGCCCGCGGCGACCACCACCACGTCGGCGGCGTGTTCTTCACCACCCTCCGTCACGATACCAGACACCCGCGAGCCGTTTTCACGCAGCGATGCCATGGTCTGGCCTTCGACCAGGCGAACGCCCGCCTCTCGTGCTCGCCCAAGTAGCCACGACACCACGTTCCCACTTTCAGCCCATCCGGCGCGGTGATTGAAGTACCCGTCCGGGTAGCGATCCTCACTCCAGCTGGGGAAACGGCGGCTCAGCTCGCCCGGCGTCAGCCTATCGATAGGGTGCCCCATCTCGGAGAGCACCTCCCAGCTATCGTGCTCGAACCCGCCTGGGCTCATCTCGTCTCGAGCCAGGATCAGATATCCGGTCTCGTGATAGAGAGCTCGTCCTGCCATTGCGTTCCAGTCGTCCCAGCCGTTCATACACTCTCGGACGAGCCGGGCGTAGAAGACGTCCGAGCCGTAGTCGGCGCGAATGACCTTGCTGATGTCGGTGGAACTGGCGTCGGGATGCGGTAGTGGACCGGGGTCGACGAGTGTGACTGTGTGACCGCGTGCCCGAAGCTCCAGGGCTGCGGTGACGCCGAACACCCCTCCTCCGACGACAACCACTGTGTTGGATTCCACCTTGATGTGTCCTAGTCACGGGGCGGTCGGCTGGGAGTCCTAGCCGAAAGAGCTCGTACGGACGATTTTCCCCAACCTTCTTCAGGGACTTACGTGATGCAACTACGGATTCTGACAGCCGCGGACATACGCTCTTGTTTGGACATGCCCGGGGCGATCCAAGCGATGAGAGTGGCGTTCACCCAACTCTCGTCGGGAGACGCTGTGGTGCCCGACCGGCTCGGCGTCGAGACAGAGAAGGGCGTAAGCCTATTCATGCCCGGATACCTACCCGACGGGCGGCACCTGGCGGCCAAGATCGTCTCGGTCTTTCCGGGCAACCGTGAGCGGGGCCTGCCCGCGATCAACGCGGTGGTATTAGTGTTGGATAGTGAGACGGGCTTGCCGCGTGCCCTTATGGACGGGACCTACCTGACCGCTTTGCGGACCGGGGCCGCGAGCGGTTTGGCGACCGAGGTGCTCGCCCTCGACGACGCGTCGGTGCTCGCGGTATTCGGCGCCGGTCCTCAGGCGCGCACCCAAATCGATGCCGTTCGTGCGGTGCGACCCATTTCCGAAGTGCGTGTCTTTTCCCTGTCGGCTGCCGAATCGGAGGCCCTGGCTCAGGAGGTTGAGGGCGTGCCTGTCACGGTGGTGGACGATTCAGCGTGCGCCCTCGCCGGTGCGCAGGTGATCGTGACGGCCACGGATAGCCGCCAGCCCGTGTTCCCGGGGGACTTGGTCGAACCGGGAGCCCACATCAACTCGGTGGGAGCCTTCACTCCGGAGATGAGGGAGTTGGACGGTGCGCTCGTAAGTCGGGCTACGGTGATTGTTGATTCGAGGGATACCGTCATGGCGGAGGCGGGCGATCTGGTCCAAGCGATCCGTGAGGGGATGTTTTCGCTCGACCGGATCCACGCGGAGCTCGGTGAGGTCGTGAGCGGTGCACGCCCCGGGCGTACCTCCTCGGAAGCGGTTACCCTTTTCAAGTCAGTTGGCAGCGCCGCGCAGGATGTTGCCGTGGCAGGTAGGATTCTCGAGGCCGCCGAGGCGTCGGGACTCGGAGTAAGCGTGGAGATCTGACCACTAGTCGTACCGCAGTGAGCCGCAACTCTCGCGGATATTCTCTCGCGCCGCCCAAATACGGCTCGCGGCCCTTTCCGCGTTCACGGCTATTGGAACCCCTCACGCCATGAGCCTGGTCGAGGCGGCCGAGGCCGATAAGGACCCCAAGGTCCGGGCGGTCGTCCAGCAGATTCTGGGAGCCGGGTCGTCAGGCGATACTTAGCACCCTGTTTAGAGCCCGTGCCAGCTTGAAACCTTCTAACATCTCATGTCGGATGGAAGAGAGCCGTCTGCCCTGGTCGGAATGAGAGAAGAAGGCGGTGATGGTCGTCTCCACCTGTTGCTCTGACGTAAACAACGATTCCATACGTAGACTCTCCGTATAGGGAATCAGCTGGTCGTCTTCTCCATGAATGAGATGGACCGGGGTTCGCAAGGCGGGCATGAAGGGGACCGGGTCCATGAGGGGAGATGAGCTCCGAACCGCCGTGGCCAACTGCTGGGCAATATCTTCGGCGCCGCGCAGGTCGGGCCAGTGGTCGGTTGAGGGCGCGAACAGGTCGAAGAGCCGTGTGTGCTCTGGAGCGACCCCGCGCCTCAGTTCGCCCTTCAGAGCATCATACGAGGGATCCCAGGCCAGAATCCGTCGTTCGCCTGCCTCTACAGCCAGCCGCCAAAGCGCCTGCGCCACGTCCTTCGCCCCCGCATACTCGGGTATCGAGGTCAGATGATTCCCGCCAATGATCCAACGTCCGTATGGATCCGGACGGATGCGGTGTGTGATTCCGTCCCACTCGTGCTCACCGCTCATCTGGAAGTGCACCATGCGCTCCATATCGCAGTAGCCCCCGAAACCAACTACCCCTCCGAGCTGGTCGCCCACATCTGAGTGCGACGCGGCGATTAGAATCTGCGGAGCGCCGAACGAAAAGCCGATGGCTCCGTACGGACCATCGTTGGTCACGTCGAGCCCGCGCAGCACGTCCAGGGCACCCCGCAAAGTCGGGTGGGTCACCTCCGGCGCCAGGCGAAGATTCTTCCATTCCGGTACTTGGGGCACGACAACAGCCAGTCCGGACGCGGCCA
>Ga0115002_10001040_pt1 | contig 38823 bp, 42 predicted proteins | sample ArcticOcean_MG_C_8_FD_89576 | JGI IMG/M metagenome (GOLD analysis project Ga0115002, IMG submission 89576) | Marine microbial communities from western Arctic Ocean - ArcticOcean_MG_CB11_86 | ecosystem: Environmental > Aquatic > Marine > Oceanic | place: Arctic Ocean: Canada Basin | collected... | reverse complement strand
AGCTTCGTCGGCAAGACGGGTTTCATCATCAAGGGACTGCGCGATCTCGAGATGCGCACGATCGCCGAGTTCTTTGGACTGCGCTACAATCGCTCGACGCAGATCATCGCCGCCCTGATCACTTTTGCAGCGGGCCTGATGAACATGGGACTGTTCCTAGTTCTGGGGGCAAAGTTCCTGCTCTACATGGTGGGTCTGCCCCCTGACATGCTGCCCTACCTCATGGTCGGTCTGCTGCTTCTGGTCCTCGCCTATACCGTCGTAGGGGGCATGGTATCCGTCGTGCTAACGGACTACCTGCAATTTCTCATTCTGTTTACCAGTGTCGTCTTCACGACCTACTTCGCCATCACCCATGTGGGCTACGACACGGTCCTGGAAACGGTGCAGCGCGAATACGGTGACGGTGGATTCGATCCCTTCATCAGTGACGATTTGGGTTGGCTGTTCATCATCTGGCTCGTCTTCGGCATTCCATTTTCTGGTATGTGGCCACCGGCTCTGTCACGGGCCCTGTCTACCGTCGACGGTGAAACCTCGAAGAAACTCTACAGCTTCATCGGTCTCTCTTTTCTGGGGAGGGCATTGATGCCGATGATGTGGGGAATCTGCGCCTTCGTCTACTTCACAGGCGATTCGTCTCTGACCTTGCCCCTCTTGGATGGCGTACCAGACACGGCAGCAGCCATGCCTGTCTACCTGTCGCACATATTGCCGGCTGGCGTGCGTGGACTCATGGCGGCGGCGGCGCTGGCGGCGATGATGTCGACCTTCGATTCGTATCTGCTGTGTTGGAGTTCGATTCTCATCAACGACATCGTGTTGCCTCTGCGGCCCGAACTCAATGACCGCCAGAAAATCAAGCTCACTCGTTTTGCCGTCGTCGGCTGCGGACTCTTTGTCCTGGGCTGGGGGTATCTGTATTCACCGCCTGAAACCTTCTTCCGTTTCATGGCGATCACGGGGACCATGTATTCCGCCAGTGTCTTGCTCACGACGGCGGCGGGACTGTATTGGAAGAAGGCGAATACACCGGGGACCCTCGCGTCCCTCATGGTTGCTGGCACCCTGCCGCTGACCACCATTTTTCTCGACGGCGCCAATATTGTGCCCGTCGAGTACGAGTGGATGGTGCAGGACAAGGTTGTCGGTATTACAACCTTCGTCGCCAGCTTCGCCTGTATTATCATCGTGTCCCTGCTGACACAAACCTCTCATCCGCCGCGGCCACTGCCTAAGGCTGGAGCTATCTCATGACTGGCATACAGACATTCTGGACATGGATCTTCGGCCTTTCTGTGGTCCTGTTTTTTGTCGTGGAAGTCGTCGTCGTCTTTGGTGGTGCGCGGGACATCGGTGACATGCTGCGCTCGCTGTCGGAGCACGCCCGAGAGACGCAGCAGAAGGAAGAGGAATGAGTCTCGCTTTCAAGCACCACGTCATCGATACGGGTCTGCAGGGGGGTGGCTATGCGCAGACGGCGCTTGCTGATCTCGATAGTTGCGGTCGCCCGGAGTTCATCGTCGGACGCCGCGGGGGGGGAACGCTACGTTTACAAGTACCGCGCCCCCGACCATTGGACATGTTACTTGCTGGGAAGTGACTCGCCCTCCGATGTGGGGGCCGCGATCCTTGATGTCGATGGGGATGGCCATTGGTGATCCGGTACACGCGGGACTTGCCCTGGGAGATCTCGACGGTGATGGCCACCTCGATGTGGTGCGGACGAATGTCTGGTATCGAAACGTGCAGGGCGATGGCTCCGAGTGGGAAGAGATTTCCCTCGGTCCCAACACACCGCCGCCGGAAGATTTCCAACCACCCTTCGCTTTCGATGCAACGAAGGCAGTCGTCGGCGACGTAACGGGCAATGGCAAGCTCGATATCCTCGGCAAACCCTGGCCGCCAGTGGAGGGCAATGCCGTAGGGGGAAAGATGTTCGTCGTCTTCCTCGAAGGGATCTGATCGGTGTCCTTGCTACATATAAGGGTTGATCAATCCTCTCCCACAGCAGGGCAGTCCTTGCTCACGTGGTAGAGCAGTGGATTCAGCTCGTCCTTTTCCAGCACGTCCCCCTCTCTGAGGGTGGCAATGTATTCTGGGGGCAGGACATTGGCCTGGCCATTGAAGACTTCACCATCGGGCATGTAGGCACAAGTCATGGCACGACGGACGCCTGATGTCATATTGGCGCCCGCACCGTGCGCTGTGAGACCGTTGTGAAAGGAGCAGGAACCTGCCCGCATGGGTGCGGCGAAACTGGCCCGCGTCGCCCATTGTGGATAGAGTTCAAATAATTCGCCCATGTTCTGACCGATGGGCGAGTTGTCCCAATTCGCTTCCCGGTGCGATCCGGGGATGAAATACAGACAGCCGTTGTCAGGAGTCGCGTCATCGAGGGCGACCCAAATACTGATAGCGTGTTGAGAAGAGAACGACCAGTAGGGATTGTCCAAGTGCCATCCTGTGGGATTCGCCCACGGCTGCTTGATCAATGCCTGGTCATGCCAGATGCGGATACCGTCCACGCCTTCAAGAGTCGCCGCCATCTGGCCGAGACGCGGGTCGAGCATCAATTGCCGCACACCGTCGTGGTCCATCCACAGGTTGAGTCTCTGCGTGAAGACCTTGTCGTAGTAGCTGTCCCCTTCGCGGCTGTCACCATGGGCCAGCTTGCGATCCTGGCGCTGTTCCACCGCGTCATCCACGGCTTGGCGCCACGTTGTTAGTTCGTCCTCGTCGAGAAAGTTGTCGATGACGACGAATCCCTGGGTGCGGTAGTGATCGATCAGTTCAGCAGTCAGCGTGTTATGCATAGATGCGTTCCTTTTAATTCAAAGCCTTGTAATTCAAAACTTGTGATCACGGCCAGCGTGATGACAGATCGTGAGGACACAGATGAAAAGACTTGCCAAGCCAGAGGGAAAATACAATCTCGTCATCGAAGACGCCCCCATACCCGAACCGGCCGCCGGCGAGGTCAGAGTGCGAGCCGTGCGCTCACTGATCAGCCGAGGCTCGGAGATGGGCGCCCGCTATACGCGTGATCACGCCGTGTCACCCGATATCATGGGTTATTCCATGGCGGGTACGATCGATGCCCTCGGCGAGGGCGTCACGCACTACGAGATGGGAGATCGCGTCGTCTCCTTATCGCCGCACGCCGAATACAGTGTGCGCAAGGCGACCGTCGATGGACCGGCCGGGATGGCGTGGGTTGTCGCTCTGCCGGATGACGTCAGCTGGGAGGCGGCCCCCTACTATCCACTCACTGCCGGATCTGTGACCTGGGTGGATGCCGAGCAGATCGGCCCGACAGACACTGTCGTTATTCTGGGGCAAGGGCTGGTGGGGTCATTGATGCTGCAGACGATGAAGGCGAATGGCAATGGCTATGTCATCGCCGTCGACGCCTTGGACAGTCGTTGTCAGATGGCGGCCCAGATGGGGGCAGATCGCGTCATCAATGCGGCTGAGGAAGACCCCGTGGCGGCGGTCGGCAAGCTGACAAATGGTGTTGGTGCTCACCTCGTCGTCTATGCCGTAGGCGGTCCGGCGGGGCCGCGGGCCTTCGAACAAGGACTCGACATGCTGGGCGTCGATGGCACGCTGCATCTGATCGGTCTGTATGAGGATGAGCCTCTGTCGCTGCCATCCAGCAAGATCCAGCGACGGCGGATTCTCGGCGGCTACTATGGCCGGTCGATCGGTCTGTCTGCCTATCGTCGCGGCATGCAGTTGCTGGCGTCCGGGCAGGTGAAGGCCGAGCAGATGACGACGCATCGTTTCCACTACACCGAGTCTGTGGAAGCCTTTGATCTGCTGTGGAATCGACCTGGAGACGCACTTGGGGTCTTGTTGGAGTGGGATGAGGCCGGCACGACTTAGGCCGGATCGTCGGGCCCGGATCTGTTGATGAGTATCTGCCCCACCACCGAATGCAGGGCCAGGGCACAGATGACGACGAGGCCGCCAATGAGGGCGTAGATCCCGGGATTTTCGTCCAATACAAGCCAGACCCACAGGGGCCCTAGAAAGGTCTCCAGTGCTCCGATCAGACTCACTTCATGAGCGGGGAGATAGCGCGGGCCGATGGTGATCAATGAGAAGGAAAGGGGGATGACGACGATGCACAGCAGGGCCAGATACCACGCCCCCTCTGCCGGCACTGCCCAAGGATTCGCCAGTGGCAAGGTGGCACAAACAACCACGACACCGCTGAGGCAGATACAGGGGGTCATGTCCTTGTTGCCGGCGCCCCGAATCGTCGTCAGATACGCCGCCATACATGTCGATGCACCCGCTGCATACAGATCTCCCCAGCGTGGCCCTTCGAGCCCCCCACCGACGGCGAGGCCAACGCCTGCCAAAGTGGCGCCAATGGCGAGCCACGTGCGGCCTGGAATCTGCTCGCGTAGAAAGACGCGTGACAATAGCGCCGCAATCAGCGGGCACGCACCAATGAGAATCAGGACATTGGCGACACTCGTGTATTGCACCGCAGCGACAAATAGAACCGTTCCCAATCCTGACAGCCCCGCAGCGGCGACGCCGCGCATCCCGAGGTTGCGGAAGACTTCGAAGGCGCGTGCTCGGTGGCGAACCAACTGGACAACAAACAGCACGCCTGCGAGACCGAGTCCACGCCAAACGCTGAGGGTCCATACATCGGTCAGCGACAGTCGGATCAACAGGCTGTCGGGACTGATGAGGACGACACCTGCCGTAGTCACGGCAAGTCCGGTGAGATGGTTGCGACGATTCATCATGCCATCTTGCCCGCATCGGTCGAGTTCGTCAAGGGGTGACGCAACCGCAGAGTTGCGTCGAACACGTCTACAACATTTTAACCAGTGGAATAGATCTCCGTGAACGAAATGACCTACCACAGATTCGGTCGTACTGATTTGCGTCTATCCCGCGTCGGTCTTGGTGCCGGGGGTCCGTCGAGGCTTGGGACCCTTCGTGGTGCTGGCGACGATGATGTGGAGGCGCTCATCCGTTGTGCACGAGACCTTGGCATCAATCACATTGATACAGCGCGTGCCTATGGCACGGAGCCGGCGATCGGCCGAGCTCTGCAACGACTCAAGGCAGGCGACATGATGGTCGCCACCAAGGTGTACTGTTTTCCCGGTCCCAAGGATGAGGCACCGGCGCCACCGATGGATGCGAAACGTCTGCTCGCTGAAGTGGAACAGAGTTTGACTGATCTGCGCCGCGAGCACATCGAAATATTTCAGTTTCATGCTGTCCGGCCCGCCAATCTCGACACGGTGATCGATCAATTGCTGCCGGCAGCGCGGCAGTTGCAGCAACAGGGCAAGATTGGGCACATTGGCATTACGGAAGATCCCAGCGTCGACCACCTGCAGCAGATGGCACAAGCCGCCGTCAACAGTGGACACTTCGAAACACTGATGGTTCAATACAGCATTTTGGATCAGCTGGCAGAGGGGGTGACCTTTGCCGCGACAAAACAGCAGGACGTGGGTGTGTTCTGTATGTCCGCTGCACGAGCAGCCTTCACCGATCTCAACTCACTGCATCAGGCACTTGCGCGCCACGGCGGCGTGACGCCTGCTTCTTTTGAAGAATTGCTGGATGAGACGACGACGGTCGCCGACCTCGCCTTTCAGTTTGCTGCGGCGCAACCGGCGATCGATGTGGTTCTGGTTGGCACGGGACGTCCCGATCACCTGCGGTCCAGTACTGACGCCATTCTCCGATCGCCACTTGCCGGTGAGCGTCTGCAATGGCTGCGCGAGAAATTCGGCTCTGCCGACGGGCAACTGCTGTGGATAGACTACTAAAGGAAGGCTGTAACAAAATGCAGGACCGATATCGCGCCTATGCCGATCTGGCGCTGAGTGTGGGACTCAATCTGCAGGCTGGCCAGCGCCTGTTTCTCACAGCACCCATTGTCGCCGCCGATCTGGTACGCGTCGTGGCTGCTGCGGCGTATGAACGAGGCGCGATCCTCGTAGAGGTGAACTGGACCGATGACGATCTTACGCTGGCGCGATTTCGTCATGCGCCACGCGATTCCTTTGCTGAATTTCCGACGTGGCGGGCAGATGCCATGCTCGCCGCAGCCAAGAGGGGGGACGCCTTCCTGAGCCTTCGAGGCACCGACCCTGCCCTGCTCAAAGATGAAGATCCGGCCCTTGTCACGATGGTTCAGCGGACCCAGGCGGAGCATTCGCGGCCGTATCTCAGTTACATCACGGGTCACAAGGTGAACTGGTGTGTCCTGTCGGTGCCGATCGAGTCGTGGGCGCGACGCATCTTCCCCAATGTCGATGACCCCATCGAGAAATTGTGGCAGGCGATCGGGCGCGCCTGTCGCCTCGAAGAAGCCGACCCCGTATCGGCGTGGACAACACATCTGCAGCAACTGGCTGGACGGGCGGCGCAATTGACGGATGCCGCCTACGATGGTTTGCATTTCGTTGGACCTGGTACCGATCTGACCGTTGGACTCGTCGAGGGCCACAAGTGGATCGGCGGCCAGTCAACGACAGAGTCAGGCATCACGTTTACACCCAATGTGCCGACAGAGGAAGTCTTCACCACCCCTCATCGTCAACGCGTTGACGGCACCGTGGCCGCATCGAAGCCCCTCAACTATGCGGGCAATCTGATCGAGGATTTCCATCTGCGTTTTGCCGAGGGGCGGGTCGTAGAGATCGAGGCGGCGGCGGGCGAGGATGTGTTACAGGGATTGATCGATACAGACGAGGGAGCCTCGCGGTTGGGGGAGGTCGCTCTCGTGCCGGCATCCTCACCCATCGCTGCAACGGGATTGTTGTTTTACAACACCCTCTTCGACGAAAATGCCGCAAGTCATGTCGCCCTCGGCAAGGCGTATGATGAATGCGTTCGCGGCGCCGATGAGATGACGGCTGAGGCCCTACTCACGCACGGCGTCAACGACAGTCTGACCCACGTCGACTTCATGATCGGCGGCAGGGAGATGGATGTGTTTGGCGTGCGTCCCAGCGGTGGGCAGGAACCACTCATGACCCAAGGCGAGTGGCACCAGGGCTGATTCAGGCGAAACGCAGAGGCTGGAAGAATTGTGGTGCGTGGAAACTGGCCTTTTCCATCTCAAGGGGTGCCCAGGTGCCCCAATGGGGATGGGATGTTGCGGCGGCGCACTTATAGAAATTCCCCTTCCACTCAACGCCTGGTTCCGGTCGAGGCAAGTCAACGAAGTAGCGGCTGAATAGATCGAAGGGGGCGTGAAACTCTACGAGCCACGTCGTTGGAACGGTGATCTCGGGCTCGACCCGAGGTGGCATCGTGTGGGCGATTCGCACCAGCGCACCGTCATCGCGGGCCAACAGCGGATTGGGGCGACCCCACTGCTGTTCCGTCGTGGACGAGCAGCGTCGCAATAACAGCGTGCCGCCACAGTTGAGCTCAAAATTGAAGTAGGCATCCGTCTGCCCCATGGGATAGGGGGAGAGGAAGAATTCGACGCAGCTATCTGCACTGACCGAATCGCCAAATTTTTCTGCGATCGCTCGTACATACTGATCCTCGACTCGAAAGATCGCCCCGAGAAAGTCATCGTCGTAGGCGATGCGAACCTGTGTGCGAGGATGATGGCCGGAGTCCTCAAACCGATAATCGGCGATTTGCAGTGGCTCCACGTCGCCCCACAGGGGACCGGTCCAGTCTGTGCTGGGGTGGCCGAGTGGCCGCTTGGCGCGGCGTATTGTGTATTCCATGGTCTTTTAAGCGAATCGCAGAGGTTGGTAGAAATCAGGCTGATGAAAGCTCGGGCTCGGCGTGTCGACGGGTGACCACGATCCCCAATGCGGATGCGATGTTCGATCACCACATTTGTAGAAATTCCCCCGCCATGTCTGCCCTGGTTGCGGCCGCTCCACGTCGAAGTATTTCTCAAACAGTGCCCACGGCACATGGTATTCGACTGCCCACAATGTGGGGTCTGTCAGCTCCGGCTCAACAATTTTTGGTAGCGTCGCAGCCATCTGAATCGTTGAACCATCTTCTTCGCTTACGTGTACAACGTCAGCCCCCGCATTGCGCTGTGCCGGGGAAGGACATGCGAACAGCAACATGGTGCCGCCGCAATTCACTTCGAAATTGAAGTAGGCGCTCTGTGCGGGGTCGTCGTTCGGGGCGACGAAAAATTCGACGCAACTGTCGCTGCAGACCGAATCATTGAATTTCTCAGCCACAGCGCGCACATACTGATCCTGCACGGTGAAGCGAACGGCGAGCCAATCGTCATCGTAGAGCAAGTGACCGCGCGCATCTGGCCGATGCCCCGAGTCCTTCCAGGAGAAGTGCGTTACCGGTGCTTGGCTGGCATGTGCCCAGAGGGTGTCATTCGTCAGATCTGGCGTACCAAGAGGGCTCGAGGCTCTCTGGATGCTATAGGATAGGCTCATAGTCTTTTTTCCTTTTCCCATTGTTCGTAGAGAGTCTGTCGGTAGGCTTCAGCGCGTTCTGCGTCTTCCTTTGCGGTCGCTGCAAAGAAGACAAAACCGAGTGCCGCCCGTCGTCGCGTTGACGGATTCGGATCCGCGCGATGCATCGTCATCGAATGATGTGCAAAAAGATCACCTGGTTTGGCGTGAATCGGCTCTTCTCTGGCTGTATCGGCATCACCATAGTCGGTGATCCCTTGTGAGAAGCCGGTCACATTGGATCGCTGATGAGGCCGCATGCCATCAAGGTGGGTACCGCGTACGTAGCGGACGCAGCCATTGCCTTCGTCGATGTGATCGAGAGCCAGCCATAGAGTGATGGCGATGTTCGGCTCCAGCATGAAGTAGAAGCCATCCTGATGGGCCGGCGTCGGACCACCGACGGCGGCAGGTTTGTTGAACCACTGCAGATTCTTGCCGACCACTTCATCACCCAACAGATGACGGGCGAGGCCAGCGATGCGATCGCTGTAGTAGAGATCGTGGAACCACGGATCGTGGTCGAGCATGTTCTGCAACCGCATGATGGACGTCGGATCATCCGGGTCTTCATAGAATGCCGTCGTCTCTGGTGCATCTGGCAGGATATCCTGAATGAAGCGTTCGACATTGGCATCTACTTCGGTCGCTTCCTCAGGGTTGAGATAGTCACGAAGTATGACGAAGCCGTCGCGGTCAAAGTCCTGCTTCGATTGGTCATCGAATGTCAAAAATTACCCCTTCTGTCTTGATCAAGGCAGCTTGAGGAGCTTGGCCGCATTTCGCCAGGCGATCCCGTCCTTCATCTTCTTTGGACGGTCCAGCAGGTCCAGTTTTAAAAGCGCCGGCTCAGGCATATTCCAGGCCATCCCTGTACCGAAGGCAAGTCGATCCTGACCAGCACTATCGAGGAAGGCCTGCATGTTGCGCTGCAGGACGCTGGTCATGCGTGAAATGTCGACGACATAGCGGGCTTTCTCGGGCAGGCGGGCCCCGTCCAGCCCGAGTGTGTTCAGGAACATCCAGCCGACCTTGGGGCGGGCTGCCAGTGCTTCTTCGAATTCGACGGGCGCCAAGTCACGCGCCTGGTCCCAGGGATGCCGCGAGCGGCGATCTTCGATTCGCTGCGGAACCTGGATACACCAGCCGCGCTCGGCGATGGCATCGACCACGTCGAGTACAGCCGGGTCGGTGAGACGGTACTCGTGATACTGAGGCACAAGACGGGCGCCGAGGAAACCAAGATCATCGGCGCATCGCTGCAGGTCGGTTTTCCAACTCGGATCGAGAGGGTTCACGAGGGCAAAGGGCACGAATCGATCCAGATGACGACGAACCTGCCGCGATAACTCTTCGTTGGCCGGGTGTGCATTGCGGTAGAGGATACCCGTCAGAGAGCCAACGACGGCGCGCTCAATGCCGTGTTTGTCCATCCGCTTGAGCAGGCCCGTGACAGAGGCATCTCGTAGTTGCCTGAATGGCCATGCACCAACCCACGTGTTGATATCGAGCAGGGGTGCGGTCATGATGTGGCTCCTGCCCGAGAATCAGTGCGTCGGTCAAGGATGGCCTGGAAGTTTTTACAGAAGATTTTTTCCCGCTGCGAACGAGTCAGTTCGGCGCCGAGAATTTTCCCCACGCCACCCTCCATGGTCATGTCCGTGGCAAACAGAAGTCGATCGGCACCCAGCTCTCGCACACACATCTCCACCATCCCGTCGTCGATAATCGACCCCGACGTATCCAGGTAGACACTGGGGGCTTCGCGCAGTTGCTTGATGGACCATTCCCAGTCACCACCACCGCCGATGTGGCCCTCGATCAGCATGCACTCGGGATACAGTGTCGCAGCACGCACGAAATCGGATGCATCAGAGATATTGGGTTGCTCATCGCGAAATTCGCGTGTCGTGGGGTGTCCGGCGTGTTCCAGAACGGGCACAGCCTCAGCGATGGCCCGTTCGAGAACAGGATGAACTGCTGGATCCCAGATCTTGTATTGGTTGTACAGTTTGATACCGATCATCCCCGCGTCCAGACAGCGGCTGATTTCGTCTTGGGACTCTTTCTGCCCGGGCACGACATAGCAATAGCCAAGAATTCGCCCTGGATACTGCTGCATCGATGCGATCACAGCGTCATTGCAGCTTCGGACCGTCGCATGATCTGGCATACCGCGCATGACAGGAATTGATACAACCAACTGATCGATTCCCAGTGCGTCGGCGGCCTCGATGATGCGATCATTGTGGTCCCAGCTCCAATCAACGCCAGCACCTCGTACATGCATGTGGCAGTCAATCCTGCGCACGACATTTCTCCTGTGTCTGCTCGTGGATCATGGGGTGGTTGATGCAGGGTCGCAGCCATCTGTGGTTGCAACCCTGCAGATGGAAAGCCCTTCCGGCGCGCACGTCCAGTCCCTACCGCAATTACTGGACGCAGATCCAGATACTGGCCAGCTCAGTAGTCGCGTGCCAGGCAGAACCCAAACGGCTCCCCGGAGGTGGGGCGTCTGCAGCGGACAAGAATATGGGCGATCGGGTCACGCCAAAATCATGGGACCGCTCACGTCGATCACCTGCGTGGATCGCCCCCAGGTGATCACTCAATTCAAGGATCTAAGCACCAGATGAGAGGCCATCAGGGCTTGGGCAGGACGGCTGCCCGTTCGGGCGAAATCATGTCAGTTTGCGGGACATAGGCGCCCCTTCGTTGGCGAGACGGTGGCGAGATCGTCTCGTGTGACGCCTGGTCGACTCTCGGCGCGCGACCCCGCCGAGATGGATGTGACCGCTATCTACGCTCCACCAAGGCGCAGGAGTCGCCCCGTTACCGTGGGTCGCTCACCGGGCCAATCCAGAAGCGGTTCCACCGTCTGCCACGGCCCCTCCTGGGCACCCATCTCTGCCACACAGCGCGCGGACAGGTCACGGTAGGGGATTCTGCCGGGATCGCCGATGGCGACAGACCGCAAGCCAGCGGCATGACCCCGCTGGATCAGGCCGAATAGATCGGCCACCATGGACATGCGGAAGCAGATGTCGGCACCGATGAGTAGATCCGCCGCAGCGACGAGTTCAGTAGGTAGTTCATCAAAGCCCGCAGTGACGTGGTCCATTTCGACACCATTGAGTGTGCTGAGCATGTTGACGAAGGGAAATACCTGCGGGTCAATGTCGGTGGCAGTTACCTTTGCTCCTTGGTGCGCACAATAGATGGAGGCTAACCCCCAACCACAGCCCACGTCGACGACGCGCAGACCGTCGAGATTGACTTGCTCCAAATAGGAAATCAGCAACCAACTCGCATTCCAGGGACGATGCCCCTGATAATGCGGCACATTCTGTCGGCGAAGGGAGCGCAGCGCGGGGTCGCCAGGACGCGGCAATTGCACGCCAAACGCTTGACGATTCTGCGAGGCGGCGGCTTCTTCTGTGTCGCGAACACGATCGTCTACATTTTGCGAAGAATCCATACGTCGACAACCTAGCCACTCTTCGTCGCGAGCGACACCTCATGGGCACCAGATTGCCATTGACCCCCGTCGTCCGCGAGTTGCCCGAAATGGTCCCCTTCATTGGCCCCGAAACCTTTGAGCGGCGCCAGGGCCGCAAGCTTCGAGTCCGACTCGGCGCCAATGAGAGTGTCTTCGGGATCTCGCCCGCCGCTGGCGAGGCGATGCAGGCCGCCGTCCAGGACAATTGGATGTACAACGATCCTGAGGCGTACGACCTGACCGAGGCCTTGGCGCAGACCCACGGTGTGGCCTTCGAACAAGTGCTGGTGGGCGCTGGGATCGATGAATTGCTGGGGCTGCTCGTGCGTATCTTTGCCGATCGTGGCGAGCCAGTCGTCATGTCCAATGGCTCCTATCCAACCTTTGCCTATCACATTTCCGGTCACGGCGCCCGCCTCGAGGCGGTGGACTACGTCGATGATCAGGTTGATCTGGTCGGTCTCGCTGCTCGCGTGCAGGAGACCGGGGCGCGACTGGTCTACGTGGCCAATCCCGACAATCCGATGGGTGGATGGCGCACGGCGAAGCAGATCAGTGATTTCGTCGACGCAGTGGGTTCGGACTGCATCATCATTCTCGACGAGGCGTATGCCGACTTCGCTCCGCAGGAAGCCCTCGGTGACGTCGTGACACAGTCTGTGGCGATGCCCCCAGGAAATGTCATTCGCACACGAACCTTCTCCAAGGCACATGGGTTGGCAGGTGCTCGTGTCGGCTATCTGCTGGCCGACGTTAAGATCGTCGACGTGCTCAAGAGGGTGCGCAATCAGTTTGGTGTGAACCGAATCGCCCAGGTCGGTGCATTGGTCTCCCTCGCCGACACCGACTTCGTGGCCAGTGTGGTCGACGCCGTGTCGAAGGGGCGCGAGCAGCTTCGACAGGTGGCTGATCGTTTGGGCCTCAATTGTCTCGCCTCAGCGACGAACTTCGTCAATATCGATGTAGGCGGTGGCGTGCGGGCGCGTCAGATATTGGCTCGCCTCATCGAGACCGACGTTTTCGTGCGCATGCCTTCAAGTTCTCCGGGTGATCGATGTATCCGTGTAACGGTGGGTCGCCCTTTTGACCATGAGATCTTCGCTGCCGCCCTGGCTGAGGCCTTGGCCAGGTCAGATCAACCGTGACGAAGCGCCTGCTGTTGAGTGGTGGCAGGGGACTGATCGGCTCCGCTGTCTCCCGGTTCCTGGCTTCGCAACCTGTAAAGACAGATCTGCAATATCTGTCTCGTACTGCCGATGTTGATGGTACGCCGGCTGTCAGATGGGATCCGGAGATGGGCCACATCGATGCCGACGGGCTCGAAGGATTTGACGCCGTCATTCACCTGGCAGGAGAAAGCATCTCCGGTCGCTGGACGAAGGCGCGAAAGAGGCGAATTCGAGACAGTCGAGTCGGCGGGACGGCCCTGTTATCAAACGCCCTGGCAAGGTGTGCACGTCCTCCAAAAACGCTGATCTGTGCGTCGGCTATCGGCTACTATGGTGACCGAGGTGACCAGATCGTCGACGAAGATAGTGCTGCGGGGGCCGGATTCCTCTCCGACGTTGTGCGCGATTGGGAAGACGCTTCTGCACCGGCGCTTGCCGCTGGCATCCGCGTCGTGCATCTGCGTTTTGGCCTCGTCCTGAGTTCGTCGGGTGGCGCGCTGGCGTCGATGCTGCTCCCCTTCAGGCTCGGTCTGGGCGGGCCGGTTGGTTCAGGGCGTCAGTACCTGAGTTGGGTCACTTTGCGTGATGTCGTGGGTGTGATCGATCACGTCCTGGCACATGACACGATGGATGGAGCCATCAATGTGACAACGCCAGATGCGGTCACGCAGAGGGTATTTGCCCGCACTCTCGGCCATACAGTGCGCAGGCCATCGGTCTTGCCCTTGCCCGGATGGGCCGTCCGTTTGCTTCTCGGTGAGATGGGCCAGGAGTTGTTGTTGGCCTCGACTCGGGTCCACCCAAGGCAGTTGCTGGCAAGTGGTTACACCTTCGAACAACAGGACTTGGGCGCCGCCCTGGCCGACCTGCTCACAGCCTCACGGAAGAGCATTTGACCGGCCGTCGTTGCGCCAGGCCACCAGGAGAGCGACATTCCCGACCCGTACAACTTGTATCCCGCCGTAGTCGATCGAATTGACTGATGACGCAAACGCCATGGTAGAGGTCCTGGGTCTCTCCCCTGAGCATACGAGCCAACATGGCAAGTGTGTGCCAAGAGGGGGCAGATGAGCGCAAATCTGGCGATGTCGACGGATTTCCTCCTGTGGTATGCCTGCGCCGGAGCGGTGGCCAAGGCGTTGACCGTGTTACAGAGTCGAACGCAAGTGGGCTTCCCGCGGATCTTCGTGCTGCTATCACCTTCCTATGCGCTGGATGCCTGGCGAGATGTGATTGGCCGCCGCGAGGCGGTCATTGCCGCATTCGTTCGAATCGGCTGGAGTGTTCCCCTGGCGGCGACGGCCATTTTCGGTTTCCGCTACGTTGCCATCCACGGACTGATGGCAGAGTGGTTGTTCCCCTTTGCTGCGGTCTTGCCATTCTATATCGTGACGGAGGCGATGGGGGCGATTATGGCACTGCCCTTCGCTCTGGGCGGACTGCCTTTACGGCCTCTGCATGCCAATCCCCTCGTCTCAGGGAGTGTCGCCGAATTTTGGGGGCGTCGATGGAATCGGTGGATCGGCGGCTGGCTGCGCAGTCAATTTTTTCGTCCACTTCGGCACTACCCCTATGTGGCGCTCTTCTGCGCATTCATCGCATCAGGGCTGTGGCACGAACTCGTCTTTCACCTGCCTGTGTATTTGGCGGGCGCCAGCGTGCCATTCGGATCCATGCTCCTCTATTTCATGCTGCAACCCCTGGGCTGGATGGGAGACCGGGCACTGCGTCGCCACCCACTGCTCAGACGAATCTGGGCGTGGATCGCCGTCGTAGGACCTGCGCCGTTGCTGTTAAACGAGCCCCTGCGCCGGATCTTTTTCCTCCAGCCCTGATCACAACCAGGGGAGGGTGGCCGGCACACGTCGGCTGGTGAAGGCATCTGTGTTGATTTTCTTCCTGCACTGCGCCGCGACGTTCTTCATGACGGGGGTGATCTGGTTCGTCCAGGTCGTCCACTACCCACTGTTCGAATTTGTGGGCGGACGTTTTTCGACCTACGCCCACGAACACACGCGGCGCACGACCCCCGTCGTGGCGCCCGTCATGATCCTCGAGTTGCTCAGCGGTCTGTGGCTCGTCTGGTCAGCAGATGCGGCGATGACGCTCGGCCTGCGCGTAAATGCCGGCATTCTCCTGTTGATCTGGATATCCACATTCATCGTGCAGATGCCCCTCCATCATCGTCTGCGTGAGGGTGATGGTGCGCGTCTGATTCCGCGGCTCGTGGCGGGCAACTGGATTCGCACCCTATGCTGGTCTGCCCGAGCGATTCTGTTGCTCTGGTTGTTATCCTCACCCGCTTCCTGATGTTCGTCGACGGTAGCACACCGCTTCGTTGAGGTTGGCCCGTTGGAGCAAATCGTGATCTGTTCACGTGACAACGATTTCGCTCAATGCGTATGCGGCGACAAGGTCGTGGTGTTGAATCGGATCAAGCGTCATACGCTGAACGAAGTCGGAGTCGCTGAGAAATTCGGCGTCATCCCCGAACGGCTTCCTGAATATTTGGCTCTGGTGGGAGACACGTCCGATGGGGATTTCAGGGCTACCCGGATTCGGCCCCAAGGCCACAGCTGCTGTGATCTGTCGCTATGGCAGAATGGAGTCGATCCCGGTGACTGACGAGCCGTGGGATGGGATACAGATCCGTGGACAAAAAATGGTCCTGCGCGATGTTGGCATCGGGCCACAGGAGTTGTATCGTAGCACTCCTATTTGAGGCGGAGTTCCCAACGTATGGACAGCGATACCCAGGCACTGCTGCTGGAAGCACTGTGCCACCGTCAGCGACTCGATTTGACGGGCGAGATTACCGGTGGCGTAGCGCATGACCTCAACAAAGCTTTGAGTGTCGTCAATGGCAATGTGGAGCTGCTCCTTGAGCGCCTCCAGGCGCCCGACGCACGCGTAGATGAGGAATTGTTGCAAGATGCCCGAACCGCTCGCAATTGGTCCGTAACGGCGATGACCGCAGCGCGGCGGTTGCTGCATTTTTCAAGACAACTTCGTGCTCCTGCCAAACCCGTAGCGGCTAACGGCCTGGCGTCGGAGGCGGTCGAACTATGTCGCTATCAATGTGAAGTAGATGGACTGCTGTTGATGTCCGATCTGGCTGACGACGCAGGCCAAGTCAATGTTCCTCCTGGGCAGATGCTGCAGGTCCTGATCGCATTGATCCAGAATGCTCGTGAGGCCCTGGCCGGCGCCGATGATGGCGGCGCCATTCATATGAGTACGACCGTCCTCGACTCACAGGTGCGGTTCAAGGTAGAGGATGACGGCCCGGGAATATCTGAGGATCTGACGGAGCGAGTCTTTGAACTGGGATTCTCGACCAAGGACAGTGATCAACCTGCCGGATTCGGTCTGAGCATCGGGCGCTATCTCGCCCGTGCCTGCGGAGGGGATCTGACCGTAGGGGCTGATGCTCAGGAGGGGGGACGGCAGATCCTCGTCTTACCTCAGGTTGCCTGATCGAGGGAGCGTACGGTTGGGCGCCGGTTCGTTCATGGAGTGTCTGATTTAGTGAGCGCTTCCTCAACGAGCGTGCGAAACTCGTTGACGGTGATCGGCTTGCTCATAAAACGACCGAATGATTCATCTACTTCGTCTGGATCGACAAAACCGGAGACCCCCAGGATCGGCAGCGCGGGATGGCGCTCACGTAGTTTCGCCGCCCGCTCGACGCCATAAGAACGCGCGGCGCTTGCTCGAGTGTTTTTGCGTCGATCCTCTGCTTTAGCTTCTTCTCGTTCTCCAGCACTGGCGACGAGCAGATCCAGTGCGTGTTCAGTGCGTGCCTGATGGCACCGCAAGCGATTTCCATCGCTCTCGTCGTAGATCCAGCCATCCGCGCCTCCTGTCCAACTTCTCGAAGACGCACATTGTCCCCGTCGCCGAGCGAGGCTCACACAGAGAGATGAGCATCTTTACACTCGTCGGGGGAAGAGCATCGAAGATAGGAATCTTCTGCAGAATCCTGATCAGCAGTTTGGACTTGTCGGTCAAAATGATTCGCTACGCAACCGCGAAGAATGATTGCCAGGGGATAAAGAGCGAAGCCAGCATGAGAGTCACTGCCAGTAGGCAGGCCACTACCATCGATATGATGTGAATGCGTATGGCCTGCCGTTCAATGGCCTGTCGCATCGCCGGGTCGTGGATCGGTATTGTGCCGTGAGCGACGACGCATTGCCCCTTGGCGGCGAGAAGGACACACACGCCCTTTCCCGCCTGGATCAGGCAAAGCACGCCAAGCCACAGCGGGAAGAATACAAGGGCGCGAAGAATCAAAGGTGCCCCCATGACAGCCAGAAGAAGTGTCATTCCAAGAGCGAAGAACATCAGTAATCCAGCGAAGAAATAGCGGAAGTTGACCCCTTCTTCGCCGATATTGCGGCCCAGCTCCGGTGACGATAGGGAACTCAAATTCCGCCTTCCGTGGCATCCGATTCTGGACGGACATCGACATCCCAGCCGATGACGTCTGCGTCGCCCTGGTTACTGCGCATTCGCAGGGTCACTGTGTGGTTGCCCAAGGCTCCTTGAGCCGGGGGGCGCATCGTGAGAACACCTGTCGTGATGTCCAGATGTACCCAGTCGGGCCCTTCATCGAGGAGGAATTCCAGCTGATCGCCATCGCGAAATGCCTGGTGATATCGATGCGGGCCATCACTCTCTGCTCGCAGATCTCCCCGCGAGCGAAGGGAGTGGAGTTGGATGGTCGTGGCTTCATTGGCCGGAATCTGACGAGGCAGTGGCGTGGTGACAAAGGGATGTGGTGCTTCCACCAGGTCAGAAGGCCCGCTACGGACACCCTCTGCGTCTACGGCAACGACGCGATAGAAGGGATGCTGCATGCGAAGATCGACCTGGGCACCGATCACCATGTGCTCAGGATCGTTAGATGTAGAATCACCACCAGCACTGACATCTGCGTCAACGACGGTGACTATATTGCCCGGAACGGTCTGACGTTCGCGACCTCCTTGATTGCCCAGATAGATCTCATAGTCGCACCGGCGAGCGCTGAAGCCGCGTTCGTCACTACCGTGGATTTCATAGGTGACCGGTTCGTTTCCTTGCGGATTCGGTTGCCAGCCAAGCACGCCGCAGCGTTCGGACCAATCCATCTCAAGGCGAACCTGCAGGGGGATTCCCGGGGCACGAACCAGCAGGTGGGCGGTCCGACTCCACGGCCCCCATACTCCCTGGGCGCTACGAGCACGGACTTTCCAGTAGTAGTCCGTGTCCGGATTGAGAAGTCCCTCTTCAGGCACCGTCCAGAAACACTGACCCGCGGAGGCCGTCTTGGATACAAGCTTGTCGAAGACCGGCGACAGGGCAATGTCGACGTTCTGGTCGGTCCCGAGTCGCACATGGTAGTCCGTCGCCAACCCTGCCGGGTTCCAACATAGTTGTACGCGGCTAGTCGCTTGGGGGTCACCTGCGTCCGGTGTCAGACCTTCGACTATGGGTGGTACTGTCCAATCGTCGCGCTCCAGCCACTGGCAGCGAAGTCGCATGTGCCGAGTCTCGCTGCGATCCGTATAGGTCACCTGATTGTTGCCAAGACGCAGAGTCGGCAGAGACAATGGGGCCATCTGTAGATCCGCTTCAATCTGCAGATTTCGCAATGCCCAGCTATTGCCTTGCACACGGACACGTATCCCATAACAAGGGATCGATGCAGCGGGTAGCAGAGGGTCCAGATCGATCGTCGTGCCCTCAGCACCTGGCTCTGCGCTGGGTTTAAGAGGAACCCAGGAACCATCCTCGATGCGTTGAGCCGACAGGGAGCCGGCGCCCTCGAGCTCAATCTGAATACAACCACCGACCAGGACATAGGGGGAGCGCATCTCGAAGATGATCTGCCCATCTGTCTGGGTGACCAAGCCGGTTTCTTCGACCTGGACATTGTTGCTGGAAAGGGCCCAACGCGTGTCGGTCAGGGGCACCGACCACTGCTGTTTGCCATTGGCGTAGCGCGGTGGCGCCGCGCCGAAACCGTGGTATTTGCCGCGCTCAGTCCAACCCCATGCAAGTCTCTCGCCGGGGCGCAGAACCAAACTCATTGTGTGGTCGCCGACTCGAGGACGTCCGCCGGATCGTGGGCCCTCATGGCAGAACAGGGACGCCGCAGACTCGGATGCCTCCCGACTCTCACCAGACCCAACGCCATAGGCGTGGGAACGTTTCATCAGATCGTGATCGCGACTGATCCGGGCCTCTGAGGCGATGGTCTGATTGTCACGATCCAGGATCAGTAAATGCTCATCGCTGTCCAATAGATGGTAATCGCCATCGTAATAGACTTCGGTCGTACAGTGACCATGTGGGAGACCGCGGCGAATCTTCAAGCCAGCTGCCTGCCAGAGATTGGACACGGTATACGCCTCGTCCCAGCAGAGGGTGTAGCCGTAGACGTTGAGCATCTTCACCGTGTCTTTGACTTCATCATCGCCTGTCGTGCTGTGGTATCGATGTGTGCGCGCGAATTCCCAGATCGCCCGTGCCTTGGCGGCCTCATCCATCTGCGGCGTCAGGATACCTGCGAGAATTTCCTCCAGGCTACGCCAGCGGCATCTGCCACCCACGCTGATCCAAGGATCTACGACTGCCTCGTCACCGACATTCTCCAGAGATACACTGACCATATTCTCCCAGGTCTGATCATAGTGACCATAGCCGACGGGATCTCGTGTCATCACACCGTCGACGGATCCGCCGACGTCAATTTCCACCACTTGGGTCGGCGTGGAAATGTCCTGTGTGTGCTGGTGGGTTGCTTGAGTCATCTATTGCCTGTCCAGGTCGCTGAGCCACGTGTCCATGACATTCGCCATTTGCGCAGGGCGTTCAAGGTGAGGAGCGTGACCACAATTCTCGAAGTAAGTCAATTGTGCGCCCGCAATGTCCTCGACAAGACGCTGGCCGTAAAGCGGTGAGACTACCTGATCGTTCTGCCCCCAACATACCAATGTGGGCAGTCTGATATGGCTGTATTTCTGCACGACCTCCTCCATATCGGATGGCACCAGATTGCGTACGGTTTCCCGATAGGCCTGGATCGTTTTTGAAGAGTCCAGGATTTCCAGATACCGATCTGCAAGATCCTGTGCGATCGTGCCTGGATCGAAAAAGCATCGTCGAATCGATCGATCCACGATTCGGCGTGCCAGTCCCAGATTGTTAGCCTGTGTTCGAATCCAATCCACGCTCAGCAATCGGCCCGGTGATCCGGCCAGCTGCCGCATCAACAGAGGCGTCTGCTGGTGATAGGCAGCAGCGCCTTCGAGAATCAAGCCAAGAAGGGTGGGGCGATCGGGCCATGGGACGCATAACATGCGTAAGACGATGCCACCGCCAAGGGAGCTGCCAACCAATACGAGATTGCGCAGGTTTAACTCAGACACCAGCCGTTGCAGGTGTTGAACGTGCAGATCGGCACCATATCGTTCGTGGGGGGGAAGGTGCAACAGACGAGGCCGACTGCTCTGTCCCGCACCAAGTAGATCGACAGTGACCACGTAGCGGTCGTCCTGCTGCAGGTGCGAAAGCAGATCCTCCCAGGTTCGTCGATCGTCGAACAGACCATGCACCAGCAACAGGTGCATGGAGGCCGTCGGCCGACCATAGGCAGTGTACGCGAGATGCAGATCTTCCCCGTCCTCACACCCAATCCACACAGTCCCCGTTGTAATCTCTCGCATGGTTCCGGTTTCGCCCGCGCACGGCGCAGGCCCGTCGCTACATCACATGTAGCCAGTCGTCGAGCAAGAAGCGGACGCGTCCAATCAACAGCGACAAACGGGCCATGATCGTATAGCCGAAAGACGCACCAAAGGAGATCATCAAGAACCAGATACCCACTTTCGATACACCGCCCACAAATCCACGATGCTCGACAGAGAAGAAGAAGTAGACGAGGACACTTATGACGCCGATCATGATCAAGACCAGATTGAGACCGTCTAGGTCCATCGTGATGGGGCGAATGGTTGGCTCAATCTGTGACAGGACGAAAGCTGAGATGTATCTCGGAATCGTGAATCCCGCGCCCACGCCGACGACGAAAGCGAAGCTGATTCGACTGAGCCATGCAGTCTTTACAGAGAGACGAGTCAGAATCAGCAGACCTAGAATCGAAGGTACCAGCAGCAGCAAGCGCTGTGTCGTCGTGCCCGGGTCATCACCAATCGAGAAGAGTCGAACGATGACTTCGCCATACAGACTCTGGTACCAGTAGATACCGAAGATGTAGGCTGCGGCAACGCCGACGAAGATGTGTTCGGCAAGTTTGAATAGTGGATTGTCGTGATAGAGGAAGCTATACAGACTGATCGTTAGTCCTGCGGCAACGATGACACCAAGACTGGTCCAGCCCATGTCCAGGTAGCCGCCACCCAACAGTATCGCATTCACGATGGCGAAGAGGCCGACAAAGCCGATAAATAGTTTCTTGTCGTTTGTCATGCGGTCACCTTGCGGCGCGAGGCGAAGTAGGCGGCATTGCCGAGGAGGATGAAGGCGACGATGATGAGATGTGTAACCGACTGCGCGCGCATGCCTGCTGTGGCTGAGCCAGGGATCTCTATCAAGTGCTCATACTCGGCGGCACCTGCAAGGCCGCCCATCATTCCGCGCAGCTGATTTGACTGCAGGAATGGATACAAATCGGGTGCCATGACGGCTGTGCAACCAGCGGAGAAGGGAAACTTGTATTTCTCGACGCCGAAGGGAATCCACCAAAACTCGATCGAATCTCCTGAGGCTAAATCGAAGACGAGATCAAAGTCGTTCAGATCACGGATGTTGGCTGCAACTGGTACATCACTGATTAGCGTGCTTCTGGCATCGCGTGGCCAGGCGTTGTGAAAGTCTTGGCCCATATTGATGATCGGTGCCCAAAGTCCAGGTTTGTAGCCGAGGAATGCGTAGTCGATGCCGTATTCTTTCCCATACTCGGCTCCCACCTGGGCAAGGGCTTGTTCTGCGAGACCCGGTCCGTCCGCCACCAGGCAGATGGCGATGACCTTGATATCTCGACTGAAAGCGTGACGCAGGATCGCCATCGCCATAGGCTGCATCTCCGGCTCGGTACTGGGACCGTAGGAGAAGGAGACCAACACGACTGGATCTTTCTCGCCAGCGACGCGCTCAAACTCGTCGAAGACGCGTATGACCGGCTCTGTCGGCTTGATGGGGAAGGAGAAGTCAAGCATGAGCGGAATGGCGACGCCGACGAAGACGAAGACGAAGATGATGCGTCGATCGATATTCAGCAGATCCATTACTCTTCTCCTCCGCCAAGATACGAGCGCTCAATTCCGAAGATGATCCGCAGGGAGGTTGCGATCGCTCCGAGGCTGACTCCGAGCATAATCCCTCGTTTGGCTGCCAGATTTGGCACTTCCATCAGCCACGCGGCGGCTTCTGGAAAGAAGTCCGAGATCGCTCGTCCTACAGGTACCCTTCCGACCATCAGTATGATTGCTGCCACCAGCAGGATCGCCGCGTCACTGGAACGAGCGCGAAATGTCCGATAGGCGGCGGAGGCGATGTAGAAGGCGAGCATCGAAAACATCGTCGACGAGCAAGCGACATGGATGTAAGTGAACATCCACTGGTAGCCTCCTGCTGTAGCCTGGGGTGCAAAGGGCCCGGCGCCATCGTTATAGACGACGAAGAAGGACATCACCAGGAAACTGGCAATGGCCACTCCCGAATAGGCCCAACCGCCCTCTCGTCTTGAGATCCGGTTCCAGTGCAGATTCAGGATGCTGTACAGGCCAAGGAAATAGGCGAAGGCATAAAGGATTCGTAGCCACAGAGACAGTTCACGCTCGATTTCCTGTGCCACTGTATGCGGAACGTAGTAGATGATGACCGCCACGGCCCCAAAGAGAAAGGCCAGCAGCGTTGGCATGGTTCGGGTCAGGAACATAGTCTGGCGCTCCTAGTGCGCGGCGAGCGCATGAGTGATGAAGGGCATTCCGGCCGTCGCCAGTAGGCTGCCAAACAACAAGGCGGCGATAAGGAAGGCTTTGCCGATGTCCTGTCCCTTGAGCGAGCCTAGCATACGTGGCTCGCGAGACAAATAGGCACTTGCGGCATAGAGTTCCTCACCCATCAGGGTGTAATCGCAAGTTGTCACGAAAAATGGCAACTGCGTGAAAGCATCGGTGCCGGCAATCTGGATCGCGCCGGTCTGTGAACCGGTCTCGGCCAGAAGCAGGGACTCAGCGTAGAAGTAACCCATCATGATGTGGGCCGCAGGACGCTCACGTACCATCATGCCCTCGACAGCGGCTGCGTAGCTGAACTGATCTGTGCCGGCGACGAAGATATGGTCCTCGTTGTAGGCATCCGGACGGCCTACTTCGAGATAGGCTTCTTTTACCGTTTCCTGGCTCACTGACATCACAACCGGATCGTAGCTGGCGACCTTGAGCAATGTGTCGTATTGAGCCGTCTTGCGGGCGACCTGGCCGAGGATATTGACGGCGGCGATGGTGGAGATCTTGTCCATCTCGCGCAGGCCGTGGACGAACAAGACGGCTTTGCCCATCTCCGTGGCACGCCCCAAGGCCTCGTCAATGGCTTCCAGACCCGCGATGCGACGAATGAACATTTCCTTGCGTCTGGCCAGCGAGATGGACACGAGGATGATCAGCGACAAGGCCGTACCGATGACGAAATTGTTCGTCTTGGCCCAGTTGATGAAGTTCGCCTCTGCCATCGCCGAGGTGATGGCGCCACGTGCCTCCATCCCGTCCTTACTGGCTGCGACACGGATGAAGTAGGTCACATCGTTGTCGAGAGGCTGGCGCCCGTCTGCGGTGGTGAAGTCGCTCACATGGACGAAGTGTGTCGCGTCCTGCTCTTCGCCCCGGCCATAGTTGCCGGGGTCATCGGAGAGGACGGCCCCCTTGCCCTTCACCTCAGCGGCAAGGTTGTAAGGCCCTGCTTCGGCGGTGGCGACATACACGAGATGGTTTGTGGTCCCATTGCCATCCACCCGTGGCCATGTGACGGTGATGCTTCCCCCCGCGTCATTCGGCGTATCGAAGGCGATCGCTCGTGGCGGCGCCTGGGCCGATAGTACCACGGGGAATAGCACCGCCACCCCCAGCAGAGTGACGACTCGACTCGCTCTCCATCGCATGGACAGCTTCCTCTCTCTTTTGCGGACCGATCCTCATGATCGGTAAGACATCTGACAACAGGCAGTGAGCACCGGACATTTCACCGGCGATGTGACTAAGACTCGATCAACTCAACATTCGCTCGTGGGACGACTGCGCGTTCGCCATCCTCGAATTCGACCTCGAGGACGCGAACTGTGGCGCCAGACTCAACCTGGCGCAACTCAGAAATCAACTCTACCACTCGACCGATTCGTCCGAAATAGGGGGCGCGGATGACACGCAATGGGTCGCCCTCGTCCATGCCACTGATGTGACCCCCTGCGGCGGCCGTGGCGGCAGGTTCGGTGGATGGTACAATGATCTCCGGCCTTTGAACGCCCGCCCGAATCTGTGTGGCTCCAGAAATTGAGGCATCCTTGCCGTCACACTCTGATAGGGTGGCGAAGGTCTTGCGGGCCATCGATATTTCGCCAAAACCTTCCGTGACGATGACGGAGAGCCCAATGTCCTCGGTGCCGGTAATCGCGACGCCGAGGTCGTAGCCGAGCAACTGCCGCAGATCGCCATCTGCAATCCCACCGGCGATCAGACCTACAGCGCCCGCCTGCCTAGCTGCTTCGATGGCACGATGAGTCATTCGCCCTCCACCGACCAGGATCTTTCCGCTACACTGGTCAGGAATGATCTCAGGGGTGATGCCTTGTTCGGGCGAGTCGGTGATCATTTGCAGGGTACCCCACTGCTCACCGCCGACGCCGAAGATTCCCTGTATAAAGGCACCGACCGTCTCGACGACTACTCCCTCCTCTGGCATCACTTCGACGACGACACCATCTATGTAGGCAGGTACTTCAACTGGTGCCGGCGGCTTGCGCAGCATCACCTGTCCAGTGACGGAAGAGACATTCTCGATGGTGCCATCGATTTCGGAGGTGATCTGTGTCTTGAACCACTTGATCAGGGGACGCGTCTCGGCGATGACTTCACCGAGACGGACCTCGTCGCCTTCGGCTTTCAACATGTATTGGGCGATTTCTTCAGCCGAGATACCCAGGCGATTAACGATGTTCAGGGTGACTATGTCTCCCGGCAGATCTGTTCGCGCCACAATCTGATCTCGTCGAACCTGATCACCCGCCGCGACGAGGACCTCACCCTTCAACGGCAATCGTCGAGTCCGTCGCAGCGTCGTGAGTGCCGTAACGCGTAGCCCTGGTGTATAGGCGTGTGCCATGCTTCAGGCCTCCTCCCCATAAACGTGCAGAGCCTTGTACCAACGCGCCAATTGTTCGACCCGGGCGGCCGGCTCGGCGGCGAACTGTAGAGGGCGACCACGTCCGTCGAGAATCACGCCTACAATACCACCGTGAATTGTCGTTTTGTGTACCTGCCCGGGGCCAGAGCCGACATCGACGTCGCGCCCGGGCGTGATCGACAACTGTGCTTCGGACTCCTCGGGAAGAGGGAGCAGACGCAGGTCGCCAACCATGAGCTGACCAGATTCGGATCCATCGGTAAATTCTGCGGATGTCAGTTCGTAGGTGGCACACACCTCGCCCGGCTTCATGCCGCCCTTGCCGACATAAACAGGCGCGATACAGGTGCCGAGATGAACGATGCAGTCACGCTCGAATACATCAGTTGCCGCTTTTTCGTTCACTGAGGCCAAAACGCCCAGATGAGGCATCATGAAGATGCTGTCGACGGCGAGTCGGGTGACACCCTCCGGCTGATATGCATCAACCATGACCGCTGCTGTCTGTGAGCGCCGTGGCGCATGGGACAATACGCCACCGGAACCGACGAGCAGATCGAGGGCCATCATGTCGATGAGAGACTCGCCACTTTCCGATTGGGCGAAGACATCAGACAGGGTGCGCTCTGCCTGCACTCCCTTTAGGCCCACGGCCAACTCACGGTGCTGGATATAGGCAAGGCGCAGCGCTTCACGTGCAACACCGTGCTCGATCTGCAGCTCTTCAAGGGTGTGGGGAATTGTGGTGGGGCGGATCATCTTGTTCTTGATCCTGTCGCGCAGATCCGCCTCGTTCAACTCAAAGGGGATCCAGCGCATCACATCCTCAAGACCTGCCTCAGAGAGCACATTGGAAATGCTATAGGACATGCCAAGATTAGCACTCACGGTGCGGTTGAATACCGGCTCGCCGTCAGAAGCGAATACGGAGAACACGTCGGTGGTTGCACCGCCGATGTCGACACCCAGCACATTGATGTCCTGGCGCCTGGCAATCGTCTGCATGATCTGACCGACGGCGGCGGGCGTTGGCAGGATCGGTACCCCCGTCCAGGACATGAGCTTGCGAAATCCCGGTGCCTGGGCCATCACATGTTCGAGAAACATGTCATGAATCACATGTCGAGCGGGGCCCAGATTCTCGCGTTCGAGGACAGGGCGCAGATTCTCCGTCAAGGTGAGAGCGGTCTTTTCACCGAGGGTCGCCTCGATTTTCTCGGCGGCGTCCTTGTTGCCTGCATAGATCACAGGTAGTTGGAAGCCAGAGCCGAAACGAGGCCGCGGGTCAGCCGCAGAAATGAACTCAGCCATCTCAACGACATGCGAGACGGTCCCGCCATCGGTTCCACCTGAGAGCAGGACCATGTCGGGCCGCAATTGGCGAATACGTTCGATTTTCTCATGGGGCAAGCGTCCATCATTGGCGGCGAGCACGTCCATGACAATCGCTCCAGCACCTAACGCGCAGCGTTGGGCGCTCTCGCCCGTCATCGACTGCACTACTCCGGCGACCATCATCTGTAATCCACCACCGGCGGAGCTGGTCGATATATACACATCGACTCCGACCTCACCATTGGCGGGTGTGATGATGCGTTCACCATCCAGAATTCGACGACCGGACAACTCCTCGATCTCCTGAATCGCATTCAAGACGCCGCGCGTCACATCCTCGAAGGGCGCTTCTACTGTTGTGGGGGCCTCACCACGAAAGGTCTGTCGATATGTATCACCTTTGCGCTCAATGAGGATCGCCTTCGTCGTCGTCGAACCACAGTCTGTGGCGATCACGACGTTAAGGTCAGACGTCATGACACTTGCTGCGGCGGGGGTGTATTGTTGTCATCCCGTGCGTTTTCCAATTTCAGAATGGTATCACAAATGAGGTCGACGGACTGTCGCTTCTCCAGCAATTGAATGAAGCGGTCCACGTCTGCCTTACTGAAAATAAGGGTCAAGAGAGGGGCGAGAAAGGCGAGGGCCTGGCTGCCGACGAAATTGAGGGGGCGGCTGGACTCCAGGGTCATCAGGGCGACAGTTGTCATTCGTCGCCTCACAACGACTTGTGCCAACTTGTCGATCAGGTCGCGCTCGCCTTGGGGCCAGGTTGTCTCCGAATCATCAGCTATGGCAAAGGCGTGGGACCACTTGTCTTTCCAGGTGCTCAAGCCTCTGAGTCCTTCAGTGCCTTTGAGTTTTTCAGCGATCGCCGCCAGTGGTCGACGGCGACCGCGACCCGACCGCCGTTGTCGGCATAGCGCAGGAAGAGACCCCGAAAGCTATCCAGACGGGAGGCCTGGCTGAATGGACTCAGGAACAGTCCGTCCCCATGAACATCTACTCGGGCAATCTGCTGCCAGCGAAGCTTGTGGGTGAATCCTAGATGGGTTGATGACGCGCCTTTGGCGTCAACTAGATGTTCGGTTGGCAGTAGATAGCGGCTCGTGGCGGCGAGCAGTACCAAGATGGCCCCAAGCCCATAGAGGATGTGTGCGAAACTCCAGGCTGTCACGGCGCCCACAGAGACGATGATTCCTACGAGGGCCGTCGACTTTCCCGGAGACTCCTGGTGCCAGGGGTGAGCGCGCCACTGCAGTGGAGAAGGAGACTCCTCATTCGTCATCCTTCGCTGTCGGCCTCATCGTTCGGTGTCAGGACAATGATGTCCCGCCCACGGGTCCTGATATATCCCTGCTGCTCCAATTGCTTGAGCTCGCGTGTGACGGATTCACGCGTTGTGCCTGCCATGTTGGCCAGTTGCTGGTGTGTCGGCCGACCCGTGATCACCACACCGTCGTCGGTTGGTTCGCCCTGATCTGTCGCCAGTCGCAGGATCGTCTTGGCGAGGCGATGGTGCACATCAAGCAGGGCAAGTCCCTCTACCTGATCATCCGTCCGTCGCAATCGCTGCGCCAGTTCCTCGAGGAGGGAAACGGCAATCTGCGGGATCTTCGCCAGCAAGGCACGAAAATCGGCACGCAGCAACATCACCAGCTGCGTCTGCGAGATGGCCGTCACATTGGCTGATCGTGGTCGGTCATCGAGGAGGGACAACTCGCCAAATACCTCATTTTCGCCAAGCAGGGACAGGATGAACTCTTTCCCATCTTCGTGGATGAGGCTGACCTTCACCTGCCCGCTGCGGATGATGAAGAGTGAATCACCCGGATCCTCGGCAAGAATGATCAACTGCCCCTTGTCGAAGGTGCGCGCAAATGTCAGCTCTGCGAGGGCATCCAACTCGGACTCGCCGAGACAGTCGAAGAGCGGAATATTGCGCAGAAATTGGCTGAGAGACATGGTCGGCTCAGGGGGAGGGGCAGGGCGACTCGTTCATATATAGGTCGGCTCTCACCAGGGGGCAAACCGTGAGACGCAATCCTGCAACGTCGGGCAATTTTCGAAGGTCAGCTCTCGCTCTGCCGCGGTGCCCAGATTTGCTGCAGCCGTGGTGCCATCAGGACACCACGACGATCCAATTCCTCGCCCTCGTAGCGTTCGTTGGCCTCCTGAGACGATCTGGATCGCGAGGCGGCGAGCACATCGGGACAGTCGAGTACGTGGAAGTGAGACTGCAGAAATCCGTCATCTTCGAGAACGATCTCGTGAAATTCGAGGGGGGAGGTGGCCGATCAGGCAGGCTGTATCCACCATGACGATGTCTCGCCAAAGACGCAGGCGATTCACATGCCGATGCCCCGAAAAGGTCGCCACGACACAGGTACAGGCGATGAGTGTGTCGCGCAGGGTAGAAGCGCTCTCGATACATCCTGCATCGTAGTGGTCGCCGGGACGCACGAGATTGGGCAGGATCCATTCGTGCAAAACCAATAGCAGCGCACACTGGTTTTCTCCCCCCTCGGCATCGGCACGACGTAGCGCCTGATCCAACTCATCCGACCAGCGGCGCCTCATGATAGATGTTGGCCAGCGCAAGGCGCAGACCCGGGGCAACGTCGACGACATCCAGCAGGCGAGGGATGGGGAAGGTCGCAAAGAGTCTGTCGAAGGAGCCCGTCTGTGCATCGGAGTCATGATTGCCCGGTACGTAGTGGATGGGCGCACGCAACTTCGCGTACTCAGCGGCCACATCACGGATCGATTGTTCGTAGTCGATCCTCGACAGGTCAAAGGAACCTCCGCCACATACAAGATCGCCGCCGTGAATGATGAAATCTGCTTCGACAGCATTGATCGCCGGCACACTCGCTGCAAGCACCTCGCGCGAGCGAGTCAGCATCTTCGGTGCGCCTCAATCACGCAGAGCCGTTGGGTGGTAGTGGGTGTCGGTGACGACGACGAAGCGGACGCTCATTGTGAGGCGCCCGGCAGATGTTCACGCAACAGACGCAGCCAATTGCCGTGCAACATCCTGGCGATGTCCTGTTCGGTATAGCCACGACGCGCGAAGATCGCTTCCAGGCGCTGCAGATCGGCAATCGTGTCCATGTCGGCGGGGCTTTGTTCCTTGCCATAGCCACCATCGAGATCTGACCCAATTCCGACGTGCTGGGAATTCCCGGCGATCTGGCAGATGTGATCGAAGTGGTCCGCTACGGTTTCCAGGGTGATCCCCGTATTGTCCTGGGCCTCGTGATCCCACAGGGGCGACAGCATCCAGTCGTCAAAGGCGACACCCATCACCCCACCGCGATCGACGATGGCCTGAATCTGACGATCATCGAACTGCCGGTCATGGTCGCACAGAGCGCGGCAGCAATTGTGCGTTGCCAGCACTTGTCCGCCAAAGATCTCCAGGGCTTCCCAGAAAGCGGCCGCCGCCAGATGACTTAGGTCCAGCATCACACCTTGGCTCTCCAGCGCCTTGAGGAGGGGACCGCCTCGAGGCGTGAGGCCACCGGGGGCTTGCGTGCCGTGGGAGTAGGAGCTGACACCATAGTGGCAGAGACTGGCCACCCGTAGGCCTTCACTCCACCACTCGGGTACCTGCTCGGCATCGACGATGCCGTCCGCACCTTCCATGGTCAGGATATATCCGAGTGGACAGTGCAAGGGATCTGCTTCCCATGCCAGCAGGTGCGCATCGAGGTCGCTGACACTGCAAATCTGCCGCAGGTGGCCCTGGCGCTCCATCACTCGATACCAGGCCAGCTGACCCCGATCGTGGGCGTAGGCGATTTCCTGCGTGCGCACGCCGGGAAAACGCTTGCCGTGAGACGCGACGCGACAGCATACGGTGACAAAAAACAAGCCCATCTCGCCGCGCCGAAGTTCGTCGAAGGAGATGACATTCAACCCCCGGCCCTTCTGCTCCATTCCCGCCTCGGTCTCGCGCATTCGACGAATCGATTGAGTGAGATCCCGATTCCACACGAGTCCATTGTAGGCCAGGTCGAGATGCGAATCGATAATGAGCATGGTGGCTCCACGGTGCGGATGGGAGTGCGCGGCGACGAAATTGGTTCTGCAGACCACGTTAGGCAAGGACATACCAGTGCCCGTCAAGGAAATCACCGTCAGGGCTGTGAAGCTAGAACTCTTCTATCAATACCTGAAGAAGGGCCTGCTCTGTCGCCGGATCGACCATCGCGGTGCGGTCAGAAACCCACGTCTGCAATTGATCGTGGAAATCGGGGTCCTGCTCGAGTTGCTGCAGCAGGAGGGCTAGTTGTGCCGTGTCCCCAACGTCGAAATAACCTGGGTAGTCGGCACCCAGCAGGCCGATCGAACCGGAAATACGAGACGAAATCACGGGCACACGGCTGGCGATCGCCTCGCAGACCACATTTGCGCCCCCCTCCATGACAGAGCTCAACACCATTGCTTGACTGCGAGCCAGCAGCCGCATCGCGCGCCACCGCGGTAGTTCGTCCAACCATCGATAGCGCGGATTCTGGGTCATCTCTTGCTGTGCACGCTCCTCCATTTCCACTGACAGAGCGCGACCTGCATGGGATACTTGCAGCCGGGACGACGCGGGAACACGACGAGATGCCTCAGCCGTACGGAACGGGTCTTTGACCTCACGCAAATGACCGAGAACGCAGACCTCGAAGACCCGGGCCCGCGGCGGATAGATACCCTTCGCAGGCAGCACCGACTGAACGATGACGCGTGCAATGCTCCTCAGATCAGAAGGCAGTTCTTGCAGACCTGCCTCTTGCAGGACGATGAAGCGGTCTGCCAACTGCAGTGACTGCTGCGCATCGGCGTCGGTGTGAATGTCGCCATACAGATCCGTTCCTGTGAGGGCCAGCACAACAGGTGCACCCTTTCGCTGGCGCCGCCAATGGACGATTGCCTGATGGCTGCGTCGGGCATGCAGGGCGATGAGAAGATCTGCACGCTGCCTGCCGAAATCGGTACTCACCGTGACCTGGTGACCGGATCGCCGCAGAAGCCGGGCCCAGCGCATGGCAGTGAGGCGATTGCCGCTGCGGGACCGTGCCGCGGCAGGTGTGACAATCAGGATACGCACAAGGCTGTTTTCATACGGCGCAGGTGCGGTTTCATACGGCGCAGGTGCGGAAACCGGCGAGGATATCGCGACGGTCGGGGGTCATGAAGTTTCGATATTGGCAGCGGATCAGGCGAGATCGAGTAACCCAGCACCCACCTCTCATGACTTTCCGTGTGTGAAACCAAGGCGCGGAATAGTCCTTGTAGGGATCCATTTCGAATCCCGGATAGGGGCCGAAATCTGTTGACGTCCATTCCCAGACATTGCCGATCATTTGCCGACACCCCCAAGCACTGTCCCCGGCGCTCAGAGCGCCAACATCAACGGTGCCCATCGTATGCCAGTCGAGATTGGCCACCACAGGGGAGGGCGGTTCGTTGCCCCATGGATAGGGGCGTTTGTGCTGCGACAGGCCGCCGGAATCTGGCTGTGTGGCTGCTGCGGCCTCCCATTCAGCCTCTGTTGGCAAGCGCCGACCGGCCCACCTGCAATAGGCATCTGCCTCAAACCAACTGATGTGAATCACGGGTCGATTTGGTTCGAGATCGAACCAGGCATCGAAATGCTGTCGCTGCCATCCGTGCGCCGTTCGCTGCCAGTGAACGGGATGCTGGGCCGCACGCGTCTGACCCCACTGCCAGCCTTCTTGTGTCCAATAGCGCGCCTCATTGTAGCCTCCGGCATCGACAAATGCAGCAAATTCGGCCTGGGTCACAGCGGCACGAGCGATGCGGAAGGGAGCCAACTGGACTGGATGGGCCCACTTCTCGTTGTCGAAGACGAAGGCAGCATTGGGCGATGAACCCAATGGCAGGGTACCGCCAGGAATCTCCACATCACCGGGAAGGGGGCCGCCGCCGTGGACGTCCTCGGGATCGATCTGGATGCCAAGATTTGGCGCAGGCCAACCGTGAGTCTGACGCGTATAAGTGAGCGCCTCTGTGTGCATATCCTCATGAAGTGTCGTGTAGAGGGCGTGGTACACGACCTCATCACTCGGGTTATCGCGCAGCAGGGCCAGCGTACGTTGCAATACTTCTTCGACGTAGGCGAAGGTTTCCGAGCGCTGTGGCAGCGGCAGATCCCACCTTGTCTTGTGGTCGATTTCCATGGAATCGTACAGGAAATCCTCGTCATCACGAACTCGGTCCTGACCGGCTGCGGCACGAAGGACCCACTGAGACTGAAACCACGCGTGATGGCCGATTTCCCAACGACCTGGATTCACGCAGTCAAGTTTTGGTCCCAGCAGTTGCTCGTCAGACAAGTCACCCATCAGATCAAGTGAACGTGCGCGGGCATCAGCCACGTGTCCGATCAGGTCGTCGATTGTCATCAAGGAAAGGATTTGGTGGTCGGGAGCCATGGATGCGCTATCTGTGGTTGGGGGCAAGAGGCACTCAATACGGAGGATAGGAATGTAGCCCGACCTGTTCAATCCATTGCGAATGCGCCGCGGCACAATTACGTTCACTCAGACGTATTGCCGTATGACGAAATTCCTCGCTGCAAGTGAGCCCCATTGGCACTGTTTAGTAAAGACAAAACACTGACGAGTCTGGCGCGCACCTGCGGGTGAGCGGCGAAAGTGAGTCCGGTCGGACTCGCCAAGCTGCTGTCCCGACTGCCGTCGAAGAACGATCCGAATCTCCTGGTAGGATTTGAAACCAGCGATGATGCGGCCGTGTATCGACTTGACGATGAGCGCGCACTGGTGCTCACGGCCGATATCATCACGCCGCCCGTTGACGATCCGGTCCTGTTCGGTCAAATCGCTGCAGCCAACGCCTTGAGCGACGTGTACGCCATGGGTGGCCGGCCACTGGCTTGCCTGAATCTGATCGGATTCCCCAGCAGGGATCTTGGCGCAGACGTGCTGGCTGGGATCGTCGAAGGTGCCCTGGAGAAAATCACAGAAGCTGGGGCTGTCCTTGCAGGTGGGCATACGACAGATGACGAGGAGCCGAAGTTCGGCCTGTCCGTCACAGGCATCGTTCATCCTGAGCGCTACTGGGGCAACGCCGGAGCGCAACCGGGAGATGTGCTGATCATGACCAAGCCCATCGGCAGTGGTGTGTTGTTTAATGCAAATCTAAACAAACTGGTATCGGCAGCAGCGATGACCACCTGCATCGAGATACTCACGACACTGAACAAGACGGCGGCAGAAGTGTTCGCCGGCTTTGATGTGCATTCGGCAACGGATGTCACAGGATTCGGTTTTGGTGGTCACGCCTTTGAAATGGCTCAAGGATCGAATGCGACGCTGGCCATCGACTTTGGCTCGATTCCCATCATGGCTGAAGCGTTGGGCATGTATCAGAAGGGCGTCACAACGGGCGTCAATGCAGCCAATCACGAACAGATCGATCCGTCGATCCGCTTCGACCGGGATCTGTCCCTGGCCGAGAAAGAAATCCTTGTCGATCCGCAGACCAGTGGTGGCCTTCTCGTTGCCTTACCGGCATCCGAAGGCGAGGCGGCAATCACGGCCTTGAAGGCCGCGGGTGTCTCTGCAGCCTGCCAGGTGGGCGTTGTCGGACCACGAGACGCTGACACGGCTCTCGCGATTAGATAACAAGGGCTCAGCTCACCTCGATTCTCACTGGCAATCAACAGAAACTCGTTCACCCTTTGGCTGAAATTCGATCGCAGTCTGTCGGTCGACACCGATTTACTAGTCATCCAAGGCGACCGGTTCGCCCATCTCACAAGGAGTTAGACGCTTGCGCAGCTTCACGAAAGCTCTATTCGCACTGACGATATGCTGGATCACCACAACCAGCGTCGCCGCCGAGGAGCAGGCGCAAATTTTCCGCTTTACAGCGATCCCAGATCAGAACACGGCACGACTGCAGGAACGTTTTGGCGGTGTCGCCGCATATCTCACCGAGCAGCTCGGTGTTCAAGTGGAATACATTCCCGTGAAGTCTTATGCGGCATCTGTGGCGGCCTTTAAGAATTCAGAGGTGCAGTTGGCATGGTTTGGTGGGCTCTCTGGTGTGCAGGCACGGTTGGCGGTTCCCGGGTCCAAGGCAATTGCCCAGGGACAAGAGGACCTCGCCTTCGTCACCTATTTCATCGCGCATCACAGCACTGGGCTGGATGGAGGGGCTGAGTTTCCGGCCCGGATCGCTGGCCGCACCTTCACCTTTGGTTCCAAAGGTTCAACCTCGGGACGTCTGATGCCGGAATACTTCATCCGTCAGCATCTGGGCAAGTCGCCGGACGATTCATTCAAGCGCGTCGGCTTCAGCGGCGATCATTCCAAGACCCTCGCTCTTGTGCAATCCGGTGCCTACGAGGTGGGAGCACTCAATTACAAGGTCTGGGACAATGAACTGGCGGCAGGCAAGGTCGATACAAACAAGGTGAGCATCATCTGGCGCACACCGACCTATCCTGACTACAACTGGACTGTACGAGGTGACGTCGACGAGGTGTATGGTGAGGGCTTCATTGGTCGCATCCAGCAGGCCCTGATCAACATCGAAGACCGCGCCCTCCTCGGCGCCTTCCCACGGTCTCGCTTCATCGCTGCCGACAACAGTATGTATGCCCCCATTCTCAAAACGGGCCAGGAGATCGGCGTCTTACGCAAGTAGAGCCGACTCTTAATACCATGGCCCCCCCCGTCGATGTAGCTACAAACGCCTTCGATCTGCAGGATCTGAGCATTGCGTACGAAGGTGTCCCGGCGCTGCAGGATATCTGTCTGCGGATCGATATGGGGGAGAAGGTCGTCCTCATCGGGCCCAGTGGGGCGGGGAAGTCGACACTGCTGCGTCATCTGCAGGAACTGAGCCGTCACGACAGCGCCCTCATCCACCAGGACTATGCGCTGGTTCCGCAGTTGTCCGCTTTTCACAACATCTATGCGGGCCGGCTCGACCGTCATACGTCGTGGCAGAATCTGCGGACCTTGCTGCGTCCCCATCCGCGAGAGGTCGCGGCCGTGCAGCCGATTCTCGAGGCCCTCGATCTGGTGGACAAGGCGCATGACCGTGTTCAGACCTTGTCGGGTGGTCAGCAGCAGCGTGTCGCCGTCGGGCGCGCAGTCTTTCGAGATAGCCAGATCTTACTTGGGGATGAGCCTGTTTCTGCCATCGATCCGCATCAGGCAGGACGGGTGCTTGAGTTGATCAAGCAAAGTGCGTCAACGGTTGTGCTCGCCATGCATGATGTGCAGTTGGCACTCGAGCACTTTCCTCGAGCAATCGCTCTTCGCGACGGGCAGATCGTCTTCGATCGACCTTCTGAGCAAGTCGATCCGGAGACTCTCGGGCACCTCTACCGCGCTGAAGGATAGGTAGCAGGTGCTGCGCACGAGTCTCGGTTTCGTCGGCGTCGCACTACTATGTCTCGTCGGTGCCGATCTGGAGATCAGCACCCTCGAGCCATGGGAGGAACTGGGTCGAATCGGCTGGGGGTTCCTTACGCCAGACGCGTCGACCCTGTCCCATGTAGGCGACGCTCTTGTGAATACGATCACCTTTGCCTTCTGCGGTCTGGCACTGGGGGTTGCCGGCGGCAGCCTTCTGGCGGCTGTGTTCAATCAGTCGACTATGGTTCGCGCCTTCTGCGCATGTGTGCGCGCCGTGCACGAGTTGTTCTGGGCATTTCTCTTTCTGCCCGTTGTCGGACTCACCCCCATCTGCGGGATTCTCGCCATCGGCATTCCTTATGCCGGCGTCTTCGCCAAAGTCTACGCCGAGATTCTGCAAGAAGCAGATCGCCGGCCCCTTGCCGGTCTGCCGGCGGCGAGCGGCAAGCTGAGTCGCTTCTTCTATGGTGTGTTTCCCGTTGCTTATCCTGATCTGCGCGCCTACACATCCTATCGACTCGAGTGTGCGCTGCGCTCCAGTGCCATCCTCGGCTTCATCGGTCTGCCGACGCTGGGTTTTCATCTGGAGACGGCGTTTCGCGAGGGACTCTACACCGAGGCACCGGCTCTGCTCTATGCATTCTATCTGCTGATTGCCTCTCTGCGCTGGTGGGTGCGACCGCGTCTGGTTCCGATCTACATCGCAGTTTCCTTCGCCTTGATCTCAACGGATGTGCATCTATCCTGGGACAATATCCGGCGCTTTCTTACATACGAAATTCTGCCGTGGCCTATGCGTAGTGATGGCTACTATGCGGGTACGGGGGAAGTTGTGTTCGATCTAATGGAGATTGGGCGTTGGGGCTGGAATCTGACGGCGACGGAGGTCGTCCCAGGCGTGTGGAACACGATTCTGCTGACGCAGATTGCTCTCGTCGGTACGGGCGTGTTTACCTTGCTTGTCTTCCCCTCCATCTGCCGTCACTTCAATGGTCGTCTTGGACGTGCTCTGTCGCACTACGGTCTCATCGTGCTGCGCACGACACCGGAGTACATCCTCGCCTACGCTCTGCTGCAATTGTGGGGGCCATCGATGCTGCCTGCTGTGGTAGCGATTCTGCTGCACAATGGGGCGATTCTCAGCCATCTCACGGGTGGCCACGCCAACACGCTGAATCTGCGTGTAGATAGACCTCAACGACGCTCAGACCGCTACCTGTTCGAGGTGCTGCCACGGGTCTATGGACCCTTCCTCGCGTTCTTGTTCTACCGCTGGGAGGTCATGATGCGCGAGTCCGCCATTCTCGGCATTCTTGGCATTCGGACGCTGGGTTTCTTCATCGACTCCGCCATCGCAGAAGACGCGATCGACAAGGCCGTCTTTCTGATCGGAGCGACGGCACTGCTCAATGTGGGGATCGATACGATTTCGCAGATCATACGAAGACGTCTGCGGGTCCGTCCGGGAACCGTTTTTACCTACGACTAGTCGAAACGACTGCCTGCGTCTGGTCTACTGCGGTTGCCAGAGATTAACGGAAAAGCGGCGTTCTTCGTCGAACCATTGGCATTCCATGCGGAAGTGGCTCGAGGCGGCCAGGGTCTCTATCTCGTGAGCAGAGTACTTGTAGGAGTTTTCCGTATGAATGCTCTCACTCGCTTCGAACTCGACGGTCAGATCGATTTCAGCGATGTGGACGGATTGAGCGATCTGGCTGACCAGATGCATCTCCACTCTGCCAGCATCCCGGTTCCAGCGAGCCTCGTGGGAAAAGCTGTTCAGATCGAAATCTGCACCGAGTTCACGATTGATACGGGTCAGCAGATTCTTGTTGAAGGCGGCTGTGACACCCGCGGCGTCGTCATAGGCTGATTCAAGAATTGCTGCATCTTTTCGCAGGTCGATGCCAATCAGGAAACGATCGTCTGGTCGCATCGTCGTATGCAGTCGCTGCAGAAAGTGGGTGGCATCATCGCGCTGGAAATTTCCCACATTCGATCCCAGCCACAGAATCAAACGAGGTGGGCCGCCCTGCTGCTTGAGGAAATCAAGTCCATCGTGATACTCTCCTGCAACGGCATAGATCTCCAATTGATCGTAGTCCTCGACGAGTGCACGTGAACTCTCCTCGAGGATCGACCGAGAGATGTCGACGGGGATAAAACGCAGCTGTTCGTGCCGTCTTAGCAGTGCTTCAAGCACAAGGCGTGTCTTCGTCGCGCTCCCGGAGCCAAGCTCGACGAGATCCACCTGATGCGGAAGGTGTGCGACCAGATCATCGGCGCAGCTGGCCAGGATCGCAGCCTCCGTGCGGGTCGGGTAATACTCCGGCAATGCGCAGATCTGCTCGAACAGCTGCGAACCCACTTCGTCATAGAAATAGAGGCATGGCAGCCACTTCTGTGAGCACGTAAGACCATCGCGTACATCGGTGGCGAGGTCCGTCTTGGCGCTTTGCCGTGTAGATCCGACCAGGGTCAGGCCCCGGGGCGTGCCGTGCGTAGCAAGTGGTTGGAACTGCGTGATCGGGGCCTCCAGTTGAGTGCGTAGTTAGTCT
>Ga0115002_10001039_pt1 | contig 38827 bp, 29 predicted proteins | sample ArcticOcean_MG_C_8_FD_89576 | JGI IMG/M metagenome (GOLD analysis project Ga0115002, IMG submission 89576) | Marine microbial communities from western Arctic Ocean - ArcticOcean_MG_CB11_86 | ecosystem: Environmental > Aquatic > Marine > Oceanic | place: Arctic Ocean: Canada Basin | collected... | reverse complement strand
GGGTTTCGCCGGCCTGTGCGGGGGGGTTTTGTGCATGTGGCACGCGCTGCGGTGAAAATTTTATATTTTTGTGAAGCTACCCCCAAAACGGAAGATGGGGTGGGGGGGGGGGGGGGGGGTTACCGGCAACAATGCGGAAGCGTTTGTCGGCGACTTCGATTTAGTGGATCAGATCAATTCAATTAATCAAGTCAATGGCATTTACACAATAGAGCGATAAGCGACTCGAATCACCTAGGGCACCTTAGCCCTTGGCTTCGTCGTTCGATTTTTCGAAGTCCAGGGATGCAGAATTAATACAGTAGCGCAACCCGGTCTCCACCGGACCATCTGCAAACACATGCCCCAGATGCGCGTCACATTCACTGCAAACCACCTCGGTCCTGACCATCCCCAGCGAGTGATCAACATTTTCGCGCACGCTGGCCGTACTCGAAGGCGCATAAAAACTCGGCCATCCGGAACCGGAGTCATACTTGGTAGCGGAGGAAAACAGATCGGCACCACAAACCGAGCAGTGATACACCCCCCCCTCCTTGAGATCCAGGTATTTGCCAGTAAATGCCGCTTCAGTGCCTTTCTGCTGGGTTATACGATAGGTCTCAGCATCCAACTTGGCATGCAAATCAGGCTCACTTTTTGCCTTATTCTCGTTGGAATCCAAATTATTCTCACCAGAATCAATAGTCATCGCTTTTGTCTCACCCGCAACATGTTGTAAAATAAGGCTCTTTTCGGCTTTAGTAGGCTAAAGTGCTGCTGTCACAATACCGAAAACTCGACTAGCTTCGCACTGTTAACAGCGAAAGCAGCGTAGTTATACCATAGCCACTCAGCGGCCTAACACTGCCAACACTACTATTTGGATCATCGAGAATTTTAATGTCAGATATCATGGATAAAATTAAACAATCGCAAAAGCTCAGTAACGTGTGCTACGACATACGCGGTCCGGTATTGGATCACGCCAAACGTCTGGAAGAAGATGGCCATCAAATCCTAAAACTGAATATTGGAAATCCAGCTCCATTTGGCTTTAATGCCCCCGATGAAATCCTCCACGATGTTATCCATAACTTGTCCAACGCACAGGGTTATTGCGATTCCAAAGGCCTTTACTCCGCCCGCAAAGCCATCATGCAGGAATGCCAGCGACTCCACATTAATGACGTCGATATTGACGATATATATTTGGGCAATGGTGTCAGCGAACTGATTATGATGGCAATGCAGGCGCTGCTGAATGATGGGGACGAAGTTTTAATTCCGGCACCCGATTACCCGCTATGGACTGCAGCCGTTAGTCTCGCCGGCGGCACTCCGATACATTATATCTGCGATGAAAGCGCAGACTGGTTTCCTGACATTCAGGACATGGAATTCAAGATAACACCCAACACACGTGCTCTGGTTATTATCAATCCTAACAATCCCACAGGTGCGGTCTACAGCAGGGAAATTTTGCTTGAGGTGATCGAGTTAGCACGACGTCATAAACTAATTCTTTTCGCCGACGAGATATACAGCAAAATCGTCTACGACGAAGCTGAATTTATTCCCATTGCATCTCTGGACGATGATTTATTTATTGTCAGCTTCAATGGACTTTCAAAATCTTACCGACTCGCAGGATTCAGATCTGGCTGGATGATTCTTAGTGGGAAGAAAGAATCGGCAGTCAACTATATTGAAGGCCTGGAAATTCTTACGAATATGCGACTCTGCGCCAATGTCCCTGCGCAATTCGCTGTGCAGACCGCGCTCGGCGGATACCAGAGTATTAATGAACTCATTTTGCCAGGCGGTCGCTTAAAAAAACAACGAGACCTGACCTGGGATCTTCTAAGCCAAATCCCCGGTGTCAGCTGCGTAAAGCCCGGCGGCGCAATCTATATGTTTCCCAAGCTGGACCCTGCGGTGTATCGTATTGAAGACGACGTCGCGCTCATCCTGGATATACTCGAACAGGAACAAATACTGCTGGTACAAGGTACCGCCTTTAATATTCAGGACACGCAGCATTTCCGCCTGGTATTCCTACCACGGGAAGATGAGTTGCAGCAGGCAATACATCAAATCGATCGTGTTTTGGCGCAGTATCGCTAAACACCCGGCGCTTCAGGATTCAGGGGAGGCTGAATCCCATCGCTGCCAATAACTTCTCGTTGCCTGCATTCAAGCGCTGGCTTTTAAGCGAATACTTCCTGAACTCCTGCCTCTGCATAAGTCTAATCCGGAATTCATCGAAGCAGGCTGCTCCTGCGCCCGTGACCAGAGATTGTTTGAATTCGCGACTGAGCTCATCCAGTGGCAACACATTCAGCAAGGTAGCCCAATTAGCGAGCTCACTCTCAAATTGAAAATCGACAGGAACAACTTGCTTTACATCAGAAATTTTCGAAACCTCCACAGTTGAGTCTTGAAGCGATTTCTGGCCAAAAAAATAATTCTGAAAGGCCTGCTGTATTTGCTCAGTAGCTGCCAATTTCGCTTGTTGGCTATACCCTGCAATATGCGGAGTAGCAATATGTACAGCGGCGGCCAGAGCCTGATTGATTTCAGGCTCGTTCTCCCACACATCGAATACAGTTGTTATATCAGGTCGCACTTTGAGAAATTCAGACAAGGCCAATTCATCGACAACCGATCCGCGGCAAGTATTAATGAGCACCGCCCCGGGTTCTAGCAATTCTAAAATCTCGCCTGCGATCAAATTTCTTGTAGGATAATCACCGCAGACAGTCAAAGGCACATGCAGCGATACAATCTTGCACTGCATCGCCTGTTCCAGGCTTGGGCAGTGCGAGTCTACACCGTGTAAAAAGGGGTCATAAATGCGATGGGCAATACCGAGTCGGGATAGCTTATTGGCAAACAGCCCACCAACATTTCCTCCGCCAATTATCCCCACTTCGATTTCTGCAACAGGAAAGTGTTGATTGAGCAGAGCAAACGCGATCGCGGCAAAACAATAGTCGACTACCGCGTTGGCATTACTGCCTTTTGCATCGGCAAAGCCAATATTCTCCTCGCCCAGATAGTGAAGATCAATGTGGTCGGTACCGCTACTGGCAGTGGCAACAAATTTAACCGCAGTCCCTGCCAACAGGGAACTGTTAACGCGAGTTATAGAGCGCACCAGCAATGCATCTGCGTCAACAAGGTCAGCCTGCTGTATTTCTCGGCCTGGCAGTAATACCAGTTCGCCGAAGCGACCGAATCCGCGTTCAACCGCAAGGATATTAGCATCCGTTACTATTTTCATTGAGCGGGCACCCACTAGCCTAGTTGATGAGCCAGAGACAAAATACGCTCAGAGTCTCTGGCGGGAAAATTGTACTGCGCCAGGAATATTTCCAATGCTTGCAAGTCCGGTTGCCCGCGCGCTAGAGACTGCAGCCCAAGATTCGAAAATTTTTCATCTTTATCGGTGACATCGCAGACAATCGTTGCCAACAGTTTACTCAATTCGGCAGTCTCTCGATGCTCCAATAACAACTCGGGTAAGCGCGCCGCGCCTCTTAGTGACAACTTTCCAACAGCGTCCAGATTGCTATAGATACCTTCGATACTGTCAAACTCCGAAAGTAATGCGCGAGCCTTGACCGGGCCCACGCCGGGCACGCCACTAATGCAATCCACCGCGTCACCAACGAGCCCGAGATAATCCGTAAATTGACCTGGACGCACCCCGTATTCATCGAATATATCGCCACTAAAGCGTTTGCGATTGCCACTGTAATCCCAAAGACAATCGCCTTCAGAAACCAGCAATTGCGCCAGGTCTTTATCCCTTGAAAGAATGTGAACCGCGCAGCCCTCGTTTTCCTGCCGCACAGTCTGCGCCATGGTGCCAATTATATCATCGGCCTCATACACCCTGCTCGAAAATGAGAGTAAGCCGAGGAGGCCGCAAAACTCAGTACAGGCTTGCAACTGCATAGCAAGATTTTCATCCGGCAACTCGCGATTGGATTTGTAATCAGAACTCAACTCATGACGAAAGCCACAGAACAAACTCTCGTCGTGAGCGACAGCTAAATGCGTGGGATTAACGCGCCTTAGAAACTGTAACAAGAATTGCGTAAAACCATAGAGCGCACTTAACTCGGTGCACTCTGTACTTTGGCATTCAACGTAGAGTGAAAAATGAGACTGAAATATATAAATCGATGCGTCAACCAGGTAGACGATGTCTGGCTGTTTGTTAGTAGTAGTCACGTACGGCGCACCGCAATAGTCAAGCAATTAACAATTAGTAGTTTCTTAAGCATCGCTCTTGCGAATTAGATAAATATACTGGTCATCACTCTGCGTCGCCTCCAGCAATTCGTGGCCAAGATACAGACAAAATTTGGGCACGTCCCTGCACGTAGAGGGATCAGTCGCGGTTAAACGCAATAATTCACCGGCCTCTATATCGCGAATCTTATTATGCAACAGCATCACCGGTTCGGGACAGAACAATCCCCTGGCGTCTATCTCCTGCTTCGGAACCAAGTCTTTGTCACTCTGCGCTGAATCGACCGTCTTTTTTGACATAGTATTGGCTCAGCTTCTTCAGGTCTGGCTAATGGCAGGTAGCAAATGACAAGTTTGGGTGTCAGGATCATAACTGATTAACACCTCCCTGCGTTGTAATTGGCTCTTCAGTTGTTGGACTTTCTGCTCCAGAGAATAATCCTGCTCTCCGTAATCGGTGCCTTCACGCGTGATATATTCTTCAATTACAGCTCGCAAGGTATCCTCGGACAACTGGGTATAGGGTATTTCCACAACAGCTAAACCAACTCCAGCACACTCAGTCCTGCGTCATTCTCGGCGCTGTGTTTTAACGCACTGTGTTTCGATGCATGAGATCCCACCCTGAGGTCCGAAAATGGAAACCGCGCAGTATCTGCCAACTGAGAAAGAGCAACGTTTGCTATGCTACGAAATATACTTTCGATCCGACCCGGATGGTCAATATTCCATTTTTGCAGCATAGACTTAATCGCCTGACGCTGTAAATTGTCTTGTGAGCCACACAGATTGCAAGGAATTATAGGAAAGTTCATCAACTGGGAATACAGGCTAATCTCTTTCTCCTTGCAATAAGCCATAGGCCTTATGACCACGTTACGTTTATCGTCGCTCAATAGTTTTGGCGGCATGGCTTTCAATTTACCACCATAGAACATATTCAAAAACAGAGTCTCGACAATGTCATCCCGATGGTGACCCAGCGCAATTTTATTGGCACCAATAGAGTCGGCATAGTTGTAAAGAATTCCACGCCGCAGCCGTGAACAAAGTCCGCAATAGGTTTTTCCTTCAGGAATTTTCCTGGTGACAATGCCATAGGTGTCTTGTTCGAGAATTTTGTAGTCGATTCCCGCGCTGGCAAGATACGACGGCAGTACATGTGCAGGAAAATCCGGTTGTTTTTGATCCAGGTTGACGGCATGAATTGTGAAATCTATGGGCGCATGTCGCTGCAGATTGAGGAGAATATCGAGCATGGTATAGGAGTCTTTGCCCCCGGACAGACATACCATTATCAAATCGCCGTCCTCGATCATATTGTAGTCGGCGATAGCGCGCCCAACATCTCGGCGCAAATTCTTACGGCTACGATTTAATTTGAATTGCTGCCTGTCAACTGAACTCATTGTGATATACCGTTACGCAAATCTTGCATAATAAAAATCAGACCCGCTCAAGCACAGTAGCTATGCCCTGCCCGAGGCCAATACACATCGTCGCCAGACCGAGAGTGGCGTCCTTGTCTTCCATGTTATTGAGCAGAGTCGTAGTTATACGGGTACCAGAACAACCAAGCGGGTGTCCTAACGCAATCGCCCCGCCCTTCAAATTAACCTTGTCGTCTACCAAATCCAGCAGTCCCAAATCCTTGAGCACGGGCAACGACTGCGCCGCGAAGGCTTCATTGAGCTCAATGCAATCGATGTCACTCATGTTAAGCCCGGCCTTCTTCAAAGCTTTCTTGCTTGCCGGCACCGGGCCATAGCCCATGATGGACGGATCGACCCCAGCATAGGCCATGGATTTTATTCGCGCGCGGATCTTTACCCCCAATGACTGCGCTTTCGCGGCCGACATTATTAGCATCGCCGACGCACCATCGGATAACTGGGAGGAAGTACCGGCGGTTACAGTCCCATTTACAGGGTCAAAGATTGGTCGCAATTGCGCCAGACCCTCTAGAGTCGTGTCTGCACGGATGGTTTCATCGTGTTCAATCAGCACCTTGAAACCGTCGGCGTTGTGGCCTTCAATGGCGACAATCTCATTGCTGTAGCCGCCGTTACTACGTGCCGCATCAGCCAGGCGGTGTGAACGCACTGCAAATTCATCTTGCGACTGCCTGGCAATGCCATGCATCTTGGCGAGCACTTCCGCCGTAATCCCCATCATCCATGAAGCCTTGGCGATGTGCAGCGACGCCCGCGGGTTAGGATCCAGGCCATGTGTCATCCCCACGTGGCCCATATGTTCCACACCTCCGACGACAAATTGCTCACCATTGTCACTCTGAATAGCGGTTGCCGCCGTGTGTATTGCTGACATGGAAGAGCCGCAGAGCCGATTGACGGTTTGCGCACAGGTGGTGTGAGGCAAAACCGACATTAAGGCGGCGTTACGAGCCACATTCCAACCCTGTTCCAAAGTCTGGTTAACACAGCCCCAAATCACATCCTCTACGTCCTCCGGCAAGGCCGCAGGATTTCTTTCAAACAGCGCATTGATGAGGTGGGCCGAAAGCTCCTCGGCTCGGACATGGCGAAAGGCTCCCGCTTTGGAGCGTGCCATAGGGGTACGAATTCCATCTACTATCACTGCATCTCTGGCATGTAAACTCATCTGAATCTCCTCGGCCTTAGCCGTAATACGTCTCGCCAGCGGCGCCTTTTTGTCTCATCGCTGTGGTAGGCGCGTACAAATCACCAAGCGCAGCATATTTGTCTGCCAATTCGCAAAACCGGTCCACGCCCATGCTGTCTATGTAGCGCAGCGCACCCCCGCGGAAAGGTGGGTAGCCTATCCCCAGGACCAGCCCCATGTCAGCCTCTATGGCAGTTGCGACGATGTTGTCTTCCAGGCATCTCACAGTTTCCAGGCACAAGGCGACCATCATGCGCTCGACTATTTCCTGATCGTCGAAGTCCCGCTTGGAGGCTTGCACGGACGCTATCAACGCGTCGATCTCCGGGTTCGGCACTTGCTTTTGCTTGCCTCTCTTATCCAACTCGTAGCGGTAAAAGCCGCGGCCGGATTTCTGTCCTAAATCCTTGCGTTGATAGAGCTTGTCGATAGCGCTGTCAAACTCCAAAATCATTCGATCGAAGCCAGCAGCCATCACTGCCTGAGCATGCACGGCGGTATCCAGACCAACCACGTCAAGCAGATAGGCCGGTCCCATGGGCCAGCCGAAACGCTCCATAGCCTTGTCAATTTGCCTGAAGTCGGCACCATCATGAAGCAAACGCAAAAAAGCTCCAAAATACGGAAACAAGATACGATTCACCAAAAAACCCGGACAGTCGTTCACTACAATGGGGGTTTTTCCCATTTTCCTGGCATAAGCCACCGTGGTTGCCACCGTTTCTTCGCTACTGTGCTTGCCACGAATCACCTCTACCAGTGGCATGACCGGCACCGGATTAAAAAAGTGCATGCCACAGAAATTTTGCGGCCGCTGCAGGGATTCCGCCAAGTCATCAATAGAGATGGTGGAGGTGTTACTAGCGATAATAGTGTCCTCCGTGACCACGGCCTCGAGCTCCGCCAACACGGTCTTCTTGATATTCACATTCTCTATTACCGCTTCGACAACAATATCAAGCTTGTCGAAACCGGCGTAATCCAGAGTCGGAGTGATACTGGATAGAATATCCACCAACTTTTTAGTATCTATTCTGCCTTTGGCCATTTGCCTGTTGAGCAATTTTCTGGCCTCACTCATGCCCAGGTCTATACCCGCCTGAAGAATGTCCTTCATGACAATAGGTGTACCCTTCAGGGCAGACTGATAGGCGATACCGCCACCCATGATACCGGCACCCAGTACCGCTGCTGATTTTATATCCGCAGCTTTAGTCAGTTGCTGCTTGGCTAATCCCGCGAGAAATTGATCATTGAGAAACATCTGCACAAGGTTCGTCGCAACTTCAGACTTCGCCAGCTTGACAAAGCCTTTGTGCTCAAGCTCCAACGCACCGGCACGATCCAGGCTTGCTGCTGTCTGCATCACTCGCACCGCCGTCAGTGGAGCAGGATAGTTGGGACCAGCCTTGGCGGTGTCGTATGCGACCGCCAGTTCTATTGCTTGCAGGGACAGGGCCGAGGTCTTCTGCTGTCGCACTTTCATATGGTCGAGCTTGCCTGCGTTGCACTGATTGATAATCTCTGCAGCGGCGTCAATGAGCTTGTCTTCGGCTACCAGTGCATCCAGCGCTCCCTCTGCGAAAGCCTGCTTTGCCTTGATTTGTGATCCGCTGCTGATCCACTGATTGGCATTGTCGGCACCAATGAGACGCGGCATTCTTACGGTGCCTCCAAAGCCTGGCAAAATGCCCAGCTTGACTTCCGGAAAGCCGAGCACAGTTCTTTCACAACCGACTCGATAGTCCGTAGCGAGAGCCAATTCCATCCCACCACCGAGAGCTATCCCGTTAATGGCGCTCACGGTAGGCACCGGCAGGTCTTCGATGTCGCAAAAAATCTTATTGGCTGCAACCAGCCAACTCATAATCTGAGCTTCATCCTGCTGAAACATAGCGGTAAATTCGGTTATATCGGCACCCACAATGAATGTCGATTTAGCGCTCGAAATTATGACGCCGATAATTTTCGCATTTTGCAGAGCGACCACGGCTTCCTGTAATTCTCCCAAAGTTTGCTGATTGAATTTATTGACCGAGGAACTCTCAAGATCAAAGATCAGATGGCCGATGCCTGAAGGCAACACATCGACGCGCAGCGCCTTGCCTGTATAAATCATTGGTATTACTCCACTATTTGAGTAGGCCTAGGAAAGTAAGCCTTATTAAAGACTAAGGCCATTAACTGCGGATTGCGCCTGGCAGCAGCACGCTTCAGTTCACGCAGAGACATTGAATCATTGTTCAGAGGTTCCCTGTTACGGGGGCCGCATTATACCGCTGGTGGTGACAATTAAGAAACACGATAGATGCGCAGTCAGGAGCCGTTGGTATAGGATAGGATAGTATACTGCCAGTCATTCGTAGCGGAACCAGAAACAATGCGCATCATCCTCAGCCTGTTAGTAATTTTCATGGGAAGCAACATCTCCTCGTTTGCTGCCGAACACGGCGTTATTCTGGCCTACCATCATGTTGCCGATAACACCCCCCCTTCCACCAGCATTTCTCCAGCAGATTTCAGAGGGCACCTGGAATATTTGAGAGACAACGACTTTAGCGTAATTGGCCTGGACACCCTGATTAACAGCTTGCAGAGCGGAGGAACAGTTCCCGAGCGTGCAGTCGTCATTAGTTTTGACGATGGTTACATCTCTATATATGAAGAGGCGTTTCCAATGCTGCAAGAATTTAATTATCCGTTCACTCTATTCCTCAGCACGGAACCTATTAACAACGGGCAAAGCAACTACATGTCCTGGCAGCAGCTTCGTGAAATGTCGGCAGCAGGAGTTATTATCGGCAACCACATGGTCGACCACCCTTATATGCTAGCAACTAAGCAGGGAGAAACTGAACAGCAGCGCTTACAGAGGTTGCGAGCAGACCTGTTGCAGGCAGAACAGACTATTTTGCAGCAAACCGGGCAGTCCCATCGTTACCTGGCCTACCCCTACGGCGAATATGATGCGGACATTAAGGCTATGTTGGCGCAGCTGGATTTCGTTGGTTTGGCGCAAAATTCCGGGGCCGTGAGCATTCACTCAGATTTCCAGGCCCTGCCCCGCTTTCCGCTAGGCAGCATTTACGCAGAGCTCGACACCGCCAGAATTAAGTTTTCTGCTCTTGCCTTCGATGTCGAACAGCTAGAGCCGCTGTCACCGGTGACCAGCAACAGAACCCCCAATGTGACGCTTAAATTTGGACCAGGGAACTACGCTCTACAGCAGTTGGGCTGTTTTGCCAACAGCAAGGCAATACCGATGAACTGGCTGGACAGGGATACGGGTATCGTCGAGTTGAGGCCCACGGAAGCATACAGCGGGCGTCGATGGCGCTATATCTGCACCGCCCCAAATCAGGGCTCAAGCCGTTTCTATTGGTATTCAGTGCAGTGGATCAATACTGACGATTGATGCAGACTGTTAGTCCCGGTTACGCAATTTATTCTGCAGAATGATGTTCTGTATCTCGTCTACGTAGTTTTCGCCACGCTCTGAATAGCGGCCCAGGCCATAAGCAAGCACCATGGGGTCCAGACTTTGCTGCTGGTTGCGCATAAATGCCCGCAGTTCGCGGAGGTAGCCATAGAGGTGATGGGTATTGATATTATTAAGATAGCTCTTGATCGAGGCCTGAATGGAATCGAAGCGTTCTACCTCGTGAGTTGCTCCGCTAATCCGTCGCTGGGGAACCATGCCACAGCCTTCCTGATAACACCACTGGCCAAAGATATTGTAGCCTTCGAGCACAAACCTGGAGGTCCCCCAGGCTGATTCATTGGCGGCCTGCGCCAACGCCAGGGAAATCGGAATGCCGTCTACTCTGAGCAGCAATTCGTTGACGAGTTCCTGCTCGCTTGACTGGGCAACATCAAGTTTATAGTTTTGTGCAAGACTGAGAACCCACTCCCGCTCCCGCAAACTCAAGGCGATGTTATCGTTAACAATTTCGGCTCGCTTCAACAACTGCTGTCTCAGCAAGTCAATACTGGCGTTCTCCGTGGCGATATAATCCTCGAGAAAATCGAAAAATTGTTGCTTCTTTACCAGAACGTCCGGTATTCCCGCAAAGTCAGGAAATACAATAATGGGAGCGGCTTCAACGACGGTATTTTCTTCGATTTCTTGCGGCCCGGCCAAGCGCTGAACCAACACCATTAACAGCACCATCGCCAGCGCCGTCATTGCCGAGGCTAACAGTTCCCGATTACGTGTTGTAGCAAGCCAATTAATCATACGCTAAGTATTATCAAATTTACCGACATCCAACCACGAACGGTATTGTCACAGAAATTTATTCCGCAGTGCAAAATTCAGTCCTACACATGAAGTTAACTTCTCTATGCATCTACCTGAAATCCAAGAACTCTCCTCAGGCTCTTGAGCTCAGCACAAGACAGTTCTTGCACGGATTTCGGCTGCCTGAGCCCCGTATTGAGAAAAACAGCATAACACAATACGGCATCAAGACTTTGACGGAGCACTCAATTTATCAAGCCCATCCATGCCCTATCTACGCAAGCAACTCAGAACAATCACCGACACACCGCTCGAAAATCTAACTTTATTTCGCGCATATTACAGAACGTTAGGTTTATTTTTAAAGAAAGAATTTAGACCTCTGATTTGCTGCCGCCACGGCAATCCGGAGACAGGGGTGCGGTTTTATTGTTCTCCTCCCATTCGGGCACAGTGTACAAGTGCAGCCCCAAAGCGTGTACTCCCTGCGCGAGTTCTGCTGCTAAAAGTTTGTAGACTTGCTGGTGGCGCTGCACTTTGGTCATCGGTACAAAGCCTTCAGAGACCACCGTAACCCGATAATGGGATTCCGTCGCTGACCCACCATGCATGTGGCTCTCGTTTTCCACCAACAAGACCGAAGGCTGGAGGTCTGCCTTCAGTTTGGACTCAATGCTCGCCTGCATCCCCGATTCAGTCATTAGCTGCTATCGCCTCTATTGTATATTTCGGCTAGTGATTAAACTTGTTAGAATCTCGCCAGAAAATTAGGCCTGCAGTATAGCCTATACGCGGGCGATAATTCAGAATACCAATGCGCCCGTGTGGGTGCTGCAAACAGAACGAGCGAAAGTGTTATGGCAATTTCCTGGTACCCGGGACACATGAATAAGGCCAGGAAAGAACTGGTCAAGCTTTTACGTGGAACCAATGCCGTAATCGAGGTGCTGGACGCCCGCATTCCCGACGCTAGCGCCAACCCCCTGCTTGCCTCGATGACCAATCAATTACCGATCATCAAAATTCTGAATAAGACAGACCTGGCCGAAAAGCCTGTCACCCAAGCCTGGTTCAAGTACTTTAACAGTCAGGCTGACAGCGTTTGCCTGCTTAATGGTCACGACCAGCAACTGTCCTGCGAGTCCCTGGTCAAGAGCGCTTATCAACTGTGTGGAGCCAGGGCCGCCGAATCCCGGGCCAGACAGTTGGTAATCGTAGGCATTCCCAATGTTGGCAAGTCCTCCATACTCAACCAGTTAACCGAGCGGAACCTGGCAAAGACGGGCAATGAGCCCGCAGTCACTCGCCGGCAGCAGCGCGTCCAGCTGGACGAAAGCTGGTATCTGGTCGACACACCGGGACTACTGTGGCCCCGACTCGAAGACCAGACCGCTGCCTACAGGCTTGCCTGCACAGGAACTATTCGCAATACCGCGGTAGAGGCTGAAGATATAGCCTGGTTCACAGCCGATATGTTGCTAAAAGAGCATCGTCGCGCGCTTTCATCACGCTACAACATCGACGACTCTGTCACCGAGCCCGAACATTTACTACGACATATCGCCAAAATGCGTGGCTCGATAGGCAAAGGTGGCCATCCTGACTGGCACAAGACGTCAGAGTTATTACTAAACGATTATCGCTCAGGTAAACTAGGCAGCCTCAGTCTGGAGACACCTCCCGAGTAATTCACCGTACGCCGACCTGTAGAGGCAGCACGCTGCTGCCAGCCACGGCAAAAGGCCCAGGATCAACATGACAGAAGTAAGCACAATGCAAGCACCGAAAGATAACAATCCGGCACCCCAGAGTACTCACCCAGCTTTTGAATGGAAGCGCAGTCAGTCGATTCCATCGCTGAGGCTGGTAATGGAGGAATACAGCCATCGAGTTACCGGAGCGGTGCACTATCATTTGAGCAGCGACAATCCCGAGAATGTATTTCTAGTTGCCTTTCGTACCGTGCCTATGGACTCTACTGGCGTCGCCCATATCCTTGAGCACACGGCTCTGTGTGGAAGTAAACGGTACCCGGTAAGAGATCCGTTCTTCATGATGATAAGGCGCTCGCTAAACACTTTCATGAATGCCTTCACCAGCAGTGACTGGACCGCGTACCCCTTCGCCAGCAAAAACAGAAAAGACTTCAATAATCTTCTGCACGTCTATCTGGACGCCGCCTTCTTCCCCAGGCTGCACAAACTGGACTTTGCTCAAGAGGGCCACCGCCTCGAATTTTCAGAGACTGAGAACCCTCAAAGTGAGCTGCTGTTCAAAGGTGTGGTCTACAACGAAATGAAAGGTGCTATGAGTTCTACCAACAGCGTGCTTTGGCAGACCATGAGCAAATACCTGTTCCCTACCTCAACCTATCATTTCAACAGTGGCGGCGAGCCGGACGAAATTCCCGATCTGAGTTACGATCAACTTGTCAATTTCTGCAAGACCCACTACCACCCAAGTAATTCTGTCTTCATGACTTTTGGAGATATCCCGGCTTACGAACATCAACAGGCATTTGAAGAGCTTGCACTATCCGATTTCGAGAAACTTGACGTCAACATAGAAGTTAGCGATGAAAAAAGATACCTGTCGTCTATCAAAGTGGAGGAGTTCTACGCCGCTGATAATGCAACAAAAAGTAAAAGCCACATCGTTATGGGATGGTTGCTTGGCCGTAGCACCGAGCTTGACGACCTGTTTAAGGCGCAGCTGTTGTGCAGCGTGTTGATGGACAATAGTGCCAGCCCCTTGTTGAGAGCATTGGAAACCTCTAGCCTTGGTACGTCACCCTCACCTCTATGTGGTCTCGAAGATTCCAATCGAGAGATGAGCTTCATGGCGGGCCTGGAAGGTTGCGAAACTTCGGCTACCGCAGAAGTTGAAAACCTGGTTCGACAAACCCTGTTAGAGATATGCCAGAACGGTGTGCCGCAGGAGCAGGTGGAGGCCGCCTTGCATCAACTTGAGTTAAGCCAACGGGAAATATCCGGCGACGGATATCCCTATGGCCTACAACTCATCCTCGCCGGACTCTCTACGGCGACACACCGGGGCGACCCTATCCAGTTACTTGACATCGATCCTGTGCTGGAAGATCTGCACGAACAGATCAAGGATGAAAATTTCATTCCCACTCTTATCAAAGATCTGTTATTAGATAATTGCCACCAGGTCACCTTAACTCTGAAACCGGACCCCGAATTGGTAAATCGCAAAGTGCAGTCGGAGCTGCAACGGCTTGCCAGCATTAAGGCCTCACTGTCAGATCAGCAGCGCAATCAGATAATCGCTGACTCCAGGGATTTAGCGCAGCGGCAGTCACGAGAAGATGACCCGGGGTTATTACCCAAAGTCGGACTGGAGGATGTGCCAAAGGAATTGACCGAGCCCCAAAGAATCGACCTTAAAGCCAATAATTGCCCGGTAAGCTACTACGCTCAGGGCACCAATGGCTTGAGCTATCAGCAAGTAGTGATGCAACTGCCCGAGCTGGACCAGGAGCTACTGGATTTACTGCCCCTGTATACCAGCTGCCTCACCGAATTTGGAGTTGGTGAAAAAGACTATGCCGAAGTGCAGGTCTGGCAGTCCCGAATTAGCGGCGGCCTCAATTGCTTTAGCAGCATTCACGGCAGCATGCAGGATGAGCAAAAGACCCATGGCGTACTGGCTTTTTCATCAAAATCGCTGGTCAGCAACCACGCGGCCTTAAGCGATTTAATCCACGAGACAATACAGCATGTGCGCTTCGATGAAGACCAGCGCCTAAGAGAATTAATCGAACAAATATGTGCGCGCAAGGAGAGCAGTATTACCGCCCAGGGCCACAGCCTGGCCATGAGTCTGGCATCGAGCAGAATGAGCCCTACAGCGCAACTTAATCACCGCTTTGGCGGGCTGGCGGGCATTCAGAGGCTGAAACTGATACGGGATCAAATGGCTGATGCCGCCCCCCGCAGCAAGATGCTGGACGGCTTTCGGCGAATACATCAGCTGGTTTTACAAGCCGACAGGCAATTCCTGCTAATTGCAGAAAAGGAACAGCAACAAAACGTACTGGGAGAACTAAACAAAGCCTGGGACGGAGCGCAAATTGGCAACAGCAGCGCCCCGTTCACACTGCCTGCAATAAGGGAAAATATTCAGCAAGCATGGACCACTTCGACCCAGGTTAACTTTTGTGCCAAGGCGTATGCGACGGTTCCCTCCGACCATGAAGACAACGCCGTGCTACATGTACTTGCCGGCTTCATGCGCAATGGCTACCTGCACAGAGCTATTCGTGAACAGGGTGGGGCCTACGGCGGCGGTGCGGCGCAGGATGCCAACTCAGCCTCTTTTCGCTTTTTCTCTTACCGGGATCCGCGCCTGTCCGAGACTCTGGATGACTTCGATCGGGCCATAGAGTGGGTAATATCGGAAAACCATCCTCCCCATCAGCTGGAAGAAGCCATACTGGGTGTTATAGCCACCATGGACAAACCTTCATCCCCCGCTGGTGAGGCCAAGCAAGCCTTTTACAATCGGCTCTTCGGCAGAACCATAGCCCATCGAATGGAATTTCGAACCCGGGTCCTGAACACCAGTATTGCTGACCTGAAAGCTGCAGCAACGCGTTATTTCGACACTTCGCAGGCCAGTATTGGTGTTATAGGTAATCGCGAGGCCATTGACGCTATCGAGATGAACGGAATGGAGATTAAAAACCTTTAGTTAAATCAATACGTTGAAACCATGCATTGGCTTATGTTTGGCCATAACAACAAATATCGGTTGTTTTGAAAAAACCGGGAACTTTCGCTGCTAGCTGCAGTCAGAGTTAGTGTAGGTAATGTGAATCGAAATTGTGGGTTTTGATTCATTTATCTCTCCCTTGATAGTATATTCAGCCCAACAACCTTTGGTCGTTGGGCTTTTTTTCTGTCCAGTATTATTGCCGGAATTTCGAAACTGATACCCTGCGCCTCACCTCCGCCAAGTGGTCATGACTTCAGCTAATGCCAAACAAGATGCCACCAGAGTCACGCTTGTCGGCATGTGGCTGGACTTACTGCTGGGGATCGGAAAAATTATTGGCGGCCTGATGACCCAGTCATTCGCCCTGGTTACGGATGGGATTCATTCCCTCACCGACGCCATTACTGACATTTTCGCCCTTATTGTGGCCAGAATTTCTCACACCGCAGCAGACGAAGAACACCCCTATGGCCATGGTAGATTTGAAACTCTTGGCACCATTGCCATGGGTATCGTGTTTTTCATCACCGCCGGAATACTGCTCTATGACAGCATCCAACGCCTGCGAGATAGTCAGGACTTGCCGGTTCCGGCTATTTGGGGCATTGCCATCGCCCTGTTTTCAATAGCCAGCAAAGAGTGGATCTACCAATACACCATGCGTGTGGCGAGGCGGCTCAATTCCAACCTCCTCAGAGCCAATGCCTGGCACAGCCGCAGCGATGCCATGTCCTCGGTAGCGGTATTAGTCGGCCTGGTAGCTGCGCAACTGGGCTACATCTGGATGGACACCGTGGCTGCTATTTTTGTCGCGCTGATGATAGCCATGATCGGCTGGGAGCTCTGTGTCGATAGCCTGAAGGAGCTCGTGGACACAGCCATCTCGCCGCAGCGCCGCCGCCAGCTCGAGGCCTGCATTCTGGAAACAACCGGCATTACGGGCATTAGCAGCCTCAGAAGCCGACTCTCGGGAGGCAAAATTCTGCTGGAAGCCCAGCTGGCGGTGAATCCGCGTATTTCAGTCTCTGAGGGCCATCAATTGGGAGAAGGCGTCAGCCGCAATTTGCTCGCCAGATTCAGCGATGTAGGCGATGTGGTTGTACATATCGACCCGCAGTCGTCAGAGGAAGCAGCCCATTCTCCTAATCATAAGCAACAACTGCCTGATCGCTCTGAGGTAATCAGTAATATCAAACGGCATTGGCAGAATTTACTACCGGAGGACAATATCGAGAGGCTGGATCTGCATTATCTGGAGCAGGGCATAGAAATCGACCTGGTGGTTACGCTGGATGAGATCTCAAACACGCTGGCGTCCCAGCTCGAACAGGCAATCCAAGGCGTTGAGCATATTTCCAAGCTGCGAATTTATCGCAAACTCAGCGAATCCAAAAATGCCCAGCAACTGTCATAAATTACTTACAATTGCGACCCTTTTCCTTATAATGTGGGCACTGCAGGGTCTTCGGACACCAGCACCCAAATTCCTAAAACTCAGAACCCTTTCGATTAATCGCAGTTAATGAAACCTACCTCTATTAAAGACCCCAACTACTTTCATAAAGTAGTCGATTGTCAATGGGCATGCCCTGCCCACACTCCGGTACCTGAATACATCAGGCTGATTGCCGAGAAGCGTTATACAGACGCTTACATGATTAACTGGCACTCAAATGTATTTCCAGGAATTCTCGGGCGTACCTGTGACCGCCCCTGCGAACCAGCCTGCCGACGCGGGCGTATCGAAGAGCAACCGGTTGCCATATGTCGGCTTAAACGTGTTGCGGCTGACTATAAGGCTGATATTTCAGATCGCTTACCGACAATACCGAAGAAGAAGAACGGCAAACACATTGCCTTGATTGGCGCTGGCCCGGCTTCATTAACCATCGCCCGAGACCTGTTGCCGCTGGGCTACGAGATTACCTTGTTCGAAAAAGATGCCGTCGCCGGTGGCGCCATGCGCACTCAAATTCCCCGCTTTCGTTTGCCGGTAGAGGTGCTCGAAGAGGAACTTAATTACATCATCAATCTGGGCATTAATTGCCGCTTCGGTGAAGAAATCACCAGCATGAAAGCACTGTTAGCCGAAAACTTTGACGCAGTGTTTGTCGGTACCGGGGCTCCACTGGGCAAACACCTGGACCTGCCAGGGTACGAAGAAGCCAGGGCAAACATTCACACCGGTATCGAGTGGCTAGCCAATGTCGCCTTCGAGCATGTGACTTCTATTGGCAAGAAAGTGCTGGTGATGGGCGGCGGCAATACTGCCATGGATTGTTGCCGCACCTCCAGGCGCCTCGGCGGCGAAGAGGTGAAAGTTGTTGTCCGCAGCGGTTTCGATGAGATGAAAGCCTCAGCTTGGGAAATTGAAGACGCCAAGAATGAGGACATTCCCATTCTCAATTTTCATGTACCAAAGCGTTATATCTGTGAAGATGGCAAACTGGTCGCCATGGAATACGAAAAGGTGCGCAAAGAGTCTGACAAAAATGGCAGGCGCCTACTCATTCCCACCGGTGAAGATCCCGTGATTCTGCCCTGCGATGACGTATTGTGCGCCATCGGTCAGGAGAACAGCTTCCCCTGGATCGAACGCGACCTGGGCATCGAATTCGACAAATGGGACCTTCCGACGCTCAACAAAAGCACATTCCAGTCTGGTAACGAGAAGGTGTTTTTCGGCGGTGACGCCGCCCTTGGCCCTGACAACATCATTACTGCCGTAGCGCATGGCCATGACGCCGCAGTATCTATACATATGGCTTGCAACAAACAGGACATAACCCAGAGACCCAAGCCACTCACTTCTCTCAATAGCCAGAAGATGGGTATACACCAATGGTCTTACGACAACGATATCAGCAATGACGTACGCTACGCCGTCCCTCATGCCGAGAAGGCCAAGACGCTACACGATATCAAGCTCGAAGTTGAACTGGGTTTCGACGAAGAGCTGGCACTCAAGGAGACCATGCGCTGCCTGAACTGCGACATACAAACCGTCTTCACCGACCAGCTCTGTATCGAATGTGATGCCTGCGTGGATGTGTGTCCAACTGATTGCATTACCTTCACGACTAACAGTGACGAAGACGCCCTGCGCTCCCGCCTGATAGCACCCGCGGATAATCAAGAACAAGATATTTATGTGTCGGATGCGCTGAAGACCGGGCGCATTATGGCCAAGAACGAAGATTTGTGTTTGCATTGTGGACTCTGCGCGGAACGTTGTCCCACCAACGCCTGGGATATGCGGAAATACCTGTTTAACACTGCCAAGGCAAGTGCCTGATGCCTAAGTTAATTAAATCCAGCAAGATAAGGACCATCACCAGGGTAAATGACTTCATCGTCAAGTTTGCCAACGTCAATGGCTCCGGATCGGCCAGCGCCAACAAACTGTTTGCGAAGTCTGTGTTTCGCATGGGCATTCCAGTGAGCCCAAATAATATTTTCCCATCTAATATCCAGGGCCTCCCTACCTGGTACGAAGTCCGCATTAGCGAGGCCGGCTATCTCGGTCGTCGCGAAGGCGTAGACCTAATGGTGGCGATGAATGAACAGACAATTAAAAGCGATATCGACTCGGTGGTGCCCGGGGGTTACGTGCTCTACAACTCGTCCAAGACACTAACAAAAAATCTGATTCGGGACGACGTGCAGTATCTCGGCATCCCGCTCATGGATATTTGCCTGCGAGAGTTTAATCATCCGGCCCAACGGCAACTGTTCAAAAATATAGTCTACGTGGGAGCGCTGGCTGCATTTTTGAATATCGATTTCAAGGTATTGACTGCAATGGTAAGCGAGCAATTCCGCGGCAAGGAAAAACTTATTCTACCCAATATTCACGCCCTGGAACTTGGTCATCAATACGCCACAGAAAATTATTCCTGTCCCTTAGACTTGCAGCTGCAGGCCGGCGATAAGACGACCGGTAAAATATTAATGGATGGCAATACCGCTATCGGACTTGGTTGCGTCTATGGCGGTGCAACTATCGGCGCCTGGTACCCATTGACACCTTCCACTTCTGTGGTGGATAGTTTTGCAAAATATTGTAAACGCTTAAGAATTGATCCGGGTACCGGCAAGAAAAAATATTCGGTAATTCAGGCCGAAGATGAACTAGCGGCAATTGGTATCGCCATTGGTGCCGGCTGGAACGGAGCGAGGGCATTCACGGCTACTAGCGGACCCGGCATCTCTCTTATGCAGGAATTTTTAGGCCTTGCCTATTTTGCCGAAATACCAATCGTCTTGTTTAACATACAGAGAGTTGGCCCTTCCACAGGCATGCCAACGCGTTCACAACAAGGCGACTTATTGAGTTGCGCCTATGCGTCTCACGGAGACACCAAACACATACTGCTGTTCCCGGCTTCACCGACCGAATGTTTCGAGTTCGCTGCCAGGGCTTTTGATATCGCTGATCGTCTGCAAACCCCCGTGATAGTAATGAGCGACCTCGAGCTCGGCATGAACGAGCATATTTGCGAGCCCATGGACTGGGACGACAATCAAGGCTACGATCGCGGCAAGGTACTCGACGCGACGCAACTAGAAGCAATAGAAAAATTCGGTCGCTACCTGGACGTAGACAACGACGGCATTCCCTATCGCACTTATCCCGGCACCCACGCAGACAAAGGCGCCTATTTTACGCGTGGTAGTTCCCACGATCCCTATGCTGCTTACACCGAAGATGGTGATGTCTTCGCTGATATGATGGATAGACTGGAGTTAAAACTTACGACCGCATTGCAGTATATTCCCAAGCCTGAGATCTGCAACGAGGGCAGCAACACGCTGGGATTGATGTTTTTCGGCAGCACCGACAGTGCCATTCAGGAGGTTCTGGATAGCCTTACTAAGAAAGGTATTAAGTTAGACACCTTGCGCATCAAGGCATTCCCATTTCATGACAGCGTCCATGAGTTTTTAAATGAGCATGAGCTGACTTATGTGATAGAACAAAATCGCGACGCACAATTAAAGAGCCTGTTAAAAATCGAGTGCAATGCTGATAACGACAAGATGCAATCCATCCTCAGTTACAATGGCGTATTGCCGAGCGCGCAGCGCATTGAAAATGAAATTCTGAACTCTATGCAGAGTCTGGAAGGCTCCGGGGAGGTCCCCGCTTAACTCACTCCCACGGTGAAAGGGTACACAAGTCGATGAGCTATATTAATAAACCGAAATTTCAACATCCACAGTTAGAAACCAATGATCTCGGATTGACTCGAAGAGATTACGAGGGCTCATTCACAACCCTGTGTGCCGGTTGTGGACATGACTCCATCAGCGCCGCGATCATCCAGGCAACCGCCGACATGTCGCTGGAACCTCACCGTGTAGCAAAAATATCAGGCATCGGCTGTTCCTCAAAAATTCCGGCCTATTTTTTAAACAAATCTCATAGCTTTAATTCAGTTCACGGGCGCATGCCTTCGGTGGCAACTGGTGCCAACCTCGCCAACAAGGAACTGTACTATCTCGGCATCTCGGGCGACGGCGACAGCGCCTCTATCGGACTCGGGCAATTCTGCCATATTGTCAGGCGCCGGATTAATATGCTGTATATTGTCGCCAACAATGGCACCTATGGCCTAACCAAAGGCCAGCTTTCTGCAACCGCCGATCTCGGTTCAAAAACCAAATCGGGGGAGGAAAGTCAGTTTGATAATATCGATATGGCCACCCTGGGCATCGAATTGGGTGCAAGTTTTGTCGCCCGTAGTTTTTCCGGGGACAAGAAGCAATTAATTCCCTTGATCCAGGCCGGTCTGACGCACAAGGGATTCGCCTTCATAGACATCATCTCCCCTTGTGTCACATTTAATAACATCGATGCCTCCGCGCAGGGTTACAAAAATACCTGGGAAAACCATGTAGCCCTGAGCGAAATTGATTTCGTACCCATGCGCGAAGAAATTACTACCAGTTATAACGCGGGCAAAGAAAAAGAAATAACTATGCACGATGGCTCGGTGATTCGTCTGCACAAGACCGGTAACCATTATGATCCATATGACAAGGAAAATGCATTGCATCATATTAATCAGCACAAGAAGCAAGGCAAGATTGCGACTGGACTACTGTATATCAATCAATCCACATCGGATCTGCACGAATTACAGGACACAGTAGAGAAACCATTCAATACCCTCACCCATCATGACCTCTGCCCAGGCAGCGACGTTCTTGCCGACATAAACAACACATTCCGCTAGCTTTATTTTTTGAGCCAGGCTCAAGAAATATAACGGCGGTATTTAAAGCTCTGGATCTGAGTCGTATTACTTTCGGTGTAGTTTAATCAGTTCGTAGGCCGCCTTGATGTCTTGCGCCTTCTTTGTAGCCAAATCAATCATCTCTTCCGGCAAGCCTTTTGCAACCAGTTTATCGGGATGGTGCTGATTCATTTGTCTGCGGTAAGCCTTTTTTAGTTCACCGGCACTCGCGCCGGGGCTAATTGCGAGCAAACCATACGCCGCGCTAAGCCTGTCTTCGATTGATTCATCGCTGGCAAAGTGAGCCTGACCAGACAAGCGACTGAGAAGTTGCGCGTACCGCGCCTTCGAATAACCAAGATCACTGGCGATCCCTTCCAGAATTCTCTGTTCATTGGCATGCATACAGCCGTCGGCGAAGGCCGTTGCCGTAACAATCTCCAAAAACATCTGAATAAGGCTGCGGCGCCGGTAACACTCGTGCTTGAACTGCGCCAGCACCTCGTGCACGGGAAAGCCATCTTTCTTGCCTTCATTGAATAATTTTATGGCAACTTTGCGCTGCACCGCGCCCAGTTTCATCTGCTGAATAACCTGTTCGGTTAACGCTATTTCAGCTTTGCTAACCTCACCATCGGCCTTGGCGATGTAACCCATCAGGGCAAAGGTGGTGGAGAAAAACACAGACTGGACACGTTCTGTATCTCCGAGCCCCAATGACGGCCCGCGCCTGCCACCTGCTGCTCCGCCGTCGAAATAGTTGCCCAGCGAAGCGCCCATCAATGCCCCAAGCGGCCCACCCAGCATAAAACCAAACGTGCCACCTACTACCTTCCCCCACCAACTCATAAACTACTCTCTACAATAAATTCATTAAACGTCTCACAGCATCTCCTCCCCCAAACTATCGAAGTAGGAAGAGAGAGTTTTGAGAACACCAAGTTTACTAAAAAATGAGACGCTGAAACCAATTCTTGTTCAGGTCTCGCCTGCAACTATCCAACTGCACCGAGAACCGAGCTGAGTTAGATTCAACCCGAGTTGCGGCATCGACTAACCACTGTTTGCTGCGATAACTGCCACGCTGATAACCCCCGTTGCCTTCGTGATACGCATAGTACAGAGCCCTGGTATCGCCTTTGTCGATATTACTAATACGACTGGAATTAGCGTTGTACCAGGCCACAAAGTCTACTGCATCACCGAAATTTGCCCGCGAAGCGCCCCTGTTGCCGGATTTAGCAATGTACTCCGCCCAGGTGCTATCCAACGCCTGAGCATAACCATAGGCGGAGGAGGCTCGAGGGCCGGGGAAAATCCAAAGCAGGCGAGAACGCTCAGGTTTAGCCCTGGCCCTGAAGGAAGACTCCTGATAGATAAACGCTATATTCACGGCAATAGGCACACCCCAGCGCTGTTCCGCGCTCTTTGCAGCGTTATACCAGGAACGACGATCTTCGAAGATATTACAGACATCGGCCACGTCCTGGGGCGGCGAACTCGCACAGGAAGCCAGCAACACAGTTGCGGCCAACGCTAAGATTTTATTCTTACTCATAACTTCATTGCTATTCCCAAGATAGAGCCAATGCGCTACCCCATTATTCCTGCCGAGACCTTCCTATTCACTTAGAGCATCAAGCAGCGCTAAAAATTCCCCTTCGTCTAAAATTTTTATTGCCAGTGCTTCGGCTTTTGCCAATTTGGAACCAGCACCAGGCCCGGCGACGACACAATCTGTGAATTTAGAGACACTCCCGGCTACCTTTGCGCCAAGCGCCTGCAAGCTTGCTTTCGCTTCCGCTCTGGGCAGCTGCTGCAGGGTACCCGTCAACACAAAGGTTTGTCCCTGCAGCGGTCTGGGTATAGCGTTGGCATCAGGAACAAGCTCGGGCCAACTCACTCCATGTGCTTGCAGCGACTCTATAAGTGCAAGATTTTCCTGGTTTTCAAAAAATGTCCGGATATGATCGGCGACTATTGGGCCAATGTCGGTTACCTGCTTGAGGCTCTCGGTATCGGCGCTGGCAATGTTTCCAATATTGCCGTAATAAATCGCCAATTGCTGTGCGGTGACGGCGCCTACTTCGCGAATACCTAAAGCGAACAAAAATCTTGGCAAGCTGGTTTGCGTTGATCTATTTATTGCTGCGATCAAATTTTCAGCCGACTTGTCTCCCATTCTCTCCAGAGCGCTAATTTGCTCAGTGCTCAGTTCAAAAATATCAGCTACGTTGCCTATCAGTCCAGCGTCGACCAGCTGCTCAACCAGTTTATCTCCCAAACCTTCGATATCCATGGCGCTGCGAGAAGCGAAATGTTTGATCGATTGCTTGCGCTGAGCCGGACAAATAATTCCGGCACTGCACTTATAAAATACCTCTCCGTCTTTCTCAATGGGGGAACCGCAGGCGGGGCAGCCCGAAGGCAGCCGGATTTTCTTGTGCTTGTTTCTGGAGCTGGGTTTCACCACTTTCACGATCTTGGGTATCACATCGCCGGCCCTGCGTACAATAACAGTGTCGCCTATGCGTAATCCCAAACGTTCGATTTCATCCATGTTATGCAGCGTCGTATTACTGACCGTTACGCCACCAACGAAAACGGGCTCCAGTCTGGCAACTGGAGTGATAGTGCCAGTTCTCCCAACTTGAAACTCAACATCCAGTACCTTCGTAGATTTTTCTTCCGCCGGGAATTTGTAAGCCATGGCCCAGCGTGGTGTCCTGGCATTGCTGCCAAGCTGTCGCTGCGTTTCGAGCTCATTAATCTTGATGACGGCACCGTCTATCTCGTATTCAAGGGCATTTCGCCGCCCCAGTAATTCCTTGCAATATGTAAGACACTGCTCAACTCCGAATCGTGTATCGATATCAGGATTGATTGGCAGCCCCCAGCCTGCAAGCAGAAGAAATATCTCGCTCAGCGTGTCGGGTAGTTCCACTCCCGCAGAGACGCCAACACTATAACAATACATCTGCAAAGGCATTCTGGCGACATTTTTGGGGTCCAGCTGCCTTATGGCTCCTGCGGCAGTGTTACGAGGATTTACAAATATTTTTGTGCCTTCTTTTTCTGCACTGACGTTGAGTCGGGCGAAGCCTTTTTTACCGAGAAATATCTCTCCTCTTACTTCAATTAGTGTCGGCGCAGCTGGCACATCGAGTTGCAAAGGGATGCTGGGAATGGTTCTCACGTTGTGGCTAATATCTTCACCCGTGACGCCATCGCCACGAGTGGCAGCCCGCTCCAGAATGCCGCCCCGATAGAGCAAGCTAACAGCTACTCCGTCCACTTTGGGCTCACAGCTGTATTCCAATAGCTCGTCACTATCCAGCTTTTTCTGCAGGCGCAATTCGAAGTCTTTCAGATCCTTCTCATTAGACACTTTATCCAGAGAAAGCATCGGTACTTCATGTTTAATCTGAGTAAATTGAGAGAGCACCTTGCTGCCGACACGCTGAGTGGGAGACGTGGGAGTTACAAGGTCATGCTCGGCTTCGAGTTGTTGCAGCAGTGCCACCAGGACATCGTAGTCGGCATCAGGAATTTCTGGCGAGTCAAGCGCATGGTATAAGCGATTATGGTGCTCGATCTGCTGTCGAAGCTTTCGTACTTCCTGTTTAACTTTGTCAGGAATGGCCATGAGGGGTTCAATTCGTGCAGAGTTAACCGTGGCTGCCCACGGCCTTCAGTCGGCGTAATTCAAAATCGCTAACGCGCTGGCGATAGTGTTCTATGGTTTGCGCGGTCATGACGTTGCGTTGGTCATCTCTTAGTTCGCCGTCCAGCGCTGCCTGGATCTCTTGCGCAGTAGCCAACATCTTCTCAAATATTTCCAGATTGTTCGCTACAGATGGTAGTGCCAGGAACAGACTGACGCCTGTTGTACTAAATTCATCCATGTTATTCAGGTCGAAGGTTCCCGGGTTGAGAATGTTCGCAACGCTAAACGACACCGGTGCTTTGGGATCATTGCCCAGGCGTTGATGAAATATATTCATCTCCCCAAATTTCAGGCCAGTCGTAATCAGTACTTGCAGCAAATCGTGCCCGCCAAATTCATACCCCTCTTTTGCCATGACATTGATAACGATGACTTCTGACGGCTCTGTCGAGACCGGGCTTGGTGCTGCGACCACCGGCTCAGGCTCCAGGCTAGCAATTGGCTCCTCTACTTCTGCAACTACCATTACTGGAGCTGCCGGTATAGCAACCGGCGATTCTGTTGCGTGTTTCTTCAGCTTGCGTCCGAACAAATCGAACAATGACTTACGGCGGGGTTTCACTGCATCCGCAGTAACTTCGTCATCACCTTCATCGAACAAAGACGATGACTGCGCTTGTGGTACGACTGGCGTCACTTGTCCGATGCGCTCACCTGCCGTCATGGAAAAATCATCGAACTGATCCTCCGGCTCTGCCGCTGTGTCTACCGCAGCTTCTTGTCTATAATCTAACTCGTCGGCCCCAGCATCCATAATCGAGGTTTTAGTGCTGGTGTCGATCGTGGTTTCACTGAAGGTTTCGGCGCCGGTTTCCTCATCATCGCTACCTTGAGCTTCTGTCTTTTCAGCGCCTGCTTCCAATTTGTCTTCTGGCTCGGGGTAATCCGGCTGCACCGCCGCAAGTCCGTCATAGGTAGCCCGTGAATCCAATTCAGGCGCAGACTCATCCGCTTCATAGTCGAACAGCACAGAGTCAGGGTCCACCACTCCATCGAGTGATTCTGAGTCATCCTCTGCTACAGACTCATCAAGCGACTCCATATCACCAAGCGCCGGAGAGTCTTGCGCCGAAAAGGAGTCTTCAGGCTCAATAGCGTCCTCAGCGTATGCAGAGTCCTCCTCGTACAAAGAACCCTCAGCAGCCGGAAATTCTTCAACAACTGCGGCATCCTCTGCTGACAAAAAGCCTTCAACTGCCGATGAAGCCTCTACTGTCGGTGCAGCATCTTCGATAAAGCCCTCATCAGCCACAGCATAATCATTGGCAAATTCATCGGCAAACTCAACTTGTTCGGTCAGAGCTTCAGTCTCCGGCAGACTAATCTCCACCGCGTCCATCAGCACCGGGATTGCTGCTCCATCCTTTTGCGTCGCCCCCAGATTCAGCGACTCAGCCCTGAGATTTGCGGCCTCCACAGCGCTTGGTTCACTATCTTGCCGGTCGGCACGGCTCACAACCCGAGCCCCTCCGGCAGGCAATTCGGCTAATTCAAGGGACTCCAAGTCGACATTCTGTGGAATGTTTTTGTCAATAGCCAGGCGGATCTGCCCGCGTCGTGCCTGAAACGCGATATACAGTCCCCGCAAAATCACCGCGATGATGGCAAATCCGAGCAATAAGATGATTAATTCACGTATATTCATAGTGGGAATTTAAACAGGGCCGTAGGGTCATCCAAAATAGCCTAAAATCATTAGTATTATCTTACAGTTACCGCATTTTCTTTAGCACAGAAACGGGCTTATTCGGGAGGAAACTCAAAGGCGTTATATGGCAGCCATTTCTGCCGCTTCGTCGATATCAACTGCTACGACCCGGGACACACCCGGCTCATGCATAGTGACCCCAAGCAGCTGATTTGCCATCTCCATTGAAAGCTTGTTATGGGTGATAAAAATGAATTGAACATTCTCTGACATTTCCTTCACCAACTTGGCATATCGAGCCACATTGGCGTCGTCCAGGGGAGCATCGACCTCATCCAGCATACAAAATGGCGATGGATTGAGCTGGAATATTGAAAATACCAGAGCTATAGCGGTCATCGCTTTCTCACCGCCCGACAACAAGTGAATGGTGCTGTTACGCTTGCCTGGTGGGCGCGCCATGATAGCGACACCGGTATCGAGAAGGTCCTCACCGGTCATATCCAGATACGCGTGACCACCGCCGAAGACTTTTGGAAACAGGTTTTGCAATCCCGCGTTAATCTTGTCGAAGGTTTCCTTAAAACGCGTTCTGGTTTCCTTGTCTATCTTCCTGATTGCGTTCTGTAGTGTAGTAAGTGCTTTTTCAAGATCTTCATTCTGCTTGTCCAAATACACCTTGCGCTCGGACTGCTGTTTATACTCGTCAATAGCAGCGAGGTTTATAGGGCCAAGCCGTTGAATTCTATTAGCCAACTTCTCCAGTTCTCGCTCGCACTCCTGCTCTTCCAGGCCTTCTGGCAGGCTCGCAAGAACAGCATCGAGCTCGAAATTTGTTGACTGTAGCTGCTCCAGAATGCCTTCGCGCTTCACCGAGGCACCCTCACTCTTCAAGCGCATTTGCATCAACGACTCGCGAATAGTATTCAACTGGTCCTGCTTCTCATTCCGCTGTCGCTCCAGCGACCTGATCCGGTGCTCATTGTCATCAACCCTGGCTTTCGCGGCCGCCAGTTCCTTCTCCACCTCCAGGCGCTTTTGCAACAGGGATTCGAGGTCGGAGCGCATGGTCTGAATCGGTGCATCTGAAGCTGCCAGTTGCGTATTCAACGATTCCATCCGCTCTTTGGATCTTTGTACCTGGCTTGCCATGCGGTCCATGGTTTCTCGGGTAGATTGCAGCTGTGATTGAATTGATTGCTGCTGCAAGGCCAGTTGGTGCACCAAATCTTTGTCTTTGGTCGCGTTTGCCCGACATAAATCCAGCGCATCCCGGGATTCGTCCCTGCGAGCTTCCATGCGCTCGCGACTACCTACATCTCGCTCCATTCCGTCCAATGCCTGTTGCAGTCTTGCCCTTGCTTCAGCGGTGTTCTCTTCTTCCAACAACAGCTGACGGCCAAGTTCTTCCACTTCGCGAACAAGTCGTTGTTTGCGTAAATTCGCCTCCTCCACCTTGGCAATTGCGGCACTAATCCGGGATTTGAGATCGCTCAATTCCTGGCTGTTGACTGCAATTTCAGATTGCACCGACTCGCGCGCGGATTCATTCTCACTCAGCGTTGTTTTGAGTTTAATCTGATCTTCAAGTAACTTTTCAGACTTTCTCTTTAATACTTTGATTTTTTTAAATAAATCAGAAATTAATTCTCGCCTTTGTACAACAGAATCCTGCTTGCTTTCGCTGCTAATCTGGATCCAGGTTTTACCAATCCAGGCGCCATCACGGGTAATAATAGATTCCTGACCGGCCAATTGATCGCGGTGTTGTAGCGCCTGAGAGAGCTTGTCCGCTGCATAGATACCCTGCAGCAGGTCGCCAAGACTCCAGTCGCTAGTGATTTTCCCTGCCAGTAAAGGCAGTCCGTGGCCTGCAGTCACGGCCCCATCATCACTGGCAAGCACATCGATCAACCCGAGCCTGCCCTGAGGCAGGTCTGCCAACAGTGTTTCCAGGTTTTCTAGTCCTTCTACACAGATGCTCTGCAGGGAATCACCCAGCACCGCTTCTACTGCCAACTCCCAGCCAGTCGCAATCTTCAGGCTCTCACCCAGGCGCAGCTGGTTATCCATACCCTTTTTGTCTAACCAGGTGTTCAGAGCGGCGTTGTCCCGCCCCAACGCGGCTTGCTGCAAGGCTTCGAGGGAAGCCTGGGTGCCTTTATCTATCTGTAACTCGCTGCGCACCGCGTCCAACTCCAGAGAATTTTCAGACAGTGACTTGCGGCCATCCTCGATCAACTGGCCCAATTCAACATTTCTGGATTGCCGGGAGCCAATATCAGCCTCAAGCTGGCTGATCTGCTGGGCCGTACTCGTTATCAACTCATCCTCAGGATTGTCAGCGATAGCCTGGTGCTCCTCCTCAAGCTTCTGCTTGCGCTCCAGACCACGCTCCACGATCGTCTCCAATTGCTGGATCCGTGATTGTTCTACTTCCGCAACCTGTCTGGGCTCTTCCGCTCGCTGATTAAAACTGTCCCATTCTTGCTGCCATTGCTGCAGGGTTTGCTCGGCGTCTTGCAGCAGTTTGGACGATTCTTTTTCAGAAGACCTTGCCGCTTCCAGCTCAGGAGTAACGGCCCGAAGCCCAGCATCCAGCTGAGTTATCTTCTTCAGGTCCACATCCAGTTCTTCTTTGGTCTGCGACCAGCCCTCCTCAGTTTCTGAAAAGTCGAGCCGGAGCTGATCAATCCGCTCAAGATTGTGTTCAATAGATTGCTCTATGCGGGCGATGTCATTTCCCAGGCTGTAAAATCTTGCCTGTACTTCACCCAGGGCGTCGGTGAACTCGCCATTGTCGGAAAGGTGTTTTTCAACATTGGCATCGATTTCCCGCTGCTCCGCGGTTGTCGCTTCAATGTTGATTTCCAGCGCATTAATGCTTTCCTGATTGCTCCGTAGTTCGTCATCCAGGCCGCGCCAGCGCAGAGCACTCAGATTTGCGACGGTTGCCCGTTCCTGCTGTTTAAACTCTCCGTATTTTTCGGCGGCCACCGACTGACGCTGCAGATGTTGCAACTGACGCTCCAATTCGTCCCGAATATCAGTTAGCCGCTCCAGGTTGTCCCTGGTACGTTTAATTCTGCTTTCTGTCTCTTTGCGCCGCTCCTTGTATTTTGAAATACCGGCAGCTTCTTCGATAAAAACCCGCAGCTCCTCTGGCTTCGATTCGATCAGTCGCGACACCATGCCCTGCTCGATAATCGAGTAGCTGCGTGCGCCCAGGCCGGTGCCAAGGAATATATCGGTAACGTCCTTGCGTCGACACTTGGTACCGTTGAGGGTGTAAGTCGATTGCGCAGCTCTATCGACCTTACGCTTGATAGAGACTTCGGCGAAATTTGCGTATTCCCCTCGTAACTGCTTGTCGTGATTATCAAAAACCAGTTCGACGCTCGCCTGCCCCACTGGCTTGCGAGTACTGGAGCCGTTAAAAATCACATCCGTCATTTGTTCTCCGCGCAAATTCTTAGCGGAGCTCTCGCCCATTACCCAACGCACCGCGTCGATTACATTGGATTTACCGCAGCCATTTGGGCCAACGACAGAGCAGAGACTGGAGGGGAAATCAATAGTGGTAGGATCTACGAAGGTTTTAAAACCGGCTAATTTTATACATTTCAGACGCATGAAGGACTCGGGCCACCTACCTGAACATTTTGACGCTACAAGGTTAGAGATCTTGCTATTGGTACGCCAAAACCATTGAAAACAGAGCGCTCTTTCCATCCGTTCACAGACAGAATATTGCTAGCAAAACCCACTACATAATTGCCATGAAGTGTATCCGATTTGAGGATTCAATAACACCGGAAAAGCACGTCGACGCCCACCTACTCCCACCGCCACATGCCTGCGGCTATAAACATTTAAACTTCCTCTAACTTGTCAACCGATCTGGGCTCTACGCGTTTTAGTAATAAATGTAGACGCGGAGACGATTATGAAATTTGAGACCCTTGCAGGTTTAATCCTGTTTACACTAATGAGCTGTTCGAGTATTGAAGAACTGAGCGGCAACCAACCAATCATCGACACCAAAGGAGTCAGTCTGGCACGCCTTGACACTGACCTGATCGAATGTGAGGCCTATGCGGATGAAGTCCAGATCGGACACAAAGCCGTCGCCGGCGTGGTGTCTGGCGCCGCTATAGGCGGATTGCTGGGCGCGGTTTGGGGCAATAGCAATACGGCACAAAGAGGCGCCGGTGTGGGCGCAGTCGGCGGTGGTAGCAAGGGGGTTGTGCAAGGGCTAAGGGAGCGCGACCACGTCATTAAGCGCTGCCTGAGCGGTCGAGGTTACCGAGTATTAAATTGATGCCGTGGTAGTGAGGGCCGAGTTTATTTCGCACCAGACCGTTACCACATTCCTATTCTCAGGACTGGCGCACAGTAGTCACCACACTGTCACTTGACTGTAAACTGGCTGCGTTTCGATTTTGTTCTATACTGATAATCAGCAAGGAAAGCTGTCGCGAATTACAGGGACGTAAGCTCGCGGTTCCACCGCCTCTGTTGCTCGCACTACCGCAACGTATTTGGCGCAGGCCACTCTCACCAATAGCAACAAGCCCTAGCCCAAGGATTAGCAAATGCTAACAATAAACCTTCCGGAAGATATCGCCGAGCGACTGCAATCACTATCGTTGCATACTGGCAGGACCGTCCAGTATTACGCACGGGAAGCGATACTCGAGCACCTGGACGACATTGAGAACAGATTTCTCGCATTGCACCAGAGCCGGGATGGAATAGCAGAGGACTTGAGTGAAAAACTGGATGAGATGATCGATTTCTAGAAGCTGATATGTGCAGTCAAGCTCAACAATCAATCGAAGGTGTGGCTATCTTTGGTTTTGCCTTGCACAGTTAAATAGGGACAGTGATAACACTGCCATTGAGGCTGGCATCCTCGGCGTGAGCCGTGGCTGCGAGTATCGCCCCCAAGCATGTAGCTACTAGAACGAATGGCCTGTAATATTGATTCAGCAAGCGGAAGAAATATGTCGTAGTGGCAGGATTGCACTCTCCTCCAAACACTATTCTGTGTTTATTGCGTAATTTTGATTTTCGCCTGGATTAATGCAATAACTTTTTGATGTCCATCTCTTGGGGGACACTAAATAGTTTAATGACTTAACGATAACTCAAGCGGAGACTGTAATTAATTCTGTGTAACTGTCTATTATTAACCCAACTAATGGGTGAGGATAGACAGATGATGAACAAGATTACGGTCGAGGCAGCACTCAATGCCGAACTGGATGACCACCTTGGCTTTCCCAAACATGAGCAGTCCGAAGCTGCCAATAACCGCAACGGTTACACCAGCAAGACTCTGCAGACTGAAGATGGCCAGTTTGAACTGGACACCCCGCGAGATCGGGTCGGCAGTTTCGAGCCCCGTCTGGTCAAAAAGCACCAGCGCCGGTTTACCTCGATGGATGACAAGATCCTTTTCTTGTACGCCCAGGGTATGACAACCCGGGAAATTGTCACCACGTTCAAGGAAATGTACGGAGCCGATGTTTCTGCCACCCTGATTTCCAAGGTCACCGATGCCGTTATCGAGCAAGTCGTGGAGTGGCAATCCCGACCCCAAGCGGACATTTAGAGATTTGTATATCTAATGCCACTGCTGCACAAAAGGGCGAATTTTTGTCTAAAGATGGTTTGACGACGTACAGTTTGCATGACATCATGGACCTGGAAAGCAGAGGAATTCCCGCAGGTTTTATCGCCTCCTGCGAATTTGTCGAAGCCGCCAACGCGCAAGGCAAATCACTGGGCATACACCCAGCCAGTGTGTTTGTATCTCACCCAATTCAAGGCCAGACCTATGCGCAAATGGTGCAACTAGCTCAGAACTCGATTGATGCAGTGGCGGCGCTAATATACGAACAAGCGATCAGTTACAGTAAGGGTTAGGAAAGGTGCTTTATTATGCAAGGCGACTGGTCTTGACGTAGATAAGGAGGGTCGTTAAGCTATTAAACGTCTAGTGACCACTGACAGTTGGGCTAATACAGTTTATAACGGCTATTCCTTGGTTCGAAACTCTACTGCAATAGTTCTCTAAGTACGCGCAGGCTATATGTCCTGCCTCTACCCCCGGAGCACTTCATGGCGATGATTTTTCGGCCCTCATTGAAGCTTGTTGGTTTCCTCCACGCAGTGCTTGCTGTTTTGCTGCACAGCGATCTCTCCGTTGCACAGGCAGGAAATTCCTCTGCAGCTACCGAGTTTAACCGCGACATCCTGCCAATTTTTGCTACTACCTGTATCCAATGTCATGGGCCAAACGAAGTTCGGCGTATGGCCAACCTGCGGCTGGACACTCAAGACTTTCTCTCTGAGATCGTAGTAGCTGGCGATGCCGAAGCCAGTACTCTGTATCAAAGGCTGACACATGTTGACAGCATCCAGCGCATGCCACCCTCGTCATCGGGGCTGACAATGACGGATGAACAAATCGGCCGGGTGCGGCAGTGGATCGACAGCGGTGCCGAATGGGGCGCCGAACTTAGCGATCAGGAGAGCTCAGCGGTTCAGGTCGTCGAGCGCAGCGTCGATTTTAACCGGGAAGTTCGCCCCGTACTGTCACGCAACTGCTTCGCCTGTCATGGGCCTAACGAAGGCCGCCAGGTGGGGCTGCGGCTCGATTCCCTGGAGGGGATGGTGGAAGCCAGGGAGGGATTCGGTGGACCGGTAATAGTGCCAGGCAACGCAGAAGAAAGTCTGCTGTTTCAGAGAATCTCCACCCAGGACGAAGCTTTGCGCATGCCCTATGGTCGTGGAGAGCTGAGCCGCGATGAAATCGAAACAATTCGACTTTGGATAGATCAGGGCGCCAATTGGGAGAATTACTGGGCGTTCGTTGCACCAGTGCAACCGGACCTGCCGTCAGTCACCGACTCGGAATGGTCCCACAACCCCATCGACAACTTTGTTCTGACAAGGCTTGAGCAGGAAGGTCTCAACCCCTCATCTGAAACAGACCGCGCCACGCTGATTCGCCGCGTGAGTCTGGATCTTACCGGAATGCCGCCAAGCCTGGAGGAAGTCGACGCCTTCCTCAATGACTCATCCCCCGACGCCTACGAAACGGTGGTCGAGCGCTTGCTGCAATCACCGCGCTACGGTGAACGCATGGCGGTGGCCTGGCTGGACGCAGCCCGTTACGCGGATACCAATGGTTACCAGACCGATGGTGAGCGCTCCATGTGGCGCTGGCGGGATTGGGTGATTAATGCCTATAACGACAACATGCCCTTCGATCAATTTACTATCGAACAACTCGCCGGCGACATGCTGCCCAATGCCACACTGGAACAGCGCATCGCCACGGCCTTTAATCGCAACCACAGCCTGAATGCCGAGGGAGGGATCGATCCAGATGAATTCCTGATCGAGTACGCTGTCGATCGCGTGGCCACCACATCGGCGATTTGGATGGGCCTGACTCTGGGCTGTGCGCGCTGCCACGATCACAAGTTCGATCCTATCCGCCAGACCGAATTCTATGAAGCTACCGCCCTCTTCAACAATATTCCGGAACGGGGCAAGGGTTTCAAATACGTCAACGCACCACCATTAATTACTGCTCCCACGACCAGCCAACAGGCTGAGATCGGCGAGATCGATCAACAGCTTGATGCCGCGCGCCAGGTATTCGCCGATCTTGAACAGCAAATAGCTGCTGCGCAACAGATCTGGGAAGAATCTTTAGGGGCGACCACGGATATCGACGCCGATGTGGACTGGAATATAAGCGATCAGTTGCTAGTACACCACGCGTTGGATGGCGATATCGCAGGAGTACATGCCGGGCAGGTGGTGAATGGGACGCTGGAGAATGGTCTGCCTCATTTCGTCAATGGCAGGTTAGGTTCCGCAGCCAGTTTCGATGGCGAACGATTCATCAGTGCAGGCAGCAGTCCCAATCTGGACTATGTGGATGAATTTAGTTTGGCAGCTTGGATATATCCGACTGCCGATAACGGCGTGATCTTCTCGCGAGCGCGGGAGGGGGATCAGGGCGAAGTAGGCTGGGGACTCTATATTGAAGAGGGAAAAGTACGCCTGAGTTTAGCCACTCGCGTCCTCGATGATGGCGTCGCCGCCGAGACAGTGAACAGCCTGCAACTGAATAGATGGCAACATGTGCTGGCCACCTATGATGGGACTATGACCACCGGCGGGATGAAGATCTATATAGATGGCAACCCTTTGCAACTCAATCCCTTGCTGGACCTGGTCGGCAATCGTCTGCCCCAGCGCGAACCCTTTAGAATCGGTGCCAGTGGTTCTTCCAAAGCGAAATTCCAGGGACATATCGACGATGTTCGCATCTACGGAAAAGTTCTGACCCCTGCTGAGGCGGCAGTGCTGGCAACAACCGAGACAATCAGTGAAATAGCAGCACTGGCTGCAGAGCAAAGAACCACCGCCCAAGCGGACAAATTACGGCTTAGTTTTCTGAACCAGTATGCGCCGCCGGATATCGGCCAGGCTTTTAATCAACTGCAAACGCTGGAGCGACAGCGCAAAGAATTGTGGGATAGCTACCCGACGGTCATGGTTATGGAAGAGATGCAGCCACGGCGGGAAACCTTCCGGCTCAACCGTGGCGCCTATGACAATCCTGCCGAACCGGTGTTTCCGGATGTGCCCTCGGTGCTGCCGCCCCTGCCCGAAGGCCAGGAAAAGAATCGCCTGACCTTCGCTCGTTGGCTGGTAGATCCAGTCAATCCACTGACGGCACGAGTTACGGTTAACCGCTACTGGCAGATGTATTTTGGCACCGGCCTGGTCAAGTCCACCGACAATTTCGGTTCCCAGGGCGAATTCCCGAGCCACCCTGAGCTACTGGATTGGTTGGCGACAAACTTCATAGCTTCTGGTTGGGATGTAAAAGAGATGCAACGCCTGATTGTTACCAGTGCTACCTATAGGCAGTCATCGTCGGTATCTCCTCAACTGCTGGAACGTGATCCAGAGAATCGTCTGCTAGCACGCGCCACCCGTGTTCGCCTGTCCGCACAGGTGATTCGAGATCAGGCGCTGGCGATATCCGGATTACTCACCGAACGCATCGGTGGTCCGTCGGTGGGTCCTTATCAACCCGATGGCCTGTGGGATGATATCGTGGAGCGGGGTCAGGAATATCGCCTCTCGCAAGGTGAGGATCTGTACCGCCGCAGCTTATATAGTTTTTGGAAGCGAACCCGGCCGCCACCCGCGATGATCACCTTCGACTCGTCGACACGGGAAGTTCATAGTCTGCTTGTCAGCCGAACCAACACGCCATTGCAGGCATTGAATTTAATGAACGATGTGACCTATGCAGAGGCCGCACGGGCGATAGCGCAGAACACGATGCTGGCAGGCTTGAACGTAGAACAAACCGTCTCAACGATGTATCGCATGGCAACGGCACGAGAGCCGGAGTCCGCAGTTCGCTCGGTTTTAGTCGAAGCCTTCAACGGTCATTTCGAGCGCTATAAGTCAGACCGTGCAGGAGCCTTACAACTGGTAAGTGCTGGCGAGTCAGCACGGGACCAAACCCTCGACATCACCGAGCTGGCCGCCTACCAGATGGTCGCGAGCATGATCCTCAATCTCGATGGGACCATCACTAAAGACTGAGAAGCGAAGACTAAAAGCCAAATACAAAAACCAGGCATAAGAGAGTAAGGACCGAATCGATGAATCCATTAATTGATCGCAAGCAGCTGTTCACACGTCGCAATTTTCTTAATCTGGCTAGTTCCTCTGTGGGCGCGGCGGCGCTGACCACTCTGTTTAATCAAGATCTTAACGCGCAGAATCCTGCCGCTTCTCAGCTGTTGTCAGGGTTGCCCGGGCTGCCGCACTTCGCACCCAAGGCCAAGCGGGTCATCTATTTATTTCAGTCCGGCGCGCCGTCACAGCACGAGCTGTTTGATTACAAACCGAATCTCGCGAAACTGGTCGGCACCGATCTACCTCCTTCAGTTCGCGGCGACCAGCGGGTAACAACCATGACCGCCGGTCAGGAGAGATTCCCCATAGTTCCCTCGGTGTACAACTTCTCCCAACACGGTCAGTCCGGCGCCTGGATAAGCGATCTGATGCCCTACACCGCCGCCATTGCTGATGACTTATGTTTCATCAAGTCTATGCACACCGAAGCGATCAACCATGACCCAGGCATCACCTTTTTTCAGACCGGCGCGCAGTTGGCCGGGCGGCCCAGCATCGGTGCCTGGCTGGACTATGGCTTAGGCAGCATGAATCAGGATTTGCCAACCTTCGTTGCCATGGTCTCTGTCGGCTCTGGCAACGGTGGCCAGCCTTTGTATGATCGCCTCTGGGGTAGCGGATTTCTGCCTACCAAGCACCAGGGCATCAAGTTTCTCTCCAGTGGCGATCCGGTGCTTTTCCTATCAAATCCTCCAGGAGTGGACGCCGGCACAAGGCGTCGATTCCTCGACGATCTGGCAAGATTGAACCAGCTGACCCGCCACGAGTTCGGCGACCCGGAGACCAGCACCCGTATTACCCAGTACGAAATGGCCTATCGCATGCAGACCTCGGTGCCCGAACTCAGCGATCTATCTGATGAACCGGATAGCACCTTCGAACGTTATGGCCCCGATTCCAGAAGGGCAGGCTCGTTCGCTCGCAATTGTCTGCTGGCCAGAAGGCTGGCAGAACGTGATGTACGCTTTATTCAGCTGTTCCATAGGGGTTGGGATCAACACACCAGGCTCCCCAGCGGCATCGCCAACCAGTCACGGGACGTGGACCAACCCCAGGCAGCATTGGTGCAGGACTTGAAGGAACGCGGTCTACTCGACGACACACTGGTGGTCTGGGGCGGCGAATTCGGTCGCAGTGTCTACTGCCAGGGTAAATTCACCGAGGAGGTGTATGGACGGGATCATCATCCTCGTTGTTTTACAGTTTGGATGGCCGGAGGCGGTGTACAGCCAGGCATGAGCTACGGCGAAACCGACGAGTTTTCATACAACATCACCAAGGATCCGGTGGACGTGCACGACCTGCACGCGACCATTTTTCATCTGTTAGGCATAGACCACACCAAGCTGACTTTTCCCTATCAGGGTCGAGACTTCCGACTAACAGATGTACAAGGGAAAGTCGTGGAAGGTATACTGGCTTGAATCAATCTAACAGTCCACTAGCTTAACTAAACATCTCGCTATGAACGGTTGCATGCTGTACGTCGTCAAACCATCTTGGACAAAGTTAGCTCTGATCTAAGAGGCACATTAGCCCATCCGGGTTAATAACTTAGTCTGTTTATCGTAGTGCATTTTCCGGCGCATAGCCAAGGTGGC
>Ga0115002_10001037_pt1 | contig 38880 bp, 39 predicted proteins | sample ArcticOcean_MG_C_8_FD_89576 | JGI IMG/M metagenome (GOLD analysis project Ga0115002, IMG submission 89576) | Marine microbial communities from western Arctic Ocean - ArcticOcean_MG_CB11_86 | ecosystem: Environmental > Aquatic > Marine > Oceanic | place: Arctic Ocean: Canada Basin | collected... | reverse complement strand
GGCCGCTATACCCGGCGCTTCAATGTCAAACTCAGCGAGGCGAAAATTGAATTCGGCCTGCAGAGTGGCCGTGCTGTCTCCAACGGCCACAATCCCATCGATACCGACTGACCGCTCGACACCCGCAAGGCTCAGTGTGCCGCGGGTGCGAACGTGCTGTTGTCCGGTCGGTACGCCGCTGCTGTCGGTGATCGCCTCGTGACCGATGATCGTTCCCTTGTAGGTGCTCAGTGGATGTTTGTCGGCTTTCAATACATCCCGCATGTCGCTATCACGTTTGCCGATGCCTGTGTCGAAGGCATTGACCTCGACCTGAAACAGCAGCTGTGGTTTCCCCTCAAACAGGCCTGGTCCCTCCCAATAGAGGAATCCATCCACCTTGTCGTTGGTGCCTTCGAAACTGAAGGTGACCACTTCGGATGTGAAGGTGACGTTGTTCGTTGCCTTGCGGTCCACGTGCCATTCTGCGGCATCTGCAGTCGAGGTGATGGCGACAAGGCACACCAGGAAACTCCAACGTTGCAGCAAGCTTGTCGTATCAATCATTGAGGGCACCCTCCTCGATCCACAAGCGCAGCAGTTGTGTCAATTCCGCCGATATCTGGGGAGCGCCTCGGGGCATCTGGCTGCCCTGAATGCTGTTGGCACCGGTAACTTTCAGATACAGATAACTTGAGGAGGGGTTTCCAGGATCGATCAGTGGCTGACCAGAGCTCGAAGTCACACCGACGATCCCTGCATGGGTCTGGGATCCGGACAGTCGTGGAAACTCCAAATCACCATGGCATCCACTCAGAGCGCAGCTTGGTGTGAAGATTCGTGCGCGCACCTGAGTGAAGGACGCATCGATGGTCTCGACGGGGTCATCCTCAACCACGTCTGGTGGATCGAAGACCATTTCCGTGCTCGATGTGATCGAACCCGAGCAGCCGGCAAACACGAGAGCCATACTTCCGATGGCGACAGCAAGACGCATGGACAGGCCTATCCTCAACGGGTAGAGCACCGTGAACAAATCATTGGCTCTGATGGTTAGGTATCGACTCAACTTGCCAAATATTGCGTGCGTACTCTGCCACAGAGCGGTCTGCAGAGAACTTGCCCATTCGGGCGCAATTGAGAATCGATGTGCGCGACCAGGCATCTGGATCGCGAAAGGCGACGTCGACACGTTGCTGCGCCTCCAGATACGCATCGTAGTCAGCCAGGACCATGAATGGGTCACCGCGGTGCAGGAGCGATTCGACGAGCGGTTCGAACACATCCGGTCGCGCTGGACACAGCTGACCACTGGCGATCATGTCGATGACCTCCCGCAGTTGCCGATGACCATCATACAGACTTCCAGGATCATAATTCGTTTTTCGCTGCTGAACCTGTTTTGCATCGAGGCCGAAGATGAACATGTTGTCAGCGCCGATCTGTTCCGCCATCTCGATATTGGCGCCATCCATCGTTCCGATCGTGAGGGCCCCATTGAGGGCAAACTTCATATTTCCTGTACCGGATGCTTCCATGCCTGCTGTCGAGATCTGTTCTGACAAATCTGCCGCGGGGAAAATTTGCTCAGCGAGCCCCACATCGTAGTTGCCTAAAAAGACCACGCGCAGATGGCGAGACACATCGGGATCGGAATTCACCAGATCAGCGACACAGTGGGCAAGTTTGATTACTACCTTCGCCGTGTGATATGCCGGCGCAGCCTTGCCTGCGAGAATGACGGTTCGACGAACGGGCGCAGGCCCACCATTTTCCGCCTTCAGTCGACGATACAGCGTGAGCACATGCAGGAGGTTGAGTAGTTGCCGTTTGTATTCGTGAATGCGCTTTACCTGGCAATCGAAGAGCGAGTCCGCGCTCACGTGCAGGCGATTGTGCGTGGCGATATAGGATGCCAGGGCCACCTTGTTATCCCGCTTGATCTGTCGCCACGAATGGCGGAACTCCTCATCGTCAACAAAGGCCTCCAGCTGCTCCAGTTGTGGCAGATCGGTGACCCAGTCGCTGCCGATGCGAGCTGTGATCAAATTCGCCAATTGCGGATTGCACTGCAAGAGCCAGCGTCGCTGTGTCACGCCGTTGGTGACATTGTGGAATCTCTCGGGCCACATCTGCTCAAAATCTGAGAATAATTCCTGGCGCAGAATGCGACTGTGCAGCTCGGCGACCCCGTTCACTGCGCGACTACCGATAATCGCTAGATGGGCCATTTGCACATGCTGCTCGTCCCCCTCTTCGATCACCGACATTCTGCGCAGGCGATCTTCATCGCCAGGGAATCGCACAGCAACGCGATCGAGGAAACGCTGATTGATCTCGAAGATGATCTGCATGTGTCGTGGCAGAACTTGCTCGAGTAGCGCAACGCGCCACTTCTCCATCGCTTCAGGTAGGATCGTATGGTTCGTATAGGCGAAGCAGTTCTGGCAGATATCCCACGCCTCATCCCAATGCAGCGCAGCTTCATCGACAAGAATCCTCATTAATTCCGCGACTGCCAGAGCGGGATGTGTGTCGTTGAGATGAAACATGTGCTTGTCGGCGAAGCCCGAAAAATTGCTGTGATGCTTGAGCCAACGGCGCAGGGCATCCTGCAGGGTCGCACACACGAGGAAGTATTGCTGTTTGAGACGAAGTTCGCGGCCGACGAAGAAGTTGTCGTTTGGGTAGAGAATTCTTGTCAGCGTCTCTGTGCGATTCTTGTCTTCTACAGCGCGTTCGTAGTCCCCGTAGTTGAAGTGTTCCAAGTCAAATTCGCGGGTTGATTTGGCCGACCACAGCCGCAACGTATTCACCGTGCCATTGCCGTATCCCGGGACGGGTGTGTCGTAGGCCAGAGCAAGGACCTGTTCGCCACCTAACCAGCTGAAGCGCGGCCGACCACGCGCATCGGTGCCCTCTTCGACGCGGCCGTAGAAGCGGACCGGATACAGATATTCGGGTCGCGGGATCTCCCAGGGATTCCCATAGCGCAGCCAATTGTCGGGTGCTTCTACCTGGAAGCCGTCTAAGATGCGCTGGTGGAACATGCCGTATTCGTAGCGCAGGCCATAGCCATAAACGGGTAGTTCCAGGGTCGCAGCCGAATCAAGAAAACAGGCAGCCAATCGACCCAGGCCACCATTGCCCAGGCCCGGTTCGGCTTCCTCGTTGCATAGCGCCGAGAGCTCACTGTCAAAGGCCCGCATCGCCTGGGCCGCCTCATCGTGGATCTGCAGATTGATCATGGCATTGGACAACATGCGCCCCGTCAGGAACTCCATAGACAGGTAGTAGACGCGACGTGCGTCGGCGTCGTAGTATCCGGATTGTGTCTGAATCCAGCGATCGATCAGGCGGTCTCGCACAGCAAGAGCGAGACTGACAAAGTGGTCGCGGCGAGTGGCAGACTTGCGGTCTTTGGCCAGCGAACTGCGAAGATGCCGAACCACATCATCGGCCAGGGATGTGGAGGCTGGGTCGGCGATCGTCGTCATCCACCTAATCTACGGTTTTCGCCGGTTCCTGGGCGGCGGAACCATCCAGCTTGCCCACGACGCGCCCAGGTACCAGATTGACCAACCTGACTCCGGGTGCAGCTGATGGTGACTTCCCACCACGGTGACCGGTCATGGCGGGGCCAAGGATCAATGGGCAGACTCAACGTGAATATCAGCAAAGTCCTTGCAACCCAGGGGGGCAAACAAGCGGTTCTGTTGATCGATGACTCAGCCATCGCTCGCAAGACCCTCAGTCGCACTCTGGAGTACTATGGTTTCGAGGTCTTCGCGGCAGATGCGGGGATTGCCGGACTGAAGCTGTTTCTCGAAAAACAACGGGAAATTGCCATCGTCATTCTCGACATGGTACTGGAAGACGTACCGGGTGAAGCAATTCTGGCGAAGCTGCAGAAATTGGACCCGGAGGTGAAGGTGATCGTCTGTACAGAATCGGCGAGTACAGAATTCAAGCAGACGGGCCAGAAAGTGGCGGGTGTCCTGCGCAAGCCGATCGCCACAGATCGCTTGCTCAAGGTCATCCATCTGGCCCTGATGGGCCCTTCTGAGGGGAGACAACTGAGTGGCCGATGACATCAGTCCACATCTGGCCCTGGCGGCGACCACCATCTCGACTGAGACGGGCTCTGGAGAGCGCAAGGTCAGAGCCTACTGGGAGCTGGGACGACTCCTGCACGAACAGTTGGGAGATCGGGCAGCGTACGGACAAGGGAGCGTTGGCTCTCTGGCCAAGCGCCTCCATCTACTACCACGAACTCTTTATCGGGCCCGCCTGTTTTATCAGCGGCTGCCAAATTTGACCACATGGTCAGGCCTGACATGGAGCCACTGTCGTGTTTTGATCACACTGGACAAGGACGAGGATCTACAGAATCTGGTTGTCCAGACCCGGGAACAGGGATGGAGTGTGCGGCAATTGCAGGCCCAGGTTCGCCTCCGTGAGAAAGGGTCTGCCCCACCTCGCCGTGGCCGTCTGTCCACGTATCGTCTGCTGCCCACTCACAATGAACTTGATCTCGGCTTTGGCGTGCACTTGGCGATCGCGGCGCTGGGCTCTCCTCTCACGCAGCGGGCGCACCGATTACTGGACACGACCTCTCAATCGATGATTGTCGAGCTGGCGATGACAGAACAGGGCATCGATCTACGCCCTGTTTGGGGTGCCGCGCAGCAAAGGCTCTATACATATCGACTCACAGATCCACAGATTCTGGGCGATGGACAGTTAGTGGGCCGTGTCGAACTCGGACCCCACGTTGCTCAAATGATGCGACTGACTCTCACAGCAGTGCCTGAACTCGACTCACCTAAGAAAGAGCACCTGGCCCGGATCCTGCAGCAGATGCAACTAGCCATCTGCGTCGATCAACCCGGTCCTCCCGCACATGTCGATCTGTTTGGCCACTCGGACGACCATGCTACTGGCCAACAAATCCTTGCCGATGGTCAACACATCAATGGGCTGCTGCAGATTCCATCCGGGTCTGATGATCGCCCACGCGGCGGCGAAATGCGGTAGCAAAGACAGATGTGACAGAAAACAGGCGCTGTAGCAAGCAAAAGGGGCCGTCCGCTTGCGCGGACGACCCCGAAACTCCAAATGATGCAGAGAGTATGTGACCTCGCTTACTGCGCGGCCATCCGACTTACTGCTCGCCCACTGATTCCTTGAGTTCGCCCCACGAATTGGACTCAGTTGCGGATCTGGCGGCGCCCGGCAATTGAGCAGCGTCCTCACCGGCTCGATGGCGACCACGACGGTTGCCACCCTCTGCCCGGCGCTCCGAACGGAGCTGATCAAGCGTTGCCTGCTGATCTTCGGTGAGAAGCTCACGCACCAGTTGGCGATGTTCATCCCGCAGTGCCTTCACTTGATCACGGGAGACGTCACCACCCTCTCGCAGCGCCTCCATTTGCTCACGATGCGTCGAGTGAAGTGACTGCATTGCTTGGGTCTGTTCGTTCGTCAGGCCCAATCTCTCACCAAAACCAACCCGTCCATTGGCGCGTTCCACGCCGCTGTGGCGTCGGCCTCGTTGGCGACCCTCAGGACGTTCGGCCCGTAGGCCCTCCAGGATTTCCAACTGGCCTGCTGTGAGTATCGACTCGCGTGCTTCACGGCGAGCCTCGCGCATGGCGTCTCTCTCTTCGCGCGTCACCTTGCCGTTGGCGCGCAGGTCCCGCGCACCGGCGCGGGAATCCAGATGCAACTGATCCAGTTGAGCCTGCTGGCCTTCGGTCAGGCCAAGGGCTTCGGCCATCTGAGCTCGGTGTTCTTCTCGCTGAGCCCGCCTCTGCTCGCCGTCCACCTCGCCTCGTGCTGGGCCACGACGGCCTTTGCCGCCACGCCCCCCCGCATCTGCCACGTCGACGACGGCCAGACTCAGTACGGCTGCGCCAACAACACCTAGGCACAGAAAACGAAATCTTCTCATCAATGATCTCCTACCAAATGGTGACCCTGCAAAACTCCGAGTCACCCGTGATCCCGGTCTGTTCGCGTTGATGCCTCCCAGCATCATCTGCCCCTATGACGGCGACCAAGGGTGCAACGTTTAATCTGCCTCTGGTCCGGCTCGCAATCCTGGCGTTGGTTGTCCGGTGCCCATCAACTCCCCCCGCTAGGAGACGCGTGTTTTACGGTTGGATTATCGTAGGTGCTGGATTCGTCATCCAATTTCTCAATGGCGGACTGCTGTTCCATTCGTTCAGCGCCTACGTGCTGCCCCTACAGGCTGAGTTCGGTTGGAGTCGGACCATTCTGGCAAGCGCCTTTGCACTGATTCGGTTGGAGTCGGGGCTCCTCGGCCCCTTGCAGGGATGGCTCATCGATCGCTTCGGCCCCCGCAAAGTAATGACCGTCGGCAATGGGCTATTCGCGATCGGTTTCCTGCTCTTTGGCCGAACCACGTCGCTGACCACGTTCTATGTCGCTCTCGCCATCATCGCCCTGGGATCAAGTCTCGGCGGCTTTATGCCCATTGCGACAACGGTTACCCAGTGGTTTTCCCGGCATCGCTCCACAGCGCTGGGGCTGACACTGGCCGGTATGGGAGCGGGAGGATTGCTCGTCCCTCTGGTGGTCCATCTGATTGAGGCTCAAGGCTGGCGTTGGATGGCGACCTGGTCAGCGATCTTGATCGCCACCATCACCATTCCCGCCTCGCAGCTGATGCGTCGCAATCCCGAGGACTATGATCAGCTGCCAGATGGTGGCGCTGCGACCACCTCGGAGGGCGATGACTCAGCCCCAAAACCCGAAAAAGATTTTTCCGCATCAGAGGCGCTGCGCACTCCCACCTTTTGGTTTCTGACGCTGGTGCATGCCAGTGCCTTGCTGATCGTCGGGACCGTCCTGGTGCATCAAATTCCGCACATGGTCGAGGCCATGGGACTCACACAGGCGCGGGCCGGAAATGTCGTGGCGTTGCTGGTAGTCGTCGTGATCTGTGGACAATTATCAGGAGGTTGGGTTGGCGATCGTTTCGACAAGCGCTGGGTCATCTTTCTCACCATGTGGTTGCACGCAGCAGCGATGATCATCTTCGCCTATGCCACGACGACAACGGGCGCCATGGTCTTCGCGGTCCTGCATGGAATTGCCTGGGGAATCCGCGGCACGATCATCAATTCGATCAGGGCAGACTACTTCGGGCGACGTGCCTATGCGACCATCAGTGGATTCAGCGCTCTGCTCATCATGATTGGCATGACCACTGGACCGATGTTCTCAGGCATCGTGCGCGACGTGACAGGGTCTTATCGAGTCGCCTTCCTCACCCTCGCGGGCATTGCCGTACTCGCATCGGTTGCTGCTTTGGCTGCGCGGCCACCACCAGCACCCAGGTGAGCCATGGCTACTGTTGAGCGAGCCACTGCAAGCCGGCGAGAAAGACGGCCAGTTCTGTGCCCTGCACCGGGCGCGAGTATCCATAATAAGAACCCGAAAAGAGAATGCGGCCTTTTTCAAATTCGCCTGCCACATAGACAGGATCGGCGAAGCCATTCTCAATCACGACACGACCCGTAGGGCCTGCCCGGAAGATCATGTGGTCACGAAATTCCGGCATGAAAGAAGTCCCTTTCCCGAGGCCAATCGACGGATGCGTCACAGCGACCGACAACTCTGATTCCACCACGTGACGGATGGCCTCGACGTTGTTCTTGGGCCGTGCGCGCACGGCGACTTCTGGAATCGGACTCTCCATGAACCACGCCGTGTCATGGGCAAGGAGCACCCCCCCTCCTTGGGCGACATAACTTCGCAGGGCGGAGACATCGTGATGGGTTCGCTCCAACTCCAGGTTGACATTCTGCAGCACGACGACATCAAATGGCTGTAAGTACGACGCCGACATGCCCTTGTAACTCATGTACCTCGAAACGACCGCTCTGCTCCAGCAGTTGCACGATGGATGGTTTGAATCCGTAGACACCTACCTGAGGTAGGCTGGTCTGCGCTTCCACGCTCGATGCGTCCCACGGGTCGGGTGTGCTTCGGGGTTCGCGCCAGGCATCGTGTCGTTGCGACATGATCGCCTTGGTTGGCCCCGTCGAACCAGGCGAAGTATTGCTCGTGCTCACCGTCGTATCCAGGACCCTCGTAGAACACCCAATAGCCATCGGCGACCTGGTCGATCATGACAGCGTTCTTGCCGCTGAACGACAGCGCGAGCATGGGCCCTGCGTTTCTGGCACCCGTCATAGGCGATTGTTGACAACGTTGTTGTAGATAGAGCCAAAGATGTAGGAAAACCCGAGCTGGCCCCACACTTCATAGTCGGTGGCCAACTCGCGGCGACGCAGTAGGATTTCCTCCAGCGATGCCTCGCCCGCGGCCAGACTCAGCTGATCATTGATGCGATCAACGCCACCTTCGAGCCGCAGCGACAGACCTCGAAACAAACGTACCGACAGGCGATTGTACAACTCGATCCGATATTGCTGCACGTCGTGGAAGTAGTGAGAGCCTTCAAGGCTCGCCCGCACTGAGCCCCACGGCTGGTTGAGTCGTAGATCTACGTCGAGGGTTTGATTGAATCGCGTCTCTTTGCGTTCACCATAGACCGTTCGTTGGGCATAGTCGAGTCGGCGCTGGCCAACATAGTAGGCAACGGTCAGGGATGCCTTCTGGTCCATGTCATAAGGCCAGTAGCTGTACTCGATGGCTGGTGAAAACTGCATTCCAAGATCGACGTTGTCGTATGTCGCCGACCAAAATCGCATGGAGACACCCGCTGACAGATGCGGCCCCAAACTGCGAGTCACAACACTCCGGTGACTCCAACTCTCTGAACTACTACGGGAGGATACACCTGACGATCCAAACCGATCCTCATCATAGTCCAGGTCCAGGTAGTTACGAATTCTCCATTGCTCAGTGACGCGGTCAGCGGACACACCACCATCCAACGACACTTCTGTTCGTTGGGTTTCTTTTTCTAGATGGCCACTGGCCTCGATTTCAAAAACCCAACGATCCCACCGGTCCAGCTCGGGAGCCACAGGTAAGTCCAGATCCTGTGCGCCGGCGAAATCGACGCGCATCTGTGACAGCACGGGCGGATCGAGAAATGGCAGCAGGCCAATCTTCAGGATCCCCGTTATGCCCTCGCGCACCTCATCATTCGTGTACGAGGGCGGTGACACATAGAGCAAAGACTGGCCCGTACCCTCGCGGGCCTTTAGGCCGATGAAGTCCAGCAAGTATTCGTTTCCGCCTGCCGCAGTGCGTGACCGGGTGATGAGCACGTGGACGACGGCGTCTTCCCGATCTCGTACCCAATTGACGAAGGGGATCTGACGTCGGATGTAGCTGACATCGCAGACGTCACAGTCGAGAAAAACGAGAGGAGCTTTTTGACTACGGGAAGCAGACGGGTCGTCGTTCGTCTGGGCCAGAACCGGATGAAAACTGAGCAGGCAAAAGGCTGCGACGAGAAAACGCATCAAAGAACCTCGAAGGAAGTGGCGACGTGGACGTGTCGTGTACTATCGATATCAGAAAACCTACAGGAGATCGAGACGGCGTGCGTTTTCTTTAGTCCCACAGACCGACGGGGGCAGGCAGCAAGAGGCTCCCCTCATAGTGCAGTCCCGGCGTGCGGTCCTGCGCCAGCAGCAAGGGGCCGTCCAGGTCTACTACCTGAGCACCCTGCGCCAACAGCAGTGCCGGGGCCATCGACAGGGAGGTGCCCACCATGCAGCCTACCATCACGCCCATGCCTGCAACCCGGGCAGCGTCGCGCAACTGCAGCGCTTCTGTGAGGCCACCGGCTTTATCGAGCTTGATATTGACCAGGTCGTAACAAGCCTGAAGTCGGGGCATATCGTGCATGGTGTGGCAAGACTCGTCGGCGCACAGCGGCAGGGGATGCTCAATCTGGGCCAGCAGTGCGTCGTTGTCGGCTGGCAGGGGCTGTTCTACCAGCTCAACACCCAGATCTGCCAATTGCGACAGCTGCGCCACGAGGCTGCTGGCGTCCTGAGGGTCTCCTCCCTCATTTGCATCGACGATGACACGCGCATCAGGAGCACCACGACGTACACCCGCGACGCGCTCGGTGTCGAGCCCGTCACCGGCGAGTTTCAGTTTAAGAAGCGGCCGGTTTGACTGTTCGCTGGCAGCTGCCTCCATCGCCGTCGGTGTTCCCAGGCTCAACGTGTAGGCTGTGGTAACGGGTTTCGGCATGGGCGCCTGCAGCAGTTCGAAAACGCGACAACCGGCTTGGGCCGCTTCCCACGACCACAAAGCGCAATCCAAGGCATTGCGTGCGGCGCCAGCGGGAAGTGTTTGTTGGAGGGTGGTGCGATCGAGGCCACTGGCCAGGGCCGGTCGAACATTCTCAAGGGTCGCCACTACTGCTTTGACCGTCTCACCATAGCGAGGATACGGAACACACTCACCCCGACCTATGTGGCCACCCGCTTCGACTTCGACAACGACAACATCTGCCTGGTTCTTAGAGCCTCGGGAGATGGTGAATGTTGTTGCCAGGGGATAGACTTCGCTGCGCAGACGCATATCCATGGCGATTCGCTTTACGCAGGAAGGGCGTCGACAAGACGGCCGGCGCCGTGACGGTAGGCGTCTACCGTGGGCAAGCCAGTCTCTTCCTCGATGGCATGACACGTCTGCTCAACGTCGGCGTCTGCCAACTGTGACGTGTTAAGAGAGATACCCACTACACGGCAGGCTGGATTGGTCAGTCGGCCGCACAGCTGGTTGAGATCGATGCATTGCTGCAGTGAAGGCAGGGACGTGTGCGGCAGTCCTCGCATATGTGTACGCGTGGGTTCGTGGCACATGATCAAGGCCTGGGCCTGAGCACCGTGCAATAGTCCCAGTGAGACACCTGCATAACTCGCGTGAAACAAGGATCCCTGACCCTCGATCAGATCCCAGTGGTCCTCATCATTGGCAGGAGCCAGTTGCTCTGTCGCACCAGAGATGAAGTCGGCGACGACGGCATCAACGGAGACGCCTGTCCCGGCAATGAGGATGCCCGTCTGGCCAGTCGCCCGGAACGTGGCCTTGCGCGAGCGCGCCCGAAGCTCTCGTTCTACGGCCAAGGCAGTGAACATCTTGCCGCATGAACAATCGGTTCCGACCGTGAGCAGGCGCCTACCTGTTCGCGCTTCGCCATGGGCAACACGCAGCTCAAGCTCCGGATACCTGACATCGACCAACTCATGACCCAGCTTCTGCGCCCTTTCTGCCAGCGCCGGCAGGAGACCGAGCCGATTGTGCAAACCACTGGCGATGTCGAATCCAGCGTCCAGGGCAGAAAGGAGGGTCTCCATCCAGACGTCGGAGATGATGCCGCCACGGTTGGCCACACCAACGACCAAGGTTTTTGCGCCCCGCTCCTGTGCTTCTTCCACCGACATGTCGGGCAGACCCACGTCGGCAGCACACCCAGGCAGACGCAACTGGCCCAGGCACCATTCTGGACGCCATCGGGCGACGCCATCAGCGGTTTTGGCAGCCAATTGATCGGCTGCATCCCCTAGGAATAGTAGATATGGATGTTTGATCTCGAGCATGCCGAGCAAGCTATCGGCGCCTGCAACTGTGGTCAAGGTGTAGCGGGCAGGATTGAAGAGGATTCGTATATTTGGAACGAAAACAAACCCTTACGCAAATATTCAGGTATGGCAGATCTACAAGTTATATGTCCAGAGTGTGGCAAACGCGTGTCGTTGCGCGGCCTCAATGGCCACCTGCGATTCGAACACGAGTACAATCTTGATCAAGCCAAGCGTATGGCTGCCAGTGCCCGAATGGATGGTTCTCTCAGACGCCTCGAAGAGGACGTGATGGTCCAAGTGCGTCGCCTCAGCGAATTGCGTCAGGATGCCGAGCTGCTACGCCAGGCACGGGAAGATGGATTGATGGGCGAGGCGCTCTTCGAGAGATTGATTACGCAGAAAGGCCACGAGCGCACGGCGGCAACACGATATCTGCAAAATTTGGAAGAATCGTGGTCAGACAGAGTCGCCGAACGAACCGGAGTCCGCCCCACATCTGTGGCGGAATTGTCTCTCGACGAGACGAGTGGCATCGACCAGTTGCTTGGAGCCAAAGACTAAGACTGGCTGTTACGGGTAGCGGCTCCTTCAATTCCTGTTTGCAGTGACCGGCAGCCCCCGGCACATCGTGCTGAGGGCATTTTTTTTGCGCCAAAAAACTCAAGCATCTCGTGTCTAGACCCGATGACAAGGGGAAAGAAGGATTGTAACTCAAGTATTTACCAATCTCTACAGACAACTGTATAAGACTGTCTCATGCCAAGTCGTGTGTCTGCCAACGGGCATCTAATCGATCGTCAGCGTGAGGTCTTCTAAAGCCAGCAGATTCCAGGCCCAACACATGATCGCCGAAATAAATCGATCGAGCCCGAGCCCTCTGGCGCTGAATCCGACCGTCTTTTTCGGACTCTTCTTCTTTTGCCGCCTCCATCTCCGCTTCCATGGACTTTCTTTCCAGATGCCGCAACCGAGCGTCGTAGGCCTGGATCAAGCGGAAGTCTGCCTCGCTGTAGATACTGAAGCATTGGCAGGGGCCGGATAGGATTAGGGGAGGGGCGGCAGGCCGGGACCGGTCGCATAGCTACTGGCTCGCCACCGGGCAACGGAAAGCAACCGACCATGACGATTCCACCGCGCCGACAAGTGACCACGAGCCAACTGAGTCGCCTGCTTCTGCAGACGGTGATCGAGCCGGGCGAAGGCGAAGCACAGGCAGTGGATTCCCTGTCCGGCCCACTCGGTGTGACCCCTGAACAGATTGGGGTAGAGCTGCTATACACACGAGCCTTCGCCGTTGAGTTGGCCTTGCAGGTGGGTCTCGGCGACAGGGACATGGAGGACCAGCTCAGGGACGAGTACGTCGCAAGTCTGCGGCAAACGGACGAAGGAGCCTGGGAAATGATGCAGGAACGCCTTGAGACCTATCGCGCCTTCACGGAACAGGCAGATGGGACGACGGGGTTGGCCGGCACGATGGGTGGGTGTTTTGCCGCCATCTTCGAGCAAGGACCACTGACGGCGAATCTCGCGCATCTGGGTGGCCGGCTCTTTACGGCGCTTTTCGATGAGATCTGTCAGCTGCTGACGCAGATCGACTTGATCGATTCCGATGCTGGAGAATCTGACCTGGAGCAGTGATGTTTGGTCAGTGATGCTTGGTCAGGGAGACGCGCCCTCGCCTCAGGGTTCCCGTTCAGCGTAGGCGACAATGTGGGTCCGACTCTGCTTCACCTTGCGATAGTTGCCGAAGTGTTCCCGAAAGACCCGCTTGACGTAATCCTTCAGTCCCGCCACGGTGACGACCCACAAACGACCACCGGGGCGAAGCCGCTGATGCATTTCTGCCATCCAATAGTCCAGCAGTTCGCCACCAACCTTGGCAGGAATGTTGGAAGCGATCAGGTCAAATGAGGTCGTCGCTTCCACATGATGGAGACCATTCGACAGAAAAGCACGACCATTGTTGCAGTGATTGGCGACGAGGTTGTGGCTTGCGAATTCGATGGCAACAAAGTCCTTGTCTACCAACTGGACCTGTCCCTGCGGGGCCAGTCGCGTCAGGCATAGGCCGATAGGTCCCCATCCACATCCCAGATCGAGGCAGTCGGCATCAGTCGGCACGTCGATCAGATCGATCAACAGACGCGTGCCGGCGTCGACACCTTTCGGGTGGAACAGACCCCAAGTGGTCACGCACTCGAAGGTGTGTCCGCGAAGCTCGATCTCGACGCGCAGATGATGGTGAGCTGGCGCAGTTGAGAGACTCATGCGCTCAATAGTACGCAGCGATGGACCTGGCTGCTCACCTGCTGGCTCGACGAGTATTTGCAGACAGTGTATCGTCTGCTCAAGCCGGCGGGTGTTTTCCTCCTGCATGGCATCGCTGATTTGCCCGGTCGTCCGGTGAAAACCACGAAGGGATTCATCCCGACCTACGTCTTTCCAGACAGTGAGCTGCCCTCTATGACGAAACGGATGACTGCAGCCGAAGCACACGACTTCGAAACACGCGATGTCGAAAGCTTGCGTGAGAACTATGCGCAAACATTGCGCCACTGGGCGCGGTGTCGACGTGCCGGCGTAGCGCTCAATCGCTTCGAGTGGCATCAAGAGGCACCGATGGCAGCGATGCCACGGGTGGAGGGGCGTGCATGAAGATCGAGGGTGGCCGTCTCGTTGGTGAACAGATCGAGCACCTTTCTTCGCCGAATCACTCCGGTATGTTCGACGCGGGCGGGCCTGACACCCTTATCCTCCACTACACGGCATGTGGTTCGGCCGCCTCCGCGGTCAGCATCTTGTCCGACCCTCTGCGGAAGGTGTCTGCGCATCTGGTGGTGGGGCGTGACGGAAAGATTACGCAACTGCTGCCCTTCGACACGATTGGCTGGCATGCCGGGCGCTCGAGCTGGGAAACACGCAGCGAACTGAATCAGTTCAGTCTCGGCATCGAGATCGACAATGCGGGTCGCCTCGAGCAGCGGGAGGGTCGGTTGTCCACCTGGTTCGAGCGTGAGATTGATAGAGCAGATGCGGTGGCAGGTGTGCACCGCCACGAAGATGTATCAAGCTGGTGGCACAGCTATCCACAAGGACAACTCGCAGTGGTCGAGGATCTGTGTCGCCTGCTGACGTCCACCTACCCTATCCGATACATCCTCGGCCACGAGGAAGTGTCGCCGCAACGGAAGGTCGATCCCGGGCCGGCATTTCCACTGGACGAACTACGCCATCGCCTGCTGTCTGAACCAGACAGCCCCATTGCTCAGGGGGGCGGCGTCGATGCCGAACGCCGCGACTCCACCAGCTGACAAGCTGTTTGCACGCGCTCGATGACCGTGTCGCGTTCGAAGGGTTTCGGCAATACGAGGTCGACCAAGTGACCGCCCTCCACTTGCTCTGCATCGAAAGCCCATCCCGTCATCAGTACAATCGCTGTGGCTTCATACTGCTGCCGAGCTGCAGCGGCAATTTCCAGACCTGATGCTTCATCCATCACCCAGTCACTCAGAACCATGTCGAAGGCCCGGTTCGTGGCGATCTCCAACCCGAGGGAACCACCGCGGGCGGTCACGATGTGATGGCCCTCAAGCAGTGGCTGGATGAGTTCGAGAACCTGAAGTTCATCGTCGACGACGAGAATATCGAGACCTGCAAATACGGTCGCGACTGCGACTTGCTCCGCGGGTGCTTGCTCGACGACCTCATCTAACGGGGCGAACAATTGGAAAGTCGTGCCCTGGCCAAGCTCACTGTCGACTTCGATACGGCCACCGAGATGTTGAACCAAACTCCACACGGTACTGAGGCCCAATCCGGTACCAGCCTGTTGGCCCTTGGTCGTATAGAAGGGGTCAAAGATTCGCTGCTGAGTTGCCGCATCCATGCCTGTGCCGGTGTCGCGTACCTCCACCATCAACTCTGAATCCACAACTCTTGTCGACAAGGTGATGAGGCCGCCATCGGGCATTGCGTCGACGGCATTGAAGATCAGATTCGACAGGATTTCTTCCCACGCCGATCCCTGCGTCAGAATGGAAGGCACAGCAACCAGGTGGGTATCTACGCGGATGCGTCGGCTATCACGTTCGGGCTCTGTCTTCCATTTCGACCGCGTGAGCTCGACGACATCGCGACTCAGTTCCGAGAGATCGACTTGCTCGCGCACCTCCAAATCGATGGGTCGACCGAAGGTCTGTATTCGACGCACGATGGCCGAGCAGCGACGTGCAGAATCCCTCGGGTCTCCTGGCGGATACCTTCAGGAATGTCGTCATGCAGATTGATCAGTTCCGCATTGCCAACAACGACAGTGAGCAGATTGTTAAAGTTGTGAGCGACGCCGGCTGCCATCTCTCCCAGGGCGCGAAGTTTTTCAGACTCGACCAAGGTCTGCCGCGACTGCTGCAGATCTTGCGCCATCACATTGAAAGAAGAAGCAAGCTCTCCTAACTCGCTGCGTGACGTGATGTCGATTCTGTGATCAAGATTGCCTGCTCCCAGGGCGCGCGTGCCGTCCACCAGAGCTTCTACAGGTTGCGTGAGACGACGAGCTCCAAGAAAACTGACGAGGGTCGCCAGAGAGATGACGCCAAGAGCAACCAGCAGCAACAACTCTTCGAGGGTATAGAGGAAGTCATAGGCTTCGTCGAGGGAGCGTTGAATGAGGAAGGTTCCGCCCACTCCCTCACCAATGCCGAAATTGCCCGACAGAGACAGGAATGTCTCGTCACCGACGTCGCTCTCAAAGGGCATGTCACTCGCAGGAGACGCCTTCAGGGCAGCGCGATCTTGTCCTTGCCACGTCGAGGCTACGAGGCGTTCGGCGGCGGAAAAAAGCTCACCTCAGAGCGTGTCATTTCTTCCACGGCGACGGCAAGCTGATCGTCGATCTCAAAACCGGTCAGCAGAGATCCAAGCATGCCATCCGGCGACCAGACGGGAATGGAGACCGTCTGGAACAGTCGGTCGCCTTCGGTACGGAGTCCGACATGCTGCCGTCCTGCCAGAGCCTCTGCGATGGCCCGTTCTTCCCCAATATGCTCGCCATAGCTGGCTCGACACAATAACATGTCGAGGACCGAACCATCAGGACCTAGAATGGCGGCGACGCCGGGTACGAATGTAACTTGTAGGTCCCACAACAGCCCTTGGGTTGTGCCGTCTCGCATGCGCTCGAGCACGCCTGTTTCAGCCGCCATCTTGGCAAGCAGCTGGGTCACCGGCTGCGGGTCGAAGGGACTGATGAAGCCGACGACGAGGCTGCCGTGGACCTGGTCAGAGGTCTGAACGGGAACTTCCACAACGTGCAGTGCCATGCCATTCACGTGCCACAGTTGCCCCGGGCCACGTTCCAGGCGTGAATCGATGTGAGTTGGCCGCTGCAATTCCAGGCGGGATAGAACGATACCTGATCGATTGGTGACAACGAACAGATCGCTGCGTAGTACACCTTGAAATCGTTTTGCTTCACTGCCTACCGTGCGTGCATGCGCTTCCAGATCTACATCAGGAACGTCCAGGGCAGCGGAAAACCTCGGATCTTCGGCGACGACGAGGCTCTGAGTTCGCAGCCACTGAGCGCGCTCCTGCATGAACTTGGTGAAGACCGTGCCCGTCTGCACCAGATCCTGCGCAACGTCGCGGCGAATTTGCCGCCGCGCAAAGATGTCGATCACAGCCAGGGACAGTAGTACTAGGATCAGGACAGTGCCCAGGTTGAGCGCGAGAAGGCGGTCGCGAAGAGAAAAACCTAACCGCGGGCGGAAGACGACCGGCGTCACAGACGCAGGTCGATCTGCACCGAATCACCCGGTGCCGCTTGCAGCAAGTGTTCTACCCGACCTCGTGTCGGATGCCAGCCCACGAGTCGGTGTGTTCCTGCGGGGATGTGCAGCCGGTACTGCCCATCCGTATCGGCCTTGGTGAAATGGGGGTTTTCGAGTACGACGATATAAGCCTTCATGCCGGCGTGGATTTCACAGCGCACGACGACAACGGCTGGCTCGTCGAATCTCTGCATCTGTGAACTGCCTTCGCCGAATCGCCCCAAATCGAAGCGATCACCAGCGACGACAGAAAACACATTGTGGTAGTAGTCGTCCTGGTTTGGGAACCCGACGGTCGAGCCTGCAAGAATGGGTAACACGTGCGGGATGAAGGTGTCATGCTGTTGTGCCATCTGATGTCTGGGGCCGACGGACCATCCCTTCTGGGGGGGATTCACGTCCGCTATATAGATAATGACACTCTGCAGCGCGGATTCTGCGGCGACTGTGTCACGAGCGGAGCGATAGGGCCCCTTGTAGTATCGGGGAGGCCGCTGACGTTGGTCGGTTTCCTGTAGAGAAACCAGTCCATACACAACCGCCTGCTTCTCTTCGGCGAAGCCACTGCTCCCCGTTGAACACAGGCAACTGGCGATGCCTACAAGCAGCTGACGGATCTGTCCGGATCCTCTAGGTGATGACATCTTTAGAAACCCACCGTCAGACTCAAGCCGACGAGGTGATCGGATTCATCGTAGGCAGAGGCAACGTGCAGGTCATTGAGTTGGATTCCACCCTTCGCCAGGACGCCATCTGTGATCCAGTAACCGACACTCAGATCCAAGCGATCGGCGCTGCGATCCCAACGCACGCGATGGCCACTGCCTGAACCGTCATCAATGCGGCCGAAGCGCAGAGTCGACCATCTGCCTGCGGCAAACAGACCCGGTGCGAGCTTATATCGAGCTTCGATGTGGGCGCCATCCACTTTCAGGTCTTGCTTGTGGCCGGCAGCACCTGTGATAAAGGGAGATTCCCACCGATTGCGGGCGGCTTCGGCAATCACGATCAGATGTCGAATCTCATACTCAAGGGCAACACCAACAATCTGCTGCTCATAGTCCTCCACTTCATCGCCTGCAGCCAAGGCCGGTCCGACGACACGGTCCAGATAAGGTCCCTTTGCCCACGACAAACGGAGCAAGCCACCCGCAAAGGGCACGAAATCCGAGTCGAGCAGCCCATTGCACCCCGTCATTGTTGTCGATGGCATTTGAACTGGGATCCGACAGCGTTCCCTGAGTTACAACGAGCAGATATTCCAGACGCTAGACCGAACCGATCAGGCCACCACCGTAGTCCCAACAACTGTCGTAGACGAGGGGCAGACCACTGCGCGCAGACTCTGATCCACCCCCTTTATAACCGGCAAACCCGCCACGACCCGATCCACGCTGTGACAGCAAGTCTTCATTGTCCGCTGGCAACTGATTTGAGCGGAGGGAGCTGAAGTACTGGTAGAGCAGAGGTTGGCCGAGGAGTGGATTCTTGTCGGCATAGGCGCGTTCGGTGAAATGGCCGAAGGGGGTGGGGATCTTGCCAAACTGAACATGCAGATCGCTGTGGGCGTTACTAACCAAGCGCCACTGCGCCCAAGTTCGCAGGAAAGAACTGGCAGTGGCACCTGAAGAGGGGTCGATGGTGATCTGGTTGAAGAGGGTCAGATCGTCGCCGACAACGATATCGCCGAAAAGATTCACCTGCAGATGTGACAAGGGGCTGTCGCCACGCCGTAGCCGATTGACCCCGACACCACGTCCAGAGCTACTTGTCATACGAAGATCGACGGAGCCAAATGGACAGACCTCGACGGCCGGCGCCTCTTGCGCCATACTGGCGGTCGCGGACAACCACCCCAAGATCAGGATCCATCGTCGCATTCGTTAACTCGGCTTCAATCTATGTAAGAACTGGAACGTGCATGGTGAATCTGATACATAAGGATCTTCGATCGTCCCTCTTGGCGTTGACAGCCACGGCTGCCACGCAACAGTGAATATATCCATGACGCAAATCAGCCAACCCCTTTGCAACAGATTGTCTCCACGTGCCTGACGTTGAATACGACGGGATCATTCTCGGTGCAGGCCACAACAGCCTCGTATTGCAAGCGTACCTGAGTCGTGCTGGTTTCGACGTCATCTGTATTGAATCGGGACCAACTGTCGGGGGTGGCCTGCGGACAGAACAATGGCCCCTGGGATCAGGTTTTTTGCACAACACCCATTCCTTCTACCATCGGGCGATCACGAACATGCCCTGGTATCAGGAGTTGGGGCTGGACTCCCACGGCGCCCAGTATCTGGAACCCGAACTCAATGTGGCCATGCTCCTGGGAGACGACACGGCCATCGAGTGGTGGACGGATCTTGAGCGGACGGCACAATCCTTCGCGCGGCTCAGCGAAACAGATGCTCAGCGCCTGCGAGTGTGGGCACAGGACTTCCGTGAAATCGTCGACGACATTCTCATTCCCGAGGCCCAGCGTCCACCGCGCGAGCCTCAGGAGAGACAACGTGTGCTGGCAGCAACGGCCGCCGGTCGTCGATTGCTGGAGGTGGCAACCATGTCGCCGCGTCAGTTTGTTGAACAGGAGTTCACCCATCCGGCGATTCAGGCGGGGCTCTTGTTCTTCAATGGTCTGCGGGAAGTGGACCTGCGGGCACCTGGATTCGGTCATCATATTCCCGCTCTGCTCGCCTCACCAACCAAAGCACAGATGTGTCGTGGTGGCTCAGCAGGCCTGGCCCAAGCCCTGCTGTCGGTGGTGGAGTCGAGTGGAAGCTGTGTGCGCACCGACACGTCTCTCAAACGCATCCTCGTCGACGGCAAGACGGCCCCGCCCCGGGTGATCGGGGTAGAAACCACAGAAGGTGAGCAAATTGGTGCGCGTCACTTTGTTGCCTCAGGTCTCAATCCACAGCAGACCTTTCTCGAACTTCTCGATGCATCGCTGCTACCTGCTGCATGGCGACAGGCAGCCAGTGAGTTTCGCTACAATCTGCTGGCGCCCCTTTTCGGCTTGTATCTGAATCTGGACTCACCGCCGCGATATGCTGCGGCACAGCGGGCCGAGCATCTAAATGACGCCTTCATGGTGATTCTTGGACTCGAATCGCCGGCGGACTTCGACGCGATGGTTGTGGCCCACGAACAAGGGCAGATACCACCCACCGTGATGTGGGGATCCTGCCCGACGGCATTCGATCCCAGCCAGGCGCCGACGGGGCAGCACACGGCCTTCATGTGGGAGAAGGTGCCTTACCATCTGCACGGAGACCCGGCAACGTGGGATGTCTATGGCAAGACCCATGGTGAGCAGATGCTGGATACGTGGTCGCGTTATGCACCGGGGTTACAGGGTCAGGTCCTGGATCACTTTGTTCGCACAGCGGCCGATATCCCTCGTCAACTCCCCAATATGCACGAGGGGGATTTGCTGGTGGGTGCCCTGTCGCACGGCCAGGTAGGCTACAATCGACCTTTCCCCGGCGCAGGACACTATCGTGGCCATCTGCAAGGCCTGTATCTGTGTGGTTCCTGTTGTCATCCAGGTGGCAACATCACCGGTTTGCCGGGATACAATGCAGCCCAGGTCCTGTGTGCCGATCTTGATGTTCAGGGACCGTACATCGAATGAGCAACTTCTCGTCAATTGACTGTGCCTCTCATTCAAGCGTGCTTGCCCGCACATGACCACGATCCGATGTGATAATCTGACCAAGACCTATACGGTCCCTGTGCGCGATCCAGGGTTGCTGAATGCAGCCAAGAGCCTGTTTCATCGCCGCACCCGAGATGTGGAAGCGGTGAAGGATGTCTGCTTTGAGCTTGCGGAGGGAGAGATTGTCGGATTCCTCGGCCCCAACGGCGCCGGCAAGACGACGACGCTGAAAATGCTTTCGGGTCTTTTGCAGCCAACCGATGGCCAAGTCGAGGTGCTGGGCTTTAAGCCCTTTCGTCGGCAACGTGATTTCCTGCGCCAGATCACTCTTGTAATGGGCAACCGAAACCAGCTTGTGTGGGACATACCCGTTGCAGACTCCTTTGAACGGAATCGCGCCATCTATGGGCTCGAGCGTCCTGCCTTCACCGAAACGGTCGACATGCTTGTCGAATTGCTCGATCTGGCCGAATTGCTTGACAAGCCGGTTCGCAATCTGTCACTGGGTGAGCGAATGAAGTGCGAGGTGGCGGTGGCACTACTGCATCGACCACGAATTCTGTTCCTCGATGAGCCGACTCTCGGTCTTGATGTCACGATGCAACGTCGGATCCGCACATTCGTTGCAGAATACAATCGAACCTCAGGAGCGACCGTGCTGCTGACCTCTCACTACATGGCAGACGTCGAGGCGCTGTGCGAACGGGTTCTCGTCATCCACCACGGGCAGTTGTTGTTCGACGGTCAGTTAGATGAACTCGTACAAAGGTTTTCGCCCCATAAGACGATCGTTGTTGATCTCGAAACAGAAGAAGCGGATCTGTCGGACTACGCAGAAGTCGTGCATACCGAAGGCAATCGCGTCACACTGACGGTGCCCAAAGAACTGACAGCGGCCACAACGGGACGTTTGCTGGCAGATCTGCCCGTTATCGATCTGACGGTTGAAGATCCGCCGATTGAAGAGGTGATCGAACGGGTCTTTACCCAACAGCTGCAGCACGACCCAGATTCAACGTCGGACGATTCCGCCACACCATGAGCGCATGGTTCGGCGATATCTACCGTACCCTGTTCAAGATCGAACTGGCGGTCATGTTCCAGTACCGGGCGGCCGTCGTCATCTGGCTGATTGGGCTCGTATTACAGCCTGTGATTTATCTGGTTGTCTGGCTGACGGTGGCAGAGACCGAAGGTGGAAGGGTTGGGGATTTCGATGCGGGGTCGTTGTCCGCCTATTTCCTGATCATGATGGTCGTCAATCACGCAACCTTCTCTTGGCACATGTGGGAGATGGGATATCGCGTGCGTTCGGGCTCCTTCAACTCGCTGCTCGTACAGCCCCTGCATCCCTTTCATCGTGACATCATCCAAAACATGGCCTACAAGGTCCTCTCCCTGGCCATCGTCCTACCCGTGACAGCGCTGTTGTGGTGGTTCTTCGAACCGACGCTGACACCGGAGCCGTGGATGTGGATCGCCCTCGGGCCTGCCGTTGCACTTGCCTTTCTGGTGCGATTCTTTTTTGAGTGGTCCCTGGCACTGTTGGCCTTTTGGATCACGGATACATCCGGTCTCAACAATCTCTATATGGCCCTGTTCTTCTTTCTCGCAGGCCGGATGGCGCCGATTTCTCTGCTGCCATCATGGGGCCAGGCCATCGCCAATGCCCTGCCATTCAGACTCATGCTCGCTTTCCCCGTTGAGTTGTTGATGGGTCGGCTGACACCAGAACAGGTGATGGACGGTTTCCTTACTCAGATACTCTGGATTGGTCTGGGTTGGTTGACTGTCCACCTGGTCTGGACACGAGCCTCGGCCCGCTATTCTGCCGTCGGCGCCTGAGGGAAATCACCTATGCGTTTGCTACGATTGTTCCTCATCTACCTACGTATCGGTTTGTTATACGAGCTGCAGTATCGCGCCAATTTCTGGATTCAGATGGGCAAGTCGATCATGAATCTGGTGGTGGCCCTGGCAGGTGTCGCCGTCATCTATGAACACACGACAAATCTCAACGGCTGGGTGCCGGCGGAGTTGGTCGTGCTTCTGGGAATTTTCGTGTTGATGACGGGCGTGCTGGGCGTCGTGGTACGACCGAGCATGGAAAAACTGATCGAGGATGTGCGCGATGGGAATCTTGATTTCACACTCACCAAACCGGAGGACGCGCAGGTTCTGGTGAGTGTTTCTCAGGTACGCGTCTGGCAGCTCATCGACGTCGTCCTCGGCCCGATCGTTTCGATCGCTGCCATGCTACACCTCGGGCGACAGGTAGATCTCCAACAGATGGGGATCTTCGCCATCACCTTGCTCGCGGGAACAGCCATCCTCTACAGTTTCTGGCTGATCCTGGCGACGATCTCATTCTGGTTCATCCGGATCGAGAACATCTTCATGATCTTCCACAGCCTCTATGACGCGGCGCGTTGGCCGGTGACCATCTACCCCGGGTGGTTGCAGGCGGCGCTGACCTTCCTGGTGCCGGTGACCTTTGCCGTCACCGTTCCGGCAGAGGCCCTGATCGGCCGCCTAACCCACGACTATCTCATGCTGACGATTGGACTGGCTGTGGCACTGCTCGTGATATCACGGTTGTTCTGGCGTGTCGGCCTTCGACAGTACGCCGGGGCATCTGCTTGAACAGGCACAACTGACCACGCCGGTAAACAACAAGAGCGAAACCGGCATCGGTACGTGGGTGGAGCCGCTCACCGCGGCGGGGCAGCCGACGGTAGGTGGTAGGGAAGCCTTGTTCCGCATAATGTGGTTCGTCGACGTCGACGTCGCTGGCACAACACCTTGTGTACGCCATTGATGACTTTGTCGCCGAAGACGAGTCCCCTGCCGCCTCAACAAAAGCGGCACCCTCCTGAACGCGTCGTACTCGCATTGTCCAATTTCCTCTTGTTGCCAACCTGCAAGAGGAACCAAAACAATCGCGAGAGCAATTGACCGAATAGGTAGAAGCGGCGGTCGTCAATTCTAGAGAATCGGGATCCTACTGAAGCAGGGCCACAGGTCCATGCCAACCAACGGGCATCTGCGTCTGGTCGACACTGCCAGAGGCCAGATGGAACCAGCGCCCAGATGCGGCGGCCTGGTCACCCGCAGCCGATGGCCACACCGTCAGGCGACCGCTTGTACCAGACATCTCGATTCGTTCCTCCGAGGCATCCACTTCGAATCGCTCTGGTTTGACGTGCTCAAGCAAAGCCGACAGAACCCGAGCTGTCTCGAAGGCGCGACGCGGATTACACAGTGGATCGAGCAACCCTGAGGCTCCGTCCATTGTGCGGTCCAGGTCGATGAAGGGCTCAACGACCACCGGCGCGTTCCATGCCGCTGCCTGGATCAATGCGCGCGTGATCCACGTCGGTGCGGTCTCTTCGTCGTCGAGGGACACACGCAACTGCAGCGCCTGCGTCGCGGGAACTATGAGGGCGGCGGACGTCAACGATTGTTGAACCTCGGCGTACATGACTATGGTGACATCCGGTCCGCACTTGCTGACGATGGGAAGCAGCTGCACCAGTTCGTTCGCACGATAGCCGACCCGAGTGCGAGGATGCTGTTTGCCCGCAATGTGATCACCCGGGACAATCGCGCACAGCGCCAGCGGGGAATCCAGTTCGCACAACTGTTGCTGCTGTACCGCATTCGGAAAGGGACCATCCGTCAACTGCACCTCGAGCCGGTCGAAGGCATCTGCATGGGCAGCGCTTGTCTGAGCTGCGGAACCAAGTCCAACAGCCACCGCCTGCAATTGCAATCCATCTTGGCGCAGCCACTGCAGACGCGACTGTTGTGTCGAGTCGCCAAGATCTTCACAGGGTACACGTACGAGACCGGCACCCACCTCGCGCAGCAACAGCCATGGATAGTCGTTGCGCACAGGTTGCCGCACCAGGGAGGGATACGCCATGGGCACCTGTGCCTGCCAGACCAATGGCTGCGTCAGGGTGACCCCCAGACGTTGGCGATTGGCACCCGATATCGTCGTAAGCGCACGACGTTGGGTCGAGCAACCATCTCCGGTCGGAACGAAGTGCACGTCCAGTTTGCCTGCCCGTACCCGACACAGGTAGAAACCAAGTTTTGGCGTATCGTCACGTCCTCGCTCTGGCGCAGGGGGGGCAGCAAATACCTGGCCGAATCCTGGTCGCGTGAAACAGGAGGATGCACAGATCCAGTGGTGCGCGGCACCACCGCTAACGCCGATGCGATCGTAAAAGCGGAAATGCACGTGCGCCGCAAAAAGATGCTGCAACGATGAATGGCGCAGTCGTCGCAACAAATGCCCGCGCGCTGGTTCGGCGACCGTGTCGTAATGACCCAGGTGCGGGTCCTGGGCATCTCGCAGATACAGCGGCAGGTGCAAAAAGAGGATGAGATTGTCCTCACCGACACTCAACAACTCTTCAAGCCACGCTTGCTGCTGACCAGCAGCAGGCAGGTCGGAATTGAGGATCTGTGAATTGAGGATTGCAAATCGCAGGCCGCCGTGTTGCCACTGTGTATAGGTCGAACCGAAACGCTCTTCGTGTGCCGTTAGGTCTTGCTCGGTGACGGCGTGCGTCGGCATCGTGGGGTCTGGCTTATCGCCGACATCGTGGTTGCCAGCGACAAAGTGGATACGGTCTCGTAGTCCCACAGCATCGATCTGTGCCAACGCCTCCTGTTGCGCACGATCGAAGTCGGGACGGCCGGGGAATTCCTGCACGAGATCGCCCATGTGCACGATGAAGGTGGGATCAAGATCCGCGATCGTTTCCCAGACGGCGGCGGCGCGCTCGCCCTGCACACGGCGCGACGGAAACTCGGCAATGGCATCCGCGTCGGCGTGGTCCGGGTCCGCGAAGTAGTGGGTATCGGCCACGACGACGAAGTCCCAATCCGAGGCGGGCAATAGGTGTTGATCACATGTGATTGGCATATGTGCCAACCTACATCGCTGTTTCGTGCCGTCAATCGCCCGTACATTGGCCCTGCGTTTCGCGCCGAAATCTATATGATCTTTTTCTGCATGGGAGCATCTGTGAACAAGGTTGTTGTACTGGCCCGCGGTCTGGGGAAACGTATGCGTCAAGATGACGGCGGATCAGCCCTGCGATCCGATCAACACCGACAGGCTGAAACCGGCGTCAAGGCGCTGGTGCCCTTCGATCGTCCCTTCCTCGACTACGTCCTGGCCGTTGCTGCCGACGCCGGATTCGAGCGGGTCTGTCTTGTCATCGGCCCTGAACACGATGAGATTCGTAAGTACTACAGCGAGGTGGAGGCGCAGCGTCTGCAGTTCGAGTTTGCTGTGCAGACAGAACCGCGTGGGACAGCCGATGCGGTACTTGCAGCACGGAATTTCGTTGGCAACGACGATTTCATGGTGATCAATTCGGACAACCACTATCCACTTGAGGCGCTACAGAGTATGCGTGCGCTGGATGGTCCGGGGCTGCCATGTTTCGAGCGCGACGCCCTCGTCGAGATGAGCAATATCCCGGCTGAGCGTATCGCCGGTTTCGCCGTTGTCGAGGTGAGTGCAGAGGGAGATATGCTCAGGATACATGAAAAACCTGGTCCGGAACTGTTGGCGCGTCTGCCCCGGCCCCTGGGCGTCAGCATGAATTGCTGGCGCTTGGGTGGCGAGCATATTTTCGATGCCTGCCATGCCATCGAACCTTCCGTACGTGGCGAACTCGAACTACCCGCCGCGGTCCAATTCGCCATCGACACCTTGGGAATCCGTTTTCGTACCGTGCCACTGCAAGCATCGGTCCTCGACATGACGAGTCGTACCGATATCGATGCGGTCGGTGAACGTCTCAAGGGTCTCATCGTACAACTATGAGCAATGCCATGACTGACTGGGCGACACTTGCCGATCTTCAGCGGCTCGAAGCACTGCTGCGGACGGCGGGCCTTGATGCGGCAGCGATCGGTGACAAACCGCAACGTTTCGCCCGTGCCGCCGAAACCGTGCGCACATCCGATTCCTCTGCACTGGCTTTCTTTGTTCCCGGTCGCATCGAGGTGCTTGGCAAACACACCGACTATTGTGGTGGTCATTCCCTTGTGACGGCAGTCGAGCGTGGTTTCTGTATCGTCGCTTCTCCACGCCAAGACGATCTGGTGCGTGTATTCGCTCAGGATGAGAACGAGGAAGTCACCTTCTCCCTGGACCCAGACCTCGATGTTCCCGTCGGCACGTGGACGAACTATCCGATGACCGTCGGTCGCCGTCTGGCGCGAAATTTCCCCAACTGCAGAACGGGGGCAGACATTGCTTTCAGCAGCGATCTGCCCGCGGCGGCCGGCATGAGTAGTTCGTCGGCTCTACTGATATCGACCTATCTCGTGCTTGCTACGATCAACAAACTTGAGCAGACCGAACGGTTCCGCGCCCAGGTCGTCGACGAGTTGGCACGGGCAGAATACCTGGGGACGCATGAGAATGGCCAGAGCTTCGGTGACCTGGAAGGAGACCGCGGTGTGGGTACTTTCGGCGGTAGCGAAGATCACACGGCCATTCTGTGTTCCACGGCAAATCACCTGGGTCTGTATAAATACTGTCCGACCCGGGCGGTCCAACAGATTCGACTTCCGGATGATCTGGTCTTCGTCGTCGGCTCCAGTGGTGTGGTGGCCCAGAAGACCGGCGCAGCGCAGGCGCTCTACAATCGCGCGTCTCTATGCTCGCGTGCTTTGGTATCGGCCTGGCAGAAACAAGACCCTGACCCCGTCGTCTACCTCGCGGATATCACCTCAAAAGGTCAGGCCGCCGTCGACCGTCTACGCACGGCGATCGCCGATGGGAATGAAGGATTCGATGCGCCGGAGTTGAGTGTTCGTCTCAACCACTTCCTTGCGGAAGAGGACCTTCTCACACAGGCTGCTGATGCACTGGCCGTCCAGGACGTCCGATCCTTTGGCCAACACGTCGATCGTTCCCAGGAACTGACGGATACCTTGTTGGGCAACCAAGTGCCTGAGACACGAGACCTCGCGCGCCTGGCCCGTGAACAGGGCGCTTTGGCAGCATCTGCTTTTGGTGCAGGATTCGGTGGCAGTGTCTGGTCTCTGGTGCCTCGGGCAGAAGCAGCCCAATTGAGCCAGCGCTGGTCCGGTGCCTATGTGGCCCAGTATCCGGTGAGGGAGTCCACGTGCGACTTCTTTGCCACGGGCGCAGGCCCCTGCGCATTCCCAATCCTTTCCTAATCGTTGTATACTTTGCACAGCAGATCTGTTCCGCGTCGTCAGATCGGACTACCCAGAACGCAAAGCGCCGAGACCTTTTGATCCCATGGTCACTTTTCTACGCAATCTCGTGGCGCGCATCTTCGGCTTTGATCGTGAGATCAACAGTTTGCACGAACGTGTGCGCGAACTGAGCTGGGACTCAGCCTATGGCATGTACACGCGACCTGCCTTCCTACAATTTGCTATGGTGATGCCGCGCGGGACGCGTTATGTGTCGTTCATCGATCTCGACAGGATCCACCATCTTGATCAGGAACTGGGATACACTGAGGTCGATCGGCGGATCAAGGCGACTTTCTCCGTGAATTTCCGTCGTTCGGACGTTGTCGCCCGCTGGTATTCGGGTGACGAGATCGTCATCCTCTTCGACTCTGATCGTGAGGGGGCTGATCGCAAGATGGTGGAGTTGGCAAAATCAGCGCACCGCGAGAGTCTCAGTTTCAAGTTTGCCATTGGTGACTGGGCCGTGGGTAAAGAACCCGCCGCCGATGTCATCGATGCCCTCGCCGAGAATGTCCGCCTGCAGAAGACGTCGAACGAACGCTGATGCGCCCAGCGCACCTGCCCCTCACCAGACCCTGCACGCTGCCCTTCATCCTGCACAGACACGCTCTGAACTTGTCGGTGGCGTTACTGATGATGTGGTCTGTCAGCGGCTGCGGCGATGATGATGAAGGCGTTCGCTTCGGTGATCCGCTTGTCGTGCGCGACTATCGCGACGCACTCAATCCGATCATCGACGAGGTCTCAGCCATCGAGGCGCAAGTCCAGCAGCGCGCCGTTGGTTCATCCAATGTGGCGACGGCGGCCAATCTGAATGCTGTCTATACAGATGTCAGACCGCAGTTGCTCGAGGTACTTGTCGAGTTCGATCGACTGACTCCGCCACGCAGACTGCTGGATCTTCACAGAGATATTCGCTCCCTCATGATCCTGCGCCTCGATGCCTATCGGATCGTGATGGAAGGGCATGCCGCTGCGGACTCAAGTGTCTACGCAATCGCCGAGGGGCAATTGCAGCAAGCAAACGAACTGATCCTAGATATCAATCTCGGTCTGTGCGAGATCGATGTCGCCCTCAGTGACCTGGAAAACTGCCGCCTGCTGGCCGTGGCGACTCGCCATGAGGTGTTTGTTAGACCTTCGTGACCGCCGTCCTCTGGCCACTCTGGGCCGCTTCATAGGCAGCTGCCAGGATCTCGACGATGTGCACGGCCGTGGTGCCCTTGATGCGAATCTGAGCATCCCCATTCATGGCACTGACAAAGTCATCCAACGGTGTCGGCAGATCTGGCAGCTCCTCTTCCGACCATTGCTGCGTCCCACTCGCTGTCTGCAGTTGCAGCTGGAAGGGGAAGCCTGTTACTAGGGCCGTGCCCTGAGAGCCATAGTAGGTGCAATACTGACGTTTGCTGCGAATTTGAGAATCAGCCGTCTGCACCAAACTGACCATGGCACCATTCGACATTTCCAATCCCAACACGGCACGCACGTCGGCCCTGTCATCATCCATCTGTGCTGTGACGTTGTCGACGCGAAGCTCAGTGCACCAGATCAGTTCACACAGAAGATGTGAACCACCATCGACAAGAAAGCCACCATGGGCTGTTGCATCGCCGCGAAACAATGTTGGTGGAACTACGCCCGGGAGATCGTCGGGCAGTGGCTGGCGGCCAAGCACACCCAGTGCGTTTCCTACCCAGCCGATGCTGGCACTCTCCAGCGCGCCGAGCTCTCCACCCGAGAAGGCCTGGCGCAATCGTTCACAGTGGCGCCAATAGGGAGGATTCTGTGCAACGAGCAGTACCCGACCCAATTCGGCTGCCCGATCGACCAGTTGTTGGCCCTGTTTGGGATCGATGGTGATCGGCTTCTCCAGCAACAGCAACACGTGTAAGCCGGCTTCCAGTGCCGCGAGGGTGTGTTCGTAGTGGTCATCATGAGGAGAGCAAATCAGGACGGCATCCACCAAACCACTTGCGATCAGCTCGCGATAGTCAGTGTAGAGGTCGTCGACCTGGAAGGCTTCTCCCATCTTCGCCAAGGCGGTTTCGTCGCGTCGACAAAGGGACGTCAATTGTGTCTGCGTGTGGGAGACAACGTCTGGGCAATGTCGTCGGGAGGCGAACCAACCCGCACCGATGACGCCGATACGCCAAGTGGATGATGTCATGTATGTTCCTCATGTCAGTTGCAAGAGGTGACAAGGCTACGGAGGGTAGAGGATGGACAAGTTCGACGACACACCTGCTCCCAATGGCAGAGACTGTAAACAAGGCGGTGCGGAAGATCGCCGAATGCAGCCAGAGGATGCCATGGACGAGGCTGTACAGATGCCGATCGATGGAACCCTCGATCTACATACTTTTTTGCCGCGAGATGTGAAGCCATTGCTCCAGGATTACCTGGAAGAATGTCAGCGGCTAGGCATTCTCGATGTACGAGTCGTCCACGGCAAGGGCACCGGTTCTTTGCGCCGCTCTGTGCACGCCATCCTGGGACGCCTGCCCCTGGTCGCCCGATTCCAACAGGCAGGCGAAGGGGGTGGTGGCTGGGGAGCGACGCTCGTACGCTTGCACTCGTTGCAGTCGAGCGACAGGGAGTCGGAATAATGGCTTCGAGCGGATGTCGTTGCTGATTGAGCTTACGTACGGTCCGAAATAGATTCATCCAAGACAATGCCAGGCCCCGGTCACAAATTGCGAGCGAATGAGGCTGCCCATGACATCAGTCGATGACCTGATCAAAACGCACATGCCAGAGCTGATTCGTCTACGCCACGAAATCCACCAACATCCAGAGCTTGGCTACGAGGAGCACGGTACGGCACAGCGCATTGTCGATGCTCTGGCGGAAATCGATGACCTCGACATCCGAACCGGCGTTGCAGAGACGGGCGTCGTGGTGACTCTCGGTGCCAATAAGAAGGCGCCGATGGTTGCACTGCGTGCCGACATGGATGCTCTCGCCATTCAGGAAACGTCGGGCCTTCCCTATGCCTCATGTGTACCGGGAAAGATGCACGCCTGTGGCCATGATGGACACACAACGTGTCTGGTGGGGGCTGTAAAAGTCCTGGCCATGCTTGGTGACCAATTGCCGGGCCCCGTGCGCTTTCTTTTTCAACCGGCTGAAGAGGGAGGCGGGGGGGGCGGCCGCATGTGTGAGGCAGGAGTTTTGGATGGCGTTCGAGCGATCTTCGGCCTTCACGGCTGGCCCTACCTGTCACAAGGAGAATTGGGTGTCCGCACAGGTCCGTTCCTGGCCTCCTCCGATCGCTTCCGCATCGTGGTCGAAGGGCAGGGAGCCCATGCCGCCTTTCCGCATCAGGGGGTTGATCCCATACCCATTGCGGCGCAAATCGTGCTCGCCCTGCAGACGATCGCTTCACGCCATACGGATCCGCTCGACGCGGTTGTCGTAACGGTGGCGCAGATGCATGGTGGCACGGCGGACAACATCATCTCAGCGAGGATGGAACTGCGTGGCACTCTCCGTTCTCTGCAGGCGACGACGCGGACGTCGGCCATGCATCACATCCAGCAGATCGCTGAAGGCATTGCCACGGCAAATGGAGCTCGAGCTGACGTGACGATCACCAAGGGCACACCCGTGCTCAGCAATAATCCTTTCGCCACGCAATTCGGTTTTGAGACGGCCGCGTCGGCGTCGCTGGCGCCCGTCGATATCGATCCGGTCATGGGTGGTGAGGACTTCGCTTTTTATGCCGAACAGATTCCGGCAGCTTTTTTCGCCCTCGGTGTCCGACCCCCAGGCCGCGACGCCTATCCCGCATTGCATCAACCTGACTACGACTTCCCTGACGACGCCATCGCAGCAGGCGTCGCTTTGCATGTACAACTGGTGCGCCGATTCTGGTCCGATGCACCCCCAGCATTGACGGGATAGCTGTGTACGCCACGACGTCCGATTACTATGACTACGAGCCCATTGCCACGCTGCAGCGGCCCGTGGCGATCACGGGCCACCCCGGCAGCGGCCTGCGTGAGATCGTCTATGATCTGGGTGCTTTGACGGGACTTACAGTGCACGATCTTGATCACCGCATCGCTCACGAAGTGGGCCGGTCACCACGACAACTTCGGCACGAGCAAGGCCTTCAGGCGTATCTGCAGTGTGCCGATTCGATGATTCCTGGCCTTCTGGCTTCTAGACCGGCTGGACTCGTCGTACTTGAAGTGGGACTTCTCGAATTGCACTCGCAGATGCTCAACATCGTGCGGGACCACGCGGATCTCATTTTCCTTCGCCTGCAGGCATCAGCGATCTACTGGCATCTGCGACAAGGGCATATTGAAGATCACATCACTTCGTTGCTGCCCGAAGATCTAAATCATCCAGACGACCTGGCACCATTGCTCGCGGCGAGCGGCAAGATTCAGATGACGGCGGATCTGATTCTGGATGTCACGCCGCAAGCTGTGCACGCGGCAGTGACGGCTCTGCGCGACCACATAGTCGACGGCGACATCCAAGGGGGACGCTCATGACAGACCTAGCGACCAACTCGTTCCCAGATCCATCCGGTGACGAACCAGAGGCACAGGCTGAGTCAAACGCTGAGTCACACACGGGTTCGTCCCCTGCCCAGGATCATGGGCAAGGCACGCAGGGGGCACCTATGCCCGAACCGCAGTTGGATCGTGTGGAGGAACGTGTGCTGGCTTGTCTCGTTGAGAAGGCAATCACGACCCCCGACTATTATCCGCTGACCCTCAACTCGCTAACGGCTGCTTGTCGACAGAAATCGAATCGGAATCCCGTTGTCGATATCGACGAACAGACCGTCGAATCAGCGCTGGAACGATTGCAGGCGCTGGGGTTGACGCGGGTTGTCACGGGGGCAGACCAGAGAGTGGCTAAGTACAGGCAGGTCTTCGGCGCGGTGTATGGTTTGCAGCCCCCCGAGGCAGCCGTGTTGTGTGAGCTTATGTTGCGCGGACCGCAGACACTGGGTGAGTTGCGCGGCAGGGCGAGTCGCATGCATCCCTTCGAAGACATTGGACAAGTGGAGCAAACCATTCAGCATCTGGTCGCACGCAGTGATTCACTCGTCATCCAGCTCGAACGCCAACCAGGACGCAAAGAGTCGCGATTTGCTCATCGACTTGTAGGCGAGCCCGCAGCACCCACGGTTGCCGCCACACCGACGGCGACGGCCACCGCACCGAGTGCTGCGGCGCCACGGGTAGTTGCAGCGGTGGAACAGGTCCAGCGACTGGAGCAATTGGAAGCGCGCGTGGAAGAGCAACAGACGCAGATTGAAAATTTGCAAACACAACTAGATAGTTTCCGTCAGCAGTTTGAGTGACAAGACGATCCATTTTTTCATGAAAACCAGCGCTCCGAATGATCTGACATTCGAGTGACGACCACACCCACCCACAATGGGGGAGGCCCTGCTTGATCGACTCTCAGCATCTACTCACGGACGACCAAATGCGCGACTTCATCGTGAATGGCTATATCGTCCTGCGTTCGTCCTTGCCGGCGTCCTTCCATCAGCAGGTCTACGATCGCACCCTCGAGGTCCTCGACAATGAGGGCAATCCTGGAAACAATATCCTCCCGCGTGTGCCACAGGTCCGCCACATCTTCCAGGAGCCAGCCGTGCGTGGGGCGCTCACGAGTGTGCTGGGCCCCGACTATACCATGCACTCGCACCGTCACTGTCACATCAATCGTGGTCACTCAGACGGTGGGGGAATTCACAAAGACAGCTACTGGGGCTACCAGAAGGTTCGCTCCCACAGGAATCGCTGGGCAATGATCTTCTACTACCCCCAGGACAGCCCCGAGCAAATCGGTCCTACAGGTGTCGTCCCAGGAACCCATACATACGAGCATAAGGACTCCTGGGAGCCCATCTCGGCGCCACAGCCGCTCACGGGTGAGGCGGGTACGATGGTGCTCGTCCATTTCGATCTGTGGCATCGCGCCTTCCCAAATCTCACGGACAAGACGCGCTTCATGATGAAGTTTCAGTTCCTGCGTATGTCCGAACCGACGGCCCCGACCTGGAATCACCAACAAGCAGAGTTTCCAGGAGGAAATGGGGCGGGTCAGCGGCATCGAAATATCTGGACCCGCGTCTGGGACTGGCATCGAGGCGCCCAGTCCACCCTCTCTGCCGACGGAGATCTGGCCGACGCCGTGTCAGGGCTCAGCGCTCAGGACCCACAGGAGCGAGTGCTGGCGGCTGACGTGATCGGTACGCACGGCGCCGCCGCTAAAGAACATGTTCCAGCCTTGTCGCAAGCGCTCGCAGACGACTACGAACCGGTTCGACTCAACGCCGCCTACTCTCTGGGGCTGGTTGGAGGATCTGGTCTGGATGTTCTGTCACAGAGTCTGGCAAGCGACAATGAAGGCAGCCGACTGGCCGCAGGATATGGCCTCACCGCTGCCGGGGCGGCAAGTCAGAGCCATTTGCAGAAGGCTTGTGCCTCGCCCGTCGACTCGTCCCGCGCCTTGGCTGCTTTTGCGGCGGGCGAACTCGGCGCGACGGCCGATGTGGACACAGCGAAAGCGGTGGCGACGCTGGCCACGGATCGTGATTTACAGACGCGATGCAACACAGCTGAAGCCCTGGGCTCTTTGCAGGCACATGCTGAGGTGACCGTGCCGGCGTTGACGACACTGCTCGCTGACGAAGATGGCCAAACACGATTTAATGCGGCCTATGGTCTCGCCCGTCACGGGGCGGCGGCGGCACCTGCGACAGACGCACTCGTACGGGCCCTCGATGACGAAAATCGTTATGTGCGAAATCACAGCGCCGAGGCGCTTGAGCAGATTGGTACGCCCGAGGCACTGCGGGCACTGACCGATTTTCTCAATGTCTCTCGATGGTGCCCCATCACGACGAAGGACAGCACGTTCTAGCGAGCAAAAGGCGCGCGTCGCCAACCCACTGGGTATCGGTGAGTCCCTACTTGTGAATTGGTACACCAGAACTCGTTCATCCTTGATTCTGGCATTCTTGCAGGTGTGGACGCGCCAATTTCGCCGCATCGATGAGCGTTGTCTTGCGGCGATGAGAATTTCCCTTGCCTGTGTTCTGTTGTGGGACATCCATCGAGGTTGGGTACTGGCCGACGATTGGCTGGCGATGCAAGCCTACGATCAGTGGCCCCTGCCCTTCGGCCCGCAGGATCCGGCACTGAGCTTGCGTGTCGCCCTCGCCCTGCTGGGTACGGCAACCCTCGCGCTGGACCGTCTTCGTCGTGTGGTTCGGTGCCTGCAGCTATCAATACGCCTCACGTTACACCATCGACTATCACGATGCCTTGGTTTGCCAGCTTCTGCTGTGGAGTCTGGTGTTGCCAATCGGACGGCGCTGGAGTCTCGACGCGCTGCGTAGACGCGCCGTTGGGATTTGGCCTGCGTGGCTTTCGTCGACAGCCGCGCTGGGGTTGTTGGCGACGATCTGTTGGATCTACCTCACAACCTTCTTCTCCAAAGACGGCCCGGCGTGGTGGTCGGAAGGTGACGCGGTACGCCTCGCTGTGGCGGACCGAGCTGTGGCCAGACCCCTGGGGATGTGGTGCGTTCAGCATCTGTCGGATGAATGGTTCCGGTTTCTCACTTGGGGGACCTTGCTCGCGGAGGCCCTGGTGCCGGTCCTTGTGTTGACTGCCCGAGATTGGTGTCGCAATGTGGCGGCGTTGCTTGTGGCAGGCCTACACCTAGGTATGTGGTTGTTAATGGATCTGGGTGCATTTCCGCTGGTGATGATGGGGGTAGCCGCTGTCATATATCTACCGCTCTCTCACGCTGTCGTGGCAGATCATAGCGACGACGGCTCGGCCGCGGTTGCACAAATCTGGGTCGCAAGAATCCTGGCAGGACTGATGGCGACCAATCTTCTACTGGCCATCGACGACGAACGTCAGTTTCGCTGGCCTGTAGAGCCAGAGACGTCCATGGCGAGATGGCTGCGTCGTGGACACACTTTTCTGGCGGCAGAGCCTGTCTGGGCAATGTATGCACCTGAACCTCTTCGCTTCACGGGTTGGTGGCTGCCAGTGGCTAAGACCATCGATGGTGACCTGGTCGATCCGTTGACGAATGGCGCACCGACGATCGCCGCATTCTCGGCGGTCGAATCCAGGTTGCGCTGGGCATATCTCGGGAATCCTCCCTCTTCGCCAGCTGAGAGCGAGGCACTGAATTCAACTCGCGCGACAACGTCGACGGGCTCGGCCCCAAGACCTGAAATATCGGCAGGCACGACACAAAAGGCCTATCTGGGATTTTTCCTGCGGCAGCGATCTGAACACGCTGCGCTGCCCGCTTTTGTCTGGCTTGGACTTGTCTATGTATATGAGGTGCTGGAAGGACCAGACAGGGGTCGAATGGTGCCAATGATCAGTGCCAGCTGGCCTGAAGATCTACCGGCAATTCAGATCGCCGATGCTCTGCAGCATCCGGTTTTCAAACTGGATGCATCCCGTCTTGGTGATGCCCATTGGACACCCCGGAAAATGGCTGTTCCAGCGTCTGCATCCGCCTTGTAACCGTTGTGGGAGTTGTTACTTTACCCCGAGTGGGCCTTCCTCCAGGAGATGGCAAGATGCTGAGCAACGAGCAGGTCGCATTCTATCATGAACACGGCTTTCTCCATATCCCCCAAATCTTTAGCACCCAGGAAATCGACGCCCTCGACGACGATCTGGAACTGCTTGTGAGCGAGTGGGCCACCACGAGTCAGGGCTGGACGGGACCCTGGCGGCGGGCCTACATGGACGAGACAACGGAGAAGTCATCCAAGCTGACGGCCATGCATGACCTGCATCTGTATTCGCGCGCCTGGATGCATGCCGTCACCCATCCAGATCTAACCACTGCTGTATCCCAGCTAATCGGGCCCAATGTGGAGTTGCATCACTCAACGATGCATATCAAACCTCCCTCCTCGGGACACCCATTTCCGATGCATCAGGATCATCCCTTCTATATGCACGACGACGGTCATTTCATCGACGTCCTCGTCCATCTCGACGACACGTCGCACGAAAATGGTGAGATTCGTTTCCTCGACGGGTCGCACAAACAGGGGGCCCTGTTACACATCACCGAGACCGATGAGGGTTCCTGTACTCCCCATCTACCAACTGACGACTATCGTCTCGAAGACACCATCGCAGTGCCCGCCCGCCGCGGCGACGTGGTCCTGTTCAGCATTCACACCATTCACGGTTCGCATATCAATCAAACCGACATGGCACGGCGGATGGTTCGCGTCGGCTATCGTGACCCGCACAATACCCAGACGGCGGGGCAGAGTCTTGGGCGCCCCGGGCTGATGGTTCAGGGCTACCGCTCGCGACGAGATGGACAAGAATTACTCAAGAACGTCTGAGATCACCAAGTAAGGGAGATACAACAACATGGCGAAGGCACAGCCAGTCTTAATAGCCGGTCAGTGGCGGGATTCGGATGCAGTGGGGTCCTTTGAACCCGACAATCCGCGCACACGTCAGCCTACGGGCGAGAGTTATCCCGTTAGCAGTATCGCCGAAGTCGAGGAGGCGATTGAGGCAGCTGCTGAAGCCTCACAGCAGTTGCTGGCGCACTATCCGGAGGGTGTCGCCAAATTCCTGGAGGTCTTCGCCGATCGCATCGAAGCGCGTCGCGACGAGATCGTCGCCATGGCGGCCAGTGAGACAGGATACCCTGCCGCACCGCGCCTCAACGACATCGAACTGCCGCGCACGACAGACCAGATTCGCCAGGCGGCGCAGGCGGCACGTGATCGATCATGGTCCATGCCGACCCTCGACACCGCGAGTGGGATTCGCTCCATGTTGGCCCCCGTCGAGGGGGGGGTCGTTGTCTTTGGTCCGAACAACTTTCCACTGGCATTCAACAGTGTTGCCGGCGGTGACTTTGCTGCCGCCATTGCCGCCGGTTGTCCCGTGATCGGCAAGGCCAACTCGTCTCATCCGGGTACGTCGCGTCTATTGGCCGAAGAAGCATTGGCAGCGGTCACTGATGCTGGACTCCCCCCGGCCACTGTGCAACTCATCTATCGCACAGACCATGAAGTGGGTAAGCGACTTGTCAGTCATCCGCTGATCGGCGGCACCGGTTACACGGGCTCGCGTCATGCGGGGCTCACCCTCAAGGAGGCGGCCGATCGAGGTGGCAAGCTGATCTATCTCGAACTGAGTTCCGTCAATCCCGTATACATCCTGCCGGGTGCCTTGCGTGAACGCAGCGACGCGATCGCCGAAGAATTTCAGACGTCCTGTCTCATGGGTACCGGACAATTCTGCACCAACCCCGGTATCGTCGTTCTCGTGGCGGGAGAGCAGACCGATGCCTTTGTAGAAGTCGTCTCAGGTCGCTTTGATGCGGCAGCTGTAGGGACGTTGCTGGCTTCAGGTGTTGAGTCTGGAATGACCGACAGCGTAAAGACGCTGACAGGTGCCGGCGCCAAGTTGGTCACGGGGGGTGAAGCGGGGGCCGGTGAAGGATTTAGCTATTCCAACACCCTGCTCACCGTCACGGGTCAGACGTTCTTGGCTGATCCCGAGACGTTGCAGACAGAGGCATTTGGCAACGAGTCCCTTTTCGT
>Ga0115002_10001035_pt1 | contig 38938 bp, 40 predicted proteins | sample ArcticOcean_MG_C_8_FD_89576 | JGI IMG/M metagenome (GOLD analysis project Ga0115002, IMG submission 89576) | Marine microbial communities from western Arctic Ocean - ArcticOcean_MG_CB11_86 | ecosystem: Environmental > Aquatic > Marine > Oceanic | place: Arctic Ocean: Canada Basin | collected... | reverse complement strand
TTCCAGTACTCATTCTACTGGTTCGAAGGTCTTTTATAGCGGCTATGACTGCGACAGTCTGGCGCTTGAACCGGTAAGTAATTTTTGCCGCTTCTTCGTGCCGGAATTTTCCAGGCAGCCCCAAGCGACATTGGAGATACGGACCAAGAGCACGCAGATTAGACATTTACTGGAAATGCAGCCGATAGCAAATTGCGTTATCGCCATGAGTTTTACGGCCAGAGCAGCGGCTGAAGAATGGGAACATCGAGTACCCGCCATTGCAAAGCGAATTGAGGCCTTGAGAAAGTTGCAGCAACTGGGGTGGAAGGTGGCAATTCGTTTCGAGCCTATTATATTTAATGCAGTAGCTGCCGATGCGGATGTTACTACCGCAGAGACTGTGGAGGCATACCGACAATTATTCATCGAAGTATTCGCCAAGATCGATCCTGTCACAGTGCATTCCGTCAGCACTGGCTTGTTTCGTATGCCTACTAATTATTACAAAAACATCGTCAAGCTGTATCCGGATGAAGCCTTGTTCGCTCAGGAAACCAAGGCCCGGGAAGGCCTGGTGTTATTCTCTGTCGACAGGGAGAGCGAGCAACTGGCAGCCGTGGAAAACTTGCTGTTTGGTTTTATCTCACCGCAACAGTATTATCGCTGTGCATAAAAACAGCGCTTAGATCTTTTTCAACTGGATTAAGGTTCCCAAGCATGACCCGATCGCGTGAAGAATTAGTAGTAGTGTCCGGTGCTTCCTCTGGTATTGGCCTGGCTATGGCAAAGGCCTTGCTCGATGAGGGTTACCATGTGCTGGGTTTGGCTAAAGAATTTTCTGACTCGGTGGTAGAGCACGAGCGGTTTTCGAAAGTGCAACTGGACCTGAGCAAGCTCGAAGCATTGCCCGCCGAGATTTCCCGCATCATCGACGCCAATACATTGCCGATCAAGGCTGTCGTGAACAATGCAGGTATTGGTAAAATGGGCAAGCTGGAGCAATTATCGTTGAGTGATATCCAGGCGGTGATGGATACGAATTTCATGAGCCATGTCATCGTTACCAAATGCTTTCTGCCAGGCCTTAAAAAGCAGGGTCAGGCTGACATTGTCTTCACCGGTTCCGAAGCCGCCTTGCAGGGAGCCAGGCAGGGCAGTATTTACTGCGCCAGCAAATTTGCCATTCGCGGTTTCGCCCAGGCCCTGCGCGAAGAGTGCGCAAAATCTGATGTACGGGTAACCCTGATCAATCCCGGGGCAGTTCGCACAGCGTTTTTCGATAAGCTGCACTTCGAGCCGGGTGCGCGCCCGGAAAATGCCATCGAACCGGAAGACATCGCCAAGGCCCTGATTATGGTGCTAGAGGCCAGACCAGGCACTGTATTCGATGAGATAAACTTGTCTCCACTAACCCATGTCTGGCAGCACAAGTAACTGTTACTATTCGCGATTATGTCGTAAAACTGCGATAATCCACGTAACTAGCTGACAATCTCGTTGCAGGTCCCATTGTTGAGAGTCAGACCCGTTCATTACCGAGGTGATTTTATGAAAATGCCAAACTCTGTGAAGCTACTCCTGTGTGTGAGTCTTGCCGTATTGCTGCAATTCAGCGCATTCGCACATACCGGTTTGAAAGAATCCAGCCCTGGTGATGGTGCCACGGTAAAGACGCCGCCGGCGCATCTCAATCTGGTATTTACGGCGCCGGTGCGACTGATTAAATTGGAGCTAATGGGCGTGGGTCATGAAATGCCCACAAAATTCGAGCCCGGCAGCGAGGCCATGGCAGCCTATTCAATAGAAACATCTGGTATGCACCCCGGTGAATTCACTGTTAACTGGGCGGTGATCGGTGACGATGGCCACACGGTTACCAATTCCTACAGCTTTGTTGTCGACCCCGATGCCCCGGAACACCACGCCGGCGCTCACGCTGAAGAACATCATGCCGGCGCTCACGCTGAACAAGACCATGGTGCGGCGGACCATCATTAACAGCCACTGAGTTACGAGCATTAACATGTTCGCAATCCCAAACTCCTGGGAATTCGCCAGTCTGGTTTGTAAACTATTCCTCTATTTCGGCGCCGCCAGTATCGCTGGCGGCAGCCTCTGTCTCTGGCAATTTTCAGACGGTAGCCGGCAGACTGTGCACCGTAATCTTCTCTATATTATGTTGGGTTCACTGTTGGGGTTTCAGGCGGTGATTGCAAACTTTCTGATCCAGGTGGGGATGGTCAATGCCAACGGCCTGGTGGGGATGGTGGACTGGAGTATGGCTTCGCTGCTACTGAGCACGCCATTGGGCGACATGTCGGTGGCGAGGTTGCTCGGCTTTGGTATCGCCCTTGTCGGTAGCCTGAGATTGTTGCGTACCACCAAGCAGTTGACACGGGCTCCGGGCCAGGCGTTTTACCGCCTGCAGATGCTGGTGTATTCCCTGGCCTTGTTACTGCTGGCCTTCAGTTTTCGTGTGGGCGGGCACAACGCAGTATTGCCCCTGACATCCCAGGTGGCTATTACTATCCACTTCATGGCATTTGCGTTGTGGATAGGCAGTTTGTTTCCACTGCTAATGTGTACCAGCAGTACCGACCTGGCTGGCTTACAACTGTTGATGAAGCGATTTGGAGACCTGGCCATCGCCATTGTTTTGGCTCTATTGGCCGCAGGTGTGCTCATGCTCTGGGAGCTACTAGCTTCTTTGCAGGAATTTGTCAGCACCGCCTACGGTATTGCCCTGCTACTCAAGTTTGTGCTGGTGCTGGCGATCCTGGGGGTGGCTGCTATTAACCGGCGAGTGCTGGTGCCGCGTCTGATCTCAGCTGCAAACGCCGACAAATTGCGCCGATCGATTCGTCAGGAGATGGCTCTGGCAGTCGTTATTCTAATGACTACGTCTTATCTTTCTACTCTAATTGGACCTGCCAGCCATTAATGCGAGCGGCGAGATTCAGACCGAAGCTCTGGCACAATTCCAAACGCTATACCAAAGTGATAAGCCCGGCTCAGCTTAAGTTGATCGACTTAACTGGGTTTGAATTGATTGCCGGCGTGTGCTCAATCAGTTGACGTAAGCTCATACTATCCAGATCCAGCATAAGAAAGTTGGCATTTTCATGATTTCCGGAGGCCTCAACAGCCGACAGTAAAGCCGGCTGTGTCAGCTGGACTTCGCTGGCAAACAGCAGGCTATTGCCAACGGGCGACCAGGCGAGATTGAAGAGCGTGGTTCTGCCGCTAAAAACAGCTACTGGCTCCGCTATCTCCCCAAGATTTCCGAGAAAAATCGTAGAACCACTGCGGTCGTGGCTAATATAAGCGTACTGGTCACCGGCGTAGGAAACGACTGGTGTGTCCAGCGATTTACTGCGGTAAGTGGTGGCTTTCGTAGCGCTCAGGATAAGCTTCGCGCCATTCCACTGTACCCCGTTGTCTGCCGGTTCAGCGGCTATCAGCAGTGGCGACGAGAGCTTTACTTTTGGCTCCGGCGCGGACGGCAAGCTCAGCCAGGCGCCAAGTACTAAAGTGAGGCACAATGCGGAAATTGCCGCCTTGGATGAGCCGTTCATAGCCGGCAGAAAAGCCGGGGCGGGGATAGCCACAGGGCTGGCTACACTGTGAGCTGATTCCACCGCTGGCAGCAGACGGTAGCCCTTCTTGGGAATGGTTTCGATATAGACTAGTGCTGTAGTCGCATCCAGGCTGAGATGCTTGCGCAACTCGGAAATTGCCCGGGTCAGAGAATTTTCATTGACGATGACTTGTGGCCACAACTCCTCGATCAACTCATCTCGAGTTAGCACCTGGTAGGCGTTCGCCGCCAAATAACACAGCAGATGTACGAGGCGGGGCTCCAGCTGTCGACACAGGTCGCTGTGCCGATGTTGCAGCCGGTTCAGCTGCGGTTGGACTAACCACTCGCCTATGCATATCGGCGTCTGTAGTGGCACCTCTCTGTCCATAGACTCCCATTCTGGCTGTTGTGCGCTCAATGTGCTCATGGTGTGATCCAGTGATTTTTACAATTTTGGGGTATTCGAATATTCAGTGAGTTAGACACTACTCAGCCCGAATTAGTTCTCGACTACCGGCTTGGTAGTCGCATTGTGCCAATAATAATAGAAGCAGACCGGCACCGACACGGTTTTCACCCATCTACAGCTTTTCTGGACATTTTATTTACCTCATTTTCAGCTTGTTGGCGAACTAAGATATGTCACCGTTTGGCCGACTCAATTACTTGAGTCGGTTATTTTTATAGTCGGCGATCAAATTATTGCTTATTTAGGATTCCTATAGCGACCGAGGCGTGTTAGTTTCGCAGGGACTGTAACGGGCCTCGAAAAGGCGCAACAGCATGCTAATCCCGGGACTGGCCCTGGGGTAAGACAAGCGCATTGGCCAGGTTTTAGATTTACGTGGTGTTCCTCATTATTCAATTTACTGACAAAGCTTCGAATATCCTTATTACTTCGATTCAAACAATTTTTCGCTTAGATCGGCTGCTTGTTCTGGTGCTGTTAACGCCCCTGTTGTTAGCTTCCACCGACGTGCTGTCAGATGATCGCCAGCAACGGCCACAATACAACTACGACTTCAGCGAGTTTATTCACTGGCTGGAAGACAGTGTCAATGAGAAAGACATACCCGGGGGTGCGCTCGCCATCGTCTCGCGAGAAGGTATCCGCCATTTGCAAACCTGGGGTGTAAAAAACGTCAGCGAAGACGCCGCGATTAACACCGATTCGATATTCAGAATTGCCTCTATGTCGAAAACTTTTGCCGGCACCGCGGCAACGTTACTGGTTGCCCAGAACTTACAATCATGGGATGCCAGGGTTAGTGATCTGTTCCCAGACTTGCACCTGGGGACATCCGCCTCGTCTCAGCAAATCACTCTGAAACACCTCGTTAGCCACTCGACTGGCTTGATGCCCCACTCCTATTCGAATATGTTGGATTACGGTGTCGGCTACAGCAAGATCAAAGAAAAATTCGATGAGATACCTACAGTTTGTGCGCCCGGCAGATGCTATGGTTATCAGAATGTGGTTTTTTCCATAATTGGCGATATCGTCGAACAAAGCACAGGAGACAGTTACGAAAAGTATATCTACGAGGAGGTTTTTAAGCCCCTGGGAATGTTAACCGCCTCGGTGGGTATGGAGCCCTATCTGAATACTCCTGAAGCTACCCTGCCGCATCGAATGGTGCGGGGTAATTGGAAGACCACCACTACCAATGCCGCTTATTATTCTGTTGCGCCAGCGTCTGGTGTCAATGCCAGCATTTCTGACATGAGCAAGTGGGTGCGTGCTAATCTCGGTGGATTTCCTGAGGTGCTGTCAGAAAATTTTCTCAGTCAGTTGCACGAACCTATTATTTCTACGCCGAATGGCTATTTCAGCAATTGGTCCGGTCTGGAAAAAGCCTACTACGCAACGGGCTGGCGGGTAATTGATTACAAGGGTATGCGCACAATTCATCACGGTGGCGGTGTCCGTGGCTACAGATCCGAAATGGCTTTCGTGCCAGATGCCAATATCGGCATGGTGTTATTATTCAATGCCGAATCCAGCCTCGCTAACGATATAGTGCCAGCATTTCTTGATAATTTATCCCAGGCAGTAATTAAATACATCACGCACAACGGCAAGTAGCCGGCAGGACAAGTTTATGATCTCGGTAATAGAATTACTGAAGTCGCACCGTAGTATTCGGAAATTCACAGAACAGGCCATTGCGCCGGAGCTGTTTGATGAGCTGATTTTAGCGGGGCAGGCTGCAGCCACTTCCAGTTTTTTGCAAGGCTCGACTATTGTTCGGGTAGTCGACAAAGAAAAGCGCAGGCAGATAGCTGAACTGGCGGGTGGGCAACGTTATGTCGAATCTGCCGCGGAATTCATGGTGTTCTGCGCCGATCTTAAACGGGCTGGAAATTACTGCGAGGATTACGGCAACGCCTTTGAGGGAGATTTCACAGAACATTTCATAATTGCTACCGTCGATGTGGCGTTAATGGCACAGAGCCTAGTTACTGCTGCGGAATCGGTAGGACTGGGAATATGTTATATCGGTGGTATTCGTAATAACCCTGCGTTGGTTTCGGAGTTGTTGCAATTGCCGCAGGGAGTTTATCCGGTTTTTGGTTTGTGTCTGGGTTATCCGGATCAAAATCCAGAAACAAAACCGCGGCTTCCTGTTCCGGTAATTCTTAAACAAGAAGTCTATAACGAAGTGGGCGACAAAGAAGCTATTGCAGAATATGATGAGAGAATACGCGAATACTATAAGACACGAACGGGCGGAGGTCACGGTATCAGTTGGTCGGAACAGGTTGCTGACTTATTAGCGGAAAAATCACGGCCTCATATGAAGGCATTTCTCGCTAGTCAGGGTTTCAAATTTCGCTAGGTTTCCTAGAGAAAACACGAAATAAAAGAGTCGCCGCAGCTATCGATTACTCGCTCAAGCAAAGTACACTATACATGCTTCGCCACTGTGAGCTGTACGGTACGTCGTACTATAATCTAAAGTAATGCAAAAACAGCCCACGAATTATTAACTAATCAGAGTATATAGTGTGAATCTAACCAGCCGCTTCAGTGCTCCATTGGTCTGTTTGACACTGTTTTTCAGCCACTCGCTGTATTCGCAAGCCCACCACAGCGCAGCCGATAATACCGGACTATCGGTGAATACCAAAACCTCACCAACCGACGATTCGGTACTGGACGACGCCCCGAAATCCCTGGATCTGGTGTTTCCTCAGCGAGTGCGCTTAGTCAAGCTGACACTGCACAACGACAAACGAGATTGGGTAGATATCAGCTTTCGCTATGACCCGCGAGTTGGTGAACGTTATGTGTGGGAGTTGCCTGAATTGCAGGCAGCGACCTACTACACGGCGGACTGGGCGATCCTGGGGAGTAGCGAACAATTGGTGAGAGGTAGCTTTAGTTTTTCATTTGGATCTGGCGCTGAGCCTCCCTCGGTGACCAGGGAAGCCGAAGCCATCTTGGTGGATATTCGCAGTGGTGATGGGGATCCAACTACCCGCGCTGTCACGCCTCCAAGAACTCAGATCATCATCGATCGCAACCCGCCTAATTACGACCCGCCATTTACCATCGAATTAGAAACATCAGTCGCGCCTGAAGAACCAGATCTGCCCCTGGAGTAACCGTCAGCTATTGATCGTGGTAGAGCCTGCCGTGTTCGCTCGTGTCCCAACTGTATAGGCTCAACACAGGCTTTCGCCTGGAGTATGCAGATGCGTTTCAAAGCCAACATGTAGAGTCAGGGTGTTGAGTGATTGGGCAGCCACCAGCGGAGACTTCGGCAGAATTTCAATAATTGCGTATTGGCTTCATCAGTCTGACCCCGTAAGCCTTGTGAGCTGTCCAAAATGCCTAATGTCGCTCTGGTTCCCGTAGCAATGCCCACAGATTGCTGCTGCCGAACAAAGCCGCGAAAAGCACTAGCAAAGAAAACATAAACCATTGAATTGCATAGAATAAATTCTGATTTATGTCGGCGTTTACCGCCGGCCAGTGGCGCACAAGTGCACCGGGTTGATCGGCGGTGAGCCTTAGCTCGAAAGGAAACAGGGGCTCGCCTAAAATTTCGGAGATTACATCGATTTCCAGGCTGCGCAGTCGCAAAGGCCAGATGTTGGCATCGATTTGGCTGGCAATGACTCTGGCATTCTCCGGCGGCACAAATATCTGCGCCGTGATCTCCATCGGCCCGGATACCGAGCGCAAACGTGGTTCTGTGTCCGGCGGCAGAATGCCAGTGGTCCAGCCACGGCTAACCAGCACCAATTGCCCGTTCGTCGCCAGCCGAAAAGGTGTCACCACGCCATAGCCAATTTGGCCGTTGAAGAATTCAGCAAGCAGCAAAATCGTGCGTTCATTGACGAATTCGCCATTGAGAGCGACATGTAAATTTTCCAGATCAGGATTAGCCCGGTGCAGGTGCCCCTGGGGAATTTCTTCTATAGGAGCCGCGCTGTTTAGCGACAGCAGCGTTAAAGCTTGTTGCGCGTCTACTTTTTCTGCGGCTCTGTCTAGCTGCCACACGCCCAGGCGGGCGAACGCGGCCATCGTAACTAGTACACAGGCTGCCACCATCCAGTTAACGCGGATGTGAAACGATCCAAAACTGTGTTCGGTACGTAGTTGCATCGGCTTTGTCACGAATTGTGTAGAACGCATCAGAAGCGATGGTTTAAGAAAGGCAGTGAGACTAAAACAGAAGCGTCTTGAAAGCAATGATGCGGGCTACACCGGGATTTTATTCAACACCAAAAACACCAGTAGTACGGTGGCCGGTAGTAGGTGATCAGACGACCGCAGATGATAACTGCGCACCAGCAAAGCAGCGATATGGCGGCAATTGCCCGGGCACGAGTTGGCAAGCGCAGTGTGGCATTAGTCTGCTTGACCTCGACCGCGGTGGTGCTATAGAAAACCAACATATTGACGCCGGCCACTAGCATGAAAAAAAGCTTGCTCTGGAAGGCTGGATTGAAAACGTACTGGTCAGGCGCGGTAGTTAAAAACATGATGCCAGTTACAAGGTTTAATAAATAGCCGGCCACACCCAGGGGCACAAGTTTGTGCAAATCCGCAAAAGCCAGACCCGGCGCTAGACCTAACATGCGCAAATCAAAAACACCCACGGTGCCAATCAGCAGGCAGAGGCCAATAAAGTGAATCGATTCGGCCACCGGCCAGCCCCAGGGAGAGTTCATAAAGGCATAGATGCCGCTACCCTGGGAAAAACTGAGAAAAAATTCAAGCATAGTTCATTGTGCGCGAGATTCTGTTTTTAGTAAAAGCGGTGAGTACACTTAGCTAATAAAACCGGGATGCCAATAGTACACTGTGGGTGTAGGCGAGAAAGCGTCCGGTAGTTACCGCCACTAGCCACAGCGATAGCGACAAATAGGCTAGCCTGGATGTGCGCGGGTCGGCGTTAAAAGTTTCATTGCCGCTAACAATCATTTTTTGAAAAAACCGACTGATGCACAAGGCGGTGATCAAAGCCGCAAGTTTGATATAGAAAAGTGGATTAGTAAGTGCTTTTGCCGGGTATGCCATCAGCAAGGTCAAACCCGACAGGAAAACAGCCACCGCGGCATACCAGTGCACTGGGTAAAACCGAGTGAGAGGAGCCAGCGGAAACCGCGGCAGGAAACCGATCAAGCGCAGGTTAATGGCGATGTTTATTCCCACCACGAAAGCCATAGCGAGAGAATGGATTGTCAGCGCAGTGAAAAAAGCGACACCGGATTCTCGCAGCCAGTTACTTAGCCCTGTTTCTTCGAATCTTGCAAGGGTATACAGATCGATTCCTTACTAATTTCGCTTCATTGCGCTGTGCTTACGCCAACAGCGGATCGATGAAACGTTCCATTTCTCGTCTCAAGTCGGCATCGGGTAAGCGACCTCTGGCTGCGGCGATATTATCTTCGGCGTGATGCGGCTTGGTGGTGCCGGGAATGGGAATGGGGCTGCTGGAGTGAGACATCACATACTTTAAAAATACCTGTGCCCAGGAGTTGGCGTCTATGTCCGCCGCCCATTCCGGTAACCTGCGGTCACCCACCGCGTTGAACAGTCTGCCACGGCCGAACGGCAGGTTCACTAGCACGGCAAGGCCCTGGTCCTGCGCCAGGGGCAACAGCCTGTCGGCGGCATTGCGGTTGCCTAGAGAATAGTCCAGTTGGATAAAATCCAGTTCGTGCTGCTGAACGATGTCTTCCAGATTCTGGTACTGCCGGTCGCTGGATGTGGTAACCCCAATGTAGCGAAACCTGCCTTGCTGTTTCCATTCCTGCATGGTCTGGAGTTGAACCTCGACCCCGCGCAGATTGTGAACCTGCATAAGCTCAAAGCGCTCACCACCTAGCAATTCGAAAGAGCGCTCCATGCGGGCTATACCACTCTCACGGTCTTCGCGGTCTACCTTGGTCGCCACCCACAGATCGTCTCTTATTCCCAGTTCACGCATTATTCCGCCAATTACAGTCTCCGAGTTACCGTAGTTGGGAGAGGTGTCAACCACCTTGCCACCCAGGCGATGAAAGGTGGCGAAGGTATCCTGAAATACGGCCATTTGCGCGGCGTTGGACTGAGCTCGGTAATTTCTACAACCAATACCAATAGCTGGAATCTGCTGACCTGAAGAGGGAATGGTGGTCATATTCAGACCGGCCTGTGCTAACAGTGGCGGGGTTAAGCTGGCACCAGCGATTGCAGTCGTGACTTTGAGTAGCTGTCGTCTGGTAAATTTCATAGTATTGCTCTGAATTATCGTCGTGCGCTGGCACTCGCTTGAATAGTACGAGTTTGGTCTGTTAGATGTGCTTGTGTCAATACACAGTGTTATGCGAATCTAATGTGGTGTGGGCAAAATGCTATGCTAGAATACAGTAGTAAAATCGCAGACACACAGCTAAAAATAACAACAATGGAGACGAGTATGCAATTTGTTTGGCAGCCACCATTTCCCCGTATTTTAATACTTTCTATCGGACTGGTTTTTTTGGGTTTTAGCCTGCAGCTAACGGCGCAGACTGCGATTCCACGTACAGCGGATGGCAATCCGGATTTTAATGGCATTTGGCAGACTATAGGTAGTGCCAGCTTCGATATAGAACCCCACGCTGCCGATTTTGGCCCCCTGGCGCAACTGGGGGCAATAGGGGCGATACCGGCAGGCCTGGGTATTGTCGACGGCGGTGAGATTCCCTACACGGCTGCCGCCAGAGCCCAGCAGCAAGCGAACAAGGCCGACTGGCTGGCCCAGGACCCGGTGGTGAAATGTTATATGCCTGGTATTCCGAGAGCGAACTACATGCCGTTCCCTTTCCAGATTATTCAGTCACCAGAACACGTCGTGGTGGCCTATGAATTCGCCAGCGCTAGCCGCATCGTCTATATGAATCAACCGGATTTTGAGGCGCCATTATTTAGCTGGATGGGGCATTCCAGGGGACACTTTGAAGGTGACACCCTGGTTATCGATGTCACCGATCAGGTTCCTGATACCTGGTTCGATCACGCCGGTAATCACCACAGCGATGGCTTGCGGGTGACGGAGCGTTACACCCATTTAGGGCCGAATACTGTGATGTATGAGGCTACACTGGAGGACCCCAATGTATACACGCGGCCCTGGACAGTGAAATTCCCACTCTATCGCCGACTTGACGAAAATATGCAATTGCTGGAATTCAAGTGTGTAGAGTTTGCCGAAGAATTAATATACGGGCACCTGCGCAAGGTAGACTAGGGTAAGTATATCGGAACTGCTTACGACTACTGGGATGCAGACACGTCGGTTATAGCCGCATTGTTGGCTTGAAGCCGGCGAGAGCCCTGGCTCGACTCTCCTCATTGAGTAGCGTTACGCATTGATGCTCACAGATAGCGCTGCAACGTGTGCTAGGGTGTTCGTTCAGCCAGAAGAGCCTCGCTCAGGCCTTCTATTCCCACCATTGCCAGCACGATCAAGAGCGCGGTCTGTGGCCCGCGGTGTGAATTCATTGGTGAAAACCATTCGTCGGGAGAGTGAGCGCCACCGCCTTCGCCGCCGCTGGCAATGGTAATGGCAGGAATCCCCAGAGACATCGGCACGTTGGAATCGGTGCTGGAAATTCCCAGTTGCTGCAAATTGATGCCGATTGTATCGAACGCCAATGCGGCGACCTGCACCAGCGGGGCACTAGAGGGTGTTAGCCCAACCGGTCGGTCTCCAATCAGAATGAATTCCACCGTAATCTCACTACTATCCCAGCGTGCATTTTCCTCGGCTACCGCTTGCAGTGCCGCGGCCTTGGCCCTGACTTCAAGTTTCTCCAGTTCTTCACGATCATTGGATCGCATGTCCAGTGCAAAAATCGCATCTGCGGCGATAGAATTAACCGAGGTGCCACCAGTAACAGTGCCAACAGTGAAGGTGGTCTTTGGAAAATCGGGGGTCTCGAATTCCGCGATTTTCGTAATCGCGCGACCCATGGCATGTATGGCGCTGGCCAGACCAAAGGCACCGAAGGAGTGGCCGCCGGGTCCCTTGAAATGAAATTCGAAGCGACGACTGCCGGTGCCACCGGTGGTGATGCGTCTGAGCGTTACCCCGTCTATGGATACAAAGCCATCTATTTCCGGGTGGTCACGGAAGATAGCCTTGATGCCTCTCAGATCTCCGCGGCCTTCCTCACCCACATTGCCGGCAAACATGATATCGCCTTCGGTTTCTATGCCGCTTTCATTGAGCACATCAATCACAGACAGCAGCGCCGCAAGCCCCCGGGTGTCATCTCCGATGCCGGGAGCATAATAGCGATTGTTTACCAGTCTGACGCTGGTATCCACACCTTCCGGAAATACTGTGTCCAGGTGTGCAGCGATCAAGAGGGTGGGGCCAGCGCCACTGCCTTTGCGTAGGCCGATGACATTGCCTTCGTCATCGGTGTAAGCATTTTCCAGGCCGCGGGACTGTATCTGTTGCAGGAAGTAGGCGGCACGTTTCTCTTCCTTGAAGGGCGGTGCTGGAATCTCGGTTAGAGCTATCTGTTCTGTAATAGCGTCTGGTTCGCGCTGGAAAATTTGCTGTAATGCAGTGCGCACACGCCCGTCGTTGGCAATCAGTTGATAGCGTTGATCAACGTCCGCGTCGATGGCGACCAGGCTTTGAGTTTCCTGGGCATGCAGGAAATTTGCGGTCGACAGGAGTAACAACACGGCGGTTGCTTGACAGTACTTTTTCAAAATAGCATCCATTCTGCGGGTGAATTTGTTATTCGATAAACTGATGATCGCACTACAGCAAGCGCATGCGCCAGCCTCGACCGCCAGCTCTGAGGGCTCTCCTTTCACGCATGCGAGAGTGGAGGAGTGCGCTTGTCGGCTATTCAGGCGTTCCAGTATCGCTGATTCGGAAACCGGACGCTGGATTATAGTGCATTTTCCGCGCCCTATGCTCAACAATTGGCCGCAGTGACTATTACTAGCGCAGCCGTACAGAACGCAGAGCATCGAACAGCAGGTTTTTATCCCGCAGAGAAACATGGGTAGTGGTGATGAGTTCTACTAATCTGCTGCGGGAGCTTTCATCGATTTCGCCCTGCAGCAGTAAGGTCTGCGTCAGCAGAAAAATGATTTGGTCGCCGAGTTCAGTGAGAAGCGGCCTGATTTCTGTGTCAAGGTTAACGACTTCTCCGGTTGGTGGTGCCGACAACCAATCGGCTCTATGGCGATGCTGTATAGCCTTGGCTACAGCGATTTGGGCTTCAAAAAATGCCTCAACAGACTGCGGTTTCAAGCCCAAGCTCGCTGCTGCTTCCTTGGCGTTGTCAATGACCACGCGTTCTCTTGCCAGGTCTTCGACGGCAGTTTGGTTCTGCCTCTTGAACAGTGCTACGTCTTCCATGTAGCTCAACCGTTGGTTGATGGTGGCGAAGAACTCACCGACCAGGTCCTCTGCTGCTGTGACGGACAAGCTGTGGAAGCACAGCAAACAAGGAAGTAATACGATTCGAGTCAGTTTCATTTTTGCGCAAGACCTCGCAGCGGCGCTACTGCTCGATCGATAATAGACGCAATAGTGCTAAAAATAAGTGCCACGCCCATGAAGCCAGTGACTGTTCTCAGAGTATCTGCCAAACCGTCAACAATCTCCAGGCGAGATGCCGCGAAGACCAGCAATGGCACAAAATAGAGAATGCCATTCCAGCGGCCGAGAAAGCTCATGCGCAGTTTTTTCTGTCGAAACAGAAAGTAGGAATCCAGCACATACTGTGCGAATGCAATCGAGATAAGAACGGGCAGTAGTGGATGGACGGTGCCGGCAACGGCTATACCAGTTAGCGCTGATGTGACAAAAACGAAGTCGGTGCCATGGTCAAACAACATGCCACTGGCAGACTCAGTCCCGGTGGCCCGCGCTACCTTGCCATCGAAATAATCCGTGGCGATGGCAATGCAGAGCAAGAGCATTAGCCATGCGGGTGGCAGCAGCAACGGTTGCGCGAACGCCCATGTCACTGGAACCACCAGCAATAGCCGTATCGCCGTTAGCAGATTGGCCACTATCGGCCGAATAAATCGCGTTGTGCGCGGCGCCAGAAAACCAGCCCGATGGCGGCGTTAAACAAAATGAAAAAATTGTGCTGGACGAAGCCGAACGCTGCCATCTGCCCTTCATTATCAGGAAACAAGATCACCCAGAATGTGATAGCTGCTGCCCGCATAGGGGTGGGAACGGCAGCGGCGAAAAATATCACCGGCAGGTAAGGCAGTAGCGTCAGCCAGGATGCTTCCACGCCGAATAAGTTGAGCGCCACAGTATAGACGACGACGGCGGCCAGTAGGGCGGGAGAGCGCAGTAGGAAAAAAGCACCGTAATGCCAGGGCTTGGCCTTACGGAAAGCGAGCAACACCGGGCGCTCGCGAAATTGATTGTTGGGTAGGATGTAGCCCTGAAAGTAGGCTATCCATAGCACCAATACGACACCAGCGCCCAGACCGATGTAGGGGATCAAACCAAATACTTCCGGCAGCGAATCGCCTCCGAAAGCATAGCCGATCATCGCCCATATCAGCAAATAGAAAATCTCACAAAACATGATAAACAGCATGACCGAGCCAACTTCCCAGCCGGGAATCTGGTCGCGCCGGTTGAGGTAGTATGCCATTGCACCCTTGCCGATCTGTTCGTTGAATATGGAAATGATGTAGGCGCTGGCCCGAATCGGCGCGATGTCTTTGTATTTGATGTCAGCAACAAACCAGTTCAAGGCACGGGTAACAACGAGCGTGTCGATGGCAAAATAAAACAGGGAATAACAAATCATCAGTAATAGCCAGGGAATCCAGTTAACCGTGGCAAAAACCTGGGTCATGTATTCTGCCAGCGAGAGCCCCTCACGTAGCGCCGCCCCATTCAAGCGGTAATACAGATAGCCAAAGCAGGCTGCGGTTAGAATTAGGAAGGCAATGCGGCCATAAGGGTTTTTCTTGCGAGCGGGCGCAGCTGCCTGATTTTTTTCTGTTGGAGTTTCTGATTCTGTCATGATGATCGCTTCTTGTTGATGATTTTCTCTAGTGTGGTCTGCAGGGGTGTCAGGCTTATACCGAGGGCGGCATCGGCATTGCTTTGAACTACTTCGTCCATCGTAATCACATCGATAACGGTGGCGGTGATGCCGCCGCCTTTTAGCTTGCTGCTAATGCGGGCACCGAGTTTGGCCAGCCATATCGGTATCGAGCCGATCTCTATTTTTCTGCCCAGCATCTCTGCAGTGCGAGTAATTAGATCGCTATAGGTAATAGGCTCCGGACCCGCTAATTCATGTATTGTTGCTCCGCTTGCCTGTCTGTCACAACAACGCAGGATTGCTGCATTGAGGTCGTCGATATCCAGAGGCCGCATTAAATAATTACCGCCGCCTAACACTTTTGCCCTGGTTTTTGATGCCGCTGCCAAGAGCGCGGTTGCTCCAGCCGTGTCAGCACCGAGCAAGATGGGTGTGCGAATGATTGTTGCCGAGATGCCAGACTCAGTCACCAGCTTTTCGGCGCAACCCTTGGATCTGAAATAGGCGTTGGCGGCGCTGTCATGGGCACCAATCACGCTTATGAAAATGAAATATTTTACCCCAGCCTGCTTGGCCGCTTGCACCGCCGCTGCGGTCGCCTTTACGTTGGCGTCGGTATAGCTGTTGTGTTGGTTCTCGATCAGAATGCCGGCCAAATGTAAAACACAGTCAACAGTGCTCAGCATGCTGGCGAGACCATCAATATCGTCATAGGAAATCACCCGAGCATCGATCTGTGGAGATGTGGGCAGAGAAGTCTTCGCGCGCTCCGAGCGCACGCCAGCTATCACACTTATCTCGTCTTGCGCGGCAATATGCGCCAACAAGTTCTGTCCGACGTTACTGTTGGCACCGGTTACTGCAATAATCATCGAATTTTGTCTTTTCCGTGTTTAACGCGCAGCCCAGTAAAATACTTCCCATGTATATTGCGGCTCAGTTTGTCCGGCGATAATCTCACCATCAAAAACATGTCCCATAGGCATGCCGTTGGTTTTACTCTTATAGACTTTGTATGGATATCGGCGCGGGCATTCTATCAAACTACCTGGGCGAGGTTGTCGATTCTTTTACTGCGCTGTTTCTTGGCGGCGGAGTCGTTCTCGATTCCAGTTAATACGGCAGCATTCATGGCACTCTGGTAGCGCTCTGCAGATGCATCTGTATACAGGGTGTTGCGCATGCGCGGCGTTCTAGCCATTTTTCGAATAGTGTCTTCAATCGCGGCGGGAGCCCACTCCTGACCATAGCTTGCCCCGGCGGCGCGAGTGATGCTCTCATTCATCAAGGTTCCACCGAGATCATTGGCGCCGGCGTTCAGACAGGCGGAAACGCCCTGTGCACCCATTTTCACCCAGGAAGCCTGAATATTAGGAATCAGTTCGTGAAATACCAGGCGCGGCACTGCGTGCATTAGTATGGCTTCACGAAAGCTGGGGCCCTTGCGAGACTTGCCTTTCAAATACATGGGAGCTTCCATGTGCACGTAGGGCAGTGGTACAAACTCGGTAAAGCCACCACTGCGGCTCTGTAGTTCGCGAATCTTAAACAGATGACTGGCCCAGTGCTCGGGCTTGTCGACATGGCCGTACATGATTGTTGCGGTAGTGTTAAAGCCCTTTTCATGCGCGCCTGCCATCACTTGTAGCCATTGTTCGCTATTTAATTTGTCAGGACAGATCAATTCGCGAACCTCGTCGTCTAAGATCTCGGCCGCAGTGCCTGGCAAGGTATCGAGGCCGGCAGCTTTAAGCTGAGACAGATAGTCTTTCACACTCAGGCCCAGGGTGCTGGCCCCCTGCCAGACTTCCAGCGGTGAAAATGCGTGTATGTGCATGTCCGGCACCGCCTGTCGAACGGTGTGAATGATGTCCAGGTAAGTCTGACCAGTGTAGTCAGGGTGAATGCCGCCCTGCATGCAAACTTCTGTGGCGCCGCGCTGCCAGGCTTCCTGGCAGCGGCGGCTCAGTTCTTCGGCGCTAATATCATAGGGAAGACCCCGCAAATCCTCGCTGAGTTTGCCTTTGGAAAATGCGCAGAACTGGCATTTGAAATAACAGACATTGGTGTAATTGATGTTGCGATTTACCACGTAGCTAACGACCTTGCCGTTTAATTGCTCTCGAAGCGCATTCGCGTGTTGTGCAATATAGGCAAAGTCGCTGCCTCGGCTTTCAAATAATCTGCTGATATCGGCAACAGAGACGGCTTCCCGGGATTCGCAGCGGGAGACGATATCAACGATATCTGTTGATGCAATGATGGGGGCAGCATCCGGTGCCGTCGCCAGTCTTAGCAGTGATTTTTCCAACTCCGGGACCGGAAGTAGCGCACCTGGTGTCCAGTTGTCCCGCTTGGCAAATCCACCGCTGTCCATCTGTTTTAATACCGGGGTTTTTAGTTCCTTAGACAGCCATTTGGCAGGGTTCTGAGCGAAGTCAGGATAGATGGTCAGTCGCTGATCGAGGAATTTTCCGGCGGCAGCGGTCTCTCTCGCCAGTGTATCCAGATGTGGCCACGGTGCTTCGGGATTTACATGATCAGGGGTAAGTGGGGAAACGCCTCCCCAATCATTGATGCCGGCTTGCAGTAGTTGCGGCAAGACGCCGGGGCTTAGATTCGGCGGCGCCTGAATATTCATCTCGCCACCAAAGATGAGTCGGCTTACGGCGATGGTCCAGAGTAGTTCATTTAAATCCGGCTCTGGCGCCTGTGCCATTTTGGTGTCTGCCTTGGCGCGGAAGTTCTGCACGATGACTTCCTGCAGGTGCCCGTAGCGCTGGTGGAGCTGGCGTAGCGCCAACAAGGATTCAATTCTCTCCAGACGGGTTTCACCGATACCGATAAGAATTCCCGAAGTGAAGGGAACCGACAAGCGTCCCGCCAATTCAATTGTCTGCAGGCGCGTGACCGGGTCTTTGTCTGGAGAGCCAAAGTGAGGCATGCCTTTCTCACAGAGGCGGGGGGAAGCCGATTCCAGCATGATGCCCATGGAGGCGCTTACCTGGTGCAAACGGGCGATCTCTTCTGCACTCATATTGCCGGCATTGATATGGGGTAATAGACCGGTTTCGTCCAGAACTCTGCCAGCAACTTCGATGACGTAGTCCAAAGTTGTGGCAAAGCCGAGCTCCTGCAGTGCCTCCCGGGCCGCGGTGTAACGCAGTTCTGGCTTCTCACCCAGAGTGAATAAGGCTTCCTGGCAGCCTGCCTGGGCGCCGGCATGACAAAGCTCGAGCACCTGATCGACGCTCATATAGGCTTGTTCAATCCGCCTCGGTGTGCGCGCGAAGGTGCAGTAATGGCAGACATCACGGCACAGCTGAGTAAGTGGAATAAAGACTTTTCTGGAATAGGTGATTACCTTGCCATGGTGCTGGTCGCGCAGGGCGCAAGCGGTCTCAGTCAGGCTGCTTAAATCTGCGTTCTCTGCAAGATCGAGTGCCTGCGAATCTGAAATCGATTGGTCTGGTCGTAGCGGTTTGTGCAATGCCTGTACCCGTGATATAGATGGAATCAACGAACGCGAAGGTGCCAAGGTGGCCTAGATTACCAGCCTGAGGCCCAAAAAGAGAGTAAAAGTAATGGCTAACTCAGTCACCCCATTAACAGGAGTAAACAGATTATGCCGACTAGTCTCAGAATTATATCCCTACTGGTAGTTTTTACTATTAGCCAATCAGCGCCGTTATTGGGACAGAGCCTCGATACTCCGACTGCCGTGTTGCTACAAAATGCACGGCTGATCGTGGGCGATGGCAGCGTCATAGAAAATGGTTCGATACTGGTGGTGGCAGGCGTGATTTCAGCTGTAGGCGCAGTTGCTAGCGATGCCTTGCCAGCAAATACTCAACTGATAGATTTGCAGGGCAAGACCGTCCTCCCTGCGTTAATCGATGCCCATGCCCATTTGGGCTACGAGGGTCATGGCATCTGGGGGTCGCAGCACTACAGTCGTGGAAATCTTATCGATCATCTGCAACGCTATGCCTATTATGGGTTTTCGGCGGTGTTCTCTGCCGGCAGTGATCCCGACGACCTGGCGATCGCCTTACAGCAGTCACAGCAGCGACGTGAATTCGAGGGCGCCCGTTTTCTGTTCGCGGCAGGCATGGCACCTCCTGGCCAGGGTCCCTACAATTAGTCTCTCAAACCAAAAGTGTAAACCACGTTGCCCGAGGCTACAGTGACATACTGTTTGCCATTGACGGCGTAGGTCATTGGCGCGGCGTGTACGCGCCTGCCCAGGGACATATGCCATAGCTCTTCACCGGTGGCTGCGTTCAAGGCGAAGAAATAGCCGTCGGCACTACCGGTGAATACCAGTCCACCGGCGGTAGTGGTTATGCCCGCCGAGGAGCGCGGCATGATCGGGAATTCCCATTCGATTTCTGCTGTAGCAGGATTGATTGCACGAATCGAACTGTGAAAGGCATCCATTGGTTGGGCGTAGCGGCCACCGCCGCCGGTGAAACGTTCGCCTTCTATGTACTCTTCGTCACGCTTGAAGATTTCCTGTTCGCCGTCAAATGCAGTGACATAGAAGAGTCCGGTTTGTTGGCTGTAGCCGGGAGAATACCAGTTGGTGCCACCGGTAATGGGCGGGGACACCATAACGCCTTCATAGGTGGGCTCCATGCCCGGAGCTCGAATCGGTCTGCCGTTAACGTCCAGCCCCTGTGCCCAGGTCTGGGTGGCGAAGGGTTTGCCTACCAGGAATTTCCCATCCTGCCGATCGATGGTGTAGTAAAAGGCGTTGCGATTCGCCCACATCATGACTTTTCGAGTGCTGCCTTCGAACTCAATATCTGCCAGGATCGGTACCTGAATAGAGTCGTAGTCGTGCACGTCGTGGGGCGTAAACTGGAAGTACCATTCCAGCTCTCCGGTGTCGCCGTTCAGTGCCATGGCGGAATCGGAATACAGGTTGTCGCCGAGACGCACGTCGCCGTTCCAGTCCGGACCAGGATTGCCGGTGCCCCAATAAATCAGATTTTCATCGGGATCATAGGCGCCGGTGATCCAGGTGGCGGAGCCACCGGTTTTCCAGGAGTCATCAGACCAGGTCTCATTGCCCGGCTCGCCTTCTCCGGGAATGGTGTAGGTGCGCCACTCGAGTTCACCGGTCTCCGCGTTGTAGGCGTCGATGAAGCCGCGAATGCCAAATTCACCACCGGCGATGCCGGTAACGACTTTGTCTTTCACAATCATAGGTGCAGCCGTCTTGCTGTAACCGGCCTGATAGTCGGCAACTGCGACATCCCATAGCACGTTACCGGTACGGGCATCGAGGGCCACCAGGTGTGCATCCAGGGTGCTCATGAACAGAGTTTCGCCGAGAATAGCGACGCCGCGATTGTTGCGTCCGCAACAGATACGCAGGTCATCCGGTAATTCATGGTCGTAGCGCCAGTACTGCCGGCCGGTTTGCGCGTCCACGGCTACCAGGTTACTTGGCGCCTCGGTAATAAACATGATGCCATCGACAACCAGGGGAACAGTTTCAGCGCGGTCTATGACCGGTATCTGATACGCCCATTTCATTTCCAGCTCGGCCACGTTTGCAACATCGATTTGATCCAGCTTGCTGTAGCGCTGGCTGTCCAGGGTGCCGGAATACATTAACCAGTTTTCCGGCTCGTCACCGGCATTGACCAGGCGCTCCCAGGTGATGGGTGAAAAGGCTGGAGTAATGACGGTCTGGAATGGCTCTTCCTGTGCGAATGCGGAAAGTGATGTGCTTAACGCAATAATCAGAGTTGTAATTTTTTTCATGCTTAAAGCTCCTTTCTCAACGAGAACATATAGGCCACAAGGTCGTCCAGCTCGCTGTCGGTCAACGTCTGTGCATAGCTAGGCATGGTGGACTCCTCGACCCGCTCAGAGGATTGAATTCTGGCTTTAGGGTAGGACCAGAGATTGAAATCGTCGTCCATGATGCGCAGAGAAAAGCTGTCTTCGTTCATGCGCAAGCCTTCCCGGTAGCTGCCATCGGTTGCTGTTATCTTCATAGTCCACCAGCGTGGCGCCACGTCTTCATGGGGGTTGATAAGATCGCTCATCAATTCATCTGGGTCGCGACGCTCGCCAACGCGGGTCAGATCTGGTCCCAATCTTCCGCCCTGACCGCTGACCATGTGGCAGCTGTCGCAATCGGCATTGCCAAAAAACAGGCTGGCACCCGCAGTTTCTGAACCGCTTAGATTAACATTGGTGGGGTCGAGACTGAGTGAATCAACGAAGGCCACCAGCTGCCATACCTGTGCATCGGGCAAATCGGCAGCTACCGGGAGCATAGCCGTGCCGGCAATGCCTTCCCTGAGAATATTGTAGATACCGACATTGGTGCTGGCGCGAGAGAGTCGACCAGTTAAGTCCGGCGCGCCGGTTTCGTCATTGCCTTTGGCATCGAAACCATGACAACGGGAACACTGTCGCTCGAAATAACGCTCGCCCTGGTTAATGTCGTAGCCGGTGTTGTATAGATTGCCCGTATCTGCCGCCAGGACGGGTGGGCCGTTGAGAACAATGCCGAGAGCTGCCGCAGACAGCAATATTCTCCACTTAGACTTTGAATTTAAGCCCATGCTCACTCCTTTGTGTTGTTGTGTTGGTGAGGATTGCTAGTGTAACACCAGCATAAATTGTTGCAATTGGTAGAATTGCCCGCCGCCGGGAGCTATCGGACCTGCTCGCAGGGCTCCTACAATTCGGCAACGATCATCAGGGTCATCATCAAGAAGCCTGTAAAGGCGGCACTGTTGGGCGACAGGCTTGGATCTACCCTGGTTTTCATCTCATTGATGATGTCCCTGTACTCGGCATAGAAATCCCAGGACGGCTGCGGTCTATAGTGCAGAGAATTCAATTCGAAGTAAGCGATAACACCTTTAGTCGTGGTGGGCTTGACGAAAACCTCTTGTTGCGGACGAAAGTAGGCGGGGATGATGCTGATTAAGGACCACTTGGCCAGCTTGTTCATTTTTAGCAGGTTCACGATTTTCTCGAAACCTTTCTGCTCGTCACCGTGCAGCTGATCCTTCAATCCAGCGACAAGCTGATTTTTCTCTTTCGGCGTGAGTGAATTGGTGAAATCCTTAAACCTGGGTTTCTCGAATACCGAAACCATGGAAGAGCGGCCGATGATTTTTACCATGTTGTCGATGATATCGTGGGTGTCTCTGAATTTTTTCTTCGGAAAACAATCCTGCGTCAGCAGCGACATCTTGTCTACACGGTGTTTCTTGCCGATCGCCAGCATCTCAGGGTTAGAAAAACCACCGGGATAACGAGTGAGAAATGCGTGTTCGGCGAATCGGAGCTTTTCAAGGTTCATGGTTTTAACATCTCGTAGGGGCTTCAGGCTTGGAGCAATCCAGCCTAGCAAAAAACCGGGAAGTGGTTAAGTGAATGAGGGCCGTCAGTCTCGTAGCTTCTTGTCAGTTCACGCCTGCCAGCTCACGCCGTAACACCCACCGCAAAACCAGCAGGTCCACTATACTGTGAGATTTGCATTCCGGCACGCGTAAGTAGTCACTCAATGTCTGGAATTACAGTGGTAGAATTAGTTCTCTGCTGTGGCGTCTTTGACTGCGCTGTCGATGGCTACTTCGGCCTTTTTAACCCGGATAATTTTCCCATCCAGTTCTTTGCCGTTCAGGCTCTTCATAGTGGCTTTGGCTTCGCCTGGCCTTGGCATCTCGACGAATGCAAAGCCTTTCGATCCGCCCGATTTCTTGTCCAACACTAAATTGCACAATTGCACGTTACCGTGTGCCTCAAACAGCAACTGGAGTTCAGCCTCGGTAATGCTGCGGGGGAGATTGCGAATAAGAAGTTTCATACTGTTCCTGCCAATAGTGTGGCTGTCATTAGAGAGGGCTCAATCAAAACACGCCAGCCTCTTTTTAATCAGTTTGGCTGTGCCCAGCTTGCGCATCAACTCAATATTACGTTGCGGGATTTGGTCGATCTGTGGAAAACTGCCTAGCGCTTGCTCCAGGCTTTCCTCACGAAGCAAATGTAACATAGGGTGGGGGGATCGGTTGGTGTAATTTTCGGCAGCGTCAAGCTCCGTGCCAGCAAATTGGTAGTTCGGGTGGAAACTGGCTATCTGGTAAACACCCTCCAGCGCCATCTGTTGGACCAGCGTCTCGGCGTGGCTCAGGAACTGGTTGTAGAGCTTGAAATCTTGTAGCACCAGAGGATGAATTAACAGGGTTGTAGCGACCGAGGAATCGGCTGTGAGCAATTCCAGTTCCGCCTGCAGCTCGGTCAATAATTGCTGCTCTGAGGTGGCGGTTGATAGCGTAAAACGAACACGATTTTTACTCAGTTCTCTGTTAGCAAAAGGGCAGAGATTCAGGTTTACGACGAAGCTGCTTACCCACTGTTGCACGCTGTTCAAGACTTCATCGTGCTCTGAGTATTTATTCATTGAGTAGTAAGTCAGCCTGGCTAGACTCTCTTTATGCAGGCTACTGTCTATCCTATCCGTGTTGCTGCCTCTGGTAGTGACTGTGCAGAGTTGCGGAGCAAGTGAAAATTCAATTTTAAGGGTACTACAAATCCAAAGCCCGGTTGCATGAAAGCGAGCCCGCTGGATACTTGAGCTGATGTACCGGAAGAGACAACACGGATATTGCCGACCCAGCGGCCTTCCATGCTTGGGTACTCTGCAGAGATCGCAGATTGAGTAAAGAGAAGCACTACTGCTGCACTTGCGCGAATTAAGCTGGTAGCCATTTTCGCCTCTAATCTTTGTCTTTTACCCTGCTACTATTAACGGGTATTGAGCCCTTTGGCAAGAAAAATTTGGCGCAGTGTCGCTCTGGAATCGAGTGGCTTGTGGAACCGGGGTGGCGTGCCAGCAGCTTATATTAACGGCTGCCGACTCGGTCTCTGGTGAAGTAGTACCTGCTGGTAACGACTATCAAAATACCACCGAGAATTACCGCGCTTGAAAGTATGAGACGCGAGGTGATCGCCTCGGACACAAAAACTATACCATCCAGTGCCGCAATCACCGGGACCGACAATTGCAACACGGCTGCCTGCGTGGAAGAAAGATCGGCCAGGGCGATGTACCACATAGTGTAACCAATGCCCGATGTAATGCCGCCGGATACCGCGGCCAGCAATATACCCTCGGCCGAGTACTTTGAAGTGCCAACTGTGATGATGGCCAACACCACAACCAGCGGTGTAGTTCTTAGAAAATTATAGGCTGTATCTACAAGTGGGTATTTCGAGCCATGTCCCTTGAGCGTATAAATGCCCCAGGCAATTCCGGCTACTGACATAAGCAGGAAGCCGATACCCGATGGTGTCGTCACGTCAGGAAGAATGAGATAGACGAAGCCCGAAAAGGCCAAAACAACTCCGATCCATTCGCTAAAGTGCAAGCGATTACCGGCTACCAACGACAGAAGAATCATGGTTATCTGTACGGAAGCAAACAGTATTAACGCACCGGTAGCTGTGTCCAGGGAGTTGTAGGCGAATGAAAATGTAACAGCGTACAGAAACAACATAAAACTGGCACTCCAACTCCCCGTGCTGGAAGGAGGAGCGACCTTTCCAGAGGCAAACACTAGAATAAGCAGCACGGTAGTGCCTGACAGCAAGCGTAAAATTGTAAAGCTCGCGGCGTCAATAGCCGTATTTCCCAGAGCTAACCTACACAGCACCGAATTGGCGGCAAACGAGATCAGCGCCAGACTGGTAACCGTGATTGTTTTCAACATGGAATTTTCTAGCATTCTAGTTTCACCATTGCAGCGAAGAGGCCTGGATAACGCGCTGGAGTCTATGCGTTGTACAAAGTATAGGTGCCGATAGTGATGAAACCGATACCCGCCACATAGTGCAGATATTTTTCATTTACATATTCTGACAATAAACTACCTGCCAGCACACCGATGGCTGAGGCTACAATTAAGGCAGCGGAGGCGGCGAGGAAAACAGTGGTTTTGCTGACTTCTTTGTCGGCGGCAAACAGCATTGTAGCCAACTGGGTTTTATCTCCCAATTCAGCAACAAACACGGTAAAAAATATGGTTAAAAAAATCTTCCAGTCCAATGTTATCTTCTAACTCCAAGTGGTGAAAAACAAAACCGAGCGATTGCCGGGTGACTGATCGAGTGCTGGGTTTGAAGCCATTTGAGTTCTCAGCTCAGGTACAGCTGTTTCCCTATATGATATGACCAACCCATCTGCCGGCAAGCATCACCCCGGACCAGAGTAAAAGAGAAAGGCTACCTATTACTTTCAACCGAGTGGGCGTCGCCACCACGGTATCCCACTGCTGGATCTGCCGGTACACCCGGAAGTGAAAGTAAGCCATATTGACACCCGCCAGCAGCAACAGAAACATTTTCCACTGAAAAGCGGGGTTGAGAACGTGGGAGGCGGCGCGGGTAATGAACATGCCCAGGCCGGTGATGCTGGCGATGGTAAAGGCTCCCCAGGACCACGGCACCAACTCTTTCGAGAGTGTGGTGATGGAGTATCTGGTGGCCGCCAGTCCGAGCAGACGCAGATCTACCATGAGGATAGAGCCCACCACGAAGGTGGCGGTGATAACGTGAATGGATTCGAGAAAAGGAAACCACGCGGTACCTCCAATCTCCCAGGAGATGGGCCAGTTCTCAACATCGATCCAAAAAGGTGCGTTCAGTATTTCCATGCTACTCAGTTCTTATGCGGGAAAGTAAATATATTCGGCATAGGCGATCCACCTACCTGCCATAGCGACCATAATCCAGAGTCCAAGGGACAACAGCGCAATTCCGCGGGCCGTCCACAGGCGCTTCGCATTCATCTCCCAATAGTCTTGCTGGCGCCGGCTCATTAAATAGAAGAACAGGGTTACCAGGATCGCGGCAAAAAGGAAGCTGACTTTCCAGCCAAATACCGGGTTGTTGAAATAGCGATTGGGTCTGGCGAAGAGAAAGAAGCCGCCGGAAATAAAGTTGGATGCCAGCGCCCACCACAACCAGGGCATCAAGCGCGCGGTCATTTCAGAGATCTTCTGACTGGGAACGGCAAGACCGAGAATACGCAGATCCAAAATCACGATAGAACCCATGACGACCGCTATGCCAAGAATATGCACGGTCTGAATAATCGGCGGAAAACCGGGGATGTTGGTCAGCGCCCACAAGGCGCCATCTTGCAGGAAGCTGTCCGCGAGTAAGCTGGCTATATTGGTAAAAAATTCTGGCAAAATACGCTCGTCTTGTTATTGTTTTATGGTCATCGGCTAAAGATTCTTATCCGTGACAGCGCCTTCCGAGGCAGAAGTTACCATCGCCGCATACTTGGCCAGGACGCCGCGAGTATAGCGAGGCGCGGGCTTTTGCCACTGCGCCAGGCGGGCAGCGATTTCTTTGTCACTGAGTTCCAGTCTTACTTCGTTGCTTTCGGCATCTATGGATATTTTGTCGCCAGTTTGCACGATCGCGATCGGGCCGCCTTCGATCGCCTCTGGCGTCACATGTCCCACCACAAAGCCGTGGGAACCACCAGAAAACCTGCCGTCGGTGATGAGGGCGACATCGTCGCCCATGCCCTTGCCCATGATCGCGGCGGTGGGACTGAGCATTTCCCGCATGCCCGGTGCGCCCTTGGGTCCCTCGTAGCGTATCACCAGCACATCCCCTTTGACGACGGTTCCGTCCAGAACTCCCGCCAGACAATCTTCTTCTGATTCGAACACGCGAGCATTGCCGGTGAAGGCGAGGCCTTCCTTGCCAGTGATCTTCGCCACCGCTCCTGTTGGTGCTAAATTTCCTCTTAAAACAACAAGATGGCTGTCTTTTTTAATGGGGTTACTCAAAGGCCTGATGATGTCCTGCCCTTCTGGATAGGGGGGCACATCAGCCAGGTTTTCAGAGATGGTTTTGCCGGTAACAGTCATGCAACTGCCGTCCAGCATGCCGGCTTCCAGCATCGTCTTCATCAGGGGCTGAATGCCTCCGATCTTGATCAGTTCCGACATCAGGTATTTACCGCTGGGCTTCAGGTCCGCCAGCATTGGGGTTTGCTTGCCAATAGTGGTGAAGTCATCCAATTCCAGCTTCACCTTCATGGTGTGGGCCATAGCCAGCAAATGCAGCACGGCATTGGTAGAGCCACCCAGTGCAATCACCACCTTGATGGCATTGTCGAAGGCGGCGCGAGTCATGATGTCGGAGGGCTTAATATCATGCTCGATCAGGTGCATGATGGCCTCACCCGCCTGCAGGCAATCGTCAACCTTTTCCTGTGAGATCGCGTCCTGTGCTGAGCTATTAGGCAGGCTCATGCCCAATGCTTCGATGGCGGAAGCCATAGTGTTGGCGGTGTACATGCCGCCGCAGGAGCCAGGACCCGGTATAGCGGTCTCTTCAATCTGTTTTAATTCGATATCAGAGACTTTGCCCGCGGCATGACCGCCGACGGCTTCGAACACAGAGATTACATTGGTATGATTGGGTCCAGGCTGGATGGTGCCGCCGTAAATAAAGATAGACGGCCGATTGAGTCGAGCCATACCCATCAGCAATCCCGGCATATTTTTGTCGCAGCCACCGATGGCAATGATGGCGTCGTGGCCCATGCAGCCGGAAACAGTTTCAATCTCGTCGGCGATGACTTCGCGGGACACCAGCGAGTACTTCATGCCCTCGGTGCCCATGGAAATGCCGTCGGAGATCGTAATGCAGCCGTAAATGATGCCTTTGCCGCCAGCCGCGTCGGTACTCTTGTTGACGTCCTCGGCCAATTTGTTGATGTGCATATTGCAGGGAGTAACCATACTCCAGGTGGAGGCGATACCAATCTGAGGCTTCGCGAAGTCGGCGTCTTCGAAGCCGACGGCACGCAACATGGCGCGACTGGGGGCCTGGGTTACGCCGTCAACCACGATCTTGGAATATCTTCGTAATTCTTTGTTTTCCATATGGTTAAATTTTTCCTGTTTGCTGCTCTAATTACAGCGAGAGGTCGGTGCAAGCTGTAGCCCGGATTGAAATCGATGGCTAATATACACCAGCGTGAAGCTCATCGCATTAGTCTTTGAGGGCCGGAATCAGGGAAGCTCATCAATTTTCCAAACGGCGAGGCATTTATTACCCCTCCTGCTGCCCGCGTGGTATTCCATCAGTTCGATGAAAGGTTGGGGCCAGTTAAAGGGGGCAAGGGTCATATTCAGTGATCGGTGCTTGCCGGTCACAATGTTCTTATTCTGCTTGTGTGCGGGGAACTGGGTGACCATCAGATAACCGGATTCGCTGGATTTGATATTCTCAATAGCCTTAAATATGTTTTCAAAGCTGAGATGCACCAGGCACTCTCGGCAGAAGATTACATCTGACTTCGGCAGTGTGTCTTGTAGCAGGTCTAACTGCACGAATTGCCTGAACGCGTTGCCATACAATCGACTGTTCTCCTCAATAAGAGGCTTCACGATATCGGCGCCAGTGTATTCTTGCAACGGCAGGTCAATTTCCTTCATCCAGTAAAAATCCCCGCAGGGGATGTCGAGCATCGATTGTGCACCAAGGCTCTGAAGTATCTGCGGAAGTTGTGTGCGTATCTCCGTGGTTCGCTCGAGGTTAGAGCCCTTGCCAGAGCGCGATTCCTTATCTCCCCATTTGTTGCTGCGGTAAATCTGCGTGAAGACGTCTTCCGGTGATAATTTCTTGAATTGCCGAAATTCTTTCTTCTTGTCAAAATACTTCTTTACGGAATTGGCAAGTTTAAATTGCATAAATTAGTGCTCTTTGAAGTTTGTCTCTAATAATAACTGATTGCCTGAATTGTGTTCCAGCTCGGCATAGCCTCACCCTGCAGTTTGGAACCCCCATGGCCCTGACTGACTGGCAGGTTTGTGAGTTAGTGTAAGCCAATCCCCTGCTCAAAACCTGCGGTAGCGACGAGGCGTGGTATCCAGTTGCGGTATTCTTCACTATGCATCGTTACCGGCGCTTGTCGTCAGCCTGGTTTTGATACCTCAATGCGGTCGCGGCCCTTGTTCTTGGCTTCATAAAGCGCCTTGTCAGTCATCTCCAGGAATTCATGAATAGAATCTTTCCTGCCAGGGATGCGACTCGAAACGCCCATACTAATGGTCAGTTTTTGGTTTAGATTCCCCTTGTGCTCGATCGCAGCGGCGTTCATGGCGGCGCGGATATCCTCCGCAATCCTGATGGAGCCTTCGAGGTCGGTTGCAGACATCACCACAGCGAACTCTTCACCCCCACCCTGGCGCAAAGGTCAGTACCCCGGCTAGCAACGCTGCGCAGGAACTCAGCGACTCTGGTGAGGGCCTCATCACCCGCCGGGTGTCCATACTGATCGTTGTAGTCCTTGAAAAAATCCACATCAGCCATAATTAGGCCGATGGGCTGGGATGAACGCACGGCATTTTGCCAGACGTCGTTGAGGTAGTCATCAAAGCCTCGGCGATTGGCTAGGTTTGTGAGCACGTCAGTCTTGGACAGTGCGTGCATTTGCAGGCGCAGTCTCACGCCGTCAAGAAAGGTGCGCTCCAGGCGGGAAATGGCAATCACCAGCACCGCGACATACAGCACTAACATGCCGACGAGGATCTCCTGCAGGCGCTCTCCTGCCTGCAGAAGTTGGTAGATCAGAGGCAAAAGTATTGGCCCGCAGTAGAATAGAAATGAGCGCAACTGGGTGGCGAGGACTACCCCACCTGCCGAAACGATACCAATGAGAATTGCGATCAGCAGCGTGCGGTATTCGCCGGCATCGGGCCAGATAATAAATGCTGTAGAACCCCAAAACGCCGTCAGAATAAAGGCCAATAGTGACTGGGTTTTGATCCATGCCGGCAAGGCAGCATCGTCAATGGGCCAGCGCTGCATGAATTTTAAGGTCACGATAATTCTGGCAATTGCGGTCAAAGTCAGCCCCGTCCACCAGATAGATAATGCTTGTAGTGAAATCACTAAAGAGAACGCATAAACCACTGCAGCAGCGGCGATTATATGAATAACTGCCACTGCAGGCGTATTTTTATAGAGGGTTAAGAGCGCCTCGCGCCGGGCTTCTTGTTCGAAGGCATTGTCTGGCGAATTTGCTGTCATGGATCTGTTTCTGGCTTTTAGAATCGAATTTTCAAGCAATATAGCAGATTTGTAAGCACACCTGCGTGAACTTGGTTCGCACTGTTTGTGCTGTATTGGCGGCATCCCCTCAGGCGATCTTTGAGCCAGGCAGTAAATGCAGCAGTAATAATTAAATGATGAGGTCCGAAAACGGCCAATAGCTGGTGGGAGAAGGTGTATGATCACGGTCAATCAATAGCGTCTCTTTGGATTTCAGCAAGAGCAAAATAACCGTGCTACTCAATAACGACGAATATGAAGGCGCCCGCCAGAGTCGAGATTCTCGATTCGACGGGCGCTTTTTCGTGGGGGTGTTGACCACCGGAATTTACTGTCGGCCAATCTGCCCGGTGCGCATACCCAAGAAAGAAAATGTGCAGCTTTACCGCTCGGCAGCCGGCGCTGCAGAGGCCGGCTTTCGGCCTTGCCTGCGTTGCCGGCCGGAGTCTTCTCCAGGAACGCCCGCCTGGATAGGCGCGCCCTACAAAGTTTCAAGAGCCCTGCAGTTGATCGCAATGGGATCGCTGGACAACGGCTCTGTGGAGTCGCTTGCAGGCCAGCTGTCGATTGGGCCGCGGCAGCTAACTCGCCTGTTTCAGCAGCACGTTGGTGCGTCCCCGGTGGCGGTGGTACAAACCCAGCGCCTGCACTTCGCGAAAAAGCTCATCGACGAAACCACCTTGGCCCTGTCAGAGGTGTGCTTTGCGGCGGGCTTCGGCAGTGTGCGCCGCTTCAACGCAGTGTTTCAGAGCACCTACGGGCGCTCCCCCAGGCAACTGCGTGATCGCAGCAGTCAGTGCAAGACAACCGCTGGCGGCACAATCGAGGTGCAGCTGTGCTACCGACCGCCACTAGACTGGAAAGCGATGTTGTACTATCTCGAGTACCGCCGCATCCCCGGTGTGGAGACGATCGATTTGGCAGCGAACAGCTACGCCAGGACGATCGTTATTGACGGCCAGGCGGGTGACATCAGCGTGCAGTTCTCGGAGCAGGGTAGTTTTGCAAGCCTGCAAATTAATTTCCCCGACACGCGTCATTTGTACGAGATCGTCGAGAGGGTTCGCCTGCTGTTTGACCTGAAGGCAGACAGCGAAGAAATCGATCGATTTTTTGCCCGGGACGAACTGTTAAAGACAGTAGTGAAGCAAAATCCAGGTTCGAGAGTAACCGGTTGCTGGGACGGCCTCGAAGTGACAGTACGAGCGATTCTGGGGCAGCAGGTGACGGTAAAAGCAGCAACCACGCTAGCCGGAAGGGTGGCGGCTCGACACGGCAGCGCCTACGAGGGTCTGAATTCGCAGCTGACACACACATTTCCCAGCGCAGACGTGTTGGCCGGTGCAGACCTGAATGGCCTGGGTATCGTTGGCCAACGCATCGCCGCGATTCAAGCGTTGGCAGCGAAGGTCGCGGGCAATCAACTTGCGTTCGATGGTGTGCTGGAAACCAGCGCGTTCGTCAAGGCGATATGTGAGATAAAGGGCATAGGGGAGTGGACGGCACACTACATTGCGCTGCGAGTTCTCAACGACCCAAACGCCTTTCCACACTCAGACTTGATCCTACGTCGAGCGGCAGCACCGGAGGGTGAGACGCTGACAGCGAAACAGCTATTGCAACGGGCCGAGGCGTGGCGACCGTGGCGGGCTTACGCGGTAATTTTGTTGTGGAAGCACTATCAACAAACCGTGCGTGACAAGCACTGAATGGCGACAGCGATCCGACAACCGAATTCAAGCTGCAATCGATGCGGCAGAAAATCAAGCCCACTACTGGGCAATGTTTGGATATTACATATTTCAGTACTACATGTTTGAGTACTACAGGAGAAGCTGACGATGACAATTTACTATGAGTATTACAGCACAGCGATTGGTGAACTGCTGCTGGCTGGCGACGGTGAACATTTAACGCTGCTCGGCTTTCCCCAGGGCAAAATGTTGAAGCGCCATGAAGAAAACTGGTGCCTGGACTCAGCGCCGTTTAAAGAAGTCAGGTCTCAGCTCGATGCCTATTTCGCCGGCGAGCTGCAGAGCTTTGATTTGCCGCTGCTACCCACGGGCACTTCGTTTCAAGAACGCGTTTGGCAGGCCTTAACCGAAATACCTTTCGGCGAGACCTGGAGTTATGGTCAGCTGGCGAACCATATCGGCAAGCCCAAGGCGGCGCGGGCGGTGGGTGCCACCAATGGCGTTAATCCGATTCCTGTCATAATTCCCTGCCACCGGGTAATCGGCAGTTCCGGCAAACTCACTGGCTTCGGTGGTGGGCTACAGACCAAACAATATCTATTGAAGCTCGAATCCGAGGCCTTCGCTACGGGATTCAATTTCAGCTGAATCCGACTCTTCAACGCGAGTGATGGTTAGTTATTGAATCTGGAGTTACTTAGTTGCTTGTGAGAAACCTCTTCGGGCATGTTGGTAATAAGTCCAAACATCCAGCGTAGTCCATTTACCCTCTGGGCGTGCTCTCCCGTTGGGGTATTTGCTGCAAGCGGCTTTTCTGGCCGGAGTTTGTATCGGATATCCGCGCTGGTATAGTAGGCTACCTTGTGAGGTAGCAGGTGGAAGCTGGGTCTGGAATTACCCAGGGTTGTATCAAGCAGTCGATTTGGATCGAACAATGCAAAGTAGTCAACAACAAATTATTTCCCACGTGGGCAAATGGTTGCAAAGTCAGAAAGCTGTCTGGCTTTGCACGATTTTAAAAACCTGGGGTTCATCACCCCGGCCTGTCGGTGCGATGATGGCCTGTACCCTGGATGGCGAGCTGGTTGGCTCTATCTCCGGCGGCTGCATCGAAGAAGATTTTCTCGAGCAGTTACAAGATGGCAGTCTGAAGTCTCTGTACGATGAAAATGCCAGGCCCTTTCTGCTTAAGTATGGTGTGACGGCTGCAGAGCAGGCACGCTTAAAGTTGCCTTGCGGAGGTCAGTTACATGTTTTGCTTGAGTATATCGAAGCCTCTGACGTCAATATACGTGTCTTCAGTCGGCTTACAGACGACCTGGAAAACCACACTAAAGTAAGCCGTGTCGTCGACCTGGGCAGCGGTGAAATATCTGCCTATGATCGAAGTAGTGAAGAGGCCGTGGTAATGGACGATCAAAAGATGGTTCACAGTCTTAGCCCCATGTTTCGCTTGTTATTGCTAGGAGCCGGAGACGTGGCGAAGTTTGTCGCCGAGATGGCGCTGGCGCTGGAATACGACGTCACTTTGTGTGATCCCCGGCCTAACTATTTGGATAACTGGAATGTCGATGGTGTAGAAAAAATTTCGCGGCTGCCCGACGATGTGGTGCGAGACCGATTCAGCAATCCTTACAGCGGTATTATCGCTCTCGCTCATGACCCAAGAGTGGATGATATGGCGTTGATGGAAGCATTAAAGACGGATGCGTTTTATATTGGAGCCATGGGTTCCGAGCGCACGTCGGCCGCAAGAAGGCAACGATTACCAGAATTAAACTTAAGTGAAGACGAGATAAATCGTTTGCATGCGCCGATAGGTTTTCAGATTGGCAGTAAAACGCCCGCCGAGATAGCTATTTCGGTAATGGCCGAAGTAACAGCGGTACGACACGCTGCAAAATAAGCGGAATCTAAGGCTCACAAGCACGTGAAATCATGATCGATTTACGCAGCGATACGGTTACTAAACCCAGCGCGGCAATGCGGGCGCATATGGTTGCAGCTCCGGTCGGAGATGATGTGTTTGGAGACGACCCCACTGTAAATGCGCTGGAATCCAAAATTGCTGAGATGACAGCGAAAGAAGCAGCGCTACTACTGCCATCTGGAACCCAAAGTAATCTGGTGGCCTTGCTGACTCATTGCCAGCGTGGTGATGAATATATCGTCGGTCAGGACTACCACAGTTACAAGTATGAAGCGGGAGGTGGCGCGGTGTTGGGCAGCCTGCAACCGCAACCGATTCAAGTCGAAGCCGATGGCTGCCTGGATCTCGAATTGGTCAAGTCACGAATATAACCTCTCGACCATCATTTTGCCCGCAGCAAGCTATTGGTTTTGGAAAACACCCACAATGGCAAAGTGCTGCCTCTTAGCTATATGGCTGAGGCATATGATTTTGCCAAGGCAAATGGATTGTCGCTGCACCTCGATGGCGCGCGGGCGTTTAACGCGGCGGTATCGATGGCGGTGGACATAGCCGAAATCACCCGGCACGCCGACACGGTGTCAATTTGCTGCTCGAAAGGTTTGGGTGCACCCATGGGGTCTTTGCTCTGCGGCAGCCTTCCGTTTATTGCCGAGGCCAGGCGCTGGCGCAAGATGGTCGGAGGAGGAATGCGCCAGGCCGGTATTATTGCAGCCGCGATCGACTATGCGCTAGAACACAATATTGAGCGACTCGCCGTCGACCACCGCAACGCGCAACGCCTGGCTGCAGCATTGGAGCAAATCGACGGCGTCAACATTCTCGCGGTGGATACCAATATGGTATTCCTTAAGCTACCGAACCACACACTGGGAGAGCAACTCGCCAGCCGCCTGGCGCAACAGGGCGTAATCATCATAGCCGGTGACCGGCTGCGCCTGGTAACGCACCTGGATGTTAGTGAGAAGGATGTCGAACTGGTGGTTAGTTTGTTTCAGCAGGCCTGCGCTGCGGTTATTGCGCGATAGCGCGCTCTTCGCCATCCGCCGCCATGGACTCCAGACGGCGTGCTCCCGCAAGAATCCCGATTATGCCGTAATTGCCTTCGTGGCAGGCATACTCGTATATAGGCTCGTCCATCTTCGACAGAGGGTATTCGCCAGACCACTGGGCGGTATACACAGAGGGATCATCGACGGTAAAACCATAGACGATCTTGTTGTTAGCTTCCCGCTTAAAGGTTTCGATCACGGTCAGGTTTTTGGTAGGTGCGCCCCGGTAATTCATCCAGGGATTGTAGTTTTTGGTTTCGACGATTAGCGTATCACCGTCCCAACGACCGATTGAATCGCCCAACCACTTCTGGTGCGCTGCCGACGATGGGCTGCGATCATCGGTAATCTTGATAATACGAGCGTCGTGAGCCATCTCCACGATGATGTTGACGTAGCCGGGCGATTGCACGATTTGCATGTGGCTGTTGTACATTACCGGTGACATGACCGGCCCTGAGCTATTGCCGAACGCTATCAGGCAGCGCTCACCCAGGCCGCGACCTTCCGGACCGTCATTGCGGTCAGGGCTACTGGCACGAAGGTCGCGCATGCGATCCCTGAATCCGGCAATTCGCTCGGGTATACGCCCATTGGCAGGGTCAATGACTGCCGAAGTGCGGAATTCACCGCCGATGGTGGGTAAAAACATGCCTCTATCGGTCCAGAACAGGTCATAGTTGCCCACTGGTGGCAGGGCTTCGAGTTTTGGAGCTGAACGATTTGGATCGAGAGGCACATTGTCGTCTTCTACAGTCTGTTGCGCGCTGTGTTCCAACACCATCGCCTCTGCTTCGGTATAGGCCTGCTTGGTGCCTAACTCGCGGGGGCGCTCGAAGGGCATTACCGTGTGGTTCTTCCAGTTACCCTGCAAGTCCGGCACGCCCCATTCAGTGAGCGGTGTCTGAAACTCCTGAGCAAAGGCGCAGCTGTTGAAAGCGAAAGTGAGTGCAATGGCTAATGCGGATAGTCGCCTGTCCATGCTTCGTCTCCATAATAATGTAATGAAGTAATTAGATCTCATAAGTCATCCTAGTTAATGCATTTAACTAAATAAATCAAGATATAGCTTACACGCATTATAAGGTAAATCGGGGGAAACTAAGGTCACGAATTGTGGCAATTTCGGCACCTACAGGATGAGACTGCCAGGCCATGGGGATGACCGGGCGGGGGCAGGCCAGACTATTTTTGTGTATCTGGGCCCCGGGTTGGCTTACTTTATCTGTCGCGCCAGTCGCAGCAACAGGGAATCGGACCCCCCCACGCGCCAGTAAACATAAGCCCTACCGGTAAATTAGCGCCTTTGATGAATTCACGGTCAGCCAGGTAGATGGCGGCGCTCTGCTTGCTGTCGGCCTTGATCATCAATTTGGTAGGTGCTCTAGAACATTTGATTGTCATTGCTGTCGGTTGACATCAATGACAAGCCGCCAGAGAAGTCATCTTCGTCCAGATCATCTTCCACCACTTCCTTGCCCTCAGAAAGCTGGATGCGTAGACGCAGGTTGTTCTTGGAGTCGGCATTTTTGAGGGCCTCTTCATAGTTGATCCTGCCGCCTCTGAACAAGTCGAACAACGCGTAGTCGAAGGCCTTCATGTCCTGTTGCTCACCTTTCTCCATGACTTCCTTGATCTCGAGTATATTGCCTTGCTTGATCAGGTCGCACACCCGGGGCGTGCCCAATAAGATTTCGATGGCGGCGACGCGCTTGCCGTCGACAGTTGGAATCAGACGTTGGGAGACGAACCCCTTCAAGTTCAGGGATAAATCAAGGAACAGTTGTTTGTGACGTTCTTCGGGGAAAAAATTAATAATCCGATCCAGCGCCTAATTCGCGTTGTTGGCGTGGAGTGTGGACAAACACAGGTGGCCGGTTTCCGCGAAAGCGAGAGCGTGCTCCATGGTTTCCTGATTGCGAATCTCGCCGATTAGAATGACATCTGGCGCCTGTCGCAGAGTGTTTTGCAGTGCCTCCTCATAGCTATTGGTATCCACACCAATCTCCCGTTGATTAACTATGGACTTTTGGTGAGGATGAATAAATTCAATCGGGTCTTCGATAGTAATGATGTGACCCTGGCTGTTTTTATTGCAGTGGTCGAGCAACGCAGCCATGGAAGTAGATTTGCCGGAGCCGGTACCACCCACGAGCAGGATAATGCCGCGTTTCTGCATAATGAGCTCTTTCAGGATAGGCGGGAGTCCGAGCGCATCTGCATTGGGGATATCGGTTTTAATATGCCGGGCAACGAGCGCTACTTCGCCGCGCTGCTTGAATATGTTGACGCGAAAACGACCGATGTCAGGCTCGGCCACGGCCAGGTTCATCTCAGGACTCTTTTCGAATGCCTCGATCTGGTCTTCGTTCATGATTTGATAGGCGATTTTTTTAACTACGCCCTCGGATAATTTCTTGTCGACCAGAGGCATTAGCTTCCCGTATGCTTTAATGCTTGGTGCTGCGCCAGTGGTCAGAAACAGGTCCGAACCCTCTTTTTCGATCAGCATTTTTAATAAGTCATTAAATCCCATAGCTCTATTCCTGCTCGTTCACTAGCGCGATTTATTTAAACCGGCTCTCGGTATACCAACCCACATTGGTGGCGGATTGATCTATTTTGTCGGCGACATCCAGTATAAGCGCGAACAACGCCATTCGCACTAGCACACCGTTATCGGTTTGGCGAAATATCGCCAGGTTAGGATGCTGATTAAGATCGTTATCCAGTTCATTGGCATCGGCCCTGGAGTCGCGGGGCAGGGGGTGCATGATCACGGTGTTCGGCGCGCAATTGCGGGTATAGATCGCCTGATTCAACCTGAACCGACCGCGGTAAATGTCCGCCTCCAGCCTGCTGGTAAAGCGCTCTTCCTGGATGCGAGTCAGGTACACGGTGTCATTGTCGTTTAAGCCCTCTTCCATCTTCTCCGTTTCTATGACCTTGTGACCTGCCGCCTTCACTTCGGCGACAATTTCTGCGGGCATGCGCAATTCTGTCGGGGATATCAGCGTAAACGTAATATTGTTATAAAGCAGTAGTAGCTGCGACAGTGAATGCACGGTGCGGCCGTGCTTTAGATCTCCGACCATGGCTATACGCATGTTGTCGATGTCGCGATCATTGAAGCTCAATTCTTTTTTGATGGTGTAGAGGTCGAGCAGGGCCTGAGAAGGATGCTCATTGGAGCCGTCGCCGCCATTGATAACCGGAACCCGGCTGGCTTTGGCGAACTCGCTCACCGACCCCACCTTGGGGTGCCGCATGACGATAACATCACTGTAACCGCTAATTACCCGCGCCGTGTCGTAGAGCGATTCACCCTTGGAGATCGAAGAGGTCTTAACGTCCGTAGTTTCCCGAACATGTCCACCTAGCAGGTTAAAGGCGCAACCAAAGCTGACTCGGGTGCGAGTACTGGGTTCGAAGAACATATTCCCCAGGATAGCGCCATCCAGCGCCTTGGTGATGCGCTGGCGATGTGCATAAGGTTCCATACTATCGGCAACCTGAAAAACCCTGTCGATATCGACGCGTTCAAATTGCTTTACACTGATGATATGGGCGCCGCGAAAATCCATGAATCGTTTTGAAAAACCCCTTATATAACCTGTAGATGCGAATTAAACCTGAGGGATATTACTACAACTGGGTGTTGCTTAGGAATCGTTAAGTTGAGATTCGGGTGGTGGCTTCGATGGAAGCCCGGAGTTGGTACACAAATCTCGACACGGCGCGTCGTCGCTCCCGGCATCCTGCCTCCCGCGCCACTAGCACATCCATGTGCGTCGTATCCCTGTAGCCTCGACGCCAGCTCCCTGCTGGCGACGGTCGTGATTTGGTTGCCAACTCCGCGCTTCCTTGCAGTCGAGACATGCTGAAAGCTATTTAACTTCGAATTGATCGCTAAAATTAAATTTTCGTATGAAAGAAAAAGACGTAGATGAGAGAATTCGACACAAGGAATGAGAAGTCGGAGCTGGGTAGTCCAAATTGAGACCGTCGCCAGCAGGGCTGAAAATTGCTCCTGCATTTTTTGCATTTT